>Ga0209677_100357_pt1 | contig 28255 bp, 21 predicted proteins | sample AraplaCvi_mCL_r2_2_FD_184285 | JGI IMG/M metagenome (GOLD analysis project Ga0209677, IMG submission 184285) | Arabidopsis root microbial communities from North Carolina, USA - plate scrape CL_Cvi_mCL_r2 (SPAdes) (version 2) | ecosystem: Host-associated > Plants > Roots > Endosphere | place: USA... | reverse complement strand
GCTCTGCACCCACCCGGGCGCGAGGCACCGGAGACTCCGGCGCACGCAGGGAGCAGGCGAAGCTGTCGCTCGTCGACCTGACGAAGCAGTACAGCGCGGGCACCGATCCAGCCGTCGACAAGCTCAACATGGAAATCGAGTCGGGCCACCTGGTGGCTCTGCTCGGTCCGTCCGGATGCGGCAAGACGACCACGCTGCGCATGGTCGCCGGCTTGATGGAACCCACCTCCGGCTCGATCCTGATCGACGGCGCCGACATCACCTCCACTCCCGTGCACAAGCGCGGGATGGGGATGGTGTTCCAGTCCTATGCTCTCTTCCCGCACATGAACGTGCTGGATAATGTGTCGTTCGGTCTGAAGATGCGCAAGGTCGACCGCGAGCAGCAACGGAAGCGTGCCCTCGAAGCGCTCGCCATGGTCAAGCTGGAGCACCTGGCGAAGCGCCGGGTCAAAGAACTGTCCGGAGGACAGCAGCAGCGCATCGCACTCGCCAGGGCGCTCGTCGTGGAGCCGACACTCCTGCTCCTCGACGAGCCCCTGTCGAATCTCGACGCGAAGCTGCGCGAATCCATGCGCACCGAGATCCGCATGCTCCAGCAGCGTTCCCGGGCGACGACGCTCTTCGTCACGCACGACCAGGACGAAGCACTCGACATGGCCGATCGGATCGCCGTGATGAACGGAGGCCTGATCGAGCAGTTCGGCGCCCCCCGCGACATCTACCGGCGGCCGAGAACCCGGTTCGTCGCGGACTTCATCGGCCGGGCCAATCTGCTGGACGTCGCAGTGGAGGCCGAACTCGCTCCGGCGGACCACGGTGAGAAGCTCTACCGGATCGCGGCGCCGTCTTTCGGATCAGGCGGCGCCGTGGGCCGGCCAGGGCTGGAGGGTACGGACACGACCCTTGTGCTGCGGCCCCACAACCTCCGGGTGCGCCGTGCGGACGACGCAGAGGAGGCGAACTCCCTCAGGGGCACGGTCGTCTCCATGACCTACACCGGAGACGCGGTCGGCTATCGGGTGACGACGACTCAGGGCGACTTCGTCGCCGAGGTGACATCGTCCTCGTCCGACCTCCCCTCTGCGGGCGACCACGTGCAGCTGAGCTGGGACCCCGCAGATGCCTATCTCCTCCCGCACGAGGAGGCGACCGGGCGATGACCACGACCGCCATCAGCACCCTGAATCTCGGTCGCGCCGGCGACCGCGGCCGCCTCGAGCGGTCGCGAACGCGGCAGAACCGGCTGATCGCCTGGGCCCTCGCCCTTCCCGCACTCCTCGCGCTGATCGTCAGCTACGCGTACCCGCTGGTGTGGATGATCAGGATGTCGTTCAACATCGGGCACGGCGACGGTCTCTATGACACGACGTTCTCGCTCGACTCGTACATCAAGCCACTGGCCGACCCGTACTACTGGGGCGTCATCGGCAACACGCTGCTTCTCGGGATCCTGTCGGCCGTTCTCTGCATCCTCGTGTCCTACCCGATCGCGTTGTTCCTGACGAAGTCGTCATCGAAGTGGAAGAGCGTGCTCGTCGCGCTCGCGATCGCACCCCTGCTCACCTCGGCGGTCGTGCGAACCTTCGGGTGGATGGTCATCCTCGGCCCTCAGGGGCTGGTGAACTCCACCCTGAAGAACCTCGGCATCATCAGCGCACCCCTCCCGCTCGCCAACAGCTTCCTCGGCGTCGTCATCGGCCTCGTCGAGATCTTCATGCCGTACGCCATCCTCGGAATGATGTCCGGTTTCGGGAGGCTGAACCCTCAACTCGAGGAGGCCGCGTCCTCACTCGGCGCGAACCGGGCATCCGTCTTCTTGCGTGTGACCCTTCCGCTGAGCTTGCCCGGACTCCTGACGGCCTTCCTCCTCGTCTTCGTCCTCAGCATCAGCACGTTCGTCACTCCTCAGCTGCTCGGCGGTGGGCGTGTCCACGTCATGGCGACCGAGATCTACGACCAGACAACGGGACTGCTCAATTGGCCGTTCGCTGCATCGCTCTCGGTGATCCTCCTGATCCTCTTCGGAACGGTCGTCGCGCTGTACCAGCGCCTCGCCCGCAGACTCGGAGCCTGAAATGACCCAGCTCACACCTTCGCGTCGACGGATCGACGGCGGAGCCATCGCCTTCAGAATCCTTGTCGGCGTGCTGTATCTCTTCCTGCTCGCGCCGCTGCTGATCGTGGTGGTGATCTCGTTCAGTTCCAACACCTATCTCTCTTTTCCGCCAGAGGGATTCACCTGGAACTGGTACGCCATCCTGCCGCAGAAGACCGTGTTCGTCAGCGGGCTGCAGACGTCGTTGATCACCGCGTCGATCGTGACGGTCGTCGTGCTCCTGGTCGGCGTGCCCGCCTCACTGGCCATCCAGCGCTACGACTTCCCCGGCCGCGCCGCCATCTCGGCATTCTTCCTCAGCCCTCTCCTCGTGCCCACGATCGTGCTCGCCCTCGGGCTCGTCCTGGTACTCGGGCCGCTCGGCCTGATGAACACCTACGCCGCGATCGTCATCGGCCACATCAGCATCACCCTGCCGTACGTGATGCGCACGACGATGATGAGCCTGGCGACATCCGACACCTCGAGCGAGGAGGCGGCGCGAGTGCTGGGCGCGAGCGGGTCCACGGTCTTTCGGCATGTGACCTTCCCGATCATCCTTCCGGGGGTCATCGCCGGCGCTGTGATGGCTTTCGTCGTCTCGTTCGACGAACTCGTGATCGCGCTCTTCGTCGCGCAGTCGGGCAAGCCGACCCTGCCAGTGCAGCTCATGAACTATGTGGCGACGTCTGCGGACGCCGCCGTGGCCTCCCTGTCCGTCGTGTTGATCGTCTTCTCGGCCATCATCGTCGTCGTCGTCGAGAGACTGGTCGGCCTGAGACGCGCACTCCGCTGAGGGCGGTTCACAGTCAGCGAGGACCGCGGCAGACATAAGAGCCCACCCCGTCCGGGCCGGGGTGGGCTCTTGCGCAGTTCTGCGATCAGTTCAGGTCGAGGACCGTCACGGAGTTCGCGGGAACGACGCGCTCGTACGCCGGAGTGACACCGCTGATCGACGTCGTGACCGGGGCCACGTTGTTCGGGTCGTTGATGGTGTTGGTGTCCGTCCCGCTCGCGGAGGTCAGCACGACGGCTGTTCCGGTGGGTTTGAGCGAGTCCACACCCGTGATGTTCAACTGCACCTTCTGGGATTTGGAGCTGGGATTGACGATCACCACGTAGATCTTTCCGGTGACGCTGTCCTTGGTCGCGGTGACGTTCATGCCGCCGATGCCGTTGTAGGAGGCGTTGAGCACCTGGTCGCCGTGGTTCTTGGCCAGCATCGACTGCGCCCAGTAGCTGGGTGACACGTAACTCGTCAGGGCGTTGAAGCCGATCAGGTTCGTCTTCCACCGGTCATCGTTGACGTCGACCAGCATCGGCGCATACGACTCCCCCATCACCAGATCGGAGTTCCGCATCAGGCCGGTCAGCCAGGAGGCGTCTCCGATCGCGGCCGCCAGGTCCGGCGTCGGCGCACCTTCCTGCGACGCCCATTCGCCGACCAGGACCTTCGGGCCCGTCCGCGAGGTGTGGTCGTACAGGTTGGCGTTCGAGTTCATCCACGACGGCGAGTTGTAGTAGTGGTCGTCGATGATGTCCGGCGTGCGCGAGGTCACGGCGGCCGTCGCAACGAGGCTCAGGTTCGGGTACTCCTTCTTGATCGCGTCCGCGAACATCGGGAACCGGTAGGAGTTGTAGCTGCCGCTCCTGTCGAAGAAGTCTTCGTTGCCGATCTCGACCGTCGAGATGCTGAAGGGCGCAGGGTGTCCGTCATCAGCACGGATCTTGCCCCAGGTGCTGGTCGCAGGTCCTGTCGCGAACTGGATCTCGTCGAGTGCGTCCTGAACGTACGGCTGCAGCTGATCCTGCGGAACCACCGAACCGTTCAACGAGTAGCCCGCGTACACGGCGAGCAGCGGCTGGGCACCCAGTTCCTCGCACCATTCGAGGTACTCGAGGAGGCCCATCCCGTCGGTGGAGTAATACCCCCACGCGTCGTCCTGGTGGCCGGGACGCGTCCAGGTCGGTCCGATCGTGTTCTTCCAGTTGAAGCGGGTGTCGATCGTGTTGCCCTCCAGGTAGTTGCCGCCGGGTTCGCGGATGAAGGCCGGCTTCAGCCCAGCGAGCTTGGTCATCAGATCCGGGCGCAGGCCGTTGGCGAGGTTGTCATACGTCGGCGGGAACAGCGACACATTGTCGAGCCACAGACTCTGACCCGCGTTTCCGCTTGCGGTGATGACGAAACGCGCATCCGCGGTGGTCGGCGCCTTCGAGCCCGTCTTCAGCTTCGCGGAGAACTGCTTCCACGCGTCGGTGACGCCGTTCACCTGTGCCGTCGCGTACACCGTGGAGCCGTCGGAACTCACCACGGACACCGTGAGCGGTCCGCGGAAGCCCTTCGTCCCCATGGCGAAGAACTGTGCGGAGTACGTCTGATCGGGCGTGACCGGGATGCCCCAGTATCCGTTGTTCGACACGCCGGAGGCTCGGTGGCCGTCCGCACCACCCAGGTCGACCCGGAGCGACTGGGTCAGGGCCTTGTTGAGCGGGTTCGACTTGTCCAGCGAGAGGGCGGCGCCGTTCACGCTGTTCCACTCGACGGGCGCGGTCGTGCTGGCCATCATCGACCGGTTGTTGATCAGTTCCGCATAAAGTCCACCCGTCATCGAGTGGTTGATGTCCTCCGTCATCAGGCCGAAGAAGCTGCTCGGAAGCGCGTGTGCGGCGTTGGCGGCGTCGACGGTGAGCTGTCCTCCCGAGTTGCCTTCGATGCCTGACACATCGTTCGCGGTCGCTGCATAGTCGAGCACCTGGACGTCATCGACATCGCCCGAGAGGAAATCGGTGGGACCGTTGTACACCCCGCGTCCCGTGGCGAACGATCCGGTGGCCTGCCACGGGGTCGTGAACGCGACGGTGGATTGCAGTGTCCCGTTCACGTAGAGCGCCAGGGTCTTCGCGCCGGCGTCGTAGACGCCGACCACGTGGTACCAGGTGCCTGCGGTGGGTGGCGCACTGGCGGACGCATAGGTGGCGGCCGCACTCGTCGAGTCGCTGGCAAGCCGGGTGAAGGCGAACTTCCCGGTGTCGCCTCGGAACTGGAGATAGAAGCCGCTGACGTTCGCGCCGTCGACCGAGGCGATGTCCTGGAAGCCGGTGGTCGACGCGAGCTTGACCCAGGCGGCGACCGAGAACGAGTAGCGCGTGTCCACGACGGGCTTGGCGACGGAGGCGTACCCGGTGCTCGATCCGTCGAAGCTCACCGAGTGCGCACCGACGCGACCGTCCGCCCAGCCGGCACCGGCGGCGAGCGTCTGCTCGTTGCCGTTCCCCGTCGAATCGGCCGCTGTCGTCCCGGTGCCCTCGTCATACGTCCAGTGCGCGGACGCGTCGATGTTGGCGACCTGGTCCGCTGTCAGTGCTGACGCGAAGTACTGCACATCGTCCACGGCACCGTGGACGTAGTCGGTCGGACCGTTGTAGTCGCCGCGGCCGATGGAGGTCGCGCCCGTCGCCTGCCACGGCGACGAGAACGACGCGCCGGAGCCGGCCTGGCCGTCGACGTAAATCTGGAGCGACGACGAGGCCGTGTCATCCACGCCCACCACGTGGTACCAGGTGTTCGCCACGGGAGCCACATCGGAATCCGCTCGCACCTCGGCCGCGGAGTCACTGTCCGCTGCGCGCCGGGTCATCGCGAACTTCCCGGTCTGTCCGGAGAGCTGAAGGAAGAAGCCGCCGATGTTCGCCCCGTCGATGCCGCTGATCGTCTGGTAGCCGCCGACGGATGAGAACTTCACCCAGGCCGACACCGTGAAGCTCTTCGAGGTGTCGACCGCGGGAGCCGGAGCGACGACGACGCCGTTGGGGCTGCCGTCGAGGGACACCGCGTGCGACCCGACGGCACCGGAGATCCATGACGCACCGGAACCGAGCGTCGCAGTGTCGGTGCCCGCAGAATCGGCCGCGGAGGTGCCGGTTCCTTCGTCGAGGGACCACGCGCTCGCCGGCTTCGGCACCGACGTCGTGGTCGTGACGGAGGCCGCAGGCACCGCCGTCACGGCCGAGGTCCTGAGCAGATCGGGCGGAGGCGGGCTCGCGACGGCTGCGCCGGCGAGCGCGAGCACGGCGACCGCGGCGGAAGCGGCGACGATGCCGCTTCCCACGCGCCGTCGCCTCGAGGAGTCGTCAGAATGCATGATGGTGCGCCTTTCGTGGAGGAGATGGATGTTCAGCTCCGGGCAGTGGCGGAAGTACCGCGCCCGAACGCGGTAGAGCCGCATCGCGACCACCCTGGTTGACGTCGATCGATCCCCGACAGCGCGAGCGCCGCCACCGCCGCGGCAGGGACGAGCGCGGAATCGTGATCTTCATCGTTCAGGTTCCATTGCAACGGGGTCGAGATGCCAGTGCGATCCTCACGATTGTGAGCGATCACATTGTGTTCGAATTAGAGCAGACCCAGCGGCGAGCAGTCAAGAGGCGAGCTGAAACGGCAGGGATCGAGTTGCTGTCCAGGCGGCGCCTCGGCTCTGTGATCGCTCACACCGCGCGGAACGGTCTTCTGGGTCTTCGAACGCCTTCTCTCAGCCCAGCGCGGCAAGTTGCTGCTGAACGATGTCCTTGGTCTGGTCCGGCTCAGGCGTTGCTGCCGTGAAATAACGCACGTACACGAGGATGTTTCCGTGTGGGGCAGTCATCCGAACTTGGGCATTTCCGAGTGAATCCAGCTTGTCGATGACCAAGCTCGTGCCGTTCACATCCGGAGCCGACTGGGCGCGCCCGCCTTCCTTGCCGTCCTGCCACGCCCGGGTGAGGTCTCGGTACATGCTGTCGGCGCCCTGCGGGGTCCGGAACTCGATCAAGAAGATCTCGGTCTGTGACTGGTCGGCGTTGATCCAGCCGTGCCGGGCAGCGGAGACGAAGCCCCGCTGCTGGGCCAGCTTCGCCTCCTGACCGCGTGAGTCCGGGGCGTAGAACTGGCCGACGAAGGTGGGCAGATCCAGAACGCCGGTTCGCGAGCTCACCCAGGGCTTCGCGTCCGACGGCGGCGACAGGATCTTGCCGAGCGGCCCATCGGCCTGAGCTGAACTCCCCGCCGACAGGGATGCGAGAGAGCCGCCGACGGTGGTGACGATGCTTGCCACGACTGCGATCAGCACGATGCTCAGCACGAAGGATGCGCAGCCGACACAGAGGCCGATGATCCCGAAGGTGCGAACCCGCCGAACCTGAAGCTGAGCATTCGCGAACTCACCGACGCGCACGGCGGGGTCGATCTTGCTCCACGCGGAGAGGAGCGAGTACAACGCAAGAGGCCAGAAGAACAACCAGTTCACCACGAACCAGCCGGTTGGTTTCCGCACTGCTATCGGCGCGTAGGCGTAAAAGCCGGGCGGGTATGGCCCCGGCGCGTATATCCCCTGATCTCCAGGCGGGGCGGGACGGCTCGGTTCATCGAATTGTGTCATTCGATCCCCCTCTGACTCTCGGCATCGCCCTACTCGAGGTGCGGGCGCCGGCGCAATCCGTGCGGCTGACCTTGCCATACTGGTCTACCGTCAGCGGTGAAGACGGCGAGCATGATTCTGTCAGAGTCCGACATCCAGCATCGCTCGCATCTCCGTCATGCAGACTGTTCAGCCTTTCGAAACGCGAGACCGTTGAGCCGAAGGACCATTCAGCGTGACCGTCAGCGTGCCCCGCGCCGGTTCGGCTTCTCGATCGGGGCGGCGTCGATGAAGGAGTGTGCGATCGTCCTCCCATCGACACTCAGCCACAGGTGCAACCGGGCAGCGCGGCCGGGAGCGGGCACGGTCAACGCGACCGCTTCGCTGAGGCGGTACGGCGCGGCGGCAACTGGTGCCGACTCCGCCCCCGCCACGCTCGGTCGGGCGGACCCTGCGTCGCCCCAGGCAGCATGCACGACGCCCTCCACGCCCGCCGTCCCGACGTGCGACACGTGCACGGACAGCGTCAGCGGCTCCGAGGGCACCGGGATGTCCGCCCCGGCGTGGGCCGGCACGATGTCGACCACCAGCACGGTCGGGCCGAACGAGTCGGCCGGGTTCAGGCCCCCGAGGTCTTTGCGCCGGCGGTCAGCGTCGAGCAAGCCGGCCATCTCGTGCTCCACGTCGGTGAGCTCCGTGTAGACATAGCCCGCGAAGCGGTCGTGACGGCGGATCTCCTGGGTCTGCCAGCGGACGTGCCAGGCGCGCTCCAGACTCGTGAAGCCGGCACCGAACTCGCTATTGAGGATGGGGACGCCGTGACGCGGGAATTCCGTGGAGCCGTAGAACGACTTGTCGACGATGAAGTCGGGGCCCAGCTTGACCTCGAACGTCTCGCGCTCGCCCGCGGCCAGCTCCGCCAGGTTGCGCGCCCAGTTCGCCGGGTTCTCGTCGTAGTAGTGCCAGTCGACCAGGTCGGAGCGGACGTGCGCCCAGCCTGAGTTCTCCACGATCGGGCGCGTGTCGTCCAACGCCCGCATGGTCTCGTAGGCATGCACGGCCGCGGTCGCGCGCTCGGGGCTGCCGGGGATGTCCCAGTCCAGCCCCCATTCCTCGTTGTACAGGCCCCAGACGACGATCGACGGGTGGTTGCCGTCGCGGGAGACCAGCTCAGGAAGCTGCGCCTCGAATGCGTCGGCGGCCTCGGGGCTGAACCGGCTCGGGCACGGCGGCTCGGCCCAGACCAGCATGCCGGTGCGGTCGGCATGGTCGAGCCAGAGCGGCTCCTCGAATTTGAGGTGCTTGCGCACGAGGTTGAAGCCCAGCTCGCGGGCGAGCTCGATGTCGCGGACGAGGGCGTCCGCGTCCGGCGCGGTCAGGCCGGTGCGCGGCCAGTAGCCCTGATCGAGCACCCCGCGCAGGTAGAACCGCTCGCCGTTCAGGTACAGCTCTTCTCCGCGGGTCTCGATACGGCGTAGGCCACCGGTGACGGTCACCCGGTCGGCGGCCTCGCCCTCGCCCGCCATGAGGTCGATCGCGTACAGGTGCGGATCGTCCGGGCTCCAGAGCCGCGGCGCCGCGAGCTCGATGCGCCCACGGAAACGGCCGCCGGTGACGGGCAGCTCGACCCGGCTCCCGGCCACCTCGGCCACCACGTGGAGGCCGTCCGCCGGGTCGCCGGCGACGACGCCCTCGAGGTCGAAGCCCGTGAGCGAGTCGCCACGCACCGAGACGTCGCCGACATAGCTGCGGCCGCGGGCCTCCAGCCAGACGCTCTGCCAGATGCCGGAGGTGGGCGTGAAGGCGACACCGTCGTAGTCGTCGCGCGGGATGGAGCGCTGCTTACCGTGCGGGAGGGCGCGCTTGTCCGCCGGCGCGTCGACCTCCACCTCCAGCTGGGCGGTGGCGCCCGGCGCCAGCAGGGCGGTGACATCGAACTCGAACGAGCTGTGGCCTCCGGAGTGCCGGCCGATCTCGACGCCGTCCAGCGACACGACGGCGTGGTGGTGCACTGCGCCGAAGCACAACACGATCCGGCGCCCTGCCCACTCGGCGGGGGCCGCTATCGTGCGCCGGTACACGGCGTGCTCGAGCCAGGTGCGCTGCACGCCCGACGCCTCGGTCTCCCAGGCGAATGGGACGATGATCTCGCCGGGGGTGCGCTCGTCGCCCTCGAAGGCCCAACGCCCGTTCAGGCTCAGCCAGGAGGCCGAGCGGTCGCGGTCGGGGCGCGGGTACTCGGGCCTCGGGACGTCGAGGTCGGCGCCCGCGTCGAGGTCGACAGTGGGTTGTGCAATGGTCATGGAGTCAGCCCTTTACGCTTCCGGCGAGGATGCCGTTGATGAAGTGCTTCTGCAGCACGATGAACAGGATGAGGAGGGGGATGAGCGCGACGGTCGCCGCGGCGAGCAGCTCGCCGGTGACGGTCGCGTAGTCGGCGCCGACCTTGTTGCCCGAGATGTTCTGGGCGAGCGTCGACAGCACGACCTGGAGGGTGGCCATGCGGCTGGAGCTCGCGACCACGACCGGCCATACGAAGTCGTTGTAGATGTTCATGATCGTCAATACCGCCAGGCCGGCAAGCCCCGGGCGGATGACGGGGACGATCACGCGCCAGAAGATCCCGAACTCGCCGCAGCCGTCGACCCGGGCCGCGTCGAGCAGCTCGTCCGGCACGGCGGCGATGACCTGCCGCATCCAGAAGATCGCGAAGGCGTCGACAGAGCCGGGGAGGATGAGCGCCTGGTAGGTGTTCACCCAGCCGAGCTCCTTCATCTCCAGCAGCAGCGGGATGATGAGGACGATCGTCGGCAGCATCAGGGTGAGGAGCACGGCGCCGAAGATCAGGTTCTTCCCGCGGAAGTCGTACTTCGCGAACGCGTAGGCGGCGAGCGGGGCGAAGAAGAGCGTGATCGCGCCCTTCACGAGCAGTACGATCCCGGTGTTGAGGAACCCGGACCCGATCGGAACGTCCTGCAGCATGCCGCGGAAGTTCTCGAGCGTGAAGCCGGAGGGGTCGAAGCCGAGCGGATCGCGGATGATATCGGCGGCGGGCTTGAACGACGAGACGATCGCCCATGCGACCGGCGCGAGGAACGCCACCGTCAGGATGAGCAGGAACGCGTGCGAACCGACGTGGAGGCGGCGGCGTGCGCGCCGGGGTCGACCCGGCGATGGCGTAGCACGGGACGACTCGGGCGGTGTGGGCGTCGACGCGGTGCGCGCGGTCGCTGGTCGGATGTCGAGATCGGCCATCGGTCAGTCCTTGGCTCGGAGGAGGCGGACGAAGGCGAGTGAGAGCGCCATGACGACGATCACAAGGAGGAACGAGTTGGCCGCTCCCGTGCCCAGGTCCGCCCGCGTGATGTGGTTGTAGAGGTAGAGGCCGGCGGTCGTGGTCGACCCGTAGGGGCCGCCCTTGGTCACCACGTAGGGCTCGGCGAACATCTGGAACACCGCGAGGGTCTGCAACACCACGCAGAACATCAGCGAGCGGCGCAGCAGCGGCACCGTGATGCTCCAGAGCTGCCGGACCCGGCCGGCTCCGTCGAGGGATCCGGCCTCGTAGAGGCTGGTGTCGATCGACTGGAGCCCGGACAGCAGGATGATGACGACGAACCCGGTGGTCTTCCAGAGGAAGAGCAGAGCGAGGGTCGGCTTCGCCCAGTCGCTGGTCACCAGCCAGCCGATGTGCGGCAGCCCGAGGGCGCCGAGCACCGCGTTGACCGCACCGTAGTTCTGGTCGAACAGCACGATCCAGATCTGCGCGACGGCGACAAGCGGGGTGACGAACGGAACGATGAACGCCACCCGGTAGAAGCCGCGCATCCGGAGCTTCGAGGTGTTCAGCAGCACCGCGATGACCACCGAGCCGACCAACTGGAGCGGGACGATCAGGAGCCACAGGATCCCCGAGTTCGCCAGCGACGACCAGAAGCCGGGGCTGCCGAGGAGGTAGACGTAGTTGCCGAGGCCGACCCACTCCGCCGCGCCGGCGCCGTGCCAGTCCGTGAAACTCAGGCGCAGGGTGAAGACGAGCGGGTAGATGCTGAACGCCAGGAAGATCGCGACGAACGGGAGCACGAACAGGTAGGGGGCGAGCCGGCGCCGCCAGGGCAGGCCGCGCCCAGGGCGCCTCCTGCCGAGGCCGGTCGCCTGCGGTGCTGTCAGTGTGGTCGTCACGTCATGTCCTCGTGGTGCGTTCGGCGGAGCGGGTCGGCCCGGCCGCTACTTGCGGTCGATCAGGTTGGTCTGGATGTCCGCCGACGACTGGTCGAGCACCTGCTTGGGCGTCATCGTGCCATCGAGCATCTTCTGGAGGTCGTTGCCGAGGTAGTCCACGGCCCCCGACCACCAGGACGGGATGGGCGCACCGCCGGGGATCTCCTTGCCCGCCTTGATCGCCGTGCTCCAGAGGTCCTGGCCGCCCATCGCCGGGATCGGCTTGAACAGCGGCTTCGCCGGGTTCGCCGCGGGCTGGTAGGCGGGGACCGAGGTGTTGAGGCCTCCTGGGTAGACGCTGTTCGAGCCGTAGACCGCTGTGTAGCCGGCCTTGTCGAACATCAGGAACTTGTAGAAGAGCCAGGCGAGCTGCGAGTTCTTGCCGTCCTTGGGCAGGACGAACGACGAGCCGCCCATCGCGCCGCTGCGGGCGCCGCCGTCCGACCAGGCCGGCAGCGACATGGCGCGCCAGTCGCCGACCGTCGTCTTCAACTGCTGCTGAGGCGCGAAGTCGAACCACTGCGCCCACGGGTAGAAGACCTCGCTGCTGGAGTCGAGGGCTCCGATGTCGCTGGGGCTGAGGTACTCGGCTCGCGTGCCGAGGCCCTGCTTCTGCACCGAGTCGAGCCACGTCAGGATCTTCGTGTACTGCGGGGAGTCGAGGCGGAGCTTGCCATCGGGGCCGGCGAGGCTGGTGCCGAGCTGGCTCGCGTACATCTCGAGCTGCAACTGGCCGAGGAACGTGCTCTGCTCCAGGTGGATCGGCTTGGCCCCTGGCTTGTACGCCTGGTACTTCTTCGCCGCTGTGATGAGGTCGTCGTAGGTGCGGATACCGCTCGGGTCGATGCCGGCGGCGCTCAGGGCTTTGGCGTTGTAGAAGAGGAGGCCGGGGTCGAGGTCGAACGGGACGCCGTAGATGCCGCCCTTGACCGTGTTGACGTCGACCTTCTGCTTGGCGATGTCCTTGGTGTATGGGGCCAGCACGTCCTTCAGGTTCCAGAGGTAGTCGACGTAGCTGCCGACCTTGGCGTCGTCGAGGAACACCCCGTCCGGCACATCGGTACCGGTGATGAGCGTGTTCTGAAGTTTGCTGTCGATATCGACGGCCTCGTGTTTGACGGTGATGCCGGGGTAGGCCTTGTTGAATTCCTTGATCGCCGCGTCGAACACCTTGAACAGGTCGCCGGAGCGGTCCCAGATGGTGATCGTGCCCTTCGGCGAACTCGCGGTGGGGGCCTTGAGGACCGAGGTGTCGGACGTGGAGGCGCCGCCGGAGCCGATCTCCGGTCCGCAGCCGCTCAGGCCGATGGCGACGAGCGCCGCGGTCGCGACCGCCGCGACGCGGACAGCAGCGCCGCGGGCGTTGCGTGGTGTGAGCTTCATGACACTCCTTCGTGCAGGATTCGACGATACGTCGGCCGGGGGCTCCGCTCGACTCGAGCGTTTGCCAACGTATGCAAACTGTAACCCACATTTGCAATCGTTGCAAACGATAAGCTGTGGTCACCACGAGAGGAGAGCCATGCCCGCTACGTTGCGCGATGTCGCCGATAGAGCGCAGGTGTCCGTGCGCACGGTGTCCAACGTGGTCAGCGGATACGAACACGTGAGCGAGAAGATGCGCAGCCGTGTGATGCGCGCGATCGATGATCTCGGCTACGTCCCGAACCCCGTCGCCCGCACCCTCCGCACGGGGAAGACCGGCCTGCTCTCCCTTGTGGTCCCTGAGATCGACGTGCCGTTCTTCAGTGAGCTCGCGCGTGCAGTGATCGACGAGGCCGACGCGCTCGGTTTCCAGGTGATGATCGACCAGACCGGACAGGACCACGAGCGCGAGCGTCAGCTCCTGCGCGGCGGCGGTCGCCGCAACCTGTTCGACGGGATGCTGTTCGCACCGCTCGCGACCCGGGAAGAACTCGACGACATAGAGGCATCGGAGGCCCAGCCGATCATCCTCCTCGGCGAGCACGCCTTCGACGGACGGTTCGACCACGTCGCGATCGACAACGTCCGGGCCGCGCACGACGCCACCACGCACCTCCTCGACATCGGGCGCACCCGCATCGCGGCGATCGGCGCCCAGCCGAAAGAGGAGTACGCCACGCCGCTCCAGCGCACCGAAGGCTTCCAGCTCGCGCTCCAGGAGCGCGGGCTCCAACCGGTCAAGGCTCTCCAGAGGACGGCCCCGCACTACGGTCGCGCGGACGGCTACGCCGCCGCGTCGGCACTCATAGAGCAGGGCCTCCGCCCGGACGCGATCTTCTGCTACTCCGACCTCTTGGCGATGGGTGTCATCCGGGCGGTGTTCGACGCCGGCCTGCGGGTGCCCGACGACATCGCCGTGATCGGCATCGACGATATCGAGGAAGGCCGTTTCTCCCGCCCCTCCCTCAGCACCGTCTCCCTCGACATTCCCTACATCGCGCGCATCGCGGTCGGTCGCCTGGCCGCCCGAATCGACGACCCGGCGCTGGCGGCGCAGGAATTCATCGCACCCCACGGGCTCATCGCGCGCGAGAGCACCCGGATGGCAGGTACGGCGGCACCGCGAAAGGCGACACAGCGACTACGACGAGGTTGAAGAACGCGGGGATCGCGGGCGCTCGCACACGACGGCGGTCGCGAAGGTGTCTGGTCGGCTGACAGCGGACTGTCCGCGAACGCGATGAGATAGGCCGGCATCCCCACTCGACAGTGCCTCCCTCCTCGCCACCGAACGCCACCATCCGCGTGTGTGCGCGTCGAGGGCATCGGCGCCCGTGAGCGCCTGGCCCGGGACGGGCGGCGTGATGCAATCTCGCCAAGGGCTTGACAGTGGCCCGCGCCCGGACTCATTATTGGTCATCGCACGCAAGACGCAATATACTGGAGGCAAAATGATCGCGGTATCCGCATCGGAATCCATCGAGGGCGGTCTTCAAGCTAGAAAGCGCCGATGGTGGCGTCTGCCGCTGGGCGTCTGGTCCTTGCTGGCTGTCGGAATAGGGGCTGTCATCGGAACGGCGTCCCCCGGCATCGGCGAAGGGATGCAGATTCTCGGCGACATCTTCCTGAACCTTGTGCAGATGGTGGTCATCCCGCTGGTCTTCCCGCTCATCGTGCTGGGAATCTCGCGGATGGAGTCCGTGAAGAAGGTCGGCCGCATCGCTGCCAAGGCGATCCTGTACTTCGAAATCGTGACCACCGTCATCATGATCATGGCCGTCTCACTGGCGAAACTGGCCAACATCGGTGCAGGCGCTCCTGTGGCAGGGGCCAGCAGCGGCGCTCTGCAGAAGCTGAACCAGGGCATCGACTTCCGCGAACTCATCCTGCACGCGGTGCCGAAGAACATCTTTGCGGCGTTCTCCGAAGGGAACCTGCTGGCAACGATCGTCTTCGCGGTCTTCGTCGGGATCGGCATGGCGGCTTTGGGGTCCAAGGCTGAGCCTGTGGAACGGGTTCTCGACGGTGTGGCGCAGGTCATGTTCAAGGTGATCGGATACGTGATCCGACTCGCACCGGTCGGAATACTGGGATTCATCAGCTACGACGTCGCGCACTATGGCGTCGGCAACCTGACGAGCCTTTTCGGGTTCATCGCCATCGTCTACACCGGTCTCGCCATCGTCCTCGTCGTCATCTTCCCGCTGATCGCCGTGATTTTCCGTATTCGCTACTGCGAACTGATCAAGTCCATCGGCGGTCTGGCCGGCCTCGCATTTGTGACCCGGAGCTCCGAAGCAGTACTGGCGCCGCTCTTGCAGAAGCTGGAAAAGCTGGGCCTGAACCGCTCGACAACGTCCCTTGTGGTCCCGCTCGGCTATTCCTTCAACACCGATGGCTCCGTTCTCTACCAAGCCGTCGCCCTGGTCTTCATCGCCAACGCCTATGGGACGCACACCGATTTCCTGACGTTACTGCTCATGGTCGGAGTTCTGGTGATCCTGTCCAAGGGCATGGCCGGTGTGGCCTCCGCCTCGGTGGTGGTCCTGATCGCCGCGGGCAGCACGCTCGGCCTACCCCCTCAGGGAGTGGCACTCCTGCTCGGCGTCGACTTCATCGTCGACATGGCCCGCACCGCCGTCAATGTCGTCGGAAACTCGCTGGCCGCCTCGGTGATCGACCGCTCCGAACGAAAAGGTGACCGCAAAGAGGCGAACACCAGCCCCGCCGACACCCTCGGAGCCGGCACCGCGACCCGCCTCGACACGGCCAAGGAAGCCGTGGGCTCGTGAAAGAGAGCGAAGTCATCGGCATTCTGGGCGGAATGGGTCCGGCGGCCACTGCAGACTTCTACGCCAAGCTGGTAGCGAGCACGCACGTATTGAGGGACCAGGACCATCCCCGGGTGGTGATCTGGGCAGACCCAGCCATTCCGGACCGGACGGAAGCGTTGCTCGAGGGTGGCGAGGACCCCACCCCGTGGATGGTACGCGGGATCAACATCCTCGCCGATGCGGGAGCCACGATGATCGCCATTCCATGCAACACCGCGCACGCCTTCATCCCCACGCTGGAGGGCGCGGCACCCCTCCCGATCATCCATATGATCGGCGCGGTCGCCCGCGAATTGGCCGAAGCCACCGATCCCGTCACCCGCGTCGGACTACTGGCCACGACGGGGACGTGCCGCGCTCGGCTCTATCAGGAGTGGATGGTCAAGCGCGGGATCGAAGTCCTGCTGCCTGATACCGGGGATCAGGAAACCGTCATGAGGGCGATCCGTGCGGTGAAGGCAGGTCGATCGGGCCCTCAGATAGAGGAACTGTTTGCCGACGCGGCCGACCGTCTCGTTGAGTCCGGCGCGCAAGCCATCGTCGCCGGCTGTACAGAGATTCCCCTGGCCCTCCACGCAGACTCGCTCGCGGTTCCTCTCATCGACCCTGTGCTGGTGCTGGCGCGGGCAGTGCTCGTCCGCGCCGGCATTCGGGACTCGGCTCTGCCCACTCTGGAAACCTCTGTCGCATGACAGCCTCGGAGGGCCGCGTTATGCAAAATACAATGTACAGTGTCGACATGAGCCTCAGCGATCCCGTGAACCGGCGCCTCATGAGCGACGAAGCCTACGACCGCATCCGTGACGCCATCGTGACCGGTGAGCTCGTCCCGGGCGATCGCGTCAAGGACACAGAGCTGGCCCTGCATCTGGGACTGAGCCGAACCCCGGTCCGTGAGGCTCTCAACCGACTCGCTGATACGGGACTGGTCGAAGCCAAACCAGGGGTCTACACCAGGATCACCACATTGAATCCACTTCAAACAGCCCGGACCTTGTCCGTTCTCAAGGCCCTGGATCAACTGGCCATCCGGACCGCAGTCCCTCGCCTGGACAAGAGCGACCTGGACAACATGAAGAGCATCAACAAGGAATTCGCGGCCGCGGTCAAGCGCAACGATGCCCGTGCTGCTCTTGATGCGGACGACCGATTCCACAATGTTCCCTTAGCGGCTGCCGACAACCCGCTGCTCGTACGCATCGTCGATCAACTGCATCCGCAAATCCACAGGATTCTCTACCGAAAGTTCTCCACGCTCTACGGCGGCGAGAACACCATCAACCACCACGCCGAACTCGTCCGGATACTCGCCTCTGGCGACGCCGACGCTGCCGCCACCCTATCCGCCGCTCACTGGGAGCAGCTCGGGGACCTCATCGGCGATCTTTTCGCCAAGGAACAACTCGATACGTAGTCGACACCGCGACAGCAAATCCCGAGTGAGCTTGGGGTTTTCTACGTTCACTTCAACCGTGTGGTGCACACCCCATGGGCGCCATACCCAGGTCCGTGGCGATGGCCGCGCTCTCGCAAAGAGGGGGCTAATCGGGGGCAATGCGGTCTGAGCCGCATACTAAAGGCCCCAACTCCCGTGTGTTCATGCGGGAGTTGGGGCCTTGCACGTGGCGGTACCGGTGGGATTTGAACCCACGGTGGGCTTTCACCCACACAACTTTTCGAGAGTTGCACCTTCGGCCGCTCGGACACGGTACCGCGGACCATCGTACGCGATTCGGACGGACGTCTCCAATCGGCGGACGCCGTCGGCCGAGGCCGGCGTGCTGGCTCAGAGCGCTCTGCCGTACCAGCCCACACCCGGGGTACTCTGCCGTGCATGAGAGCTCTCCGCCGCATCCTCTCCGCCGCGGCCGGCCTCGTCATCGGGGCGGCGGTCGCCCTCCTGGGTTGGCAGCGCGTGCGCGCCAAGCAGGCAGCGGTCGCCGAAGGACGCGTGCGGCTCAACGAGCTGTTGCCCGTCCATTCGAAGTGGTGGCGGGATGCGGCCAAGGACCCAGGCGAGCTGCTGTACGTGGCGATCGGTGACAGTGCGGCGCAAGGGATCGGAGCATCCGCCCCGAAGAACAGCTACGTCGGTGTGATCGCCGACCACCTGCGTGCGGTGACGGGGCGGTCTGTGCGCGTCGTCAATCTGTCGGTCTCCGGTGCGACGGTGGCGCTCGCGGTCGCCGACCAGCTGCCACGAATAGCGGCACTGGAACCGGACATCGTCACCGTGTCCATCGGCGCGAACGACATCGCGGCTTTCGATCCGGCGCTCTTCCGGGAAGGGCTGCGGGCGGTCCTCGGCGCGGTCCCCGAACACGCCATCGTCGCCGACCTGCCCTACTTCTACCTGCCGCGGAACGAGCGGCTCGTCGCGGAGGGCAACCGCATCCTCCGTGAGGAAGCCGCCGCCCGCGGACTCGAGGTCGTGCCCCTCCACGCGACCATGCGGCGGCAGGGACTGCGCGGCGCGCTCACGCAGTTCGCCGAGGACCTCTTCCACCCGAACGACCACGGCTATCGGGTGTGGGCGTCGGCATTCCTCCCTGCGGTGACCGCGCGGGCACGGGAGCTGTATCCACGGGACGGCCACGCACCCACCGCCCCCGTGGACCGCCGGACCGTCAGCGCGTGATCTCCGCCGGCGCGAGGTGGGTGAGGAGCCGGTCCCAGGCCGGCACGATCGCGAGGTGGCCCACGCCGGGCACCACTTCGAGCTCCGCATCCGGCAGGGCGCGCTGATACCACGCGCCGTGCGCCACACCGGCGAGCGCATCCGCCTGGCCGGAGACGATGAGCGTCTTGGCCCTCACCTCCGCCGGGTCGAAGCCCCAGGGACGTGCCGTGTAGCTCAGGATGTCGGCGGCCACACCACGGGCACCCTGGCGGAAAGCGTCCATCAGCATGCGACCGAGGCGGTCGCGGACGCCGCGACGCGCCAGCGCCTGCTCATCCACCGCGCCGATTCCGATGAAGTCGATGGGAACCTCGTCGGGCTGGGTGGCGGCCCTGACCGCATCCGCCTGGCCCTGCAGCATCTCGCTGAGGCGGTCGATCGCGTCGTCGGGGTCGAGTGTGCCCAGCTGGTCCGAGATCGCCTGCAACTGCGGGTCGATCCACGGTACGGCTTCGTTCGGAGCGGGCGTTCCGACGATGGCGACCCGGTCGACGAGCTGCGGATGGCGCGCAGCGAATGCGAGGGCCACGCGACCTCCGGCGGACCACCCGACGATGCCGACCGTGCGCGGACGGCTGACGCCGATCACCGACTCGGCGAGGACGACGGATCGCACGTACTCCGCGATGTCGTCCGCCGCCTGCGTGATGCTGGGCCAGGTGCCGTGCGGCCAGGGATCGCTGGATCCGTAACCCGGCCGGTCGAGCGAGACCACGTGCGCCCGGCTCGTGGTCGAGGCGTCCGGATCGGGGTCGAAGCCGGAGGCGCCGGGAGCCGGGTGGCAGAAGATCACGAGTCGCTCGGCATCGGCGTCGCCGAAACCGGTGAGGCCGACGACGCGGCCGGAGCGGAGGGTGAAGGTGCGAGCAGCCATGCGGCCCATTGTGCACTCGGGCACCGACATTGGGGAGCTGTCCACGGGATCGCGCACGGCGGGGCCGGCCGCCCACGCGTGACCGGAAGAAGTGCTCACAGTGTGGCGATCGCCGGAGATGTCCACAGGCCGCCGCGATCCTCCCGGCGATGACAGTGGCCCCCCGTAGTGTTGAGCCCGATCGAGGAGGTGCCGTGCCGAAGGCGTCCATCAACTACCGCTGCTCCGAATGCGGCTGGTCCACGGCCAAGTGGGTCGGCCGTTGTCCGGACTGCGAGGCCTGGGGAACGGTCGCCGAGACCGCGCAGCCGACCGGCGTGCTCCGGGCGATCAAACCGGTGACGATCGCGGCAGGCCGGGAAGCACGCTCGATCACCGACATCCGGGCCGACAACGCTCACCGCCGGCCGAGCGGCATCGGGGAGTTCGACCGCGTGCTCGGCGGCGGGATCGTTCCAGGCGCGGCGATCCTGCTCAGCGGTGAGCCGGGGGTCGGCAAGTCGACGCTGCTGCTCGAGGTCGCCTCGCGAGCGGCCCAGGCGAACAGGCGGGTGCTGTACGTGAGCGCCGAGGAGTCGGTGAGCCAGGTGAGGATGCGCGCCGAGCGCACCGACGCCGTCCACGACGAGCTGTTCCTGGCCTCCGAGACCGACCTGGCGACGATCATCGCGCAGATCGACGCGGTCGACCCGGCTCTTGTCATCGTGGACTCGGTCCAGACCGTATCGAACGGATCCACGGACGGCATAGCGGGCGGCCCCAGCCAGGTGCGCGAGGTGGCGAGCGCACTCATCCGCATCGCGAAAGAACGGGACCTGCCGGTGGTGATCGTCGGCCACGTCACGAAGGACGGCTCGATCGCCGGTCCCCGCCTGCTGGAGCACCTCGTCGATGTGGTGTGCCAGTTCGAGGGCGACCGGCAGACCGCTCTGCGGTTCATCCGAGCACTGAAGAACCGCTTCGGCCCCACCGACGAGGTCGGCTGCTTCGAGATGACCGGCGAGGGCATCGCCGAGGTTCCGGATCCGAGCGGCCTCTTCCTCAGCCGCAACACCACACCCGTCTCCGGGACCTGCGTGACGGTCGCGATGGAAGGCCGGCGGCCGTTGCCCGTCGAGGTGCAGGCGCTCGTCGTGGCGACGACGGCGCCCAACCCGCGCCGGGTCACGAACGGTGTGGATGCGTCCCGCGTCGCGATGCTGCTGGCCGTCCTCGAACGGCGCGCCGGCATCCGGCTCGGCGACAAGGACGTCTACGTGTCGACGGTCGGAGGAGTCCGGCTGTCCGAGCCCGGTGCCGACCTCGCCATCGCGCTCGCGATCGCCTCGGCGGCGAGCGACCGTGCCATCCCGCACACCCTCGCGGCCTTCGGAGAGATCAGCCTCGCCGGCGAGATCCGTCCCGTCGTCAGCGGAAAGCAGCGCACGGCGGAAGCCGCGCGTCTCGGCTTCGCCACACGCGTCGACGACCGCAGCGCATCCATCCGCGAAGCCCTCCGTCTGGCGTTCACCGCCGCATCGACGGACCGTGAGCGCGAACTCGACGCAGCCTTCTGAGCAGTTCGTCGAATTCCGCCCTGCCCGTCCGACGTTCCTGGTGAGAACATCCATCGACCGGAAGGAACGACCATGCCGCAGTACGCCATCTTCATCTACTACGACACCACCGCCGACCACGACGCCGCGGAACTCGCCGAACACGACGAGCACTCGGCAGACCTGATCCGCTCCGGCGCCCTCACCGCCGCCTACGCCCTCACCTCAGCGGCGTCCGCCCGTTCGATCCGCGGGAGCGGAATCACGGACGGCCCGTACACCGAGAGCAAAGAACTGGTCGGCGGCATCGGCATCATCGAAGCACCCGACCTGGATGCTGCCGTCGCCATCGCGCGCCGCAATCCTGCGACCCGGCACGGCTCAGGGGTCGAGGTGCGTGAGATCGAAGGCGCCTACGTCCGCGGCGTCACTTCAGAATGAACTGCTTCGTCTGCGCGCTCTTGATCCCCGAGACGGTCGTCTCGAGGTGATACGAGGCGCCCGCCGCCGGGACCTGCTCACGCTTCGCCTGGCACGTGGACGGGTCTGAGCGTGTCCGGTCCCAGGTGATCGGCACCTTCGACGAGATGGTCTTGGCGGGCTGGAGCAGCACCACCGCATCCACCTTTCCGGTCTGGCAGTCCGTCGACTTCCAGTAGACCTCCGCACCGCTCGTGATGGTGAACACCTGCTGCGCCGTCCCGGCGTCGATGGTGCAGGCTTTCGAACCCGTGTTGGTCAGCGCCACCGACAACTGCGGCAGCTCACCTGCCGCGTAGACGTCCTTGTCGGTCACCGCCTCCACCGTGACGTCGGCGGGCTTGCACGGCTGGCCGTCGGCAGAGGCGCTCGTGGTCGGGATGCTCGTCGCCGCGGCGTGCGGAGCGGTCGTCGCCGCCGCCGTGGGAGTGCTCGTACTGCCCGCACCGGAACGATGATCTGCGGGCTCGCCGCTCGAGGAACCGGGTCGGACGACGATGAGGACGATGACGACCACCACGGCGATCACACCGAGAAGGACGATGAGCCGGCGACGCCAGTAGACGCTGCTCGGCTGCGGGCCGACCGGGCGCTTGATCGTCGACATGCCCGCACTATAACGACGGCCCGGCGATGCGCCCGTCAGGCGCGCCCGGCCTTCAGCGAGTGCTCGCCAGGTGCTTCAGCATCCGTGTGTTCCCGAGGGTGTTGGGTTTCACGCGCGCAAGGTCCAGGAACTCCGCCACACCTTCGTCGTTCGAGCGCACCAACTCCGCGTAGAGCTGAGGATCGACGGCTTCCGCCCCCATGTCCTCGAACCCGTTCCGCGCGAAGAAGCCCACCTCGAAGGTCAGGCAGAACAGCCGGTCGAGGCCGAGCTCGCGCGCATCCTCCTCCAGCCGGGCCAGGAGGGCGTGGCCGACGCCTCGCCCGAGCCAGTCCTCGGAGACGGCGAGAGTGCGCACCTCGCCCAGGTCCTTCCACATCACGTGCAGCGCGCCGCAGCCGATGAGGCGCCCCTCGGCGTCCTCCGCCACCCGGAACTCCTGCACCGCCTCGTAGAAGGTCACCGTCTCCTTGCCGAGGAGGATGCGTCGCTGCACGAGCGGCCCGACGAGTTCCTGGATGCCTTGGACGTCATCCGTCCGCGCCCGCCGGATGCTGAACCCTGGTCCGCTGTCGCTCACCGTTCCACCCTACCGATCGCCGGCCCTCCCCCGGCGCGGCCCAGGGCCCGGGACAGGCAGCGGGCCGCGTCCGGATGCCGACCCCGCGAACGCCGAAAGGCCGGCCTCCGAAGAGACCGGCCCGATCGAACGGTACGTCAGCTGTTGGCAGCGAGATCCGGAGACGCCGGACCGGTGCCGATCGCGGCCGTCGAGTTGATCCCGGCGCCGATGGTCTCCTGGCGGGCGGTCGTCGTGAAGACGAACTCGCCATCCGCGAAGTCCACGTGCACGTGGTCGCCGGAGTTCAGCTCGCCGTGCAGGATCTTCTCGCTCAGCCGGTCCTCGATCTCGTGCTGGACCGCGCGGCGCAGCGGACGGGCGCCGAGTGTCGGGTCGAACCCGACATCGATCAGCCGCTCCTTTGCCGGGACGGTCAGCTCGATGGTCATGTCGCGGTCGAGCAGGCGGGTCGAGAGGCGCTTGATGAACAGGTCGACGATCTGCAGCAGCTCCTTCTTGTCCAGCTGCGGAAACACGATGATCTCGTCGACGCGGTTCAGGAACTCGGGCTTGAAGTTCTTCTTCAGCTCCTCGTAGACCTTGCCGCGCATCCGGTCGTAGCCGGTCTGCGTGTCGCCCTCGATCTGGAACCCGACGGGGCCGCCGGAGATGTCCTTCGTGCCGAGGTTGGTGGTCATGATGATCACCGTGTTCTTGAAGTCGACGACGCGTCCCTGGCCGTCCGTCAGACGTCCCTCCTCCAGGATCTGGAGCAGCGAGTTGAAGATGTCCGGGTGCGCCTTCTCGATCTCGTCGAACAGCACGACACTGAACGGCTTGCGGCGGACCTTCTCGGTGAGCTGGCCGCCCTCCTCGAAGCCGACGAAGCCGGGAGGGGCACCGAACAGCCGCGAGACGGTGTGCTTCTCGCCGTACTCCGACATGTCGAGCGAGATCATTGCCGACTCGTCGTCGAACAGGAACTCCGCGAGCGCCTTGGCCAGCTCCGTCTTACCGACACCGGTCGGGCCGGCGAAGATGAACGAGCCGGAGGGACGCTTCGGGTCCTTCAGGCCGGCGCGGGTGCGCCGGATCGTCTTGGAGAGCGCCGAGATGGCCTCCTCCTGACCGATGACGCGCTGGTGCAGGGCCTTCTCCATGTAGACGAGCCGTGCCGACTCCTCCTCGGTGAGCTTGAACACCGGGATGCCGGTCGCCTGTGCGAGCACCTCGGCGATCAGGCCCTCGTCGACCTCTGCCGTGGTCTTGACCTCGCCCGAACGCCACTGCTTCTCGAGGCGCAGCCGCTCGCCGAGAAGGTTCTTCTCCTCGTCGCGCAGGCTGGCGGCCTTCTCGAAGTCCTGGTCCTCGATCGCGGCTTCCTTCTGCGACCGGACGGCGGCGATCTTGTCGTCGAACTCCCGCAGCTCCGGCGGAGCCGAGAGGATCGACAGACGCAGGCGGGCGCCGGCCTCGTCGATCAGGTCGATGGCCTTGTCCGGCAGGAACCGGTCCTGGATGTAGCGGTCCGCGAGGTTCGCCGCGGCCACGATGGCGCCGTCGGTGATGGACACCTTGTGGTGCGCCTCGTAGCGGTCGCGCAGCCCCTTCAGGATGTTGATCGCGTGGGGAAGGGACGGCTCCGCCACCTGGATGGGCTGGAACCGGCGCTCGAGCGCCGCATCCTTCTCGAAGTGCTTGCGGTACTCGTCGAGCGTCGTCGCGCCGATGGTCTGCAGCTCACCACGGGCCAGGAGCGGCTTGAGGATGCTGGCCGCGTCGATCGCGCCCTCGGCGGCACCTGCGCCGACGAGCGTGTGGATCTCGTCGATGAAGGTGATGATGTCGCCGCGGGTGCGGATCTCCTTGGTGACCTTCTTCAAGCGCTCCTCGAAGTCGCCGCGGTACCGGGATCCGGCGATGAGGGAGCCGAGGTCGAGCGTGTAGAGCTGCTTGTCCTTCAACGTCTCCGGGACGTCGCCCCGGACGATCGCCTGGGCGAGCCCCTCGACGACGGCCGTCTTCCCGACGCCCGGCTCGCCGATCAGCACGGGGTTGTTCTTGGAGCGGCGCGACAGGATCTGCATGACGCGCTCGATCTCCTTCTCGCGTCCGATCACCGGGTCGAGCTTGTTGTCGCGCGCGGCCTGCGTCAGGTTTCGGCCGAACTGGTCGAGGATCTGGCTACCGGCCTGCGCGGTGGTCTGATCGTTGCCTCCGACCTGGACCTGCTCCTTGCCCTGGTAGCCGGAGAGGAGCTGGATGACCTGCTGGCGCACGCGGTTGAGGTCGGCGCCCAGCTTCACGAGCACCTGGGCTGCGACGCCCTCGCCCTCGCGGATGAGGCCGAGCAGGATGTGCTCGGTGCCGATGTAGTTGTGGCCGAGCTGGAGGGCCTCACGCAGGCTCAGCTCCAGCACCTTCTTGGCACGCGGAGTGAACGGGATGTGCCCGGTCGGCTGCTGCTGGCCCTGGCCGATGATGTCCTGGACCTGCTCGCGGACGGCGTCCAGCGAGATGCCGAGCGACTCGAGCGCCTTCGCGGCGACGCCCTCGCCCTCGTGGATCAGGCCGAGCAGGATGTGCTCCGTCCCGATGTAGTTGTGGTTGAGCATCTTGGCCTCTTCCTGGGCCAAGACGACGACCCGGCGGGCTCGGTCGGTGAATCTCTCGAACATGTCAACTCCTCGTTCGACACCGTTGCAGGTTCGGCGTCGATACATCGAGAGTAACCACCGGCTCCGGCTCGTGTGGGCCTGTTCGCCGTAGGCGTGACGTGTCGTTGGGCCGACGCCGAGAGCGGGCTCGGCCCTGAGGGCCGGCTCAGCCCTGGCGCGCGGGCAGCGTGAGCGTGGCGTCCGGCAGGACGACCGAAACCTGTGCGGTCTTCGTGATCCGGTCGGGCGTCGTGAACACCGTGGTGTGCGGCACGTAGTCGCGGGTGCAGATGCCGCCCGGCGCCGGGGCGGGCGTCGCGGTGATCCTGTCGTCCCCGGTCGCGGCGATGCTCGCGACCTTCGGCGGGCAGGAGGAGCTGCCGTAGAGGACGATGGCGACCTGCGCGCCGTCCTTCAACCAGGCGGCCCAGGATGCGCCTCCCGCACTGCTCGCCGGTGGCCGGACACCCTTCGGCTCGCCGGCGTAGTCCGTGACCGGCTTGCCCGGCGCAGCGGTGCATCCGGCGACCGCGAAGACGACGGCGAGGGCGGCGACGGCGGGCAGGAGTCGAGTCACGGTGCGGGGCACGGGACCATTCTAGGAAGCACCGCTCCGAGCCGGCCGGCCCACGCCTAGGATGCCGGTATGAGCAACCTGGAGCGCGATCCCGCCGAGCTGCTGGCGTCGTCCGCCGTGCTCACGGACACGCGTGTGGAGATCCTCGAACCGAGGGATGTCCCCCTCGGCGGACCCCGCGCGATGTCCGTCCGCCGCACGCTCCCACAGCGCCGCCGGTCGCTCATCGGCGGCTGGTGCTTCATCGACCATTACGGCCCGGACGACGTTTCGGTGACCGGAGGGATGCGCGTCCCGCCGCATCCGCACACCGGACTGCAGACGGTCAGCTGGCTCTTCGAGGGCGAGATCGACCATCGCGACAGCGTCGGGAGTCACGCGCTGGTCCGGCCGGGCGAGCTCAACCTGATGACCGCCGGGCGCGGGATCAGCCACTCGGAGGTCTCGACGGCGGAGACCACACGGTTGCACGGCGTCCAGCTCTGGGTCGCGCTGCCGTCAGCCGCCCGGGAGGTGGCGCCGTTCTTCGAGCACCACACGCCCGTCCCGGGCAGCATCGGCGCGGCGACCGTGAAGACGTTCGTCGGGTCGCTGGCCGGCAGCGGTACGACTGCGACCGTGTTCTCGCCGCTCGTCGGGGCGGAGATCCTGGTTCCCGCAGGGACGACCATCGAGCTGCCGTTGGACGTGTCGTTCGAGCACGGCATCCTGGTCGACTCCGGCGATGTGACGGTGGAGGGGACGGACGTGCCGGTGTCGCACCTCGCCTACCTCTGTCCCGGGCGAGAGTCCGTCACCGTGCACGCCGGGTCCGCGGCACGACTGGTGCTGCTCGGGGGTGAGCCCCTCGGTGAGCAGATCGTCATGTGGTGGAACTTCATCGGCCGCAGTCACGACGAGATCGTTGCGTCGCGTGCGAACTGGCAGAGCGAGGTGATCGCCGGCGCCGATCCGGCAGGTCGATTCGGCACGGTCGCCGGCTACGACGGAGCGCCGCTGCCCGCGCCCGAGCTGCCGACGGTGCGTCTCCGCCCTCGCGGCTGAAATATTTGCCAGAACTCGCGTCATAAATCGGCGGTCTGTCCGTCTCTTTGTCGGAAGCGGGACCCGAAGCCCCTTCCGGCCCAGCCTCCCGGCGTTGCCGCGCGAGGCGGAGGCCCGACATCCACTCGAAGGAAATCCCGAACAATGGCGCACGCCTCCACCCGAAAGGGCCGCGCTCTCCGCGCGGCCGCCGTCACCCTGCCCGCCCTGGCTCTCACGCTCGGAGGCGGCCTGATCGCCGCATCCCCGGCGCTCGCCAGCACCTCCTCGACCGTGAACCCACTGGCCGATTACACCGACTGGAACGTCGTCTCGTTCGGCGACACGACCATCCACGCCGAAAGCGAAGGCCCGGTTGCCACCGCGGGAACGCTGACCTTCACGGGCACCAACGTCTCCTTCAGCGCCGCGACGCCGACCGCCCTCCTGACCGGGGGACGCGTGGACTTCGCCGGCTCGAGCGGCACGCTTCGCGTCAACAGCAGCGGCGCGATCCGGATCGGCGACCTCAGCAATGCGGACGCTCTGGACGTGGACCAGAACAACGCCATGGTCAACACGCAGGTGGTCGCCGCCGGTGCCGGCTACGGCAGCACACCGGCGATCGCTTCCAGCCACCGGCAGACGTCGCCGGTGGCCGCTCCTGGGATGTTCGCGTCGACCTTCTCCCCGGCGAAGGCGGTCGCGGCGAGCGCTCAGGTCGCCGCCGCCGCAACGGCCGGGTGCGGCACGGGCCACATCATCGACCCGGCGATCGCGTACGGAAGCGCGAACGTGAACCTTACTCCCGGAGTGAACTTCTGGAACCTGACGGCCGCCCAGCTGTCGTCCATCTCCTCCGTCACCTTCGGCGGTTCCGTGGCGCCGAGCCCGGACAACCCGCTCATCGTGAATGTGACCGGGTCCACCCCTGTCACGCTCTCACTGACGATGGCCGGCGCGCGAGACCCGCACGGCATCCTGTTCAACCTCCCGGACGTGACCTCGATCACTCAGGGCGGCGACTCCATCGACGGCTCGATCCTCGCCCCCGACGCCCAGTACACGAAGACCAGCGCCAACCTGCAGGGCACCGCGGTCGTCGCTTCGGCCGAGCTCGGCGGGTCGGAGGAGCACTACTTCCCCTTCACCGGGCACATCGACACCTGCACGCAGGGTGGCACGGTGCCCACCGAGCCGAGCACGGGGTCGGACACGCCGAGCACGCCGACGAACCCGGCCACGCCCACCACGCCCACCACGCCCACCACGCCCACCACGCCCACGAC
>Ga0209677_100356_pt1 | contig 28522 bp, 31 predicted proteins | sample AraplaCvi_mCL_r2_2_FD_184285 | JGI IMG/M metagenome (GOLD analysis project Ga0209677, IMG submission 184285) | Arabidopsis root microbial communities from North Carolina, USA - plate scrape CL_Cvi_mCL_r2 (SPAdes) (version 2) | ecosystem: Host-associated > Plants > Roots > Endosphere | place: USA... | reverse complement strand
ACCTACTACATGTACGGCACCACGGACGGCTTCCCCGGCTGGGGCAGCACCACATTCGAGGTCTACACGTCGAAGGACCTGGTGAACTGGACCGACGGCGGCAAGATCCTCGACCTGGCCGACGTTTCGTGGGGCCACACGAACGCGTGGGCGCCGACCATCGCCTACAAGAACGGCACCTATTACTTCTACTACTGCGACGCGCAAAGCATCGGCGTGGCGACCTCCAGCTCGCCGACCGGCCCCTTCGCTGACAAGGGCAGCCCATTGGTGGCCAAGGGTGCGTACTCCGGGCAGATGATCGACCCCGACGTCTTCACCGACAGCGACGGCACGAGCTATCTGTATTGGGGAAACGGGAACGCCTACGTCGTGCCGCTGAACGCCGACATGGAGTCGTACGACTCCAGCAAGGTGGTGAAGCTGACGAGCCAGCTGACGAACTTCACCGAGGGCTCGTTCATGGTCAAGCGCAACGGCATCTACTACCTGTCGTACTCCAACGGCGACACCGGGAACGCCGACTACAACGTGCAGTACGCCATGGGCACCAGCCCAATGGGCCCTTTCATCTACAAGGGCGTGATCTTGCAGCAGGATCCGACGCTGGGCATCTATGCCACTGGTCACGAGTCGATGATCCAGGTTCCCGGCACCGATGACTGGTACATGGCCTATCACCGTTTCGCCATCCCCGGCGGCGACGGCCAGCACCGCGAAACCACCATCGACAAGGTCACTTTCAACGCCGACGGAACGATCAAGCCGATCGTCCCGACGTTGGAAAGTGTGCCGGCGCTGACGTTCAACGGAACCCATCCCACGGCCTCGGTGAGCAACTCCAACGGTCGAGGCACCGGACAAGACCCCGATGCGCGCACCTACGGAATCGGTGCGACCCTGACCCTCACTGCGGGTCAGAACACCGCCAAGGTTCAGTACCGCATCGACGGTGGCACCTGGGCGACGTATTCGTCGCCGGTGACATTGCCCCGCGGCCAGCACACCATCGACTACCAAGCCCAAGGAACCGACCTGATCTGGGACACGGTGCAGTCGCTCACCGTGAAGGTAGCGGGCGGCACAGCTCGCTGACGGGTTGCCCAGCCAACAGTTCCGGACTTTTTCGAGCAGAACAGCGCGATTCGGTCGAAAAAGTCCGGAACTCTCGGCTTCGGGCCCGGGATATCGTTGCAGCATGAGTGAACCCGGAGACGGCCGCGTTGCCGTCTACATAGACTTCGACAACATCATCATCTCGCGCTACGACCAGGTGCACGGCCGCGGCTCGTACATGCGCGACCGGCCGAAGTCGAGCGCCACCGCGCCGAAGGCGGGGTTCGCCGAGAAACTGGCGGAGGCCCGAGTCGACCTCGGTGCTGTCATCGACTTCTCCTCGTCGTTCGGCACACTGGTGCTGACCCGGGCGTACGCGGACTGGTCCTCCGCCGTGAACGCGGAGTACCGGGGCCAGCTGGTCGGCCGTGCGGTCGACCTGGTGCAGCTGTTCCCCGCTGCCGCGTACGCGAAGAACGGCGCCGACATCCGGCTGGCCGTGGATGCGGTCGAAGACCTGTTCCGCCTGCCGGAGCTCACCCACGTCGTGATCGTCGCAGGCGACTCGGACTACATCCCGCTGGCCCAGCGGGTGAAACGGCTCGGTCGCTACGTCATCGGGATCGGTGTCGCAGGGTCCACCGCCAAGTCGTTGGCGGCGGCCTGCGACGAGTTCGTCAGCTACGACGACCTGCCCGGTATCGCGCGGGACGAGGCGGCCGAGACGGATGAGGTCGAGGTGGCGGCGCTGCCGGCGACCGCGGGCGAAGCCGGCACGACGGCGACGGCAGCAGGCGGGCCCGCTCTGGATGCGGCAGAGGGGGATGCGGCGGCAGCCGCCGGGACGGAAGCCGCGGGCGAGCCCGAGCAGCGGCCGAAGCGCGGCGGCAGGAGGCGCGCCCCCGCCGCCACTGTCTCGCCGGAGGCGGGCGACGGCGAGGAGCCGACGGAGGACCCGCAGCACGTGGCGACGCGGCTGCTCGCCCGGGCGATGCAGCTGGGCCATGAGAAGGACGACTCCGCGTGGCTGCACAGCTCGACGGTGAAGAGCCAGATGAAGCGGATGGACCCGTCCTTCAGCGAGAAGGCTCTCGGCTATCGGTCCTTCAGCGACTTCATCAAGTCACGAAACGACCTGGTGGAGCTCGACGACAGCTCCACGGCGCAGATGCTGCGCCTGGCGCCGGCCCGGTCCCGCCGGGTGCGCCACAGCGGTCGTGCGGCCGATCGGGTGGCCGCGTCCTGAGCGCGCATCCAGAGAGCGGGAGTTGACTGCAGCCATGGCAGGGCGATCGAGTGCGAAGCAATGGAGAGCGACCCGGTGGGGCGGACCGGAGAACTGGGAGTTCGCCGAGGTCGAGGTTCCGGAACCGCGCCAGGGCGAGGTCACGATCCGGGTGGGAGCGGCGGGCGTGAACCCGGCCGACTACAAGCACGTCTCGGCGCCGCGGGCAGAGCTCCAGCTTCCGGTGCCCATCGGCTACGAGGTCGCCGGAGTGCTCTCCGCGATCGGACCGGACACCACCATCGCGTCCGGCGGCGGGGCGGTCGGTGACGCCGTGGTCGCGTTCCGTATCCACGGCGGCTACGCGACCGAAGTGACGGTGCCCGCCAAGGACGTCTTCGCGAAGCCGGCGCGACTCTCCGACGAGGAAGCGGCCAACCTGCTGCTTGTGGGCACGACCGCAGCGCAGATGCTCCACGTCACTGATGTCCGGGCCGGGGAGACCATCCTGGTGCACGGAGCGTCCGGCGCGGTGGGAGTGAGCATCCTGCAGCAGGCGGCCGAGATCGGCGCCCGGGTGATCGGGACGGCGAGCGAGCCGAGCTTCGCGCGGGTGCGGCGCTTCGGCGGGCTCCCGGTGGAGTACGGCCCCGGCCTCGCCGAGCGGGTGGCAGAAGCGGCTCAGGGCCGCATCGCCGCGGCGCTCGACACGGTCGGCACCGACGAGGCCGTGGACGTCTCGCTGCAGCTCGTGCCCGACCGGGTGCGGATCGTCACGATCGTCGCGGCGAAGCGCGCCGAAGAGGAAGGCTTCCACGCGGTGTTCGGAGCCCAGCCCGAGAGCCAAGCCTTCCGGGATGCGCACCGCGCCGAGCTGCTCGGGCTCGCCGGGAGCGGCCGGCTGCAGGTCCCCGTGGCGCGGACGTATCCGCTCGCTGACGCCCCCGAGGCCCTCGCGTTCCTGAAGGAGGGTCACCCGGGCGGCAAGCTCGCGCTCATCCCCTGAGCCCGGCTCACCCCGAAGAGCCAGCTGATCCCCCGGGCCCGTCAGTGCGGTTCGCGCGGTTCGGTGAGCGCCTGCGCCTCCTCCTCGGAAACCACCACCATCCCGCCCGTGCGCTGGCTCGACCGGAGGAGCACCTCCATCCACTGCTCATCGAGCTTCGGAGGCCGGCTCCCGTCGAAGAGGAACGCCATGGGGATCTCGCGGCTGATCCAGAGACTGATCCGGCCGCCACCGGATTCCGCCGGGATCTCCCAGTTCAGCAGGAAGCTCTCGTGCCGTCGCAGCTTCGTGACGATCGCGATCTTGACGTGCGAGAGCGTGCGGTCATCGAACTCGAACTCCTGTGCCGCATACCCGTAGATGAATCGGCCCACTTCACGCGCCCTCCGCCCGCTTGACGTTCTTCGCCTTGCTGGCGAGGTAGCTTCCGAGCGGCACTTCCCCGCGGATCTCCGCCCGGAGCTCGTCCTCGAGGACCAGCCCGAAGTTGCTGTTGGCCCGCTCGCTGAGCAGGGTCAGCCATTCGCGGTTGAGCTCCGGAAGCGTGGGCCGCGTGAACACGAACTGCATCGAGATGGAGGCGTCGATCCAGATCGACCGCAGCGTGCCCTCGGACCCGGCCGTGCGATCCGTCCAGACCAGGAGGAACCCCTCACGCCGGCGCAGCTTGGTCTGGATCACCGCCTGGAGGTGCGCGAGCACACGGTCATCGAAGTTGAAGCCGTCGGCCCCGTCATAGATCAGCGTTCCCACGGACGTCCCTCCCTGTGATCACTTTCCCGAAACGACCGCGCGCCGTCAAGTCGCACCCGCGCGGAGCGGCATAAAGTCCCGTCATGGACGCTCTTACGCGAACCATCAAAGCGGCCCTTCTCTACGAGGACGGCCGGACCCTCGACAGCGTCGTGGTCGTGCCTCTGATCGGCGGATGCCCGCCGGGCGAGATCCGCGTCGCGACCACCTTCGCCGGCGCCCTCGCCTACGACGTGTACGAGCTGGCCGACGAGGAGGAGTACTCGTCGATGCCGGCGTATCCGTATCGGTCGACCATCCCCGTCACCACGGAGGACCTGGACGAGTGAGCCCGGTGCGTGCGATGCCTGGGCGTTGAGGCGTCCGGCCGACGGGTAGCCTCGATCGGGTGACACCTTCCGGCGACGCCTCCCGTCCACCCGCCCGCACGGGCGCGGCGGTGGCGGCGCTCAGCCTCGGAACGCTCCTCAATCCGCTCAACTCGTCGATGATCGCCGTCGCACTGGTGCCCCTGCAACGCGACTTCGGCGTGGATGTGACCGCCGTCACCTGGGTGATCACCTCCTTCTACCTCGCGTCGGCGGCCGGCCAGCCGCTGATGGGCCGCCTCGGCGATCGCTTCGGTCCCCGCCGCCTGTTCCTCTTCGGGATGATCGTCGTCGTGCTCGCCTGCGCGCTCACGCCGTTCGCCGGATCCTTCGCCGCCGTGTGCGTCGGCCGGGTGGCGCTCGCGATCGGCACCGCCTCCGCGTTCCCGTCGGCCATCGCGATGCTGCGACCGTTGGCCGTAGCCTCCGGCCTCGGCACTCCGCGGCTGCTCGGCCGCATCCAGATCGCGAACACCTCTGGCGCGGCGATCGGGCCCGTCCTGGGCGGGACGCTCATCACCTTCCTCGGATGGCAGTCCATCTTCTGGGTGAACATTCCGCTCGCGCTGATCGCCTTCGCCGGCGTGTGGATGTTCGCGCCGCGCGACGAGGAGCGGACGCCGACGCCGCTGGGGCAGACCCTCGCCGAGTCCGACATCCCGGGCATCCTCCTGTTCGTCGCCACGCTGACCTCGCTCCTGGTGTTCCTCCTCGACCTCCACCCGCAGCCGTTGTGGTGGCTGCTGCCCGTGTGCGTCGTGGCGGGCGTGCTGTTCGTCTGGCGGGAGCTTCGCAGCGCGCATCCGTTCCTCGATCTGCGGCTGCTCGCGGCGAATCGCCGACTGCTCACGGTCTACCTGGCCTTCGCGATCTTCAGCATGGTCTACTACTCGGCCTTCTTCGGGCTCCCGCAGTACCTGCAGACGCACGCCGGTTACAGCGCCGGCATCGCCGGGCTGCTCATGTTCCCGCTCGCTGCCGTGACGATCGTGATCACGCCCATCGCCGCACGCGCGATCGAGTCGGTCGGGCTCCGGCCCACCCTTATCACGGGCGCCGTGGCGCTGGTCGCCGGTGCCGCCCTGCTGGCCGTCGCCGCCGCGACGACTGCGCCCTGGGTCGTACTGCTGCTGACGGCGGCGCTGGGCATCCCCTACTGCGTGGTCAGCATCGGGATGAATCAGGCGCTGTACTCCGCCGCCCGGCCCGAGGACAGGGGGGTCGCGGCCGGCATCTTCCAGACCTCACGCTACGTCGGTGCGATCGTCGCGACGACGGTGCTCGGGCTCCTGTTCAGCGGCGGAACGACCGGTGGGAGCTGGCTGGCGGCGGTCGCGGTCGCGACGGCTCTGTCCGTGGTGCACCTGGCGCTGCTGGTGTTCGTGCGCCCGGGGAGCCGGGGCGCGGCGGAATCGGCGACGGCGGAGTGACGCGCCTGTGGGAGGCCGGCGTGCGACCGCCGCGGTCGGGCTCGGCCGCCGCGAACGGCTGAGGTCAGGCGACCCGGGCGGCGCCTCCGGGAGGAACGGTGCGTCGCGAGGTCGACGACAGTCGCGTCGACGAGAGGCGGCACAGCGGGTTCCGGCAGCCGGCAGGCAGCTTCACCACCGCCCACGATCCGCTCGACGTCGGCACCAGTCGTCGCTCAGCCGCGACCGGACCTCCGCATTCTCTGCACACCCGTGCGTCTGCGCCCATCCTGACCAACCCCATCCGCCGTGGCGCCCCGTCTCGCCACTCCCATCGTCCGCCCGGTAAGCGCCGGAAGCAAGATGCGGACGGGATGAGATCGGCGCCGACGCGCGCCATTCTCTCCACAGGCTCCGCTCCATCGTCGGCTTTCCACCGGTTCAAACTGCACGGCTCCTCGGCGAGGTGGACCCGGGTAGCGTCGTCGATATGCAGCTCGAAATCCCCACCTCGGTCGGCGTCAGTCGGCTCACCGTCGCGGCGGCGGAACGTCCCATCGCCGTCCTGTGGCTCGGCCACGGGGCCGGCGGGGGCATCGACGCGCTCGACCTCGCCGCGATCGCGTCCCGCTTACCCGACGAAGGGATCACCGTGCTCCGCTACGAACAGCCCTGGCGAGTAGCCGGCAAGCGCGTGGCCACGCGCCCGGCGACCCTCGACATCGCCTGGCGGGAGACCGCCCCGCACGTGCGCGAGCTCGCCGGACCGCTCCCGCTGATCGTGGGCGGCCGGAGCGCCGGAGCACGTGTCGCCTGCCGCACGGCGACGTCCGTGGATGCGGTGGGCGTGGTGTGCTTGGCCTTTCCGCTGCATCCCCCGGGCAGACCGGAGACATCGCGGCTGGAGGAGCTCCTCGCGCCGGGCGTGCCCGTCCTGGTGCTGCAGGGCGGCGGCGACACCTTCGGCAACGCTGCCACGCTACGGAAGGAGGTGGGCCGGTCCGAGCGCATCCGGATCGTGGAGGTGCCCGGCGCGGATCACGGGATGAAGGTCCCCAAGGCGTCACCGCTGGGGGCGGCCGGGGTGCGCGACCTCGTGACCTCGACGGTCGCCGAGTTCGTGCGGGCCTCGATCAGTACTCGCCCTTGATCACGAAGAACGACCCGCGGATGGTGCCGGCGAGCCGGGACTTCTGTCGCGCGAACTTGAATGCCGACAGCTCCTCCGGCACCTCCATCCCTTCGGAGAGCTTGAGGCCGACGGCCCGCTTGCCGCCCTCGGCCAGGGTGTACATCACGTTGATCGAGAGGCCCGACTCGTAGAACACGTAGGTCATCCGGATCCCGTCGACCACGAAATCCGTCGCCTCGAGCGCCGGCGAGGCGATGACGATGCCCCGCTCCTCCTCGAGGATGCGTGCGACCCGCTCGATGGCCTCCCGCTCCTCCTCGGCTGAGCCGACCGTGAAGGCGTGGTCGTACTTGTTGCGGTAATACCGCGCCTCATTGGCGCGTAGGCCGGCAAGCGCATCCACGACGGGAGAGGACTCCAGCCCCACGGTGGACACGTTCTCGAAATCGACGACGTACGTCATGGTTCCTCCAGGTCAGGCGTGCTCGATCCACCGTAGCCTGACGTCGCCTCTCTCCGCCTGGGCGTGTCCGCATCCTCCCCGGTGGTGCGACGCGTGAGGATCGTGGAGTGTCCGACCTGCTCATGCGCATCCACAGTCCCGAGTTCCAGGCCATGTCCGAACGGGTGCTGGAGGTCACCGCACTCACCTCGCGGCTCAACGTGCTGCCCTTCGAGGACGAGGCCGGCAAGGCAGGGCTGTTCGAGGCCATCCTGGGTCGCCCGCTCCCACCTCGCGTCACCATCTACCCGCCGTTCTTCACCGACCACGGCCGCAACCTGGATCTCGCCGAGCGCGTCTTCATCAACCAGAACTGCACCTTCCTGGACTACGCCGGCATCCGCCTCGCCGAACGCGTCATGGTCGCTCCTCGCGCGACATTCATCACCGTCGGCCACCCCGTCGACACGGAAGACCGCCGTGTCTGGCTGACCGGCGGCCCGATCACCGTGGAGGAGAACGTCTGGATCGGTGCCGGAGCCACCATCCTCCCCGGCGTGACGATCGGCCGCGACTCCGTCATCGCCGCCGGAGCCGTCGTCGCCGACGACGTCCCGCCGCAGAGCCTGGTGACCGGAACGAAGGCCGCCGTCCGCCGCAGCTGGTGACCGGGGATGGGCTGGTGGGAGCCCGTGGAGCAGGTGCGCGGATCGTTGCGCCTACACGTTGAAGCGGAACTCGACCACGTCGCCGTCGTGCATGACGTAGTCCTTGCCCTCCATGCGGGCCTTGCCGCGGGCGCGGGCCTCGGCGACGCTTCCCGCATCCATCAGGTCGTCGAAGGAGATGACCTCGGCCTTGATGAAGCCCTTTTCGAAGTCCGTGTGGATGACGCCCGCCGCCTGCGGGGCCTTCCACCCCTTGTGGATGGTCCAGGCGCGCGACTCCTTGGGACCTGCGGTCAGGTAGGTCTGGAGGCCGAGGGTGTCGAAGCCGATGCGGGCCAGCTGGTCGAGGCCCGACTCCTCCTGGCCCGTGGAGGCCAGGAGCTCGGCCGCGTCGGCGGCGTCCAGGTCGATCAGCTCCGACTCCAGCTTGGCGTCGAGGAAGACCGCCTTCGCCGGTGCGACCAGGGCCGCCAGCTCGGCGCGACGCGACTCGTCGGTCAAGACGTCCTCATCCACGTTGAAGACGTAGACGAAGGGCTTCGCGGTGAGGAGGCCCAGCTCGCGGACAGGCTCCAGATCGATCGCGGAGGTCGACAGCGGCTTGCCCGAGTTGAGGTACTCGATCGCGGCGCGCGCGGTTTCCAGGACGACGGGCTCGAGCTTCCGGCCCTTGACCTCCTTCTCGTAGCGCTGCTCCGCTTTTTCGAGAGTCTGAAGGTCGGCGAGGATGAGCTCGGTGTTGATCGTCTCCATGTCGCCGGCCGGGTCGGTCTTGCCCTCGACGTGCACCACATCCGGGTCGCTGAAGCCGCGGACCACCTGGGCGATCGCATCGGCCTCGCGGATGTTCGCCAGGAACTTGTTGCCGAGCCCCTCCCCTTCGCTCGCACCCTTGACGATGCCGGCGATGTCGACGAACGAGACGGGAGCGGCGATGGTGCGCTCGCTGTGGAAGAGCTCGGCGAGGCGGTCGAGCCTAGGGTCGGGCAGGTTCACCATGCCGACATTCGGCTCGATGGTCGCGAACGGGTAGTTCGCGGCGAGCGCGGAGTTCTTGGTCAGCGCGTTGAACAGGGTGGACTTGCCCACATTGGGCAGCCCGACGATTCCGATAGTGAGAGCCACGGTCGACCATTCTACGGGCCAGGGACGGGGAGCTCCGGGCCAGGGACGCGGGGCTCCGGCCACGGTGGGTGCGGCCGAGCCGGGTTCAGGGTCGGCGCGTCGCCCGGTAGGCACGCGTGACGTACGGAAGCTCGAAGGTATTGCGTCCCGCCAGGTCGGGATGCTCGCGCGCGAGCCGGCGCAGCGACTGGATGACCGCGGCTTGGGTGTCCGGATCTTTGGTGATGAAGTAGCTGCGCGACCGCGCGAGGTCGAGGAGGCCCTCCAGGTTCAGCGCCTGCACCCAGTGCGTCTCGTGCCGTTCGACCGGGCCGAACGGCGGGGCGAGCTCCGGTTCGGACGCGTCGTCGAAAGCGGCCGTGCCCGCATCCATCAGCTCGCCCAGTTCGCGCACCCAGGCGACGTGCTCGTCCCGCTCGTTCCAGACCAGTCCGAGCCGACCGCCGGGCCGCAGCACCCGGGCGACCTCGGGGATGGCACGCACGGGATCGGCCCAGTGCCACGCCTGCGCGACGACCACGAGACCGAACACGCCATCGGCTGCCGGGATGCGTTCGGCGGTGCCCTCGTTCGCCTCCACCTCCGGAAGGCGTTCCCGGAGAACGCGGAGCATCTCCGGCGACGGGTCGACCGCGCTAACTGCGAACCCGCGTTCGACCAGGGCGGCCGTCAGCTTTCCGGTGCCGGCACCCAGGTCGAGAATCGGCCCTTCCACTCCCTCGGTCAGCCAGCTGACGGCACCGGCGGGGTACGACGGACGGGCCGCGTCGTAGACGTCAGCCGCGCGGTCGAACGACGCCGCGTGGAGGTCGCGCTGGTCTCGGGATCGCATGCCCCGATGGTACCCAGCACCGCATCCACCCGCCCGAGTTCTTCGCCGAGGTGCTCGTTGTTGCACCGCCGCACGGCGTGTCGTGTGCAACAACGAGCACCTCGGCGAAAGGAAGCGGACGGAGCGCGTGCAACAACGAGCACTTCGGCGAACGGAAGGGCGGCGCGCGGGAGCGGATGCGCGGGTGCGTCGGTGGGGCGTGCCAGCATGACGAGCGTGACCCTGGATTTCACTGCTATCGACTTCGAGACCGCCAACTCCTCCCCCGCGTCGGCCTGCTCGGTCGGGCTCGTGAAGGTCAGGGACGGCAAGGTCGTCGACCGCGTCGGCTGGTTCATCCGGCCCCCGCTCGGGCACGATCACTTCCAGGAGTGGAACGTCCGCATCCACGGCATCCAGCCCGAAGATGTGGCGGATGCGGCCGGGTGGGTGGACCAGCTCGCGGACCTGGTCGAGTTCGCCGAGGACGACCACCTCGTCGCCCACAACGCGGGATTCGACATGGGCGTGATCCGCGCGGCGTGCGCCGCCACCTTCGTCGCCTGCCCGGAGTACAGCTACCTGTGCAGCCTGCAGGTCGCCCGCCGGACGTACTCGCTGGAGTCCTACCGCCTGCCGGTCGCGGCGATGGCGGCCGGATTCGAAGGATTCCAGCACCACGACGCCCTCGCGGATGCCGAGGCCTGCGCCGCCATCGTGATCCATGCGGCACGCAGGCACGAGGCGGCGACCATCGCGGATCTCGCGGCGCTCACGGGCTCCCGGCTCGGTCGCATCGGCGTACCGATCGCGGCCTGAGCTCGCCCCTCGGCGGCCCGCCCGGCCCACGCCGCGAGCGGTGACCGGCGGCCCGGCGAAGCACCCGTTCCTCGCCAACCGAACGGACTCGCGCGGCGCGGAAACGCCGACTGTCGGTGGGCGCTGACACACTGAGGGCATGGACATCCTCGCGCTGCTCTTCGGCCTCCTGATCGGGCTCATCGCCGGTGCTGTCGGTGCGGGATTCGCCGTCGCCCGGCTCATCCGCTCGCGGACGCCTGCCGACGCGGCGCCCCGGCTCGACCCCGCCGTACTCGAGGCACGGCACCAGGCCGAGCTGGCCGAGGTCCGGGCGGCGGAGGTGGCGGTGCAGGCGGAGATCCGTGCCGACCTGGCCGCAGCGCACGGCCGCGTCGACGCCCTGCAGGAGCAGGTGCGCGCGGCACAGGAGCAGTACCGGGAGACGATCGAGCGGCATCGCGCCGAAGCAGAGCAGCGCGCGGAGCGGGAGCGCGCCGAGAGCAAGGTGCTCCAGGCGCTGGCTCCGGTGCGCGAGAGCCTGACCGACATGCAGCGCAAGGTCGTCGAGCTCGAGACACAGCGCAATCAGCAGCACGGCCAGCTCGCTCAGCAGCTACGTTCGGCCGCGGAGTCGGAGGAGCGCCTGCGCAGCACCGCCGAGTCGCTGGCCTCGGCCCTGCGCTCGAACAGCACACGCGGCGTGTGGGGCGAGACGCAGCTGCGGAGCGTCGTGGAGGCCGCGGGCCTGCTGGAGCGGGTGGACTTCGACGTGCAGTCGAGCATCCACTCGGAGTCGGGTGCTGGCCGACCCGACATGATCGTGCGCCTTCCCGGTGGCAAGAACATCGCGCTCGATGCCAAGGTCCCGTTCAACGCCTACCTGGAGGCGAGCCAGATCCCCGCGACGGCGACCGGGACCGAGGGCGCCCAGCGGGAAGCCCTCCTCAAGCAGCACGTGAAGGCCGTGCGCGACCACATCACGGCGCTCGGCAGCAAGGCGTACTGGACCGGGCTGGAGTCGTCGCCGGAGCTGGTAATCGCCTTCATCCCGAGCGAATCGCTGGTGTCGTCGGCGCTCGAGGCCGACCCCTCGATCATGGAGTTCGCCTTCGGCAAGCGCGTGGCGCTCGCCTCCCCGGTGACGCTCTGGTCCGTGCTCAAGACGGTGGCGTTCAGCTGGCAGCAGGATGTGCTGACCCAGGAGGCCAAGCAGCTGTTCGACCTCAGCCGGACGCTGTACAGCCGCCTCTCGACGACGGCCGGCCACATCGAGAAGCTGGGCCGGTCGCTCGAGCGGACCGTCAAGGACTACAACGGCTTCGTCGGATCGTTCGAACGTCAGGTGTTCCCCGCGGCCCGCAAGCTCAACGCGCTCGACGAGTCCAAGGTCATCGGCGTGATCGACGGCATCGAGGAGGCGCCGCGGGAGCTGACCGCCTTCGAACTCGTCAGCAAGCTCGAGCCCCGCGACCTGCACGGGATCGACAAGCTCGCGATCGAAGAGAAGGAGCGGGCTCACGCGATCGAGACCGAGCGCGATGCCGAGCGCGAGCCCGGCGTGGCGTGATCAGAGCTGGCCGGGCTCCAGCCACTTCTCGGCGAGGTGGTCGGCCAGCACCCGGCGCACGGTTCCCGACTTGGAGCGCAGCACGATCGACTCGGTGCGGATGATCGGCCCCTTCCGGCGCACGCCCTCCACCAGGCCGCCGTCCGTGACACCCGTCGCGACGAAGAAGGTGTTGTCGCCCTTCACCAGGTCGTCGGCGCCGTAGATCCGGTCCATGTCGAGCCCGGCGGCGATCCCGGCAGCCCGCTCCGCGTCGTCCTTCGGCGCCAGCCGCCCCTGCATGAAGCCTCCCAGCGCCTTGATCGCGCACGCGGTCGTGATGCCTTCCGGGCTCCCACCGATGCCGACGCAGAGGTCGATGCGCGACTCGTAGCGGGCCGCGTTGATGCCGCCGGCCACGTCTCCGTCGAGCATGAGGCGCGTTCCCGCGCCCGCCGCGCGGATCTCCTCGATCAGGCCCTCGTGACGCGGCCGGTCCAGCACAGCCACGCGGATCTCGCCCACGGGCTTGCCCTTCGCCTTCGCCAGCTCGCGGATGTTGTCCCCGATCGACTGCGACAGGTCCACAACTCCGCGGCCCTCCGGCCCGGTCACGATCTTCGACATGTAGAAGACGGACGACGCATCGAGCATGGTCCCGCGGTCGGAGACCGCGATCACCGACAGCGCGTTCTGGCGGCCGGCCGCGGTCAGCGACGTCCCGTCGATCGGGTCCACGGCGATGTCCACCGACGGCCCGCGACCGTTGCCGACGTGCTCGCCGTTGAACAGCATGGGCGCGTTGTCCTTCTCGCCCTCGCCGATCACGATCACGCCGTCGAAGTTGACCGTCCCGAGGAACTTGCGCATCGCATCCACGGCGGCGCCGTCGGCCGCGTTCTTGTCGCCGCGCCCGATCCACGGCGTCGCCCGGATCGCCGCAGCCTCCGTCGCCCGCACCAGCTCCATCGCGAGGTTCCGGTCGGGCTGGTGGTAGTTCGTGGCGATGTCGCTGATGGTCATGATGGGTCCTCCCGGACGGATTCGGAACGTCGTCGTCGATTCCGGCGCCGTATCGCCGCAGCCGGACGCTGTCAGTGTATCGACCGGCCCTCCACGCGGGACCCCGAGCGCGACGGGATGTGCACGAACGTCCACAGGCCGCCTCCCGTACGGCCGTCGCCTGGGTCGGCGCCGAGGACGCCTCGGTATGATGAGGGCGTTCGACACCCACATCCCTAGGAGCTGTAATGCCCATCGCCACGCCGGACCAGTATGCAGAGATGCTCGACAAAGCGAAGGCCGGCGGATTCGCCTATCCCGCGTTCAACGTGTCGTCGTCGCAGACCATCAACGCGGTGCTGCAGGGGCTGACCGAGGCGGGCAGCGACGGCATCATCCAGGTCACCACCGGTGGCGCCGACTACTTCGCGGGCCAGACCGTCAAGGCCCGCGCGACCGGCGCACTCGCCTTCGCCCGCTTCGCGACCGAGGTCGCCAAGAACTATCCCGTGACGGTGGCGCTCCACACCGACCACTGCCCGAAGGGCGCCCTCGACGACTTCGTGCTGCCCCTCATCGCCGCCTCCGAGGAGGAGGTGAAGGCCGGCCGGAACCCGATCTTCCAGTCGCACATGTGGGACGGCTCCGCCGTGCCGCTCGCCGAGAACCTCGAGATCGCACAGCAGATGCTGAAGCGCACGCAGGCCATCAACGCGATCCTCGAGGTCGAGATCGGGGTCGTCGGCGGCGAGGAGGACGGCGTCAGCCACGAGATCAACGAGCACCTGTACACGACGCTCGACGACGCCATCCAGACCGTGGAGGCCCTCGGCTTCGGCGAGAAGGGCCGCTACATGGCCGCCCTCACCTTCGGCAACGTGCACGGCGTGTACAAGCCGGGGAACGTCAAGCTGCGTCCGGAGCTGCTCAAGGAGATCCAGGACGGGCTTGCCGCGAAGTACGGCAACGGCCCCAAGCCGCTCGACCTCGTCTTCCACGGCGGCTCCGGCTCGACGGACGAGGAGATCGCGGAGGCCGTCCGCAACGGCGTCGTGAAGATGAACATCGACACGGACACGCAGTACGCGTTCACCCGCTCGATCGCCGGCTACATGTTGAGCAACTACGACGGCGTGCTGAAGATCGACGGCGAGGTCGGCAACAAGAAGCTGTACGACCCGCGCGCGTGGGGCAAGGTCGCAGAGTCGGCCATGGCGGCCCGCGTCGTCGAGGCCACCCAGCAGCTCGGCTCGGCGGGTCACTCCGGGAAGTAGTGGTCACGGGCGGCGGTCGCCGGACGCGCCGCCGCCCCTCCACCCAGCACCCGCACCAGCATCAGCGAGGAGGCGGCCGCGATGGCCGAGCAGGAACCGCAGCCGGACGACCGGCCGCGGCCGAAGTACGGCGAGCTGGCCCCACCGGGGTGGGTTTGGCATCCGCCGGCCGACGCCGACCGCCTCGACACCTCGCGCCCGGCGCCGCGCGACGAGCCGTCGGACGCACCGGCGGGCGCGCCGCTTCCCCGCTTCGGCGAGTCGCGGCCAGGCGGCGCGCCGCATCCAGGTACGGCCGGTCGTCCGGGTCCGGGCGGTGAGTCGAGCGCGACGGGCCGGCCCGTGCCCACCTGGAACGTGACCCTCACCGTCATGCTCACCGTCTTCGGCTTCTTCGGGATGCTGTACTCGATCACCGGGCTGCAGGGGATCACCGCATCCATGCAGCTGCTGCACACCACGAACGACCTCGGCGACTACACGCCCGCCCCGGTCGTCAGCACACTGATCCTCGTGGGCTCGATCATCCTGGGCGTCGTCTGGGCGGTCTCGGCAGTGATCGCCGCGTGGCTGCTCATGAAGCGCCGCCTGGCGTTCTGGGTGCCGCTCGTCGCCGGGATCGTCGCGATGACGGTGCTGCTGATCTTCTCGGGCGCGGTGCTTGCCACGGACCCCGCCCTGCTGAGCTTCTACAGCGGCGTCACCCCGCCGGCGACGACGCCGACGACCCCGCCGACGCCCACGACCCCGCCGACGCCGACGACGACCCCGTAGCGCCGGCGGGGTGACCCGAGGTTCAGGCCGCCGCGCGCGCCTGAGCCAGCCCGTCCGCCAGAGGCGTCGTCGGGCGGCCGATCAGCTCCCGCAGCGTCGGCGTGGCCTCTGCAAGCGCTCCATCCCGGATGTTGCCGTCGAGCGCGACCACGAAACCGGCGGTGCCGGCGTCCAGACCCACGTCGGTCAGGATGCTTCCGTGCTCCTCCGGGCTCACCGGCCGGTAGACGACCTCCCGGCCGAGCAGCTCGCTGGCCACCTCGGCCAGGTCGGCGAAGGTCCATGCGGTGTCACCGCTCAGCTCGTACACGGCGCCCTCGTGGCCCGGCGTGGTGAGGACGACGGCGGCCGCTTCGGCGTAGTCGGCGCGAGTGGCGCTGGCGACGCGGCCCTCCCCCGCGCTTCCGACGATCTCGCCGGTCGCGGCTGCGGTGTCGAGCGTGCCGAGGTAGTTCTCGGTGTACCAGTTGTTGCGCAGCACCGTGACCGGCAGGCCCGACGCGGCGAGCAACCGCTCGGTCTCGGCGTGCTCGGGAGCGACCACCAGGTCGGTGTCCGTCGCCTTCGACGCACTGGTGTAGACCACGCGGCCGACGCCGGCGCGGACGGCCGCGTCGATCGCGTTGCGGTGCTGCTGCAGCCGCTGGCCGACCTCCGAACCGGACACGAGAAGGAGGGCGTCGGCGCCGCTGAACGCGGCATCCAGAGTCTCGGGCTGCGCGAAGTCGATGACCCGGGTGTCGATGCCCTGTGCTGCGAAGGCAGCGAGCCGGTCGGCATTGCGCCCCAGAGCGCGGAGGTCGGAGGCGGGGATTCCGCGCTCGAGGAGGGACTCGATGACGAGACGGCCGAGCTGCCCGGTCGCGCCGGTGATGACGATGGTCATGTGGGGGTTCCTTTCGGTTGTTCGTGATCGGCAACCGGCAGGCTCTCACAATACTTCCCGAAGGGAGGTACCCACTTTTTGGTAAGCTACTGACGTGGACACCGGAATTCAGGCGTTGAACGGGCACGGCTTCACCGATGGCGTGCTCCCCTCGGAGTGCCCGAGCCGCATCGTGCTCAATCACATCACCAGCACCTGGGGCGTCCTCATCCTCGTCGCGCTCTCGCAGAGCGACCTGCGCTGGGGTGAGCTGCGCCGGACCGTGCAGGGCATCAGCGAGAAGATGCTGGCCCAGACGCTCCGGACCCTCGAGAAGGACGGCTTCGTCCTGCGCACTGCTCAGCCGACCGTCCCGCCACGGGTCGACTACAGCCTGACCGAGCGCGGCCGGGACGTGACCACACACCTGCTGCCCCTGATGGAGTGGATCTCGGACAACGCCGACGACATCCTGAGCGGAACCTCGCGCGCGGGCTGAGGGAGAAATCCCGTCGCGCTCAGTGCACGCGGCCGCCGAGCGCCCGCGCGTCCTGCTTGCCGGTGATGTCCTTGCGGAGCTCCTTCGGCAGCGAGAACATGAGGTCCTCCTCTGCCGTCTTGACCTGCTGCACGTCGCGGTAGCCGGCGCCGGCGAGGTCGTCCAGCACCTCCTGCACGAGCACCTCGGGAACGGACGCGCCGCTCGTCACACCGACGGAGGCGACGCCGTCCAGCCACTCCTGCTTGATCTCGCTCGCGTAGTCGACGCGGTACGCGGCCGACGCTCCGTACTCGAGGGCGACCTCCACCAGGCGGACCGAGTTGGAGGAGTTGGCCGAGCCGACGACGATGACGAGGTCGGCCTGCTCGGCGACCTTCTTGATGGCCACCTGGCGGTTCTGCGTCGCATAGCAGATGTCGTCGCTCGGCGGGTCCTGCAGGTGCGGGAAACGCTCGCGGAGGCGGCGCACCGTCTCCATCGTCTCGTCCACCGAGAGCGTGGTCTGCGAGAGCCAGACGACCTTCTCCGGGTCCTTCACGACGATCGAATCCACGTCGTCCGGGCCGTTCACCAGGGTCACGTGCTCGGGCGCCTCGCCCGCCGTGCCCTCGACCTCTTCGTGGCCGGCGTGGCCGATGAGCAGGATCTCGAAGTCGTCGCGCGCGAACCGCACCGCCTCCCGGTGCACCTTGGTGACGAGCGGGCAGGTCGCGTCGATCGCGAGCAGGCCACGGTCGGCGGCCGCATTCACGACAGCCGGCGACACCCCGTGCGCCGAGAAGACGACGTGCGCCCCAGGCGGGACCTCATCCACCTCGTCGACGAAGATCGCGCCCTGCCGTTCCAGCTCGGAGACGACGTGCACGTTGTGGACGATCTGCTTGCGTACGTAGACCGGCGCACCGTACAGCTCGAGCGCCTTCTCCACAGCCACGACCGCGCGGTCCACACCGGCGCAGTAGCCGCGGGGAGCGGCCAGCAGCACCCGCTTATGTCCGAGGACCGGGTTATCCTGAAGCCGGCCCCTCACCCCCGGCATACGGGGAATCGGGAGGCTGATGGTTGTGTCGCTCACCCGATCGATCCTACGTGAGCACACTGGAGACGGAATGGGAGGGCGCTTGTGACTCAGGTCGCCGACAGCGGCACCGCACAGCCCTCGACCGTCACCATGCAGCCGGCTCCCCCGACCGTCGACGCGCCGTGGCCGGTCGCCCTGCTCAACAACAAGATCAAGGGATGGATCGAGCGGCTCGGCACAGCGTGGGTCGAGGGCGAGATCACACAGTGGGGCACCTCCGGGGGCAACGTCTACGGCAAGCTCAAGGACCTCGACGAGGACGCCACGATCAGCTTCACGATCTGGTCGTCCGTGAAGGCGCGCATCCCGGCCGATCTGAAACAGGGCGACCGCGTGGTCGCGGCGATCAAGCCGAACTTCTGGGTCAAGGGCGGCACCCTGACCATGCACGTCTACGACATGAAGCACGTCGGCCTCGGCGACCTGCTCGAGCGGCTGGAGCGGCTGCGGCAGCAGCTCGCCGCCGAGGGGCTGTTCGGGCTCGACCGCAAGAAGCGCCTCCCCTTTCTGCCGCACACCATCGGCCTCGTGACGGGCAAGGACTCGGACGCCGAGAAGGATGTGCTGCGCAACGCGCAGCTGCGCTGGCCGCAGGTGCGGTTCCGCGTGGTGCACGCGGCGGTGCAGGGCGAGCGGACGGTCGCCGAGGTCGTCTCCGCCATCCGGACGCTGGATGCCGACCCCGAGGTCGAGGTCATCATCGTCGCCCGGGGCGGCGGCGACTTCCAGAACCTCCTCGGCTTCAGCGACGAGCGGCTGGTGCGCGCGGCGGCCGCGGCCCTCACGCCCATCGTCAGTGCCATCGGGCACGAGGCCGACCGGCCGCTCCTCGACGAGGTGGCCGACCTGCGCGCCTCCACTCCCACCGATGCGGCGAAGCGGGTCGTCCCGGACGTCGCCGAGGAACTGGCGCGCGTGCAGCAGGCGCGCGCCCGGATCGGGATGCGGGTCACCCACCTGATCGCACACGAGATCGACCGGATCGGGCACCTGCGCACGCGCCCCGTCCTCGCCTCCCCCGGGTGGATCGTGGATGCGCGGGCCCAGGAGCTCACTCGGTACGTCTCCCGGGGGACGGAGCTCGTCGGCCGGTGCGTCGACCGCGAGACCACCCGCGTCGCAGAGCTGCGCGGGCAGTTGCGGGCGCTCTCCCCACAGGGAACCCTCGACCGCGGCTACGCCATCGTGCAGACGGCGGCCGGACACGTGGTGACCGAGCCGGCGGAGGCGCCGGCGGGCACCGCCCTGCGCCTCACGGTCTCCGGCGGCTCGCTGGCCGCGACCGCGGGAGACGAGCTCCCCTCGCCGGCCGTTCCTCCACAAGCCGCCGTTCGTCCACAGGCTGACGTTCCTCCACAGGCTGGCTTACATTCAGAGGCTCCAGCGGACCCTCAGCGGGCCAAATAGAATGGATGTCATGCCCACTTCAGAGACGACCCCCGCGGGGGATCCGCTCAGCACGCTCAGCTACGAGGAGGCGCGCGACGAGCTGATCCGCGTCGTCACCGAGCTGGAGCAGGGCACGTCGACCCTCGAGGAGTCCATCGCTCTGTGGGAGCGCGGCGAAGCGCTGGCCCGGCACTGCGAGGAGTGGCTGATCGGCGCGAAGGCACGGCTGGACGCGGCGCGAGCCGGCGCCGGCACGTCGCAGAGCGTGTCAGAAGCCGCGAGCGAATGAGCCCTCGCACCAAGCCACCTGCGGTGGTCGCCGAGCTCGGCCGCCCGGAGACGCCGGAGGAGACCGCCGCCCGCAAGGCGGAGAACTCGGCGAACCATCGCAACCGGCAGACGATCAACAACCTCGTCTACTCCCTCATCGCGACGCTCGCGCTCGTGGCGGTCATCATCCTGGTCGTGCCGCGCGGCAACCCGTCGGCGACCCGGCCGCCCGTGGACTACGCGGCCGCGGCCCAGCAGGCACAGGGCAGCGAACCGGATCCGCTGCTCGTGCCGAAGCTCCCCTCCGGCTGGACGTCGAACAACGCGGAGCTGCGCACCAAGACCGCCGACAAGGTCGACTCCTGGTACATCGGCCTGATCACCCCGAAGCAGCAGTTCATCGGTGTCACGCAGGGCTTCGGCGCCAACGACAGCTGGGTCTCCGACCAGGTGGAGAAGTCGGTCATCACGGGGACGCGCGACATCGACGGAATCAGGTGGGACGTCTACGACCATCGCGCCTCGGGCTCGCACGACGGCAACGTCGACTACGCCCTGGTCGCTCACGCGGGCGACAGCACGGTCATCCTGTCCGGCACGGCGGACGACACCGAGTTCCGCACGGTGGCGTCGTCGCTCGTCGACCAGATCCATTCACTCGGAGGAGAAAAGTAGTGCCCACCACACGCCCCGCAAAGATCTGGACCGCGTTGCTCGAGGGCAACGCCCGCTTCATCGCGGGCGAGCCGCAGCATCCCCACCAGGATGTGACGCGCCGCGAGTCGGTCGCCGGCGGTCAGGAGCCCGTGGTGGCGATCTTCGGCTGCTCCGACTCCCGCCTGGCTGCAGAGATCATCTTCGACCTCGGGCTGGGCGATGCGTTCGTCATCCGCAACGCCGGCCAGGTCGTCTCCGGCTCGGTGCTGGGTTCGCTGGAGTACGCGGTGGCCGTCCTGCACATCCCCCTCATCCTCGTGCTCGGGCACGACAGCTGCGGCGCGGTCGCCTCGGCGATCGCCTCACAGGCAGCCGACGCCGAGCCTCTTCCGCCGCACATCGCGGACCTGATCGCGCCGATCGTGCCCGCGGTCCACCGCGTAACCGGGCCCGGTGCGGTCGACCCGCGGGTGGTCGACGCGTCCGCGGTCGGACGGGAGCACCTGCGCGACACCGTGTCCGAGCTGCTCGCGCGGTCCGAGATCATCGCGTCCGCGGTCGCCGAGAACACTCTCGGGATCGTCGGCGCCAACTACCGGCTCGCGGAGGGCCGGGCGGTCCCCGACGTCGTCGTCGGCGTGAGCGACTGACCCGACCCCGCAAACAGAAAGGAAGAACACACCGTGGTGGACACCCAGGCTGACGCCGAGTACCGCATCGAACACGACACGATGGGCGAGGTGCGCGTCCCGAAGGACGCCCTGTACGGCGCGCAGACCCAGCGTGCAGTCGAGAACTTCCCGATCTCGGGCTCGGTGCTCGAGCCGGCGCAGATCGCCGCGCTGGCGCGGATCAAGAAGTCGGCAGCGCTCGCCAACGCCCGCTTGGGCGTCCTCGACCAGGAGGTGGCGGACGCCATCGCGTCGGCCGCCGACGAGGTCGCCTCCGGCGCCCACGACGCGGAGTTCCCCATCGACGTCTACCAGACCGGGTCGGGCACCTCGTCGAACATGAACATGAACGAGGTGCTGGCGACCCTCGCGTCCGAGCGGCTCGGCCGTCCCGTGCACCCGAACGACCACGTGAACGCGTCGCAGTCCTCGAACGACGTCTTCCCGACCTCGGTGCACATCGCGGTCACCGGCGCGCTCATCGATGACCTCATCCCGGCACTCGACCACCTCGCGGTGGCGCTGGAGGAGAAGGCGGAGCTGTGGGCGGAGGCGGTCAAGAGCGGCCGAACGCACCTGATGGATGCGACGCCGGTCACCCTCGGGCAGGAGTTCGGCGGCTACGCCGCACAGGTGCGCTACGGCATCGAGCGCATCCGGGCAGCACTCCCCCGCGTCGCGGAGGTGCCCCTCGGCGGGACCGCCGTCGGCACGGGCATCAACACGCCCCTCGGCTTCCCCCAGCTCGTCATCGAGCTGCTGACGGCCGAGACCGAGCTTCGGATCACGGAGGCGCGCAACCACTTCGAGGCGCAGGCCAACCGGGATGCGCTGGTCGAGGCATCCGGCGCCCTGCGGACCATCGCCGTCTCGCTGACGAAGATCTCCAACGACCTGCGCTGGATGGGCTCGGGCCCGAACACGGGTCTCGGCGAGCTGCACATCCCGGACCTGCAGCCGGGATCCTCGATCATGCCCGGCAAGGTGAACCCGGTCATCCCGGAGGCCGTGCTGATGGTCGCCGCGCGCGTCGTCGGCAACGACGCGACGATCGCATGGAGCGGTGCCTCCGGCCTCTTCGAACTGAACGTGGCCATCCCGGTGATGGGAACCGCGCTGCTGGAGTCCATCCGTCTGCTCACCCAGTCGAGCCGCGTGCTCGCCGACAAGACGGTCCGCGGCCTGGAGGCCAACCTCGAGCGCGCCCGCGCCTTCGCGGAGTCGAGCCCGTCGATCGTGACCCCGCTCAACCGGGTGATCGGCTACGAATCGGCCGCGAAGGTCGCCAAGCACGCCGTCGCGAAGGGCATCACCGTTCGTGAGGCCGTCATCGACCTCGGCTTCGTCGAGCGCGGCGAGGTCACTCTCGAGCAGCTCGACACCGCCCTTGACGTCCTCTCCATGACCCACCCCGGCTGACCCACCCGCGCACCCGGCTGTGCCCTAGCCCCACTGTCGACTACGCAAAGACTGCACGCGGAGAACGTTCTCCGCGTGCAGTCTTCGTGTACTCGATGGCGGGGGTCAGGCGGGGGTCAGGCGAGCTCGTTGGCCTCCAGCATCTCGGTGACGAGGGCGGCGATCGCGGAGCGTTCCGAGCGGGTGAGCGTGACGTGGGCGAAGAGCGGGTGGCCCTTGAGCGTCTCGATCACACTGGCGACTCCGTCGTGGCGGCCGACGCGGAGGTTGTCGCGCTGCGCCACGTCGTGCGTGAGCACGACCCGCGAGTTCTGCCCGATGCGGCTCAGCACCGTCAGCAGCACGTTGCGCTCCAGCGACTGCGCCTCATCCACGATCACGAACGCGTCGTGCAGCGAGCGCCCACGGATGTGCGTCAGCGGCAGCACCTCGAGGATGCCGCGATCCAACACCTCGTCGAGCACGTTCTGCGACACCAGAGCGCCGAGCGTGTCGAAGACCGCCTGGCCCCACGGATTCATTTTCTCGCCCTGGTCGCCGGGCAGGTAGCCGAGCTCCTGGCCGCCGACCGCGTACAGCGGGCGGAACACCATGATCTTCTTGTGCTGCCGGCGCTCCAGCACCGCTTCGAGTCCGGCGCACAGGGCCAGGGCCGATTTGCCCGTTCCGGCGCGTCCGCCCAGCGACAGGATCCCGATCTCCGGATCGAGGAGCAGGTCGATCGCAAGCCGCTGCTCGGCGGAGCGGCCGTGCAGCCCGAACACATCCCGGTCACCGCGGACGAGCTTCACCTCACCCTCCGCGACCACGCGCCCGAGGGCGGAGCCGCGGTCCGAGTGGATGACGAGCCCGGTGTTCACCGGAAGCCCGGCGACTTCGTCGGTGCGCATCCACTCGTCTTCGTAGAGGGAGGCCATCCGGTCGCTGCCGAGGTCGATCTCCGCGAGCCCCGTCCATCCCGAGTCGACGACCTGCTCGTGCCGGTACTCCTCCGCCGCCAGGCCGATGGCGGCGGCCTTCACCCGCAGCGGCAGGTCTTTGGAGACGACCGTGACGTCGAGCCCGTCGTTGGCGAGGTTGAGGGCGACGGCGAGGATGCGGGAGTCGTTGTCGCCGAGCTGCATGCCGCTCGGCAGGACCGACATGCTGGAGTGGTTCAGCTCGACGCGCAGGGATCCCCCCTCACCGACGGGGATGGGGAAGTCGAGCCGTTCGTGCTCGACCCGGAGTTCATCGAGGTTGCGCAGCGCCTGCCGCGCGAAGTACCCGAGTTCGGGGTCGTTCCGCTTGCCTTCCAGCTCGCTGACCACGACGACCGGGATGACGACAGCATGCTCCGCGAACCGGAAGATGGCCTTCGGGTCGGAGAGCAGGACGGACGTGTCGAGCACATACGTGCGCTCGCTCGTCTTCGCCGCGCTTGCCGCCGAGCCGTTCGACCGGGTTGCTGCCTGTCGGGTTGTTGATTCCGCCACGACCACTCCCACCCCGCCGCTCCCTCGGGAGCCGGCGGATCTCTCAGGCGAGTCGGCCGCTTGGGTTTCGAAACGAACTTACGTGGCCGTCTCGATCGGGCGCGGTGCCCGATACCGCGAACCTACGCCCGGCCGCCGACACCGGTCGACCGGCTTGCCGCGTGTCGTGTTTCGTGCGCGTGAACATTCACCCCCCATTCGGGAACGCGCAGGGAACGGCAGCGGGCCACCGCGCAACCAACGCCCAGCCGCGCAGTCGCCCCAACCGCCCAACCGCGCTCAGGCGACCGATGCGTACGACGTGAATGCCGCCCGGAGCATGTCGAACGTCTCCTCTGTCGTCCCGGCGTGCACGCTCAGGCGAACGCTGGCCGCCCGCACCGATGCTGTCACACCGTGGTTGTGGAGGGAGGCGCTCAGCGCGGTGAGCTGCTCGGGCAGCGGCTCCAGCACGACGATGCCGGCGCGTTCGTTCCCGCTGCGCGAGGAGGCCACCGGCACGGCGAACTCGTCCGCCAGCTGCAGAACCCGTTCGGTGTTGTCGGCCACAGCAGCCGCGACCGATGCCACACCGACGGCCGCGACCTCCTCCAGCGCCGCGGCGAAGCGGGCCTCCGCGATGGGATCGGGTCCGGAGATCGAGAAGGCGCTCGCGCCCCGCACCGGGTCGCGCACCTCGTCCCAGGGCTGATCGGGGCCGGAGCCCGTCCAGCCGCTGAACACAGGGGTCAGGTGGTCGAGGGCCCGCTCGCTGAGGGCGAGGAACCCGGTGCCCCAGCCGGCGCGCATCCACTTCTGGCCGCCCGTGGCGACGACGTCGGCGACCTCCCAGGGGGCGTCGACCACGCCGAACCCCTGGATGGCGTCCACGATCAGGAGGCGGTCGCCGATGACCTGGCGGATGCCGTCGATGTCCGCGAGGTAGCCCGTGCGCGAGTCCACCAGGCTGACCATCACGGCGACCGTGCTGTCGGTCAGCTGCTCCCGGATGCCCGACGGCGTCACCCGGCCCTGGTCGGTCGCGAGCCAGGTCGGCGTGACGACGCGGAGTGCCTGCGCCGCACGCTCGGCCGCGTAGGTGAGCGAGGGGAACTCGGAGAGGGCGACGAGCACCTCGCCGCCGGTGAGGCCGAAGGCTGCGTGCAGCAGGCCGCTGGAGGCGTTCGGCTGGAATACGACCTGGTCGGCCGGGAACCGCGTGAGCGCGCTGACGCCGTCGCGCACCCGCTGATCTTCCGCCCGCATCCGCTCGATGGTGCCGTGGCGCGCTTTGGAGAGGATCTCGTACTGCCCGATCGTCTCGGCGCGAACCGTCGCCGAGAGCGGACCGACCCTCCCGTAGTCCAGATATCCGGGCTCTTCACGGAAACCGCTGCTGTACTCCTCGACCGTCGTCACCAGTCGATTCTGCCGGATGCCGCCCTCGGCCGCCGAACGCCCTCGGCCGCCGAACCGCTTCGGCCGCCGAACCGCCTCAACCGCCGAACCGCCGCTGCCGACGCGAGTAGTCGCGGACGGCACGGAGGAAGTCGACCTCGCGCAGGTCCGGTCCGAGCGCCTCCACGAAGTAGAACTCGCTGTGCGCGCTCTGCCACAGCATGAAGTCGCTGAGCCGCTGCTCCCCCGAGGTTCGGATGACGAGGTCGGGATCCGGCTGGCCTCCGGTGTAGAGGTGCTCGCCGATCAGGTCCGGCGTGAGAAGGTCGGCCAGCGTCTCGAGGCTTCCGCCCTCGGCGGAGTGCGCGGCCACGATGCTGCGCATCGCATCCGTGATCTCCTTGCGGCCGCCGTAGCCGACCGCGAGGTTGATGTGCATCCCCGTGTTGCCCGTCGTGCGCTTCTCGGCGTCGGCCAGCGCCTCGACCAGCCGAGCGGGGAGCCCGGTCGTCGTGCCCACGTGCTTGACCTTCCAGTCGCGGTAGCGGGAGAGGTCGCCGGCCAGCTGCGCGATGATCTCGATGAGGTCGCCGAGCTCCGCGCTCTCGCGGTTGGTCAGGTTGTCGGAGGACAGGAGATAGAGGGTGACGACCTCGATCCCCAGCTCGTCGCACCACTCGAGGAACTCGCGCATCTTGGCAGCCCCCGCCCGGTGGCCGTGCGCCACCGTGCTGAGTCCCGCCTGCCGCGCCCAGCGCCGGTTGCCGTCGATGATCATGGCGACGTGCTTGGGAAGCGCCTCACGGTTGAGCGAGCGCTTGATCCGCTTCTGGTAGAGCCCGTAGAGCAGCCCGCTGGGCTGCAACCGGCCCTCCGGGGTCTGTCGTCTGCTCACGCTGCTACGTTAGCGCGGGCACCACGGGCGCGGCTCACAGCATCCCGGCACCGCCGTTCCCCTACGCTTGGGCCATGTCGTCCCGAAAGAGCCCGCGCCCCGGCAGCACCGGGGATCACGGCGACCCGGAGGATGTCGCCGAGTTCTTGAACGAGCCGAAGAACGCGCTGGATGCGTCGGATGCCGCCGTGCAGGCGGACGAGCACGACGCGCGTGACGGCGGCCCCGAACTGCCCAACATCCCGCTGCTGGATGCCTCCCCCGCTCATCCGGCCGACATCCGGCCGACGTGGCGCGGATGGATCCATGCGGGGACGTTCCCGGTCACGATCGCCGCGGGCATCGTCCTCATCGTGCTCGCGCACGGCGCGCCCGCCAAGTGGGCCTCGGCCGTGTTCATGCTGACGTCGATGCTGCTGTTCGGCAACTCGGCGCTCTACCACCGGTTCGACTGGCGACCGCGCACGAAGGTGCTGCTCAAGCGCATCGACCACGCCAACATCTTCCTGCTCATCGCGGGGACCTACACTCCGCTCGCCGTGCTGGCGCTGCCGCCGAGCAAGGGCATCCTGCTGCTCTCGCTGGTGTGGGCGGGGGCGCTGGTCGGAATCGGCTTCCGCGTCTTCTGGATCACAGCGCCGCGCTGGCTGTACGTGCCGATCTACGTCGCGCTGGGATGGGCGGCTGTGGCGTACGTCGTCGACCTGCTGCACGCCAACGTCGCCATGATGATCCTGGTGCTGATCGGCGGTCTGCTCTACACGATCGGCGCGGTGATCTACGGGATGAAGCGGCCCAACCCGTTCCCCGGGCGCTTCGGCTTTCACGAGATCTTCCACTCGCTGACGGTGCTGGCGTTCCTCTGCCACTGGACCGCGACCCTCCTGATCGCGCTCCACCCCGCCTACAACGCGGGCTGAGTCACTGGCCGGTGTAGGTGTCGACCTTGACGATCTCGACGGGGATGCGGCGGCCGTTCGGCGCCGTGTACTCGGTCTTGTCGCCCACCTTGAGGTCGAGGATCGCCGCCCCGAGCGGGCTCTGCTCGCTGTAGACCGGAAGGTCGGTGCCGGAGGCGATCTCGCGGTTGCCGATGAGGAACACGCTCTCGTCACCCGCGATCGTGGCGGTGATGACGGTCCCCGGCTCGACGACGCCGTGGCTCTCGGGAGCCGCGCCGACGCTGGCGTGACGCAGCAGGTTGGTGAGCTGGACGATGCGGGCCTCGATCTTGCCCTGCTCCTCCTTGGCCGCGTGATAGCCGCCGTTCTCCTTGAGGTCGCCCTCTTCGCGGGCCGCCTCGATGCGCTTCGCGATCTCCTTACGGCCGTTGACGCTGAGCTCCTCGAGTTCGGCCGAGAGACGGTCGTACGCGTCCTGGGTCAGAAACGTGACCTGAGACTCCTGAGACATGATGAACTCCTTCGCGCCTGCGGCTGACGCCACTGCAGTTGATAGCACCGTGGCTGAGGGGCCGATTCGGTACCGGTGCTAAAGTCGACGCCCCGGCCACGGCCGGGGCGTATCCGCACAATACTAGGTCAGCCAGCAGGTGTTGATCAAACCCGTGTTGGGCTTCATGATGGTGCGGATCGCCTCGGTGTGAGTGGTCACACGCCTGTCGGAACCGGGGTACTGGACGATGCGCCAGCCGACGATCGCGAAGTCCTCGTTGAGGGCCTGGATGGCGCAGGTCACCGGAGTCCCCACGGGGGCGTTGATCGTGAACGAGATGTCGACGTGGTGGTCGTCCGGGATCGTGTATGCGGTGTCCGTCGTCTCCAGGTTGGCCTGGTCGTTGTCCCAGCCGGCCCAGAACACCCACGCGGTGACGACCGCGAGCACGGCGAGCGCGCCGCCGACGAGCAGCCAGCGGTCGCGCCGCTTGCGTCGTGGCGTGCGGCCGTACCGGGTATCGAGCGTCGGGGTCGCCGTCATGCGTGCACCGCCATGCCGTCCAGCTCCGCCTCCCGCTCGGGAGCCTCCCGTCGGGCGACGGTAGGCTGAAACCAGACTAGGAGAGAAAGCTGTGAATGCCGCCGCGCGAGCGGCCGGCCGCAGTCCTCCGATCGACGCGAAAGTGGAGACCGCGATGCCCGAGACCGACGCCCTTCTGCACGCCTGGGTACGGCTGGCAGCGACGCCTGCGCCGACGCCGTCGGGTGCGCCCAGCGACGACTCCGTGACACCGGGTGTCGTCGGCTTCGCGGTCACCTTCGTTCTCGCTGTGGTGGTCGTCCTCCTCGTGATCGACATGGTGCGCCGCATCCGGCGCGTCCGGTACCGCGCGGAGATCGCCGAGAAGCTGGACGCCGAACAGGCGGAGGCCGCCTGGACCGACGCCGGGCCGGCGGAGGCCGGGCAGTCGGAGGCCGGACAGGCGGACGCCGCCCAGGCTCGTCCCGAGGGGCTGGAGACGCAGGACGGGGACGAGCAGCCGCCCGCTCCGACCCGATGAAGCGTGCGACGGGCGCCCTGGCCGCCGGCGTGGCGGCCGTCGTGGTCGTCGCCGGCGCGGTGATCGTGGCC
>Ga0209677_100354_pt1 | contig 28586 bp, 25 predicted proteins | sample AraplaCvi_mCL_r2_2_FD_184285 | JGI IMG/M metagenome (GOLD analysis project Ga0209677, IMG submission 184285) | Arabidopsis root microbial communities from North Carolina, USA - plate scrape CL_Cvi_mCL_r2 (SPAdes) (version 2) | ecosystem: Host-associated > Plants > Roots > Endosphere | place: USA... | reverse complement strand
TGCGCTACGCGCGCCTACCGCTCGTTGGTGAGCCGGGCTATCTCCCCAGCGTCATTCCGGGCTCGTGCTTCGCACGCCCCGGAATGACGGCGGAGATGAGGCTGCTACGCCACCGCTTCTGCCACGGGGCGGAAGTTGGCGAAGTCCCAGTTGCGACCGGGCGCCGCATCCAAGAGCGCGCGGGTATAGTCCTGCTTCGGACTCGTCAGCACGTCGCTGGCCGGACCCTGCTCGATGATGCGACCTTTCTGCATCACCACGACGTCGTCGCAAATCTGCGCCGCGACGCGCAAATCGTGGGTGATGAACAGGATCGCGATGCCGAGCCGGCGCTGGATCTCATCCAGCAGGTCCAGCACCTGCGCCTGCACGGAGACGTCGAGCGCGGACACCGCTTCGTCCGCGACCAGCACATCCGGATCGAGCGCGAGTGCGCGCGCGATCGCGATGCGCTGGCGCTGGCCGCCGGAGAATTGATGCGGAAAGCGCGAGATCGAGTCCGCAGGCAGGCCGACCAGCTCCAACAGCTCGCGAGCGCGCGCCAGCGCTTGGCTTCGCGGCATGCCGAAGTTGATCGGGCCTTCGGCGATGCTCTCGCCGACGGAGAGGCGCGGATTGAGCGAGCGGTAGGGGTCCTGGAACACGATCTGGATGCGCTTCCTGTGCGGCTGCAGCAACCGGCGCGGCAGGATCGAGATTTCGTGCCCGGCAAGACGCACGCCGCCCGAGGTCGGATCGATCAGGCGGACGATGCAGCGCGCCACGGTCGACTTGCCCGAGCCGCTTTCGCCGACGATGCCGAGCGTGCGGCCCTTGCGCAGGGTGAGGCTGACGTCCTGCGCGGCGACGACCTCGCGCGCTTTGCCGAGCAAGGAGCGCTCGCGATAGACCTTGCCGAGCTCATTGGCTTCGAGCACCACCGGTTCCGTCGTCTCCGGCCGAGGCGGTCGCGGGATCAGGCTTGGGACGGCTGAGAGCAGGTTGCGCGTGTAGTCCATCGTCGGTTGGCGCAGGATGGTGTCGAGCGCGCCAGTCTCGACCAGGCGGCCCTGGCGCATCACGGCGACGCGATCGGCGATCTCGGCAACCACGCCCATGTCATGGGTGATGAACAGCACCGCGGTGCCGTGATCGCGCTGCAGCTCGCGGATCAGCGACAGGATCTGCTTCTGCGTGGTGACATCGAGTGCGGTGGTCGGCTCGTCCGCAATCAGGAGCTTGGGCTCCAGCACCAGCGCCATCGCGATCATGATGCGCTGGCGCTGGCCGCCGGAGAGGCGATGCGGATAGGAGCGGAAGATGCGCTCGACATCGGGCAGGTGGACCTGCTCCATCATGTCGAGGATGCGCTTGCGGCGGCCGCGGCCATCCAGCGACGTATGCGCGCGCAAAACCTCGTCGATCTGGCGTCCGACCGGCACCACCGGGTTGAGCGCGGTCATCGGCTCCTGGAAGATCATCGCCATGGTGGTGGCGCGCAATTGCCGCAGCCGGCGATCGGTCGCGGTCAGCAGCTCCTCGCCGACCAGCTTGATGCTGCCACTGACCGGCTGCAGCGCGTTCTTCGGCAGCAGGCCCATCGTGGTCAGCGAGGTGACCGACTTGCCGGAGCCGCTTTCGCCGACGACGCAGAGCGTCTCGCCCTTGCCGACCTTGATCGAGACGCCGTCGATGATGCGCGGCCCGGCGGTGGCCTTGGTCTTGCCGAGGGCAACGACGAGGCTGTCGATGTCGAGGATGGTGTCGGTCATTTTCAACTCACTCTGTCTGTCATTCCGGGGCGATGGGAAGCATCGAACCCGGAATCTCGAGATTCCCCGATGCGCATTGCGCATCTGGGGTTCGCGTCTTCGACGCGCCCCGGAATGACGTCAGTGCTTCGTCGCTTCGCTTCTCGCACTGACGTCACTTCCCCTCCCGCTGCTTCATGCGCGGATCGAGTGCGTCGCGTGCGGCGTCGCCGATCAGGTTGATCGCCAGGATCGCGATCGACAGCAGCAGGCCCGGCCAGAAGATCAGCGACGGCTTGACCTGGAAGAACGAGCGGCCCTCGGCCATGATGTTGCCCCAGGTCGGCGTCTCCGGGCTGATGCCGGCGCCGAGGAAGGACAGGATCGCCTCGGTGAGGATGGCGGAGGCGCAGACATAGGTGCCCTGGACGATCAGCGGTGCGATCGTGTTCGGCATCAGATGCCGCCACATGATCTTGGGCAGCGAGGAGCCGACCGAGATCGCGGCCTCGACATAGGGCTCCTCGCGCGCGGTGAGCACGACCGAGCGCACCAGGCGCGCCACGCGCGGAATCTCCGGAATGGTGATCGCAATCATCACGGTGGTGATGCTGGCGCCGGATAGCGAGACCACTGCGATCGCGAGCAGGATCGCCGGGATCGCCATCAGGCCATCCATCACGCGCATCATCACGGCATCGACCCATTTGAAGAAGCCGGAGACGAGGCCGATCAACAGGCCGATCGCGACCGAGAAGATGGCGGCGCCGACGCCGACCAGAAGCGAGATGCGGCCGCCATAGATGACGCGTGACAGCACGTCACGGCCATAGGCATCGGTGCCGAGCAGGAATTGCGCGCTCGACGGCTTCAGCCGCTGCGCCGGCGCCAGCAGCAGCGGATCGTGCGGCGCGAGCAGCGGCGCCAGGATCGAGCAGATCACTATCAGCGCGAGGCAAATGGTCGCGACCGCAATGATTGGGGTCGAGGTAAGGAAGCCGAACCGCACCCGCAGTCGCGAGATGACCGGCATGGACGGCTCGGGATGTGTGACGATCGCCATCGATGTCAGGCCTCTAGTAGCGGATACGCGGGTCGAGCAGGGAGTAGGCGAGATCGATCGCCAGGTTGACCGCGAGATAGATGAAGGAGGTCAACAGGATCATGCCCTGAATCACCGGATAGTCGCGCGCCAGCACCGCATCCACGGTAAGGCGGCCGATGCCGGGCAGGTTGAACACGCTTTCGGTGACGACGACGCCGGAGATCAGCAGCGCGAAGCCGGTGCCGATCACGGTGATGACGGGCACCGCTGCATTGCGCAGCGCATGGCGCAGCAGCACGGCGACTTCACTGACGCCCTTGGCGCGTGCGGTGCGGACGAAATCCTCGCCGAGCACATCCAGCATGGCCGCGCGCGTCATGCGTGCGATCAGCGCGACGTAGATGAAGGACAGCGCGCAGGTCGGCAGGATGATGCGCTCGAAGAACGGACCAAAGCCGGCGGTGATGCTCTTGAAGCCCTGCACCGGCACCCAGCGCAGATCAATGGCGAACAGTTGGATCAGCACATAGCCGATCACGAACACCGGAACCGAGAAGCCGAGCACCGACAGGCCCATCACGAAGCGGTCGATCCAGGTGCCGTGCTTCCAGGCCGCGATGACGCCGAGCGGCACCGCGACGATGACGGAGAGGATGATGGTCGAGAGTGCGACCGACAGCGACGGTTCGACGCGCTGGCCGATCATCTCCAGCACCGGCTTATGCGAGATCAGCGAGACGCCAAGATCGCCGTGCAGGAGTTGATTGCTCCAGCTGACGAACTGCACGTAGATCGGCTGGTTGAGGCCGAGCGAGATGCGAATCCGTTCGAGCTGCTCGGCCGTGGCGTTGTCGCCGGCGAGGATCGCGGCGGGATCGCCGGGCGTCAGACGCAGCAACAGGAAGACGAACAGCGCGACCACGCCCATGACGGGAATCGTCGCAAGCAGACGGCGGAGCAGATATCCGATCATCAGGAGGTGACTGCCTTCAGCATGGGCTCGAGGAAGTTACACGGGACTGTGAACGCTCCTGCATGTCACTGATGCTCATTGGATACAAGGTCTCCTGGGATGACGCCGGGAAGGGTGCAAGGCGCATGCCATGACACGGAGGATTTGGGCACCATCGGATCAAGGCGAATGGCTCTCGCCGATTGAGAGTGCGCAGATGCGGGACAAATGCGTGTAGGAAAGGCCGGTCTCCTTGGCCCAGGCGTTGAACTGCGCTTGAATCTTGGCGAGATCGCCCTTGGACTTCGCCTCCTCGGCGATATCGATTCCCGCTTCGCGCAGGCAGGCCACGACATCCTTCGAGGTGACGAAACCGTCGAAGCCGAGAAAGCGCAGCAGCATCTGCCCTGTGTTGCCGCCGAGGCGACCGCCGCGCTTGGCAAGGAGGTCGAGCAAGCCGATCTCGTCGGATGATGGCCAGCTCGCCAAGAACTTGCCGAAACTGCCATGCTGCTTTGCGATATCCTGAATGAAGGCGGCGTTCGCACGCACCGACATGATCTTCGGCCCATTGCGAACGATGCGGGCATCACGCACCAGGCCGTCCCAATAGTCGTCGGGCTGGAATAGGAGTTGCGCAGGTTGGAACCCGAGAAACGCCGCTTCGAAGTCAGGCCATTTGTTTTCGATCACGCTCCAGGCAAAGCCCGCGCAAAATACGCGTTTGGTCATTTCCGCCAGCGCGCGATCATCCCCGAGCTTTGCCAGCGATTTCGGATCGGGAACTGACGGCAGCAGCGCTTCGAGCTCCTTCGGCCCACCTTTGCGTTTCTCCGCCCTGGTCCGGATGGTCTTGAACGAGCCCATGCACGCCGCGTTACTTTGCTTATCCAAAGAGGACAGCAGAGTTTGCGGCGCGCGGCAAGCCGCGTCGACCAGGCTGCGCCGGTTACGCCAGGGTCGCGAGCAGGCCCGCCATCAGGCGGCCGCGCTCCACCAGGCTGTCGACCTCGATGTGCTCGTTCAGCGTGTGCGCATCGGCGCCGCGCACGCCCAGGCCGTCGAGCGTCGGAATTCCCATCGCGCCGGTGAAGTTGCCGTCGGAGCCGCCGCCGGCGGACTGATGCGGCAGCTTCATGCCGAGCTGCTCGGCGAGGGCGCGCGCCTTCTCATAGAGCGCCATGGTGCCGGCATCCGGCTCCCACACCGGGCGCGTCACGCCGCGGGTGACCTTGAAGGTGACGTCGTTGCTGGTTCCTGTGAGCGCCAGCATGCGCTCGACGCCTTGGTCAAGATCGGCCTGGCGCTTGGCCATGCTAAGCGCCTCGCCGGTACAGGTGGTGGCAACGCAATTGACCCATTGGCCGCCATGCACGATGCCGACCGAGAAGGTGCAATCCTCCGTCGTCATTGCATCGATGGCGAGGATCTGTCGCGCCATTTCCCGGATGGCCGAACGTCCCGATGAGAGTGTGGCGCCAGCGTGGCTCGGCCGGCCCGTCGCCTCGAGATTGAAGCGCGCGATCGCATAGCGGCCGGTGACGACGCCGTTGTCGATGCGGCCGGGCTCAGGCACCAGCACGTATTTGTTGCGCGCCGCCTCGGCTTCGATGATGTCGCGAGTCGAGGGCGTGCCGACCTCTTCGTCCGGCGTGAACAGCACTGTGATCGGCAGCGGCGTCGTGACCGACGCCTTCATCAATTGCCGGATGGCTTCCAGCGTCAGATAATTGCCGCCCTTCATATCGAAGATGCCGGGCCCGAAGCATTTGTTGCCCTCGCGGCGCCACGGCAGCTTCGCCAGCGTGCCCACGGGGTGAACGGTATCGAGATGACCTGCGATCAGGATGCCCGGCTCGCCCTGCTTCGGATGCGGGAAGCGGGCGCGCACGCAGCCGGCGAAGCCCTGGCGCCCGGCGATGCGCTCGATCGTCGCACCCATGATCGCCATGTCGCGCGCGGCGAGGTCGAGCATGCGCTCGACCGCAGCCGTGTCCCAGGTCGGGCTTTCGCACTCCACCCAGCCGCGCAAACCCTGCAGCATGGCTTCGGTCTCAAACGGAAGATTGGCTGGATTCATGAGAGCTCTCATTAAGATGTCGCGCGCCAACAATGGCAGCACGAGATGGCCTGGCGGATGCTTTGTAAAGCGAAAGCTGTGCGCCCGTTAACGGCGTTGCCCGCCGCAGCGGGCATGCGGCAAAAGCGGATTGACGCGCAGGGCGACTGATGCAAGTGTCGAAAGCCGTGCTGTTACAGCGTGTTAGTCCGCACAAGGATCGAACTGCACGCACATTGAACTGCACGCACAACGAATGATCGGGCTTTGATCAGTTTGACGCCAGAGCATCACCACGTCAGGAGAGACCGTATGTTCCGAACTTCGCGCTGGAAACGCCTTACGCTCGCCACGAGCCTTGCCGTTTCGGTGCTGGCGCTGTCTTCCGCGCTGACCTCGCCGGCGATGGCCGCGGGCAAGACTATCACCGCGGTGATGCATTCCGATTTGCGGTTGCTCGATCCGATCATCACCACGGCCTACATCCAGCGCGACTATGGCTACATGGTCTATGACACGCTGCTGGCGACGGACGCGAACTTCAAGATCCAGCCGCAGATGGCGGAGTGGAAGGTTTCCGACGACAAGCTGACCTACACGTTCACGCTGCGCGACGGCCTGAAGTGGCATGACGGCACGCCTGTCACGGCCGAGGACTGCGTTGCCTCGCTGAAGCGCTGGGGCAAGCGTGACGGCATGGGCCAGAAGCTGATGGACTTCACCGCGAGCATCGACGTCATCGATGCCAAGAACTTTGCGCTGAAGCTGAAGGAGCCCTACGGTCTGGTGCTGGAAACGATCGGCAAACCGTCCTCGGTGGTGCCGTTCATGATGCCGAAGCGCGTCGCGGACACGCCGGCGGATCAGGCGATCACCGACCAGACCGGGTCTGGTCCGTTCAAATTCGTCAAGGCGGAATTTCAGCCCGGCGTGAAGGCCGTGTTCGAGAAGAACACCGACTATGTGCCGCGCAAGGAGCCGCCGAGCTGGACGTCCGGCGGCAAGGTCGTGAAGGTCGACCGCGTCGAGTGGGTCACGATGCCGGACGCGCAGACGGCGGTGAACGCCCTGCAGTCGGGTGACATCGACTTCATGGAGAACGCGCCCTACGACATGCTTTCGGTGCTCGAAGCCAATCCGGATCTCAAGATCGACGTTCTCAACAAGCTGGGCTACCAGACGCTCGGCCGCATGAACTTCACGCTGCCGCCATTCGACAATGTGAAGGTCCGGCGTGCGGCGTTCCTGGCGCTGAACCAGAAGGACGTGCTCGACGCGCTGGTCGGCAATCCCAAGTATCAGAAGGTCTGCGGTGCGGTGTTCGTCTGCGGCACGCCGCTGGAGATGGATGTCGGTGCCGAGACGCTGGTCAAGGGCGACGGCATGGCGGCAGCCAAGAAGGCGCTCGCCGAGTCCGGCTATGACGGCACGCCGATCGCAATCATGGCGCCCGGCGACGTGACCACGCTGCGGGCGCAGCCGATCGTCGCCGCGCAGCTGCTGCGCGAAGCCGGCTTCAAGGTCGACCTGCAGGCGACTGATTGGCAGACCGTGGTGTCGCGCCGCGCCAGCCAGAAACCGGTGAAGGAGGGCGGCTGGAACATGTTCTTCACCAACTGGGTCGGCGCCGACGTCGTCAATCCCGTCGTCAATGCTTCGCTCAACGGGCGCGGCAAGAACGGCGGCTGGTTCGGCTGGGCCGAGGACGCGAAGATGGAGCAGTTGCGCGACTCCTATGCGCGCGCAACGTCGCCGGACGAGCAGAAGAAGCTCGCGACCGAGATCCAGAAGGAGAACTACGACCAGGTGCTGTACGTTCCGCTCGGCCAATATCTGTTGCCGAGCGCCTGGCGGAAGTCGCTGAACGGGGTGCTCGACGGTCCGGCGACGCCGATCTTCTGGAACATCGATAAGAGCGAATGATGCGTCGTTCGACGCCTCGTGAGTGACGCATAAGGAAAGCGCGGCGGAGATCTCCGTCGCGCTTTTTTGTTGCGCGCTTTTTTCGGGCGCTCAGCAGTGGCTGTCGCGCACCGCCTCCGGCCCCTCGACGATCAAGGGATGGGCGGTCTGCCGTGCCTGCGGCAACGGCAGTTTCAATTCAGATCGCTGCTGGTGGGTGCGGTCGTCGCGCTGGCTGTCCTTGCGTTCGGTCGGCATGATCAGATGCTCCGTTTCCGCACAATAACTTTCCGCAGTGCAACCAGTTCCAGAATGCGAGCGCGCGGCACGTTTACCAAGCGCGTGTTCGCGCCGTGATCGGCTTAGCTGACGTGGCGTGCTGCGAAGCCGATTGACGGACCCGTGATCTGCTGCAACTCTCGATCACGGCTGATTGACATGTGTTTGCCGGCGCAAGCCCTAGCGCACGATGGATCAGCAGATTGGGGTCGTTCCAGCACCATCACGCCAAGAGAGATCGCATGCTCCACACACCGCGCCGGATCCGCTCCGCGCTTGCTTCGTGCCTCGTCGTTTCAGCACTTGCATTGTCGTCGGCCTGGACCTCCCCGGCGGTCGCCGCCGGCAAGACCATCACCGCGGTGATGCATTCGGATCTCCGCGTCATCGACCCGATTTTCACGCCGGCCTACATCACGCGCGACCACGGCTACATGGTGTATGACACGCTGCTGGCGACCGATGCCAATTTCAAGATCCAGCCGCAGATGGCGGACTGGAAGGCGTCCGACGACAAGCTCACCTACACCTTCACCTTGCGCGATGGCCTGAAATGGCATGACGGCACGCCGGTCACTGCGGAGGATTGCGTCGCCTCGCTGAAGCGCTGGGCGACCCGCGATCCGATGGGCATAAAGCTGATGGAATACACCGCGAGCCTGCGAGCTTCCGATGCCAAGACCATTACGCTGAAGCTGAAGGAGCCTTACGGCCTCGTGCTGGATTCGATCGCTAAGCCGTCGTCGTATGTGCCGTTCATGATGCCGAAGCGGCTTGCTGAGACACCGCCCGACCAGCAGATCCCGGAGCAGATCGGTTCGGGACCGTTCAAGTTCGTGAAGAGCGAATTCCAGCCGGGTGTGAAAGCCGTCTACATCAAGAATACCGATTATGTGCCGCGCAGCGAGCCGCCGAGCTGGACCGCCGGTGGCAAGGTGGTGAAGGTCGACCGGGTCGAATGGGTGACGATGCCGGACGCGCAGACCGCGGTGAACGCGCTGCAGTCGGGCGAGATCGACTTCATGGAATTCCCGCCGCTGGACATGGAGCCGGCGCTGGCGGCGGATCCCGACATCAAAATGGATGTGCTGAACAAGTTCGGCTACCAGACGCTCGGCCGGATGAACTTCCTCTATCCGCCATTCGACAATCTGAAGCTTCGGCGCGCAGCGTTCCTGGCGATGAACCAGAAGGAGGTGCTCGACGCGCTGGTCGGCAATCCCAAGTACTACAAGGTCTGCGGCGCCTTCTTCGGTTGCGGCACGCCGCTGGAGACCGATATCGGCAGCGAGAGCCTGGTGAAGGGCGACGGCCTGGAGCGGGCCAAGAAGCTGCTCGCGGAGGCCGGCTATGATGGCACGCCGGTCGTCGTTCTCGCTCCCGGTGATGCGATCACGCTCAAGCCCCAGCCGATCGTCGTGGCGCAGCAGTTGCGTGCCGCCGGCTTCAAGGTCGATCTGCAGGCCACCGACTGGCAGTCGGTGGTGACGCGGCGCGCCAGCCAGAAGCCGCCGAAGGACGGCGGCTGGAACATGTTCTTCACCAATTCGGTGATCGCCGACGTCGGCAATCCTTTGGCCTCAACGTTCCTCGGTGCCAAGGGCAAGCAGGGCCAGTTCGGTTGGCCGGACGATCCTAAGCTCGAGCAGCTGCGCGATGCCTATGCGCGCGCATTGACACCTGAAGACCGCAAGAAGATCTCGACCGAGATCCAGCAGGAGGCCTATGATCAGGTCATCTACATTCCGCTCGGACAGTGGACCAGCCCCAGCGCCTGGCGCAAATCGCTGACTGGCGTGCTCGAGGGGCAGGCCGTGCCGGTGTTCTGGAACGTCGACAAGAGCGAGTAGCGGATCAGGCGGGTGGAACGGCTCGGCCTGCGCGATGCACGCAGGCCGTAACGACGAGGAGCGGGATCGCCAGCGCGATCCACGACATGGCCCACCAGATGCCGCCCTGACCGAGCAGCGCCGATAGCAGGCCGAATGTGATCAGCGCTGCCAGGACGAACGGCCAGCGCCAGATCCGGCTGAAGCTACGATTCGTGCGCGCGTTCATTCTGCGGCTTTCGGCGAGGGGGCGTTGGCGACCGCGTTGCTGCTCAGCAGCTCCGCTTCGGCCTCATCGGGTGAGGTGCGCCGCGACAGCCAGAGATAAAGCCCGCTGCCGAGCACGATGATGGTCACAAGGTCGAGCAGCGCCCAGATGATCTTCAGCGGCATGCCGCCATAATCGCCGAAATGCAGCGGCCGTGACAGTTCCAGCGTGCGCAAGTACCAGGGCATGTTGACTACGGAGGTCAGCTTGCCGGTGCGTGCATCGACCAGCGCCGGACTGAACAGCCGCGCGGTCAGCGGCGCGCGTCCCTTGGTCCAGACCAGGTAATGATAGGGGGAGCCGAAGGGGGAGCCTGGGAAGACCACGCTGCTCGCGATCATGTCCGGCATCGCCGTCTTGACCGTGTCCAGCGCGGCCTGGGGCGAGCTCAGTTCGGCTTTCGTCGGCACTGCGCCGCCGCGGAATGGGGCAAGCAGGGCTCTGACGTCGGTCATCTGCCACAGGCCGAACAGCGGCGTGGACAGTTCGTTGATCACGCCGGTCAGGCCGACCACCGCTATCCAGGCGGCCAGCGTGACGCCGGTGAGGTTGTGCAGGTCGAGCCATTTCAGGCGCCGCGAGCGCCTTGTGCGCACGGTGCCAAAATCGAGCCGACGCATAAAGGGGGAATAGACCACCAGTCCGGAGATGATCGCGACGACGAACAGCAGCGCCATCAGGCCCATGAACAATTCGCCGGAGAGACCTGCAAAGAGATCCCGGTGCAGGCTGAGCATGATGTCCATGATGCGGGCGCTATCGCCGGCAAACGTTTTCGATTCCCGCATCACCTGTCCGGTATGGGCATCGAATTTGATCCAGTGCGCCGAACTGCGATCGGCCGTAAAGGCGGCCCACGACGGCACCATCGCCACCATGATCTTCGGCTCGTCATCGTCGATGAAGATGTTGCCGACGATCTCGCCGGGATACATTGCGCGTGCGGTGCTGGCGATCGTGTCCAGGCTGACGCTCGGTGCTCCCTCAGGCACGGCGGTGTAGGCCGGACCACCCTCCAGCCAGCCGGCGATCTCATCCTGGAAGACCAGCGGGAGGCCCGTGACGCAGATCAGCAGGAGGAAGGCGGTACAGACGAGGCTCGACCATTTATGCACCCAGAACCAGCGACGAAAGGCAAGGCGGGACATGCGTGTTCTCACCACTTGTAGCGCAAGGTGGCGATCACCTCGCGCCGCAGGCCGTAGTAACAGCCGTTGTCCTGGCACAGCGTCACATAGGTCTTGTCGAACAGGTTGGTCGCATTGACCTGCAGCGAGTAGCCCTTGAACTTCGGACCGAGCGCCGAGAAGTCATAGTGAACGGCGGCGTCGAACAGCGTCACCGCCGGTACATTGAGAACCGACGCGGCGGTGGTGTTGCCGGCGCTGTCGCCGAGATAGCGGACGCCGCCGGAGAGACCGAATCCGTCGAGCTGCCCGCCATGGAACGTATAGTCCGCCCAGAGCGAAGCCGAATGCATCGGCATGCCGGCCGGGTGGCGGCCCGCCTGAAACGCGACGTTACTGCGGGTGATGACCTGGTCGAGATAGGTGTAGGACGCGAGCAGCGACAGGCTGCGGTTGATCTCGGTCTTGCCTTCGAGCTCAATGCCGCGAGAGCGAATTTCGCCGGTTTGAACCGAGCAGATGACGCCGCTGCAGACATGCGTGGTGTCGGGATCGGTTGTCAGAACGTGCTGCTGCAAAAGGTTGAACGCAGCAATCGTGTACAACGATTTGGCGTCAGGTTGGTACTTGATGCCCGCCTCTTCCTGCTGCCCGGTCGTCGGCACGAAAGCCCCGCCGCCAAAAGCGGTACCCGTCGTCTGCGGCTGAAAGGATTCGGTGTACTGAATATAAGGCGCAATGCCGTTGTCGAACTTGTAGAGCAGCGCGCCGCGCTTGGTCACGGCGTCGTTGGACAATTGTGATGACGCCGTCACCGCGCCGTTCGCGATCGCTTGCGTCAACGTATTCTGCTCCGCTCGATCCCAACGCATGCCAAGCAATGCCACCCAGTGGTCAAACTTGATTTCATCCTGCGCGTAGAGGCCGACCTGATTGAAATTCTGACGGTTCGTCGACGTGAATGGGATCGAGATCAGCGTGTTGTAGTTCGGATTGGGAACGTTGATGTCGGGCGCCGACGTGGTTCCGGAAACGTTGCCGTAATTGCCGTTTTGATAGTCGATGCCGAACAGGGTGGTGTGCGCGAACGGACCGAGCGCGAATTTGGCTTCGAGCTGGTTGTCGATCTGGAACGTGCGCAGGTGATCGTTCTCGGTGAAAGCCGACCGCGCCAGGCTGTTCGGAACTTTCGTGGGTAGGCCGTTCGGAAAGATCGTCGTGATTGAATTTGTAACGTCGGTGTAGCGAACATTCTGCCGGACGGTGAACACGTTGTCGAACCGGTGTTCGGCGAGATAGCCGATCTGTCCGCGCTCACGGCTCTCGTGGTCGACGTTTGGTACGCCCGAATAGAAGCCGGTTGGGATAAACTGGCCATTGGGCAGCGGAAACAGCGTCCCGACGCCGTTCTTAGGCAGTTGGTTGAAGAAGCCGGCGTTCGGATCGTTCTGGTAGGTGCCGAGGAAGGTGATCGTGGTTTGGTTATCCGGCCGCCAGGTCAGGGACGGTGCGATCGAGATGCGCTGATATCGTGCGAAATCGACCTGGCTGGCGACATCGAAGCCCGAAGCCGTCACACGGTAGAGGAACTGCTTGTCCTTATCGATCGGTCCGCTGAGGTCGACGCCGCCCTGGATGCGGCCATAGCTGCCGGTCGACAGGAACATCTCATGATAGGGGTCTTCGGTCGGCCGCTTGCTGACCATGTCGACGAGGCCGCCGGGCGACGACTGACCGTAGAGCACCGAAGCAGGACCGTGCAGCACCTCGAGGCGTTCAAGGTTGAACGGCTCGATGATCGACGTCGTGAAACCTGTGGTGAACATGCGCATGCCGTCGAGATAAAGATCGGCCAGGAAGCCGCGCACGTAGACCTGATCAAAGCGCCCGTCGGCCCCGGTGACCTCCGCTCTGGTGCCCGACGTGTAGCGCAGCGCCTGCGGAACGTTCTGGACGGCCTGCGCCTGCATCTGATCCTGCGTCACGACCGAAATGGCCGCTGGCGTTTCAACCAATGGAGAATCAGTCTTGGTGCCGGTGCCGCTGCGGGTCGCCACGTAGCCGTCGACATGGCCATAGGCGGTCTCACCCTTGGTGTTGCCGCCACCGCTCGAAGCCGCTGTCGTAGCGGCTGCTGCACGATGGGCGTTGACGGAATTTCGCGAAGCACTCTGGGTCCGGCTGCTCTGCGATGTACGGACCTGCTTCGCGCGTCGCTTGGCGGGGCTGTCGATCGTGACCGACGGAAGCTCGACTGCAGTGCTTGCGGGCACAGCGGCGGATTGCGCGAGGGCCTCTCCGGTGAGACCGACGCAGAGCGCGAGAGAGCTCGATGCGCAGACGGCACCGAGCCTCCTGTTCTTCACATTCAGAAGCACTTTGAGATATCCCCCAACATTTTCGGCCACCCCGAAAATCCTTGGGGAATTTCCCTATCGCAGATTCTGGCTGCGACGCATCATCTGGCATTTAGAAGATATCGACAGATCAGTTGAAGCTGGTGAACATCGCCGCGATGCCATTCGCGCTTGCGACTTTAGAACTGAACTAATTCTAACTACGCGTGTCCTCGAGGGGCCGGAACGCCTCCCAATTGGGCCTGAGGCATGAGATCCTGGCAGGCGGTGTGGAAGCGCAGGCTTAGCTGTGCGAAGAGACGCGATCGCGATTGCATTGGGCCGCCCCGTCGTGGGACAATCATGCGAAGTCGATAAGGCAGCCAATACAGGTGAGGGAGGGATCTGATGTCGGAGTTCATCGTGCATTCTGTACCCGGCAGCCCGTTCGGGCGCGCCGTGTTGGCGGCTCTGGAAGAGAAGGGCGCAGCCTATCGGCTCGTGCCGCTGCCACCGGGCAGCTCGAAATCGCCGGAGCATCTGGCGCGCCATCCGTTCGGACGTGTCCCGGTGCTGGAGCACGATGGTTTCATGCTCTATGAGACCCAGGCGATCCTGCGCTATCTCGATCGCGTGCTGCCTCAACCCGAACTGACGCCGGCGGATCCGCGGCAAGCCGCGCGGATGGATCAGGTAATGAACATCAGCGACTGGTACCTATTCCAGGGTGTGGGCAACGTCATCGGCTTCCAGCGCATCGTCGGCCCGCGCCTCTTGGGGCTTACGCCCGATGAAGCCGCGATCGAGGCGGCGATGCCGCGCGCCCGCACCGTGTTCGCTGAGCTGGCGCGGCTGCTCGGTGAGCAGCCGTTCATGACAGGCGATGCGCTGACGCTGGCCGATCTGCACACGGCGCCGCAGGCAAGCTTCCTGTCATTGACCCCCGAATGGGCGACGTTGACGGCGCCACATCCCAATATGCTGGCCTGGATCGCGCGGCTGGAGGCGCGGCCGAGCTTCCAGGCGACGACCATGCAGCGGCTTGCCGAACGCGCCAAGGCGGCGTGACCAACGCGGCGTGACGCGATGTAAGCTCGGGGAACCGGACCTCCTGGCGTCCCCGCTCTTACGTAGCTGTTTGGCGGACCGTTCAACGCTCCAGGGTGAAGGCCACCTCGTACAGGCCAGGATTAGCCTCGCCATAGGCCTTGTTGCCATCGATGAGACCTTTCGATTTCAGCTCCATGATCACGCGACGAGCGGCGTCGATATCGGCGCTCTGCGCGTAGTTGACGACACGGGTGCCATCGAGGCTGCGGTGAAGGCTCGCCGAAATCCAGCCGTCGACGTTCTGCGCCACCCTGGCGGCCTCGGACAGATAATCGATCAGAGGCTGCTGACCGCCTCGTGGAACGGTGAAGACATTGATCTGGGTGACGATCGGTGTGTGGGCGCGAATGACAGGCATGCTGATCCTCCTTGTGCGAAGCGATCACAGCCGGCGACCGGTAACATCGGGACAACAACGTCGCCCATGACGCGCCAAGCCTCCGGCGTGTGTCGCCGATTGCTTGTCGCGGGTTCTTCAAACGCTAGAAGAGACGGAGCCCCTGAAGGGGGGATGGGCTCACCGATGCCATCCTGGTCCTTTTCGACCTGCTTGGTTTAGCCCAGTCGGACGTCCGGATCAAATCGTGAGCCGGAAGGAGGACGGCTGGCCGCCGCACCGGCCATGCTCAGCGCTGAGGTGCCGCGTCCGGCCGATAGCCGTCGGTCAACGTGCCCAGGAAGGCGATGATGTCGGCGATCTCGGCATCATCGAGTGCCGGCTTCTCGCCAAGCTTGCGGTCATAGGGCGCGTCGACGACGTCGACATTGGCGCGATATTGCGCGGGCAGGTCGTCATAGTGGTCGATCTTACCATCAGGCAATCTGGGGTACCATTTGGCCGGATCGGTCTCGCGCTCGACATAGAAATGCAGCACCTGATCGAGCGAGCGGAACACGCCGTTGTGGAAGAACACCTTGCGGGTGGCGACGTTGCGCAGCGTCGGCGTCTTGAACAGACCGCAATAGGTCACCGTGCTCTCATAATCCTTGCGCATCGGGCCGCAGAGCCCGAGATCGTGGAAGCTGGGGTCGCTATTCGCCGCGAGCTCGCGGTTGCGCGGCGCGCCCAGCGCCTCGAACTGATAGTCGGTGAACGCCGGCTTGAACAGGCCGTCACGCGAGGTGCGATCGAGGTGGCAGGAGGCGCAATTGCCCTTTGCGGGATCATCGAACAGTTTCAGCCCGCGCTGCTCCGCCGCGCTCAGCTCGGCCTTGCCGGCAAGATAGGCGTCGTATTTGCTGTCATAGGGATGGAAGCTCGGCTCTTCCGCCTGGAAGCGCGCCAGTGCGAACATCGCCTCGTCGAGCGCAAGCTCCGGCTGGTTGAAGATGCCGGCGCCGAACAGCTTCTTGAGATCATCGGCGTAGGGCGCGTGCTTCAGCCGGTCCAGCAACTCCTCGGCGCTGTGATTGTCCATCTCGTTCGGATCGAGCAACGGTCCAAGCGCCTGGCCCTGGAAGGTGTTGGCGCGGCCATCGTGGTCGAGGCCGCCTTGCGGAACGTTCGCTTCCGCAGCCGCGCGCGCCGCGGCGTCAGCCGTCGCCTTCGCGACCGAAGCGACCTTGACGTTCGTTGCCGGCATCGCAGCGCCAGGAGGGGCAGCGGCATCGAGCGGCACCGGATCGTTGTCTGCCATTTCCGGGTTGGGACCGATCGAGAAGTTCGGGGTGTGTTCGAGATAGCGCAGCGACGGCGCGGCGCGGAAGCCGGTCTGTTTCATATCGGCACCGCCGAGCTGGACGGCGAGATCGTTCGGCGGACCGTAGGCGGCGTCGGGATTGTGACAGGAGGCGCACGACAGTTTGCCGGAGCCCGACAGCGAGGCGTCGTAAAACATCTTGCGGCCGAGCTGCGCGACCGCGGAGAGTTCGCTGACGGCATCGGCGCCGTTCGGGACGGCATCTGCCGGTCGTGCCGGATTTGCCACGGCTATCGGAAATGCGAGCAGACTAGCCAGCACGGCAATGGAGCGAAGTTGCACGCGTTTCACGACGTCGTCCGTTCAGATCAAAGTTTCCGATGGCAATGGGGCAGACGAGAAGGTCCGCCCCATCGTTTCAAGGATGGCTGCTCGATCAGCTCTTCGGCAGACCGGTGTTCGGATCGAGGATCAGCTTCCGGGCCGGCGTCTGGGAGAAGTCGAACATGTTGTTGATCGTCCCCGCCGTGGCGTCGAACGAGCCCTGGCCGATGCGCTGGCCCTTCAGCCAGTTGTCCTCGACAAAGCGCAGGATCGACGACTGGTCGGTCAGGGTGTGATCGACAAAGTTCGCCTTCGCGTAGGGCGAGACGATGAGCAGCGGCTGACGCGGACCGTAACCGCAGCGGCCCTGCACCGGCTGGCCGTTGAGGCCCGGCAGCGGCGTCGACAGCGCACCCGGCTGCCCCGGAAGCGGGGTGCAGTTGCCCGGCGCGGTGAACTGGTCTTGCGCGCTCATCGAGGGATTGATCACGTTCTGCACGTGATCATACCAGCCGTCCGAGTCATCATAGGCCAGGATCACGGCGGTGCTGCTCCATTCCGGGCTCTGCTGCAGCAGGTTGATCACGTTGACGATGAACGTCTGCTCATCGATCGGATCGGAGTTCGAGGGATGCGCGTCCTGGATCGCCGGAGCCTTCAGGAAGCTGACCGACGGGAAGTTGCCGGACTGCACTGCGGCGATGAAGTCCTTGATGTCGTACTGGTGGTTGGCGCCGCCATCAGCCGAGGTGCCGATCGAGGCGACGTTCAGCGGACGCGTGTGGCTCAGGTTGCGCGTCGAGGCATAGTACTGGAACGGCTGATGGTGCGGGCTGTAGTCCGTCACGTTGCCGCCGACCGTCGGTGACGAGGTGCTGCGCTTGCAGCCCGTGGTGCCGTTGGCGTTGACCGCGGTGAGGTCGAAGCCGCCCTGGAACCAGCCCCAGGTGATGTTGGCGGCGTTGAGGAGATCGCCGACGTTCTTGCCGGTCATCTCGTTGGTCGGCGCAGTCGTCGACGAGCAGAGATCGCTGTGCGGATCGCTGTCACCGAACATCGTGAAGCCGCCCTGGCCATCGGCGACGATGTTGTTGATGGTGTTGGTCGGGTTGCTGCCGTTGCTGGCGGCAAAACCGACCGCGCCGTTGGTCTGGCCTGAGATCAGGTTGACCGCGCCGGGCGTCGATGGACCGAAATTCGTGCTGTAGGAATTGTCGCTCATCGCAAAATGCTGGGCGTAGTTCCACAGCGCGGTGACGGTGTTGCCGTCATAATAGCCCATCACCAGGCCCTTGGTGTTGAACACGCCGGTGCCGCCGGTGCCGGCCGCGCCGGTGTTCTTCGGGAACAGGTCCATGCGGCCAGCGTCGAAGGCGGCCTGCTCAGGACCATAGGCGTGATTCTGGCTTGACGTATGCGCCTGCGAGCGATCGAGCCGGAACGGGTTGGTCGCGCCGGTGCCGTTCGCCGTGTTGAGGTTCGGGTTGTTGTTCAAGAGGGCCGGGGTCAGGCCGTTCACGCTCGGCGTGTTCGGAAGCGCGGTGAAGACCGGTTCGCCCGGGGGATTGGTCGCGTTCGGATAAGTGCCAAAATAATGATCGAAGGATTCATTCTCGCCGAAGATGACGACGAGGTGCTTGATCGGGGTCGCGGTGACAAGCGCATCCTGCGGCGACGCGGCGAAAGCCGGCAGCGCGCCGTTCGCAGCGAGCATCATCGACAGGCAAAGGGCAGTCGTTGCCCTGCTGATGTGGCGTGGCATGAGATTCTCTTGATGATGGCGGACGAAACGCTTCTGTCGGAAGACGGAAGCGGCCCTTGTGGGGCAATCGCCTTGTAGGTGCGACGAATGACGCAGAAATGACGCGGCAAAGTCGGAAACATTTCGGTTCTATGACGGCTCGGAGCGACCAATTGGCGTAACGGCGACCTCCGGCATCACGCATTACGCGCGTAGCGAAGCGCGCCCTTGATGAAACAGCGTTGAAATCTGGTCCGAACAGACTCCTGCCTGACGCATGCGCCGGGGCTTGGTTGCAAGAATGGAGACTGTGCGATGAGTGCGGAAATCAGCATCAAGGAATTGCCCGAGAGCCACGACAAGGCGAATCTGCCGACGATGAAGTTGCAGGAGCTCGATGCGGATCCTCATGGCACGTTCCGCCGCTATCGCAAGGATCATCCTGTCGCCCTGCACGAGAGCGGCAGCTATTTCGTGCTGCGTCTGGCCGACGTCGAGCAATGCAGCAAGGACCGGCGGCTGGTCGGCAGCGAGACCGCGATTCCGGAGATCAACGGGTTCGCGCAGGGCGCGATGTTCGACATCTTTGCCTATGGCATGCTGACGGCCAATGGCGAGGTGCATCGGCGTCGTCGCGCGCCGTTCTCGAAATTGTTCGCCGCGCGCGCGATCGCTGAGATGCGCCCGCGCATCCGGCGCACGGTCGAGGATATCATCGATGAATGGGACGGTGACGGCGAGGTCGATTTCATCGAGGCCTTCTCGGCCCCATTGCCGGCTCGCATCATCGCGGACCTGTTCGGCTTGCCGCGGGAAGATATCCCCATCTTCACGTACGACTCCTACGAAATCACCAAGGTTTTCACCTACGGGATGCCGCCGGACGAGATCACGGCGATCGAGCAGGCCGGGCAGCGGATGCGCGACTATGTCGCGAAGACGCTCGACGAGCGTCGCCGCAGCCCACGCGACGATTTCCTGTCGGCGTTCCTGGCTGCGGCCGATGAGGCGGGCGAGATGAGCCCCGAGGAAATCCTGTTCCAGATTCTGCAGCTTATCGTCGCTGCGGCCGATACAACACGTGTTGGGTCGGTCATGCAGACGGCGCTGCTGCTGCAACACCGCAGCCAGTGGGAGGCGGTATGCCGCGATCCGGCTTTGATCCCGGCCGCGGTCTCCGAAGCCTTAAGGTTCGAGCCCAGCGGGGCGAACACCGCTCGGGTGGCGGTCGAGGATGTCGAACTTCAAGGGACGATCATTCCCGCCGGAAGCCTCGTCATCCTGTCGACGATGTCGTCGATGCGCGACGAGCGAGCTTTCAACCAGCCTGACGCGTTCGACATTAGCCGCAGCGACCAGATGCGCGTGCATCCCGTGTTCGGCTTTGGCGCGCACCGCTGCATCGGCGAGGCGCTGGCGCGTGCCGAACTGGAGGAGGCCCTCGCGGCGTTGGCTGCGCGCATTCCGCAGTTGCAGCTGGATGTGTCGCCGACGATATCGGGCCATGTCGGCGTCCGCCGCATTGATCAAATGCGCGTGTCGTGGAAGCCGTAAGTCTCGCCGTCAAGTGAAGGCCGGCCCGGCAGGGCCGGCCGTTCTGCTGTCGCAATAACTGTAGGTGAGCCGCGCAGATTTCAGCGATGGCCGGCTTGATATGGCTCCGCATGCGTAACACGACGACATCCGTTGCGCGGAATGCGTGTCGTTCGAGCGAACGAGATTTGTCAAATTAGTTCAGGATGCATCTTCGGGTTTGACCGGCACTGTATCGGCAAGGCTATGCTGGCACGCGCCGAGCCGGAAGAGGGCTTGCTGTGCTCGCCGCACGCATGCCGCATTTGGCCCTTACGGGCTCGGCATTGTCGAAGCATGCTTGCTGCGTCCGCGTAGCCTGGTTTGCTTGGACTGCATAGGCTGTTGTCGACCACTTCATTTGGAATGCCCGGTCCATGCCACGCATGCTCCCGCCACGGGACTACTTGAAGCTGGACGCGGGTCTCATGACCCTGCTGATAGGCCCGCGAGACTTCTTCGGCGCCGTCGTGCCGGACAACCTTTTGGCTTATGGAAGCGGTGATCTCGAAGAGGCGCTCAGAACCTTCGAGCGGGATGCTGGCGAGCTTTCCAAGCTGCGTCGTTACCATCTGATGCTCACCGGATTCCCCTGCGACCGCCTTCACGATAATGAGGTTGCATCCTTGCTGGCACGGGAGCTCCAGCACAGGCGATATGTGGCGGTGCGACTGCCGCGGGTCATCGACATGACCAGTCATGTCAACATTGCGAGCCACGCGCAGGCCACGCAGATCCGTCAGACCCTGGCGCGGCTCGACGTCAAGCCGGGTCGTGCACGGACATCGTCTCGGAGCTCGACGACGCGCGTGGCTGGGACGCGGCCAAGCTTGGCATTCAGCAGCCTCGCCGCGGGCAACGCCGGCGGAAACACATTGGCGTTTTCGCCGACGATCCCGCCGACGCCGCAGCAGCAGAGCTTTGGCGGTCCTCCGGCTGCTCCCGCAAACACCGTCCCGGCCAGCATCGAGGACCGGTTCATCGAGGTGCTCAAAAGGGTGCCCAACTATTTGCCGGGCCAGATGAAGGCAGAGTTCATGGCGCTGCTGCAACCGGTCCCGTTGGCCATGATGGCAGGGACCTTGGCGCTGTGGGCGGCGGGTCACGCTTTCGGTGTCAGCGAGGTGATCGATGCCTTCCTGCTGGGCTTCGGCCTGGGCATGCTCGGCACGGTTGTCTTCCACATCCTTGGCGAGTTGATCGACGTCTTCAAATTGACCATCGGTGCTTCCGGCCCGACTGATCTTGACGAGGCGGCACGAAAGCTTGCCGACGCCATTGCCCTGATCGGGGTCGCCGCGTTCGTCGCCCTGCTGACGAAGGTCGCGGGAAAGTTCCTGCCCAAGCCAAAGAGCGGACCGAAGTCGTCGGGACCGAAGCCGCCCGAGCCCAAGCCGCCCGAACCCAAGCCTGAACCCAAGCCCGAACCCAAGCCGGAGCCAGAGCCTGAACCCAAACCGTTGCCCGCGAAAGGCAAGGTGACTCCGACGGGGGCGAAGGGCGGGAAGCCTTCGGGACGACCAACCAAGGTCAGGCCGCAAGATGATGCCGCGACGCAGCGCAGCTTGCAGCGTGAGAATGAGTCGGCCGAAACGCTGGCCCGGAACGGTTATAAGGTGGAGCAAAATCCGGGTAAGCAGCCGAACGGCACAAACCCAGACTACAAGGTCGAGGGCGAAATTTTTGACAACTACGCTCCTGGACCTGGCAAGAAGCCTCGGGGTATCTGGTCGGAGGTGGAAAACAAGGTCGTTGAGAAACAGCAGACAAACAGAGTGGTGCTAAACCTTGACGATTGGGGTGGAGACACCGAGGCGCTTCAAGCTCAGTTCAGGGATCACCCGATTTCCGGCTTGGAGCAGGTTCTGGTGGTGAAGAACGGGCAGGTATCCAACCTCTTTTGAAAGGCTGTCGTGCGATGTCGCTTGATTACTCACTATATATCGATACGAAAGCAGAAATCCCCGAGATTGTCAGGCTGCTGGTGGTCGAACGGGGCTTTCGTGGTGATGGAAGGTCCATCGAAAAGCAGGGCGTGAAAGCGGTTGTGACTGGAGTACATCCCATCACACGCGATCTCATTCGTGACGAAGTCGGCTTCTCGCCGACGGCGTCGATCCTGTTCACGATTGATAAGGATGACGCCGCGAAGGCGCGAGACGTGATGATTGCTGACGTGACTGCCGTCCTCGGCCTGGTATCTGGAGATGCCATTCTGGTCATGTCCGGCGATCGTTCCCTGCTTGCCCGAAGAGGCGAACTCGTTGAATTGAACGAGGGCTTCTACGACTTCTGGACGGCCGAGCGCCGCTCGCGTTTTCCACTGCCACATGTGCTTGCGACCTTACCCGAGTTTTAATTCACTCGTCTGGGTACTAGGGGGCTGCGCTCAAACAGGAGGGCAGGCGCGCGGGTGAGGCGATAGGGCGCAATATTGACCGTGATTGATGACCGGACCCGGAAGTTGATTGAGGACCACCAGGATTGGGCAAGCTCCGCAGGACGGTCGGGCCGACAACTCGTCGCCGAGGATCTGGATTTTCATGGCGTCGAATTGCTGGCCGTCGAACTGGTGGATGCGCGGATTCCCGGTGCCAATTTCTCCGGCGCCTTGCTGCCGCGTGCTGATCTGTCTGGAAGCAACCTTGCCTCTGCGCTGTTCGTGAGCGCGGACTTGTCCGCCGCCGCTATGGTCAAGGCCGTGCTTGACTACGCCGATCTGAGCGGTGCGAATCTCGAAGGCTCCAACCTTCGTCGCGCCAGCTTCATCGAGGCGACGTTGGCCAAGGCGCGTCTCGAGGCTGCGGATCTGAGAGGCGTTGATTTCAGCGATGCGGATCTCCGTGGCGCCGTGCTGGCGCGCAGCAACCTCGAGGCGGCATTTTTCGACGGCACACAGCTGAGCGGCGCCGACCTGCGCGGCGCCACCGGCCTTGAAACTCTCAAACGATGCCGGATCGATATCGGCGGTCCCGACCAGCCGGATATTCACGACGGCGAGTCGGCACGACAATGGCTGCTCGACGCCGCACGGGCATAAGGGCTTGATCAAAGGCGTCTACGAGTCGCGGGCACCGGCATCAGCCATCTGACAAACAGCAGTGGCGTTATTAGCACGGTGCTTTGAGTTCCGCGGCCAAATAGTCGACCAGCGCTCGGATCTTGGCCGACGGCCGCGGTCCGCCAGGAAACACCGCGTGCACGTCGACCGGCGGCAGCTTGTAGCCGCGCAGCAGCTGTACCAGCGCGCCGGATTTCACTTCGGGGCCGGCGAGGACCGTCGACGCCATCGCGATCCCGAGCCCGGACGTCACGCATGCGAGCAGGCCGGGACCCGAATTGGTCGAGATGCGGCCGCGCACGTCGACCGAGACCTGCGTGCCGTTGCGGCTGAACGACCAGCTATCCCGGCCGAAATTTCCGGGCCCCGCGATGCAGTCATGCGAAGCGAGATCTGCCGGCATCTTCGGCGCGCCACGCACGGCGAGATAGGAAGGTGCGGCGACCAGCATGGTCGCGAGCGTGGCGAGCTTGCGCGCGCCGAAGACGGAATCGTCGAGATCGCCGAGGCGGATCGCGATATCGGCGCCTTCGGCGATGAGGTCCTGTCTCGCATCGACGACCTGCATCTCCACCCTGAGCAGCGGATGCATCTCCAGAAATTTCGGCAGCCGCGGGATGATCTCGCGGGTGCCATACATGATCGGCAGTGCAAGCCGGATGGTGCCGCGAAGCGAGTCGAGCCCGCGCGCGGCGTCCTCGGCCTCCTCGATCTGGCTCAGGATTTCGCGGGCGCGTTCGAGAAACAGCGCGCCGGCGTCCGTGAGCGTGATCCGGCGCGTGGTCCGAAGCAGCAGCGTCACCCCGAGGCGTGTCTCCAACTCGCCGACGATGCGCGACACCGATGGCTGCGACAGCGACAATTCGCGGGCCGCGCGCGAAAAGCTGCCGCTCTCGGCGGCGCGCACGAAAACCTGCAATTCCTGCGGCCGATCGCTCATTTGAAATCCGAATAAATGTTGTTCGTATCTGCCATATACCCCTTCGTTTTCAAATGATCCAGATGTTGCGGGCCAAGCGAAAACCCAGGAGATATCCATGGCTCTGCAAGACCGTCTCGATGCCTTCAAAGCCGACTTCGTCGGCGGCAAGCTCGCCTTCAAGCCGACCAAGGAGCGGCTCGCCGCGATGGAGCGCGCCACCGCCGAACTGATCGAAACCGGCCAGGCGCAACGCGCGAAGAAGGCCGGGGACGCCGCGCCCCTCTTCACGCTGAACGACCCGGACGGAAATCCGGTGTCCTCGCGCGAGCTGCTCGCCAGGGGACCGCTGGTGGTCTCGTTCTATCGCGGCGTCTGGTGTCCCTATTGCAATCTCGAGCTCCAGGCGTTGCAGGCTTCGCTCGCCGACATCACCGCGCGCGGCGCGAGCCTCGTTGCGATCTCGCCGCAGATCGCCGCCAACAGCCGCAAGTCGCAGCGCGACAACAAGCTCGCATTCCCGATCCTGAGCGACGTGAGGAGTGAGGTGGCCGACGCCTTTGGCATTCGCTTCGCGCTGCCGGACTACCTCGTCGAGACCTACAAGGCCTTCGGCAACAACCTGCCGGTCATCAACGACGATCCGGCCTGGGTGCTGCCGATGCCCGCGCGCTATGTCGTCAGAACCGACGGCATCATTGCCTATTCGGAGGTGAACCCGGATTACACGCAGCGTCCCGATCCGTCCGAGCTGCTGCCGGTGCTGGATCGCCTGCGCGCGAGCCGGGCGGCGTAACGCTCGGAAAAGCGGCCGGCGCGCCTCGACGCGCCGGCACGAGCTCTCGATTTTCTGCAACCCTCGTCGTCACTTGCCGGCTCGTTGGCGACTCGCAAGCAGGAAGGTTGGTGCGGGCGGTGGGACTCGAACCCACACGACGTTGCCATCGAGGGATTTTAAGTCCCTTGCGTCTACCGATTCCGCCACGTCCGCTTTTGAGATCAGAGACTTAGCGCTTCATTCGCAGAAAGGGAATGAGGCGATCGGTGCTTTCCGAACTCGCCCCCATGCTTAAGCCAGCCATGCTGCCCCGGTAAAGCCTCATTCCGGACATTAGCAAGTGCTCTGCGAGGGGCGCCGTGCTTGCGAAATGATGTCGTGATCGGGCGCTAGATCGTTGTTCGCTCGCGACCTTTTAAGAACCGGCACTGCGGCGGGCCGGACTTGAGACGATGTCTTAAGGGTGATGCACTATTGAGGCCGGATGATCGCTTCTGATTGCCATTGCGCGCGGGCCATCCGCGGCGCCACGTTCGCTGCGCTGCTGGTGCTGTGCCCCGCGCTCGCCGGCTGCGCCGGCATGAGCGACACGATGTCGACGGCCTTCGCCGATCCGGCCAAATACGAACTCTATGATTGCAAGCAGCTCGAGACCGAGCGCAAATCGCTGGCAACCCGGTCGGCCGAGCTGCAGGGGCTGATGGCCAAAGCGGAAACCGGCGCCGGTGGGGCGGTGGTCTCCGAGCTCGCCTATCGCAACGACTACATTGCGACGCGCGGCCAGTCGGCGTTGGCCGAGGAGGCTTGGCGCAAGAACAAATGCGTGGAGACGCCGCCTCCGCCGCCGGCTGCCAAGACTGCAGCGGCAAAGCCGGGCAAGCCCGCGCGGGCCGCCAAGCCGGTCCGGCCGGAAGCACCGGTGTCGACCTTGCCCAAGGACGGCTCGACCTACTGATCAGACACGGCCGCGTCAGAGCCGCCAGTCGTAGATCCAGCTCTGCCGCGCCAGCAGCCGCCGCGGGCCGAGCGCCTGAATGGTGAGATCGCGCGCCAGCGCCATCGGCCCGCCGAGGTGATAGATCTGGCCCTGACGTCGCGCGGCGCGTTGGACCTTGCGAACTCTGGGCCGGCGCAGCGCTGCATAAGCCTTCAACGCCGCGGCGACGCCCGCCGCGCCGTCGAGCCGGCTCTCGCTCAAGGTTTTCGCCAGCACCGCCGCATCCTCGATCGCCATGCCGGCGCCCTGGGCCGCAAATGGCAGCATGGCATGCGCCGCGTCCCCCAGCAGCGCGATCGCGCCGCTGACCCAGGCGCCGCCGTCCGGCACCCCGAACAGCGCCCATTTGCGCCAGCCATCGACCGCATTGAGCATCATCCGCGCCGCTCCCTGCCAATGCGGAGACGCGAAGGCGTTCTTGAGCTCGGCGGCGCTGCCCTCCGTGCTCCAGCCCGGCCGGTTCCACGTGCCAGGCACGACCGCGACCACGTTGATCTGACGCCCGCCCGAGATCGGATAGGCGACCAGATGCGCGTCCGGGCCCATCCAGAGCTGCACGCGGGCCGCAGTCAGCTCGCGTGGCAATTGGCGCGCCTCGAGCGTGCCGCGCCAGGCGATCAGGCCGGAGAATTGCGCACCCGCGCGCGGAAACAGCTGGTGGCGCACCGTCGACCACACGCCGTCGGCGCCGATCAGGGCCAACGCGACGTCCTGCTGGCGGTGATTGCCGCTGCGCTGAACCACGGTCAGGCCCTTGGCATGGGTGGTCACATCCTCGAACTGCCAGCCCAGCCGCAACTCGATGTCGGGATGGGCCTCGACCTCGGCCAACAGGCCAGCCTGCAGGTCGGCGCGATGGATCACCCAATAGGGGGCGCCTGCAGTCTGGGTTGCGGTTTCGCCAAGTGGCAGGCGTGCGATCTCGCCGCCCGCCCGTGCGCTCATGATGCTGACGGCTTCAGGAACGACCGCGCGCGCGGCAAGCCGCGGCTTCAGGCCGAGATCGATCAGCACGCGGCTGGCATTGGGTGAGAGCTGCAGGCCGGCGCCAACTTCCTCGAGCCGCTCGGCCTTTTCCAGCACCACGACGCGGAAGCCCTTGGTGGCCAGCGCCAGCGCTGCCGTCAGCCCTCCGATTCCCGCGCCCGCGATGAAAATGGTGCGAGACGCCGCCACTGGCTTAAATCAGGCGACGTCCTTCAGCACGCATTCCGGCGGCCGGGCTTCGCCGGCGGCCAGGTCGGACGCGAAACGGTACAGCGTCGAGCAGTACGGGCAGATGATCTCCTTGTCGTTGCCGAGATCAAGGAAGACATGCGGATGGTCGAACGGCGGATTGGCACCCACGCACATGAACTCATGCGAGCCGATCTCGATGACGGGAACTCCGGCATCATTGTGGAAGTGCGGGACGATGCTATCGGCCATCGAATTCACCTTGAGTGGCAACGGGAGCGAACAAAATCGACACAGCGCTCTTCATCTGATACGGCGCTATGAAACGGCGCGCACCATACTGGCGGATGGTGCCGTTTCCTAGTGGCGGGAACCATGAGTCCTGTGCGGCTCATGCCTTATTTTTCGCAACCGAGATTCGACACAATCTCGGTTCGGCCGAGAAGCCCTCCTTTCGTCGGAGCCGTTGTGTCTTGATATCGGCACATTATGTTCAGCGCGCACAGAGGAGCGCAATTCATCGTGATGCGAGGACGAATCAGCACGGGTCTGGCCGGGTTAGCCATCAGCCTCGCCATCGCCGCTGCGATGTGGCCGCATGCCCGCCATGCTGGTTCGGTGCTCGCCGCGCAGGACGATCCGGCGCGTCTCGCCGACCTGCAGGTCGATTCAGCCTTGCAGCAGGACCAGGCCGCGATCACGCGGAACATCGAAGCTGCACTCGCGGCCGGAGATGCCGATCTTGCCAATAGTTTCATCACGCTTGCGCACGACAAGCATCTCGACGTGAGCGATGAGTTGACACGTCGCGTCAGCGACGCCGTCGCAGAGGAAGGTTCCGCGACGCATGTCGCCAAGCGCTTCGCTACTGGGCTTTTGACCGGCACCGCCGACGATGTCGCGAGCCTCACCGGCACGGTCGCAGGCGACCTCTTCGTCTTCGGTGATGTCCGCGATGCGATTCGCGAGGGCAAGCATCTGGCGATGGGTGAGGACACCGACCGTCTGGTGCTTGGCCTTGCCGCGGCAGGTCTTGCCGTGACCGCGGCGACCTACGTCTCGGCGGGAGGCGCAACCCCGCTGCGCGCGGGACTGTCCCTGGTCAAGGACGCGCGCAAGGTCGGCCGGCTCGGCGAAGGGCTTGCTGCATGGGCCGGCCGTTCGGCACGCGAGGTGGTCGATGCGCCAGCGCTGCAGCAGGCGGTCGCGACCGGCTCGGTGTTCCGGCCTGGTGAGACGGTGACCGCGATCAAGGCTGCCTTCCGGGTCGAGAAGGCCGGCGGCCTGGTGCGCCTCGCCAAGGATGTCGGACGCGTTACCGAGAAGGCTGGCACCCGCGGCGCGCTCGATTCGCTGAAGCTCGCGGAGGGCCCGAAAGATGTCGCGCGTGCTGCCAGGCTTGCGGAAGCGGAGGGCGGCAAGACCCGCGCGATCCTCAAGCTGCTCGGCCGCGGCGCGCTGCTGCTCGCCGCCGGCGCCTTCAATCTCGCCACCTGGCTGTTTGGCGCCGTACTGACCCTGTTCGGCATCCTCTGCTCGATCAAGTCCACCACCGAGCGGGCGACGCAGGCCTGGTGCAACAGGCGTCGTGCGCGCCGCTTGCGTCAGGCGCAGCAGGCCGCGGCGGCAGTCCCAGGTCCTGAACTGGCCGCCTTACCCGCCTGCGGCTAGATTGCCGTCGGCTTGTTCCGTCCCTGTCTTCCACGAACTCCGCGGATGTCTGCCGATGCCGAGCTTCCAC
>Ga0209677_100351_pt1 | contig 28656 bp, 24 predicted proteins | sample AraplaCvi_mCL_r2_2_FD_184285 | JGI IMG/M metagenome (GOLD analysis project Ga0209677, IMG submission 184285) | Arabidopsis root microbial communities from North Carolina, USA - plate scrape CL_Cvi_mCL_r2 (SPAdes) (version 2) | ecosystem: Host-associated > Plants > Roots > Endosphere | place: USA... | reverse complement strand
CCGGCACCTGCGCGCCATAGAGCCCGCGCAGCGACGCCGCGACATCGGGCAGCAGCGCGGCGGCGATGACATAGCCGCAGACGAGGCCGGCAAGCCCGGCGACAAGCGCGAAGGTCACGAGCTCGGCCACCATCACCACATTCAATTGTCGTGCGGAGACCCCGCAGGCGCGCAGAGTGCGCAGCACCGGCAGGCGCTGCTCGAAGGCGAGCCCGATCGCCGAATTGACGATGAAGAGGCCGACGAAAAACGACAGTAGCCCGAAGGCGGTGAGGTTGAGATGGAAGCTGTCGGTCAGCCGCTCGAGATCAGTCTCCGCCTCGGGCTGCACGAGCTGCAGCCGATCGGTGACCGTTTCTAGTGGCTGCCGCGGGCCTTGCGGCTTGCCGACCAGCAGCCGCGAGAGCTGATCCGGCCTGCCGAGCAGCGTCTGCGCCACGCCGATATCAACCACCAGCACGCCGGGCGCGAGCTGCGGCTCGGCATGCAGCGGCGGCAGCGTGCTCTCGTTGCTCAGCTGCGGCGTCGCGCCGTCCTTGAGGTCGAGCTCGGCAAGCGTCGCCGGCGCGATCAGCGTCCGACCCGGCGGCGCGACAAAGGCGGCGCGGCCGACGCGCGGCGCGTTGCCGACGTCGGTGGGCAGCGTCACCGGCTCGATGCCGAGCAGCCGGATCGAGTGTCCCTCGATCTGCACGCGGCCCTCGATGACAGGCGACACTGGCCAGCCGGCGCGGCGCAGATCGACAAACAACTGTTGCGGAAAGGTTCGGCCGTCGCGCGCGACCAGCATCGGCGTGCGCGCGCCACCGAATATCGCGGCCGCGCGGTCGTAGGAATTGCGCGCCTGCTGGTTCAGCGCCTGCACGCCGCTCCACAGCGCGGTCGCCGAGATCAGCCCGATCAGGAGCGTTGCGAGCTGCATCGGATGCCGCCGCCAATGGCTGAGCAGGACGGCGAGGATCCAGAGCACGCGGTTCATGCGACGCGTCCCGCATGCAGCGTGACATGGCGATCCAGCATCGCGGCGAGCCGCGTGCTGTGCGTCACCATCAGGAAGCCGCAGCCGGTGCGCGCGACGAGATCGCGCGCCAGGCCCATCACCTCGTCGGCAGTCGCCTCGTCGAGATTGCCGGTCGGCTCGTCGGCAAGCAGCAGCAGCGGCTTCACCGCCAGCGCGCGGCCGATCGCGACCCGCTGCTGCTGCCCGCCGGACAACTGCTCAGGGTAGCGCGAGAGCAACGCTGTCAGGCCGAGCCGTTCCACCAGCTCATCGTGCCAGCGCGGGTCGTGGCGGCCGGCGAGGCGGGCCTGGAATTTCAGATTGTCGGCCACCGAGAGGCTCGGCACCAGGTTGAACTGCTGGAACACGAGGCCGAGGCGATTGCGCCGCAACGCAGCGCGGCCGGCATCGTCGAGCTTGCCGAGGCGCACGCCGTCGAGGTCGATGTCGCCGCTGTCGGCGGCATCGAGGCCGGCGATCAGGTGCAGCAGCGTGCTCTTGCCCGATCCGGACTCGCCGGTCAGCGCGACACGCTCGCCCGCCGCGACGTCGAGATCGACGCCGCGCAGCACGCTGACCGGCTCGCCGGCGGCGCGGTAGGTCTTGGTCAGGTTACGGATAACAAGCACGATCGTTCCGCCATGATGCTGCGCGGCATATAGCAAGCCCGCAGCGCAAGATCACGGCCTCGCTACGATCGTCGCAACGACTTCGTTGCGATCGTGGCAACGACCTCCGTTGCAACCGTCGGCCGCATCATTCCGCAGGCGTGAGAAAAGCCTTGTTGCCTGGGTCGTCGGACCATGGGTACCATGATCAGATGCCCGTCCAGTGGGCAGCTTTCAAGAACAAGGGCGGGTAGGATATGGCCGTGCAGACGACGCCGGAGAGCGCGCACCAAACCCCAAAGGGGGCCTGGAGGATCGTGGGGCTGCTGTTCCTGCTGATGCTGGTGAACTTCGCCGACAAGATCGTGATCGGGCTCGCGGGCGTGCCGATCATGAAGGAGCTCGAGCTGACGCCGGAACAGTTCGGCCTGCTCGGCTCGTCGTTTTTCCTGCTGTTCTCGATCTCCGCCGTCGCGGTCGGCTTTCTGGTCAATCGCGTCGCCACGCGCTGGGTGCTGCTCGTGCTCGCGCTGATCTGGGCTTTGGCGCAGTTCCCGATGGTCGGCACCGTCAGCCTGACGACGCTGATGGTCTGCCGCATCATTCTCGGGGCGGGTGAAGGTCCCGCCTCGGCGGTCGCGATCCATGCCGTCTACAAATGGTTCCCGGACGAGAAGCGCGGATTGCCGACCGCGATCCTGTCGCAAGGCGCCGCCTTCGGCGTGATCGTCGCGGTGCCCGCCCTGAACGCCGTCATCGTCCACTATGGATGGCATTATGCGTTTGGCGCGCTCGGCGTGGTCGGGCTGCTGTGGGTCGCCGCCTGGTCGCTGCTCGGCAAGGAGGGGCCGATCGCGGATGTCGAGACCGCAGTGGGGCAGGAGGCACGGGTGCCGTATGGCCAGCTCTTGTTGTCGCGCACCTTCATCGGCTGTATCGCCGCGAGCTTCGGCGCCTATTGGGCATTGTCGCTTGGCCTGACGTGGCTCACGTCGTTCCTGGTCGCCGGTCTCGGCTTCAGCCAGCAGCAGGCTGGCTTGATCTCGGTGCTGCCATGGCTGTTCGGCGCCAGTATCGTGCTGATGACGGGCTGGCTGTCGCAGGTGATGATGGCGCGGGGACTTTCGACCCGGATCGCCCGCGGCGTGCTCGGCGCGACGCCGCTGGTGGTCGGCGGGCTCATCGTCGCGCTGATACCCTATGGGAGCAGCCCCGCCATGCAGATTGCGCTCCTCGTTGCCGGAACGGGGCTCACCGGCGCGATCTATGTGGTGTGCCCGTTGATGATCGGCGAATTCACGCCGGTCTCGCAGCGTGGCGCCGTGATGGCGATCTATGGCGCAGTCTATACGCTGGCAGGCATCGTCGCGCCGAACGTGATGGGCAAGGTGGTGCAGAACGCGGCCAGCCTGCTCGACGGCTACCTGCTGGGATACACCATCAACGCTGTGATCATGGTGATTTCCGGCCTGCTCGGATTGTTGCTGCTGTGGCCGAACACCGAGCGCGCCCGCTTGGCAGTGCATCAGGAAGCGACAGCGCCGGAATTTGCTTGATCTGCCGCCGTCGGACAGCGAAAGTGCCCGGAGCCCGCCTCCGGGCTTTTTTTGTGTCTTGCGTTGATCCGGTGGTCCGATGCTTCGCCTATTTGCTGCCATTCTGCATTTCCGGCGTGGCCACCGGTGCCTGAAGCAAGACGATTTTGGCGGAGCGCTATTCCATTTCAGCAGGGTGCTCAAGGCCAATCCACGAAACTACTTCGCCTATCACAATCGTGGCATAGCTCTGCAGGCGATGGGGACCTATGCAAGCTCAATCGCGGACTTTGACCAGGCGATAAAGCTCCAGCCCAAGAACGCGGCCTCGTACGCCGCACGCGGAATATCCCGCAAGTTTCTTGGGGATTTCGAGGGGGCGATCGAGGACCAGACGCGCGCTTTGGGACTCGATCCAAAGCTTATCGCTGCACTCAACGAGATCGCCGCCGCCAGTCACTGTAGCGGAGACATCGATCGCGCGCTCATTCACCTCACCAACGTTGTTGAGCGCGCTCCCAGCGACCCGGAAGCGTTCAAGCTGCGCGGCTACGTCCAGTTCTGTCGCGGGAAATTCGAGGCTGCGATGGCCGACCTGCGGCGCTCGCTCGAATTCGGCGCTGATCCCTACGCGATGCTGTTCCATTATCTCGCCCAGTCGCGGCTTGCCGGGGCGGCGTCAGCGCTCGAACTGCTCGCGGCGAACCTGAAAAGTGGGCAATGGCCGGCGCCGGTGTTCGAGCTGTATCTCGGTCGGCTCTCGGATACGGACCTGTTGGCCGTCGCCAGCACTCCGGATGAGCGGGCCGAGGCGCAATTTTATATCGGCGAATGGCTCGTGATGAGAGGCGAACGGGAGGCTGCCATCAGTGCCCTGAAAGCTGCGCTGCACTCACTTCCGCCCTGGTTCATCGAACGCCCCGCTGCCACCGCGGAACTCGCTCGCCTCACCTGATGCATCGAGGTGGGACGAGATCTTCTTTCTGGAAACAATCGTATGCATCTATGCCCGCCGTCCCGGCCAAGCGCGCTCTTGCGCGCGAGCCGCGATCCATAGCCAAAGGCGCTCGTGTGACGGCAAGCTGAAGCCGCAGCTCGTCTCCGCACGAGCGGCGGTGGTTATGGGTCCCTGCTTTCGCAGGGACGAGAGCGAGCTTGTTGATGCAGCTCGTCCCTCAACTCACCGCCTGCGCGCCTCTGATCAGCCGTCCCGGCCGGGCGCCGGTGGCTTGGCCGCCGCGGCGCGTTACCCTGCCTGCGACGATGGTCGCGTCATAGCCGTCGACCTCCTGCATCAGGCGGCGGCCGCCGACCGGCAAATCGTAATGTACCTTCGGCGGATGCAGATGCAGCCGGTCATAGTCGATGATGTTGACATCGGCCTTATAGCCTAGCGCCAGCAGGCCACGATCGGCCAGCCCAACGGACAATGCCGTCTTGCGCGACTGCGCCGCGACCACGAACGGGATCGAAAGCTTGTCGCCGCGGCTGCGATCGCGCGTCCAGTGCGTCAACAGATAGGTCGGAAAGCTGGCGTCGCAGATGATGCCGCAATGTGCGCCGCCGTCGCTCAGGCCCGGCACGCTGCGCGGGTCGCGCAGCATCTCGTAGGTGGCGTTGAGATTGCCGTCGGAATAGTTGAGGAACGGCACATAGAGCATGCCGCGTCCCTCGTCGGACAGCATCGCGTCATAGGCGAGCTCCTCCGGCTGGCACCCTCGCGCGCGGGCCTGCGCGCCGAGCGTCCTTTCCGGCGGCTGCTCATAATCAGGGGGATCGCCGAGCAGATACATCTTGTCGTAGTTCGGCTTGAAGAACAGCGGGTCGTCGGTAGCAGTTGCGCTCTCGCTCAAGATTGCGGCACGCACGTCCGCTTGCCGCAGCCGCGCGACGCGCTCAGGCAACGGCAGATGCGCGATAGCCCGGTAGCTCGGATGGGTCTGGAACGGATTGCGCGACAGCTCGAGGCCGAGCAGCAGCCCGACCGGACGCGCCGGAATCTGCGCCGTGATCGACAGGCCGCGCGCGGCCGCTTCGTTGATCTCGGCGAGCGTCTCGCGCCAGCGCTCCGGCGCCCTGTCGTTCTGCGTCACTGAGAAGGAGATCGGGCACTTGGTGCTGCCTGCCACCCGCAGCATCATTGGTAGGTCTTCATGGAGGGTCGAGAGGTCGAGCACGAATTGCAGCACGCTGCGGCCCGCGCCGTGCATCGCGCCGGCGATCGCCGTCAGCTCGTCCTCGCCGGCCTTCAAGGTCGGCGTGTAGTCTCCCGTGGAGGTGCGATGGTTGAGCGTGCGGGAGGTCGAGAACCCCAGTGCGCCTGACAGCACCGCATCGCCTGCGAGCGATGCCATCGCGCGATTATCCTCTGATGTGGCCGGATCGCGCCGCGCGCCGCGCTCGCCCATCACATAGACGCGCAGCGCCGCGTGCGGCAGTTGTGCGCCGATGTCCATGTCGAAATGGCGTTTCGACAACCAGTCCATGTAGTCCGGAAAGGTCTCCCATTCCCAGGGAATGCCGGCTTCGAGCACCGGCTCAGGGATATCCTCGACGCCTTCCATCAGCTGGATCAGGCGCTGGTGATCGGCCGGTCGGCACGGCGCGAAGCCGACGCCGCAATTGCCCATGATCGCGGTGGTCACGCCGTTCTGCGACGACGGCGTGATGTCGTGGCTCCAGGTCACCTGGCCGTCGTAATGGGTATGGACGTCGACGAAGCCCGGCGTGACCAGCTTGCCCCTGGCATCGATCTCCTCAAAGCCCTTGGCCGCGACCTTGCCGACCTCTGCGATGCGGCCGTCCTTGATGGCGATATCGGCCTCGTAGAGATCGCGTCCCGTGCCGTCCGCAAGCGTGCCGCCGCGGATCACGAGATCCGGCTGCTCGGTCATGGCGTATCATCCCGTTGTTTTCTGTCCGGCATCATCAGCCCAAGGGCGATGATGTCAACAAGCGGAGATGATGGGCTGGGATGTCGTTGTGAGAGCAGTGAGGAGCTGAACGGAAATCTGTCGCGCAGAAGATGGTCGACCCTCTCCCCTTGTGGGAGAGGGTGGCATAGGCGACCTTCGGCCGCCGTCCCTAAAAACGCCGATGCTTTGCATCGGCCATGGGCGCGGAAGCGGCGGCGAGCCGGGCGAGGGGTCTCAATCCGCGGAGACAGACCCCTCACCCGGTTTCTCACTTCGTGAGAAACCACCCTCTCCCACAAGGGGAGAGGGTGCATCGAGTCCGTGGTGATAATTGATGGTTGATTGCGTAAATCAGGTAAGCCTACGCCGCACTCTTCACCTTCGCCGGACGCCCGGTGAAGAAGGTCAGCACGATCGTGAGCAGCATGAAGATGACGGAGGCGCCGAACAGCCAGCGCGGCGCGCCGGCGTCCATGATCCAGCCGAACAACAATGGACTGATGATGCCGGCGAAGTTGAAGCCGGTGGAAACCAGACCGAAGGCGCGGCCCGCCGCGCCGGCAGGCGCCGCGTTGCGCACCATCATGTCGCGCGACGGCGCGATCACGCCGCTGAGAAAGCCCGCGGCTGTCAGCACTGCTGTGAGCAGCAGGATCGGCGGCGTCAGAAAGGTGATGACCAGCATCAGCACCGTATTGATGGCGAAGCTGATCGTGGCCACCAGGCTGTGATGGCTGATCCGGTCGGCGAGCACGCCGCCCGCCAGCACGCCCACCGCGCTGGCGCCCAGGAAGGCGGTGAGCGCGATGTTGGCCTCGGAGAACGAGACGCTGTAGCCGTTCATCAGCGCCACCACGCCGAAGCTCGCGATGCCGGAACTTGAGAGGCTGAGCAGCATGAAGAACACCGTCAGCATCATCAGCGCCGGCGTCAGCAGGCTCGACTTCGGCGCCTTGGCGCCGTCCTCATGGTGAGGATGCGCGGGTACTTCCGGCACATTGCCGATGATCTGCAGCAAGGCCACCACCGGTCCGACGAGGCCGGCTACGATCAGCGCGCCGAAACCGCCGATCCAGGTGACGAGCGCCGCCATGATGGCGGGCGCCACCGCGCCGCCGAAATAGCCGGCGAAGGTATGGACGCCGAAGGCGCGGCCCATGCGCGATTCTTCCATATGCGCCGCCAGCAGCGCATAGTCGGACGGGTGATAGACGGCGTTGGCGACGCCGAGCAGCACGGCGCAGGCAATCAGGCTGCCATAGCTCAGATGCAGGCCGAGCATGACCAGCGACAGGCCGCCGACGGTGAGGCCGACCAGCAGGATGCGGCGTGCGCCGGCGTGGTCGACGATGTAACCGACCGGCGTCTGCACCAGCGCCGATACCACCGCAAACACCGTCATCGCGAAGCCGAGCTCGACATAGCCCGTGCCGAGCTGCTGCTTCAGGAACGGGAACAGCATCGGCAGCACCAGCATGTGGAAGTGGCTGACCCAGTGCGCGAGCGAGATCAGCGACAGCGTGCGCAGCGGGGACGCGGCCTTCCCCGACGTCTGCGTATGTTGCGGTGCGGCGAGAACGTCAGCCATATCAGATCCGTTTCACGTCCGGCGCAGAGCCTGATCCTGATGTCTGGGGCTTTTTGGTGCTTGTGATGCCGGGGATCGGCGTTGTCCCGAGCAATCGGTGCGCGGCAAACCGCCACAGTAGTGGAATACGGTTCATTGTCCATGAACGCGGCCGCATGGCACATGCGCGCGAGAACCGCGCTCAAGTGCGTGTGAGCACGCCTTCCGTTTCCCACCCTGCCTGCACAAAAATGGTGTCGTCCCCGCAAACGCGGGGACCCATAACCACCATTGTTTGTGTGGAGGGGAGCTGTGGCTCCAGCGTGCTCGAATGGCACCGCCGGTGGCTATGGATCCCGGGTCGCGCTTGCTTTGCTTCCGTCTTCGCTCTCTGTGCTACGGCGGACAGCGCTTGCCCGCGATGACAGCTGAATTGCGTCAGACGGCGTTCGTCACAACGGGGCGACAGCAAGAACTACCGACCCATCACCGGGCCGCCGGCCTTCTTCCAGGCATCGATGCCGCCCTCGATATGGGCGGCGTTGGCGAGGCCCGCCTCCTGCGCCGCCTTCACCGCCATCGCCGAGCGCTCGCCATAGGCGCAGAAGAACACGATGCGGCGGCCGGTGGCGGCGGCGACTTCGCGCAGCATGCCGCCAGGCTCCAAATTCTCGTCGATCGCGGGGTAGGGCGCATGCAGCGCTCCCGGCAGCGTGCCGTGCTTGGCGCGTTCCGATGCCTCGCGCAGATCGACCAGCAGCACATCGGGACGGCCGAGACATTCGATCGCCTGCCGCGCCGAGAGCGACAATCCCTGCTTGGCGAGATCATCCTGATGCAGCCCGACCCGCATGTTGGCGGGCACGGCGACATCCATCATCTTCGGATTGGGCAGGTTCAGATTGGCCATCAAGGTCACGTATTCATCGACCGAGCGCACCTGCAGGCGGGGATTGTAGCGCCGCTCCTCGCCGACGGTGGAGACGGTGTCGCCCTTGTAGTCATGTGCGGGATAGACCAGCGTTTCGTCGGGCAGTTTCAGCAGGCGGTTGAAGATCGAGTCGTATTGTGCGCGGGAATCGCCATTCTGGAAATCGGTGCGGCCGGTGCCGCGGATCAGCAGCGTATCGCCGGTGAAAACGCGATCGCCCATCAGGAAGCTGTAGGAATCATCGGTGTGGCCCGGCGTGTACATCACATCCAGGCTGATGCCCTCGATCCCGACCTTGTCGCCTTCGGCCACCCGCATCGCCACGACGTCGGCCTTGCTTTGCTCGCCCATGATGGTCATGCAATGGGTGCGGTCGCGCAAGCTCCCGAGCGCGGTGACGTGATCGGCATGCAGGTGGGTGTCGATGGCCTTGACCAGCTTCAGGTCGAGCTCGCGCAAGAGCTGGCAGTAGCGGTCGACCTTCTCCAGCACGGGATCGATGATCAGCGCCTCGCCGCCGGCGCGGCTCGCCAAGATGTAGCTGTAGGTGCCGGAGACGCTGTCGAACAATTGACGGAAGATCATGGGCGTATCCTGAGCAAAGCGTTCGCTATTCAGCTATTTCGAAATCAAATTCGTAGCCGCAGGCGCGGTGCACCCTCTCCCCTTGTGGGAGAGGGTGGGTCGCCATCGCGGCACGCGAGGGCGAACCGGGTGAGGGGTTTGTCTCCGCGGATGCAGACCCCTCACCCGGCTTCGATGCTTCGCATCTCAGCCACCCCAGGGCGAGCTTCGCTCGTCCCGACTCCCACAAGGGGAGAGGGTGCGGGAGAATGCCTGGATGGTTCTCCAATCTTATCAGAAAAGAATATTCTACAAAATCGGATTGCGCGTATTCAAAATGCTGTTGCGAAGACGTGAGCCCAAGTGAAGCTGAGAGCACGGCTCAATGGGGCGCACCGCCCTATGACGGCTCGGCAATGCCCGGATTGCCGTCGACGCCGCTCAGCACGACCTCCTGGGCACTGCCGGCCGGCGTGCCGCGCGTGCGCAGATGGTCCGCGACCACGTCCCACACCGGCTTGCCGGCCTGGGGGTTCATCGATGCCCAGCCGGCTACCTTGTAGCGCTTTTCAGCGGCAACGTGCTTGCCGTCGTCGCGCGTCAGCTCGGTGATGCGCCGCCCAATGCTTTCACCCGGCGCGCAGCGATAGGACAGTCCGCCGACACGCACCATGTCGCCGCCCTGTTGCAGGTAGGGATCGGCGTTGAAGAGGTTGTCGCAGACATCCTCCAGCACGCTCTTGATGTCGGCCCCGGTTAGCTCCTGGACGTAGGTCTCGGGATAGGTGATCGCGGTCTGCGCCAGCACGTCCTCCATCGTCACCGGCTGGCCGGCGAGCACGCTGGTGCCCCAGCGGAAGCCCGGCGACAGCGCGATCTCGGCGTCGAGCTCGCTGCGCAGCGCGGCGCAGATCAGGTCGTCCATCGTGCCGGCGAAATTGCCGCGGCGGTAGAGCAGGTGCTCGGTGGCCGCCAGCTTGTCGTTCCAGGCCGCGACCTGCGGCTGCTGCATCTGGTCGATCAGGGCCAGCATCGTGGTATCGGGTTTCAACAGCTCGGAGAACACCGGCAGCAGCCGGTAGCGCACGTCGGTGACGTGGCCCTTGGCGATCTCGAGATCGAGCACGCCCAAGAATTTTCCGTTCGAGCCGGCGTTGGTGACGAGGGTGGTGCCCTTGGCGTTCGTGACAGCCACCGGCTGCGGCACGGCATCGTGAGTGTGGCCGCCGAGGATCACGTCGATGCCGGTGACGCGGCTGGCGAGCTTGAGGTCGACATCCATGCCGTTATGCGACAGCAGGATCACCGCATCGGTCTTCTTGGCGCGCAAATCGTCGACCAGCGCCTGCAGCTCGGCCTCGCGAATGCCGAAGGTCCAGTCCGGCGTGAAGCGCTTCGGATGCGCGATCGGCACATAGGGAAAGGCCTGGCCGATCACGGCGACATGCCCGCCGCCGATCTCCTTGACCACGGCAGGCTTGAAGACACGGCCTGAGGCCGGGTCGAACGCCTTCGCATCGTTGAACGCGGCCTCCTCGGTCAGGAACACGTTCTGGGCCAGGAACTCACCCTTGAAGCGGGCGAGGTTGGTGCGCAGATCGGTCTCGCCATAGGTGAATTCCCAATGGCCGGTCATCGCCTCGATGCCGAGCAGGTTCGCGGCATCGACCATGTCGGCGCCACGCGTCAGGTGGGTGAGGCCGGTGCCCTGCCAGAGATCGCCGCCGTCGACGAGCAGCGAGCGGTGCTCGCCGACATCGGCGCGCAGCTTGTCGATCAAGGTCTTCAGATAGGCGAAGCCGCCAAGCCGGCCAAAGCGCGGCGCCGATTTCTCGAAATCGGTCGACGTGAAGGCGTAGGCGTCGGCGCTGTCGGCGCGAATGCCGTAGCGGTCGAGGAAGGCGCGGCCGACCAGATGGGGCGGCTTGCCCCACATCTCGCCGACGCCGAGATTGACGCTGGGCTCGCGGAAATAGACCGGCCGAAGCTGCGCGTGCGTGTCGGTCAGATGCAGGATGCGCGCATTGCCGAAGCGCTCGAGGTCATAGAGGCTCGCGGTATCGGCCGCATGCGCCAGGCGAAGCAACGCGGGCGCGGCGAGCGCCGTTGCCGTCAATGTAAGGAAATCCCGACGACGGATCGTCATCGCACTGCCTCGGTCGCCGACAAGATTAGCGGATTTCCAGATCCTTCCAGCGTTCCTTCTCCGAGGTCGCCTGGAAGACCGAGGCCTTGGCAAGCGCCTCCGCCTCCTGCGCCGATTTCACCGCCTGGTCGAAATTGCCGGCCTCCGCGGCCTTCTTGGCAGCGGTGAGCGCAGCTTCGGTCGTGGTCCATTGGTTACGCAGCCGTCCCGCGTCCTTCTCGGCGCGGTCGGCCGCGGCGAATGCCGCCTTGAAGTCGGCCTCGGAGGCAGCGCGCGCGGGCATCGCGGCTGCGACCACCATGATTGCGGCAAACATGATCTTTTTCATGGCTATGCTGCGGCGGTCACTCATGGCCGTGCTCCCGGACCCGAGATCGGCAGGCCGTTCGAGACATAGGACAGATAATATTCGAGGTCGCGATATTCCTCGGATTGCGGTTCCAACGGCACGCCGCGGATCTGGCTGTTGCAGGTGGTGAAGCGGCGGCTGATCGTGCCCATGCCGCTCCATTCCGAGCGGTAGATCGGCATCGCGTTCAGGATGCCGAGCGCCGGCGCCAGAATCTCCGCGCGGATACGCTCGCCGGGGTTCTGCACATGGCAGCTCGCGCAGGAGAAGTTGAGCTGGCCGCGGCGGGTGTAGAAATATTCCTTACCCTTCTCGAAAGCCTGAAGCGCGCGCGGATCGTTCGGGATCTTGATGTCGAACGGCTTGCCGCGCGAGGTATAGGCCATGTAGGCCGTCAGCGAGGCCATCTCGTCCTTGACATAGGAGTAGGGCGTCTCGCCATTGGCCAGGCGGCATTTGTTCAGCGCGAGCTCCAAGGTGACGACCATGCCGTCCTTCTCATCGAAAGTGGGATAGTTCTGGCGAACGCCGATGCCGCCGTTCGCGAAGCAGTCGGCATAGGTTTTGCCGTTCTTGAACGGCGTGGCGAACATCTCCTTGCCGGCCTCGAGAGCGAATTCGTAAGGCGGGAACTGCTCCTTCTCCTCCCACTGCTTCCGCATGTCCTCGTTCATCGAGTAGGGACCGTTGACGAAGTCCTCAAGCTTCACCTTCGGGAACTTCTTGATGAAGAAATCCTGGAACGCTTTCGCCTCGTGAGCGGGGTCGACCGTGTCGGCCGCCGGCGCCGCGGATGTCACACCGGCGAGCGCCAGCGCGGCAGTGGCAAAGGAGAGAGCGGAGCGCGCGCGCATGGTCCTGGATTCTCTTAATTATTGGATCTTCTATTGGATTTTGGCGGTCAGGTTGTCGGTCGCGCCCTTGTTGTCGAGCCAGCTCACCTTGATCTCATCGCCCTTGGCCGCGCCCTTGAAGGCGAATTTGACATAGGGGTCCTTGGAGACCGCGGTGCCCCAGTCGGCCTGGAACACGGTCTTGCCGTTGTGCTCGAAGGAGAGCTGCTGGATGTAATGCGCCGGGATCAGCTCACCCTTGGAATCCTTGACCAGGCCGGTGTCCATCGGATGCTGGATCAGGGTCTGCACCTCGGTGGTGTCGCCGTTCAGGATCGCGCGGACGCGAATGCTCGATGCCATCGTGTTGCTCCTTGAGACTAGCCGCCGCAGCCGCCGACGGTGACCTTGACCTCTTTGGTGGCGCTGTAGAGCTTGCCGCCGGCTTCCACCAGCGCGATCACGTTCGAGGTCTTGGCCATCTTCAGCCGGTTCGCCACCGCGGGCACGGTGCCGTCTGGGATCTTGTAGGAGGCGGCGAGCGCAAACGGGTTCTCGCTGACCACAAACGAGATCGACGTCACGTCAGGCAGCGTCGTCGTCACAGAGATCGGCACCACGCCGCCATTCTCGGCGATCTCAGGCGCGTCGAGCTTCACCTTGTCGGAGGCCTCATGGTCCCTGCCATAGAGCGCCTTGATCGCTTCCGCCGCGTTCTTCTGCTTGAACGCATCCTCCGGGTATTTGTCGTTGGCGGCGAGCGCGGGCCAGGGGCCGAGCGTGGCATGGCCGAGGCCGATCAGCGCCACCGCGCCTGCGCCCCTGATGATCAGGCGGCGCGTCACCGAAGGGCCGAACGTGGCGGTCATCTTTGCTATCTCCAGAGCGGGATCAGAGGGTCTGCAGGAAATCGACGATCGCGTTGATTTCCTGCTCGGTCAGGATGCGGTTGCGCCCGAATGGCGGCATCACCGTCTGCGGGTTGCGCTTGGTCTCGTCGGTGACGATCGCGATCAACTCGGCGCGATCATATTTGCTCTTGAGACCTTCTAGCTTCGGGCCGATGCTGCCGGGCAGGTCGCCGCCCTTGATCACGTGGCAGGTCAGGCAATTGCCCTTGCCGCGGTCGAAAGCAAGCCTCTCACCCTCGCTGGGCGCGGACTGCGCCAAGGCTGAGCCAGTGCAGGCGACCAGCGATAGCCCGAGAGCCAGGGCTGATATCGAGACGAATGGTGTGGGCAAGGCGGGTTCCGAAATGTCGGTGAGCGATCGAACTATAGGGACTCGGAAGCATAATGGCCACCGATCCGCAATCGGACCATGCGGGACGGGTTAACATCTGCCGCAGGGCAGGGATGCAATAGCATGATCCTGTCGCCATCTCCGGCCTTTTGCGGAAATTTTGCCATTGCTGGCCCGCCGGGTTAAAGCCCTCCGGCGGGAGAGCGGCATGGCAGAATACGTCGTTGAATTCGGTAAGGATGGGCGGCCGACGGAGCCGGACGGGCGGCTCGACGCGCCGGCCTTTCACCGCAACCACCAGCCGATATGGGCGGTATTGTCGCGCCTGCTCGCGGGGCGGTCCGGCGATGTGCTGGAAGCCGGCAGCGGCACCGGCCAGCATATTGTGCATTTTGCATCGCACACACCTGATCTCGCCTGGTGGCCGAGCGATCTCAACGATCAGCACCTGACGAGCATCGCGGCTTGGCGGGTGCACGCGGGCCTGTCGAATGTCCGCGCGCCGCATCGCGTCGATCTCTCCGATCCCGACTGGTTCGCGACCCTGCAGCAGGCGGGCGGGCCCACGGAGTTCGCCGCCATCTTCTGCGCCAATGTCGTCCATATCGCGCCATGGATGGTCGCGGAGGGACTGTTCGCCGGCGCCCGGCGAGCGCTCACGCGAGGCGGGCTCTTGGTGCTCTATGGTCCGTTCAAGCGCGACGGCAAGCACACAGCGGTCAGCAACGCGGTCTTCGATACGTCGTTGCGCGAAAGCAATCCGGACTGGGGCGTGCGCGACATCGCCGATCTCCGCGAGCTCGCCGCCCGTGCCGGCCTCACCTTGCGTGAGACGGTCGAGATGCCCGCCAACAACATGCTTCTCGTGTTCGGCCGGCCGGACTGAACCGCTGGATAACCCGATGATCGACCTCTCCGCGACCGATGAGACCTCCGACGACGCGCGCGCGCGCCGCAACGTGAGGCGGCTGGCCGCAGCGCAGGCGCTGACCGGGGCCAATTCGGCGGTCATCTTCGCCACCGGCGCGATCGTCGGCGCCACCATCGCGCCCGATGTCTCCTTCGCAACCGTGCCGATCTCGATGTATGTGGTCGGCCTTGCCGCGGGCACCTTGCCGACCGGCGCGATCTCGCGCCGCTACGGCCGCCGCGTGGCCTTCATCATCGGCACCGGCTGCGGCGCGCTCACCGGCCTGCTCGGCTCATGGGCGATCCTGCACAATTCATTCTGGCTGTTCTGCGCCGCGACCTTCCTTGGCGGCCTCTATGGCGCGGTGGCGCAATCCTACCGCTTCGCCGCCGCCGACGGCGCCAGCGCCGCGTTCCGGCCGAAAGCCGTATCCTGGGTGATGGCAGGCGGCATTTTCGCCGGGCTGCTTGGTCCACAGCTCGTGCAATGGACCATGGAGGTCTGGCAGCCTTATCTGTTTGCCTTCAGCTATCTGGTGCAGGCGGCGGTGGCCGTGGTCGCGATGGCGATCCTGGCCGGCGTCGATTTGCCCAAGCCGGCCGCGGCCGATCTGCACGCCGGCCGGCCGCTGCTTGCGATCGTGCGCCAGCCGCGCTTCGTCGCGGCGGCGCTGTGCGGCATCATCGCCTACCCGGTGATGAACCTGGTGATGACCTCGGCGCCGCTGGCGATGAAGATGTGCGGGCTTACCATGTCCGATTCCAATTTCGGCCTGCAATGGCACATCGTCGCGATGTATGGGCCGAGCTTCTTCACCGGCTCCCTGATCGCGCGCTTTGGCGCACCCGCGATCGTCGCAATCGGCCTTGCCCTCGAGGCGGTCGCGGCAATGATCGGGCTTTCCGGTCTCACCGCGCCGCATTTCTGGGCCACGCTGATCGTGCTCGGCATGGGCTGGAATTTCGGCTTCGTCGGGGCGTCCGCTTTGGTGCTGGAGACGCACACGGCGGCCGAGCGCAACAAGGTGCAGGCCTTCAACGATTTCCTGGTGTTCGGGATGATGGCGATCGGCTCGTTCTCATCAGGGCAATTGCTCGCCAATTTCGGCTGGTCGGCGGTGAACCTGGTGGTGTTCCCGCCGGTGGCGCTCGGGCTCGTGGTGCTTGCGCTTGCCTGGCACGCCAAACGCCGCGCCGCGGCGCCGGACATATTGCCGGAGCTGCCGGAGCCGATGTGATCGGATGCTTCGATTGGCATCGAAGCTTGTGCCTTGGCAAAATGATAGCAGTGACCGTCTCACGACAACGGCGGTGCACCCTCTCCCCTTGTGGAGAAGGTGAAGCGGCGCAAGGAGCCACAGCCAACTAACAACGAGACCCCAGATTGGACGCCACCACGCATCTCCCGCCCGAGGAAACCTCGCTCCGCTATGAAGGCTGGCGGATCGTCGCGGTCTGCTTCCTGGTCGCGACCTTCGGCTGGGGCCTCGGCTTCTACGGCCAGAGCGTCTATCTTGTCGAGCTGCAGCGCATTCACGGCTGGTCGGCCTCGCTGATCTCGGCCGGCACCACCTTCTTCTATCTGTTCGGCGCACTGATCGTCGTGTTCGTGGCGGAGGCCATGCGCGGCTTCGGCCCGCGCAAATGCCTGATCGCCGGCCTGCTCGCGATGGCCTGCGCGGCGGTCGCGCTTGGCCAGGTGCGTGCTCTCTGGCAACTCTACCTCGCCGACGCGCTGCTCGCCTTTGGCTGGGCCGGCACGAGTCTGGCCATGGTCACCAATACCGTCAGCCTGTGGTTCGAGCGCCGGCGCGGCATGGCGATCAGCCTGGCGCTGAACGGCGCGAGCTTCGGCGGCATCGCCGGCGTGCCGCTCTTGGTATTCGCCATCGGCCATCTCGGCTTTGCCATGACGATGACGGTTGTGGCGCTGCTGATGATTGGCCTGGTGATCCCGATCGTCGCGTTCAGCGTCGGCCGGCCGCCGCTTCAGGGTGGCGTGCCCAAGGCCGTGCTCGCGTCGGCGCAGATCCGCAAGCGCGCGTTGCGCGACATCGCGTTCCTGTCGATTGCGATCGCTTTCGCCCTGGTGCTGTTCGCGCAGGTCGGCTTCATCGTACACCTGATCGCGTTCCTCGATCCGGTGATCGGCCGCGAGCATGCGGCACTCGCACTGTCGCTACTGACGATCATGGCCATGGTCGGCCGCGTGCTGTTTTCCGCCGTGATCGATCGGTTTGATCAGCGGCTCGCCTCGGCGCTGTCCTTTGCGAGCCAGGCGCTGGCGCTCGCTGTCATCATCAATTCGCGCAGCGAGATCCTGCTGATCGGCGCCTGCGTGGCGTTCGGCTTCTCGGTCGGCAATCTGATCACGCTGCCGTCTTTGATCGTACAGCGCGAGTTCGATTCCGGGAGCTTTGGCGTGCTGATCAGCCTGATCACCGCCATCACGCAAGTCACTTACGCCTTCGGGCCGGGCGTGGTCGGGGTCTTGCGCGATCTTTCCGGCAGCTACACGCTGCCGTTCTACGGCTGCATCGCGCTCGAGCTGATCGCGGCGGCGCTGATCATGGTGCGAGGAAGACGAGCGGTCCCGCCGACTCCCTCTTCCTGAAAGGAGAGGGAGCGCAGCACCATCGGAGGGCTACTTCAGCTCCGACACCTCCCCGTCCGGCAGGCCGAATTCGAACGTGTTCAAGGTCATCGAGACCATCGTGTAGTAGCCGCACAGGCCGATGATCTCGACCACGCCGCGCTCGCCGAGCAGCGCGATCGCCGCGTCATAGAGACCTTGCGCCAGGCCATGGCCCTCGTGCAGCGACCTGGCGACGTCGTAGATCATCGCAGCCTTCGGATCGTCGAAGGCGGGCGTGCGGCGGTCGCGGATATCGTCGATGATCTTGACGTCCAGTCCGCCCTTCAGCGCCAGTCGCTTGTGCGCCCACCATTCGTAATGCGCGGTCCAGTGCCGCGCCGTGACCAGGATCGCGATCTCCGACAGTTTTGGCGGAAACATCGTGTTGAAGCGGAGCTGCTCGCCGAGCCGTGTGGCATGCCGCGCCATCTCCGGGCTGTTGAGCCAGGCCATCATCGGCGCCGGCGCCGAGCCGCGCTTGCCGGCGACCGCCTCGTCATAGACGGATTTCTGGTCTGGGCTCATTCCGTCCGGCGAAAGCAGCTTGATGCGCATGGCGTTTTCTCTCGTTATATCGATGTTGAATTTCGCTGGTGGCTGAGGTTACCTCAGTCTCAAGCAATATCGACAACGGAAACGCGCAAGGCACCCATGGCCGATCTGGACAAATTCCGCAGCGAGACACGCGCCTGGCTGGAAACCAACTGCCCGCCCGAGATGCGCACCCCCATGACCTCGGAGGACGACACCTTCTGGGGCGGCCGCAACGCCAAGTTCTCCTCCGAGCCGCAGCGCGTCTGGTTCGAGCGCATGCGCGACAAGGGCTGGACCGTGCCGCATTGGCCCAGGGAATATGGCGGGGGAGGGCTTGACGGCGAGGAGGCCAAGATCCTGCGCCAGGAGATGGCGGCGATCAGTGCGCGGCCGCCGCTCACCTCGTTCGGCATCTCCATGCTCGGGCCGGCGCTGCTGAAATACGGCACGGACGCACAGAAGAGGGAGCACCTTCCCAAGATCACCGCGGGACTGATCCGCTGGTGCCAGGGCTATTCGGAGCCGAACGCCGGCTCCGATCTGGCTTCGCTGCAGACGCGCGCGGAAGATGCCGGCGACGACTACATCATCAACGGCCAGAAGATCTGGACGTCCTATGCCAACTATGCCGACTGGATCTTCTGCCTGGTGCGCACGGACCCAGCCGCGAAGAAACATGACGGCATCAGCTTCATCCTGTTCGACATGGCCTCACAGGGCGTCTCGACCAGGCCGATCCTGTTGATCTCCGGCCGCTCACCGTTCTGCGAGACCTTCTTCGACAATGTCCGCGTGCCGAAGTCGCATGTCATGGGCCAGGTCAATCGCGGCTGGGACGTCGCGAAATATCTCCTGCAGCACGAGCGCGCGATGATCTCCGGCATGGGCGAGCGCGGCGTCGGCCGCCCGCTCGGCCAGATCGCCGCCGATCAGATCGGCAGCGATGCGCAGGGCCGGCTGGATGATCCGAATTTGCGCGCGCAAATCGCAAGCTTCGAGGTGGATGAGGCCGCGCTCGCGGCCGCGGCCGAGCGCATGGTCGATCTCGCCAAAGCCGGCCAGGGGCATCCGGCGTTCTCCTCGGCGATGAAATATTACGGCACCGAGCTCAACAAGCGCCGCTACGAGATCCTGATGTCATCAGGCGGCATCGACGCGCTGGAATGGGAAAGCGAGCGCTCCCGCGAGGGCGCCCGCCCGCGCGCCTGGCTGCGCACCAAGGCGAACTCGATCGAAGGCGGCACGTCCGAGGTGATGCTCGGCATCGTCGCCAAGCGCATCCTGGATCTGCCGGGGGCGTAATTTAAGCCGTCGTTCCGGGGCGACGCGAAGCGTCGAACCCGGAACCTCGAGATTCCGGGTTCGATGCTGGCGCATCGCCCCGGAATGACGCCCAAAAACAATCGACTGCGATTTGGATTTTCACATGCCTCTCCTCCTCACCGAAGAACAATCCATGCTGCGCGACAGCGCGCGCGGGCTGATCAGCGACAAGGCGCCGGTGGCGCATTTGCGCAAGCTGCGCGACGATCGCGATGTCACCGGCTTCTCGCGCGAGCTGTGGGCGACCTTCGCCGAGATGGGCTTTGCCGGTCTGCTGATTCCGGAAGAGCATGGCGGCAGCGGGCTCGGGGCCGTCGAGGCCGGCGTCCTCATGGAGGAGATCGGCCGCACTCTGATGCCCTCGCCGTTCCTTTCGACGTCGGTGCTCGCCGCATCGGCGCTCGCACGCGGTGGCAGCGCTGCGCAGAAATCCGAGCATCTGCCGAAGATCGCCACCGGCTCGCTGCTCGCATCTGTCGCGATCGATGAAGGTACCAAACACCGTCCGCTGGACACCGCGATGCAGGCGGTTCGCTCGGGCAACGGCTTCAGGCTCGCTGGCGCTAAGGCGCTGGTGGTCGACGGCCATGTCGCGGATCTCCTGATCGTTGCCGCGCGCAGCGCCGGGGCGGCCGGCGAGCGCGACGGGCTCACCCTGTTCCTGGTCGATCCCAAGGCCAACGGCGTTGCGATCGAGCGCACCGTGATGGTCGATGCGCACAACGCAGCGCGCATCAGCTTCGACAATGTGGAGGTCGATGCCGATCACGTGCTGGGCGAGGTCGATGGCGGCTTTGCGCTGCTGGCCGGCGTGCTCGATCTCGGTCGCGGTGCGGTCGCCTCGGAAATGGTTGGCCTGAGCGAAGAGGTCTTTGGCCGAACCGTCAACTATCTCAAGGAGCGCAAGCAGTTCGGCAGGGCGATCGGCGAATTCCAGGCGCTGCAGCATCGCGCCGCCCAGCTCTATATCGAGATCGAAATCACCCGCGCCGCCGTGCTCAAGGCGCTGCAGGCGCTCGACGCCAACGCGCCGAATGCCACCTCAAGCGTTGCCGTCGCCAAGGCGCGCGCCGGTGCTACTGCGACCCGCGCGGTGCAGGAGGGCGTGCAGATGCATGGCGGCATGGGCATGACCGATCAGTTCGACATCGGCTTCTTCATGAAGCGCGCGCGGGTCTGCGAGGAACTCTTCGGTGATGCCAACTACCACGCCGACCAACTGGCGCGCATGCGGGGTTATTAGCGTTCAAACCCATGGCTGTCGTCCCGGGCAAGCGAGCAAAGCGAGCGCAGACCCGGGACCCATACCGCGTGATTCATTTGTGAGGCACTCTGTTCATTGCCGGCTGCGAGCAACAACCGCTGCCTGGGGTTATGGGTCCCCGCGTTCGCGGGGACGACAGCGAGTTTGTGGGAACAGTAATCGTAGGATGGGTTGAGCAACGCGAAACCCATCACTTGCATCGTGGAAAGATATGATGCGTATCGCTTCGCTCAACCCATCCGACGCACCAGCCTTGGTGCTACTGAAACGCCACCTCCGCAAAGCTGCGTAGCTTGCGCGAATGCAGCCGCTCGGATTTCTCGTGCTTGAGGCGCTCCAGCGCGCGCAGGCCGATCTCGAGATGCTGGCCGACGCGCTGCCGGTAGAACTCGCCAGCCATGCCCGCAAGCTTGATCTCGCCATGCAGTGGCTTGTCTGAGACGCACAGCAGCGTGCCGTAAGGGACACGGAAGCGATAACCGTTGGCCGCGATCGCGGCCGACTCCATGTCGAGCGCAACCGCGCGCGATTGCGACAGCCGCCGGATCACCGATGGGCCACCGATCTCCCAATTGCGGTTGTCGACGCTGGCGACCGTGCCGGTGCGCATCAACCGCTTCAGCTCGAAACCCGACAGTCCCGTGACGTCGCCGACCGCGCCTTCGAGCGCGACCTGCATCTCCGCCAGCGCGGGGATCGGCACCCATGGCGGCAGCTCGTGATCGAGCACGTGGTCCTCGCGGACATAGCCATGCGCCAGCACGTAGTCGCCGAGCCGCTGCGTGTTGCGAAGGCCGGCGCAATGTCCGAGCATCAGCCAGGCGTGCGGCCGCAGCACCGCGACGTGATCGGTCACGTTGCGGGCATTCGACGGGCCGATGCCGACGTTGATCAGAGTGATGCCCTGATAACCGGGCTCGACCAGATGATAGGCCGGCATCTGCGGCGTGCGGACCGGCACGGTTCCTGTGGTGCCGCCGCCGAGGCGCTGACTGTGCGTGATGACATTTCCAGGCGCGACGAAGGCGTCAGGGCCGGCCTGGCCCGAAGCAAGCCGCTGCAGGCACAATTGCTGGAACGCATCGATGTAGAACTGATAGTTGGTGAAGATCACGTAATTCTGGAAATGCTCCGGATCTGTGCCGGTGTAGTGATAGAGCCGGCGCAGCGAGTAGTCGACGCGGGCGGCGCGGAACAGCGATAGCGGCTCGGGATCGTCGGGCGCCAGTTCGAACGTGCCGTCGGCGATCGCATCGTTCATGGCCGCGAGATTCGGTGTATCGAACACGTCGCGCAGCGAGCGCATGATGAGCGTCGGATCGTCATTGCTGCGCGCGCCCTCCATGTTGATGTCGCGTCGATAGGCGAAATGCAGCGGGATCGGCTCGTCGGAGACGCCGATCTCGACCGGCCGGCCGTGGTTTTCGATCAGCAGGCGAATCTGCTCGGTCAGATAGACCCGGAACAGGTCCGGGCGGGTCACGCTGGTCTGGTGCACGCCGGGACGCGCGACGAAGCCATAGGCAAGACGGGAATCCACCCGCGCATGCGTCGAGGTGGTGATCCGGACGAAGGGGTAATGGGCGCGCAAGCGGGTTCCGAACGTCGCGCCATTGGCATATTGCTCGAAGTGATCGCGCAGGAAGCGCGTGTTGCGCTCGTAGATCTCTTCGAGCCGTGCCACGGCGGCGTCGGCGTCGGTGAATGCTTCGGTGGTGAAGGGCTGCGGCGTTTGAATGGTCGATGCCATGGCGTGGAACGCACTCGCTCGGAATTGATCGACTCGATGATCGCCGCACCATACCACAGCAACGTCACACCTGCTCCCCGCTCTCCGGATGATGCTTGCATCGTCCGGAGAGCGCGAGGTTCGATACGATCGTCATTGGCTCGGTCAGCCCGCATTCGCCCCTGATGTCGGATCAGAGACCGAGACGCTTCAGGTCCTCCGGCACGAAATCGCGGCCGCTGCGGTTCTTGACACTCGGCAGTTCTGCGACTCGATTCCGCCACGTCCGCAGCGCCGTGCAATCGTCCGGCACGGGGATGCCGGCGGCATCCGCAAACATCAGCCCGGCGAAGACAGTGATGTCGGCCATCGAGAAGCGTTCACCGGCTATGAACCGGCTGTTCTGCAGCACGCCGTCGAAATAGGCGACGCCGGCGAGCGCACGCGCGCGCTGGCGCTGGCCCCATTCGACACGTCCCGCCCAGTCGAGGCTCTTGTGTTGCTGCAGGGCCGACCCGAGACCGGGCGTGGCGTGGTGGAAGTAATCGCCGACGGGATCGAGCAGTTCGCGCTCGGCGCGCTTCTGCATCATGTGGATGACGGCCTTCTCCTTCGGAGTGCGTCCGGTGAGCCTGGGATCGCCATCGAGATTGTCGAGGTATTCGGTGATCGCGGTGCTTTCGGCGATGGCAGTGCCGTCATCGAGCTGCAAGGCCGGCAGCACGCCCGACGGGTTGATGGCGAGAAAGGCCGGTTGCTTGTGCTCGGCCGCGATCAGGTCGACCGGAACGAATTCCACCCGTGATTCCAGGCCCTTCTCGGCCAGGACGATACGGATGCGGGCGGGATTGGGAAATCCGGGCCGATCGAAGATCTTCATGTTCAGGCTCCATCTATAAACTATCTATCGATAGATAGCTGATACGAAATAGGCCTTTCGAATCTTCGCGGCAACGACTATCTATCGACCGATAGATAGATAATTCGTGATTGGTCGATCGAGATGGCGGCGAAGGCGGATATGCGGGAGGCGTTGCTTGCGGCGGGCCGAGCGACGGTGCAGGCGCATGGTTACAACGCGCTGAGTTTTCGCAATCTCGCCGACGAGGTCGGCATCAAGAGCGCCAGCGTCCATTATCACTTTCCGACCAAGGGTGATCTCGCCGCCGCGCTCGCGCGTCGTTACACCGAGGACGGCGCGGCCTATCTCCAGCAACTGCTCGCGACCTCGCTCGATCCCGTCTGGTGTATGGCGCGCTATGTGGAGATTTACCGCGAAGCGCTCGTGAACGACAATCGCATGTGCTTGGTGGGCATGATGAGCGCCGAGCTCGACGATCTGCCGACCGAAGTGCGGCAGGAGGTCGAGAAGTTCTTCGCGATGAACATCGCTTGGCTGGTACGGGTGCTGACGCTGGCCCGGCCCGATGCAGACGAAAAGGCGCTCGCCGACCGGGCGCTTGCGATTCTCGCTGCGATCGAAGGCGCGCAACTGATCGCGCGGGGCCGCCAGGACCTCGCGGCGTATGATCGCGCCATTGCGGCCTATCGTGTTGCCGGCTTGATGCCTTGACCGGCCCGCTTGCGCCTCGCTGTCGGTGGCAGCGACAGGAGCGTGATGCTGAGTGCGGCATGCGTCGGGAGCTGAACGCACATGCGCAAATTGCCCGTCGTGTTAACTTGTCGCGGGCGGCGCGCCTTGCCTCGTCGGGCAAATCAGCTGCAGATTTCCGGGCGTCCCGCACTTGATCAAGAGGGGCGCTTCGCGATCGTCACGAACGTTGGGCGCGGGATGCGATGGACGTATTGGGTTGCAGCGCGCATTCGCGAGCGGACGAACAATCCTGATACGTACGGCGAAGTCGTATGGTCCTGGCGTCCCGGTGCTGACGCCAAGTTCGCGCTGTTTGTTGACGAGCACGCAAACGACGGGGGCAAACAAGCCGGTCCCCGGGGAGAGTACGTATAAGCCGTAACCCCATTGCGCAGGGAAGGCCGGGATGTTTCGGCCAAACCTGTGGTTCCTGCCCCGTGCATTTTTTACGCACGGGGGCCATGGGGGCGGCGAGCTCCCGGTCTTCCCTGCACCCTCCGTTCTCGAAGAGGGTCATTTGATCGCACAACTCGAACACCCCGTGTCGCGAGAAGGCTGACATATATTAGGTCGTCATGCCCCGCGCATGCGGGGCATCCAGCACGCCGCGGCCTCTCGATTCAATCTGTGGCGTCTCTGGAATACTGGATCACCCGCCTTCGCGGGTGATGACAGCGGAGCGCTGTTTGGCATCTAAATCGGAAATGGCTGGGCCCACGCGCGACGTCGCACGGTCATTTCGCAAGGCTGAGCGGCGTCGCCTTGGCCTCGTGCTCGGCGACGAACGGCTTCACGTTGTCCCACGCGCGGCGGACATGCTCTTCGGCCAGCGCGCGCGCCTGAACCGGATCGCGGCCGCGGATCGCATCGAAGATCGCATGGTGCTCGTCGCGGCTGGTGTTGCCGCGTCCGGTCGCCGACCACACGGTGGTGCGGCTCAGGGTTACCCAGGCCCAGAGCTCATCGAGCCGCTCGACCAGGAGCGCATTACCGGAGGCAATGGCGATGGCGCGATGAAAGCGCTCGTTGAGCAGCTTCAATTCAGCCGAGTCGTCGCCGGCCTGCTCCTTGTCCATCGCGATCAGCAGTTCGTTCAGCGCGGCGAAGTGACCAGCATCGCCGCGTTCGGCGGCGAGCATCGCGGCAAGGCCCTCGATCGCGATCCGCATCTCGTAGATGTCCTGCACCTGCCGCAACGTGATCTGGCGGACGAAGATGCCGCGATAGGGAATGCCGGCGGCAAGACCGTCATTGACCAATCGCGCCAGCGCCTCGCGGAGCGGCGTGCGGCTGACATTGAAGGCGGCCGCGATGTCCTTCTCGACCAGCTTCTGTCCCGGCTTGATCTCGCCGGTGACGATCAGCCGCTTCAGCCGATCGGCGATGCGATCAGCCAGCGTCTCGTTCTCGGGGACGCCGAGCGGCGCAAGCACGTGTTCGTCCATCAATGCCGCTTTGCGCACGCTCATGGGTCTCCGCATCAGTCGTTGTCAGGCCGCCTGCCGGATCTGGCGGACGCTGAGTTGGGCGGCGAGACGGATCGCGCTCTCCAGCGCGCCCGTGGTCGCAACGCCCTTGCCCACGATATCATAGGCGGTGCCGTGCGACGGGGTCGTCAACACCGTCGAGAGGCCCGCGGTGATGGTGACGCCGCGGTTGAAGCCGCGCAGCTTGGTCGCGATCTGGCCCTGGTCGTGATACATCGAGACCACGCTGTCGTAGTCGCCGTTGAAGGCCTTCAGATACACGGTGTCGGCAGGGAACGGGCCGCGGCAATCGATGCCGGTCGCGGCGACGCGCTCCACCGTGGGGCGGATGAAGTCGATCTCCTCGGTGCCGAACAGGCCATTCTCGCCGCCATGCGGATTGAGCGCCGCGACCGCGATGCGCGGCTTCTCGATGCCGGCGCGGCGCATCATGGTGTCGGCGAGCTGGATCGCGTCGGCGATGCGCTCGGGCGTGACGTGGTCGAGCGCCTGGCGCAGCGACTGGTGGCCGGTCACGCGCGACATCCATTGCCCGTCGAGCACGTTCATCTCGCTGAAATAGCCGTGATGTCCGAGCTCATGGGCGAACAGCTGGTGCTCGTCGGCGAACTTGTAGCCGCCATCGAACATCGCGCGCTTGTTCAATGGCGCGAACGTCACGCCGTCGAACAGGCCCTGCCGCGCCAGCTTCAGCGCCTGCACCAGAGTGTCGCCGGTCATGCGGCCCGCCTCCGCCGAAGCGCGGCCGCGCGTCACGCTCGCCGGATCCATATTGCCGAGATCGATCAGCGGCACTTTCGAAGGCGACACCTGGTCGAGACGGTCCGCGGTGACGCGCTCATAATCGAGCGTGACCTTGGCGTCCTGCATGCCCTGCTCGAGCATGCGCGCGTCGCCGACCACGACGAGGCGCGCGACATCCACGATACGCCCGTCGTGCAGCACGCGCGTCGCAATCTCCGGGCCGATGCCGGTTGGATCCCCGAGCAGCAGGGCGATCCGGGGCAGGGTGGCATCAGTCATGGGCATGTCCTTTCGAGGTACAAGAAGTCCGTATTGTCGTCAGCTTTCGGCCGCTGCGGGCCGCGTCGCGAGGCGCCAGCGCTGTGCATCGAAATCATTGTCCCAGCGCGCCACCACGATGGCGGCGACCGCATTGCCGATCGCGTTCACGATCGAGCGGCCCTGCGACATGAAGCGGTCGATGCCGAGCAAGAGCGCAAGGCCCTCGACCGGCAGTGCGGCGCCGACCACGGTGGCGGCCAGCGCTGCGAAGGCGCCGCCGGTGACGCCGGCCGCGCCCTTGGAGGTGAACAGCATCAGGATGAACAGGCTGAGCTGTTGGCTGAGATTGAGATGGATGCCGTAGACCTGGGTGATGAACAGGCAGCTCATCGGAATGGTGATGGCGACGCCGTCGAGATTGAACGAATAGCCGGTGGGGATGACGAGGCCGAGCACGGTACGCGAGACGCCGGCGTTTTCCAGCTTCTGCATCATGCCGGGGATCGCGACCTCCGACGAGGAGGTCGCCACCACCATCCAGAGATCGTCCTTCAGCAGCTTCATCAGGTCGCCGAGACGAACGCCGGCGAGCCGGCAGACCGCGGCGAACACCACGACGACGAGAAAGGCGAGCGTGGCCCAGGCCGTGAGCACGAACATCCCGAGCGCATAGAGCGTGGCGACGCCGAACTTGCCGACCGTGAAGCCGAGGGCGGCGAAGGCGCCGATGGGAGCAGCGAGCACGATGATGTTGACGATGCTGAACACCAGGCTCGCGGCCCGCTCCAGCGCGCCGCGGATCGGCGCGCCCGCTTCGCCCATCCGCACCAGCGCGGCGCCGACCAGGATCGCGATCAGCAGCACCTGCAGGACATGGTCGTGCACGAAGGCGCCGAACAGATTGTCCGGAATGATCGACTGCATGAAGTCATTCAGCGACTGCATGTGGCTGTGGGCGAACTTTTCCGTCGCTGCCGCCTGGTCGGCGGTCGGCCGTTTCACCTGCGAGCCGAAATCGACGAGGTTGCCGACCACGGCGCCGATCACGAGCGCAAGCGTGGTGACAGCCTCGAAATAGACCAGCGCCTTGACGCCGAGCCGGCCGACCTTGCGCATGTCGCCGACCTGCGCGATGCCGGTCGCGACCACGAGGAAGATCAGCGGCGTGATGCTGAGCTTGATCAGGCTGATGAAGGCGTCCGCCAGCGGCTTCAGCGCGACGCCGATAGTGGGCCAGAGGCCGCCGACCACCGCGCCGATCACGGCTGCGACCAGCACCTGCACATAGCCGCGCCGCCACAGCGGCGTGGCCGGGGGACTGGCGTCCATTGGATAGGTAATGGCGGTCATTGTGTCCTCCCCTGGCTGGTGTTAATCCAGCCTAAATTTGTATACCGGAATACATCGCACGCTTTTTCGCCGGCGGCAATGCTCCCCGTGGGGAGGCACCGGCGAAGCGGAGGGAGGCTTAAATGCTTGAATAGGCACGCTTTTGCTCGGCCATGGTCCGTGCCGCCGCCGTCATCCGCCAAGAGCCCACCGGTCCCTCACGGGCCGCCTATCGTCCGGCCAATCGCCCAGGATTCACATCCATGACCTCTCGCCAGCATCCCTCGCGCCGCCATCTGCTCCGCACTGCCGGCCTCGTCACGGCCGCCAGCGCGCTCCCGAAATGGGCGCTCGCCGAGGCTGCCTCGACCAACATCACCGAGCAGCTCGCACGCTACATGGTCGCGGCGCGCGACCAGGCGCTGCCGCCGGAAGTGCTGACCGCGTGCAAGCACCGCATCCTCGACACGCTGGGCGCGATGATCTCGGGCGCGCGGATGGCGCCGGGCGAGAAGGCGGTCGCCTATGTCCGCACGCTAGGCGGCGCCGATCAGGCCAGCGTGGTGGCCTCGAAGCTGCGCACCAGCGCGGGCAACGCGGCGCTTGCGAATGCGATGTGCGCGCACGCCGACGAGACCGACGATTTCGAGCCGGTGACCAAGGCGCATCCCGGCTGCTCGGTGGTGCCGGCCGCGTTCGCGATGGCCGAGAAGAACGGTCGCTCCGGCGAGGAATTCGTCCGTGCAGTCGCGCTGGGCTATGATCTGTGCTGTCGCCTCTTGATGGCGCTCGGGCCCGATCTGGTCCGCGGCAGCCATCGCAGCGCAGAAGGAACGAGCTCGACCTTCGGCGCGCTCGGCTCTGCCGCCTCTCTCGCACGGCTCGATGAGAGGGCGATGCGCTTTGCGATCTCCTATGCCTCGCAGCAGGTGTCCGGCCTGTGGAGCTGGGTCAAGGACGAGGACCATGTCGAGAAGTCGTTCGATTTCGCCGGCATGGGCGCGCGCAACGGCGTGATGGCCGCCACCATGGCGGAGGCAGGCCTGACCGGCGTCGCCGACGTGCTCGATGGCACGCATAATCTCTTCATCGCGCTGTCCACCAAGCCGCAGCCGGAGGAGATGATCAAGGATCTCGGCAAGAAATTCTACGTCACG
>Ga0209677_100350_pt1 | contig 28775 bp, 27 predicted proteins | sample AraplaCvi_mCL_r2_2_FD_184285 | JGI IMG/M metagenome (GOLD analysis project Ga0209677, IMG submission 184285) | Arabidopsis root microbial communities from North Carolina, USA - plate scrape CL_Cvi_mCL_r2 (SPAdes) (version 2) | ecosystem: Host-associated > Plants > Roots > Endosphere | place: USA... | reverse complement strand
CTCGACGTATTACCAGAATATCCATCACCGCCACGGCTTGGTTTGCTCAATGACCGATGGATATGACTGCTACCAAAACGCCCTGGCCGAACGAATCAATGGGATTCTTAAAGGAGAGTTCTTGCTTAACCGGCCCGCAGATCTGCAACAAGCAGCAAAGATGGTGGCGCAATCAGTACGGATTTACAACCAGGAACGGCCTCATACGGCCCTGAAATACAAAACGCCCGATGCGGTGCATCGGGCGTCTGTGTTGCAGTAAAACCTGTCAACCTATTTTAGGACTGGACACCCATGCTTCACCTTCTACCCGACGAGGCCCACATGCAACCGCCCCGCTGGCAACACACCGAGGAAATCCGTCCCGCCCCGCATCACTGGGCATTGCTGCCCGGCGCCGGCTTTGCCGACAGCTACCGGATCCGCCTCACGCCGCAACTGGCTGCCATGGACACGGCCGAACTCACCGCCAGGATGATGGCCGCGCAACCGGCCTGGATCAGCGGCCTGATGCAGTTGCGCGACCGGCTGGTGGCGCCGCTGGGCTTGAAGCGTGCCGCCGACAACGGCGCACCGGCGGGTTTTCCGCTGCTCATGGCGCAGCCTGCGCGAGTGGTCATGGGGCTTGATGACAACCATCTGGATTTTCGCCTCTGCGTGGAAAAATCGGCCGCGTCATCCGACGCACAAGCTACCGGCGACGATGACCTGGGCTGGCTGACCGTGACCACGGTGGTGCGCACCAAGCGCATGCTGGGGCAGATCTACCTGGCGGCGATCATGCCCTTCCATCGCCTGATCGCTCGCACCCTGCTGCAGGGCCTGGTGGCTCCGGCACCCCGTTCCCACTAGGGCCGCCCTCCTGCCCTACAAGCGCCGCCACGCATGACGCGGCGCGGCGCTTTTTCATGCATTTCACGCGGTCCTGTCATGAAGGCCACATCCGATTGCAAAATGACAAACCATGAAGTACGATGTCCTACCACAAGAACAGGCCCAAGCCTGCACCACAGGAGACTTCCACCAGCACCAGCGAGCCGGGAACCGGTTTGCGCTGCCTCCTGCCGCCCATTGCCAATCTACCTTTCGGCCTGTCCTGCACGATTGCAGGAAGTCGCCGACCTGGAACATGGAGACATCGATGTCGCAGCAAGACAAGACCACAACATCCAATTTCAACGCCACTCGTCGTACAACCATGCTGGCTGGCCTAGGCCTGGCCGGTACCGCGCTGGGCGCCAAGGCCCAGAGCTTTGCGTTCACGCCCAACCAGCGTTACCCCGATCCCAGCGTGGAAGTGCTGGACAAGAGCTTCCTCAAGTACCGCCTCTTCAGTTCCAGCGTGGAACAACTGGCGACGGGATTCCGCTGGGTCGAGGGGCCGGTCTGGTTCGGTGATGGCCGCTACCTGCTGTTCTCGGACATTCCCAACAACCGCATCATGCGCTGGGATGAAACCACCGGCACCACCTCGGTATTCCGCCAGCCCTCCAACCACAGCAATGGCCTGGCGCGTGACCGCCAGGGCCGCCTGCTGGCCTGCGAACACCTGACCCGCCGCATCACCCGCACCGAATACGATGGCAGCATCACGGTGCTGGCCGATGGCTACAACGGCAAGCGCTTCAACTCGCCCAACGACATCGTCTGCAAGTCCGACGGCTCGATCTGGTTCAGCGATCCACCCTTCGGCATCGCCGGCGACTGGGAAGGCGACAAGCAGACCGCCGAACTGCCGCAATCGGTGTACCGCATCGATGGCCGCAGCGGCAAGCTGAGCCTGGTCACCGATGCCCTGGCCGGCCCCAATGGCCTGGCGTTTTCGCCGGATGAAAAGGTGCTCTACATCGTCGAATCGCGCGCCACCCCCAATCGGGTGATCTGGGCCTATGACATGAGCGACGACGGCACCCGCATCGGTCGCCGCCGCCTGGCCGTGGACGCCAACGGCGCCGGTGCCATCGATGGCTTCAAGGTGGATGTGGACGGCAATCTCTGGTGCGGCTGGGGCAGCAATGGCGCCCTCGATGCCAAGGCCGAAGAGCTCGACGGTGTGCGCATCTTCAATCCGCATGGCCAGGCCATCGGCCATATCCACCTGCCCGAGCGCTGCCCCAACCTGGTCTTCGGCGGTGCCAAGAAGAACCGCCTGTTCATGGCCAGCAGCCACTCGCTGTATGCCCTGTACGTGGAGACGCGCGGCGCGGTCTGATGCTCTGCACCTGACGAAAAAACGCCGCTGCGAAGTCATCGCAGCGGCGTTTTTCTTGTTGCCGGCCGGCCCGAGGACGGCGCCGGCACATCCTGACTCGATTACACCAGGTTCAGGGTGACGTTGATGTTGTCACGGGTGGCGTTGGAGTACGGGCACACCTGGTGCGCCTTGTTCACCAGATCCTGCGCCACGGCGGCGTCCAGGCCCGGCAGGGAGATGTTCAGCTCGGCTTCGATGCCGAAACCGTTGGGAATCTGGCCGATGCCGACCTTGCCGGTGATGCTGGCATCGGCAGGCAGAGCCACCTTGGCCTGGCCGGCGACGAACTTCAGCGCGCCCAGGAAGCAAGCCGAGTAACCGGCGGCGAACAGTTGTTCCGGGTTGGTGCCGTTACCGCCGGCGCCGCCCAGTTCCTTCGGGGTCGACAGCTTGATGTCCAGGACGCCGTCGGAGGACTTGGCGGCGCCTTCACGGCCGCCGGTGGCGGTAGCGGTAGCGGTGTAGAGGGCTTTTTCGATCTTGTGCGAGGGCATGTTCATTCCTTTCAAGGTTTCAGGTTAAGACCCTTCCGGGTCTGCTTTCGAGGGTAAGCGTTGGCGAAAGATCCGCCGGGTTCATTCATTTCCTGCTACTGCGACTGCAAATACGTTCTGCGGTACTACTGTCTTGCCTGTACCGGACGGCAATGCGCATCGTCCGGCAATCATATAAATAGTTAACAATATAATTGTTCGCAATATAAATCACAAACATGAAGGAGCCAATCAAGCCCCTTCGCCATCGTACAGGCCTTTCCGGACCTGCTTCAGCTCGACGACCAGGTTTTTCACCTGCTCCAGCGGCGGCAACATGCAGCCCATCTGTAACGGCACCGCCCGGGCCTTTTCGCGCAGGGCGCGGCCGGCCTCGGTCAGGCTGACCACGACCCGGCGCTCGTCGCCGGCATCGCGTGCCCGCCGCAGCAGGCCCATCGCCTCCATGCGCTTGAGCAAGGGGGTGAGCGTGCCCGAATCCAGGAACAGCCGCGCGCCCAGTTCGGAGACGATGATCTGGTCCTGCTCCCACAACACCATCATGACCAGGTATTGCGGATAGGTGATCTCCAGCGGCGCCAGGATCTTCTTGTACGCCTTGGTCATCGCCAGCGACGCCGAATACATGGCGAAGCACAACTGGTTGTCGAGAAGCAAGGCTTCATCGATCAGTGCGTCGCTCAGTGTCGGGGTCGTTGCCTTATCCATGGAGGGCATATTAAAACGTTCAAAATTAAATTGCAAGCTATTTAATTTGAAATAATTTGAAGCCTTTTTTCATTTTTGTTGAACAGGCGCGGCAGCCCATGAGGCCGCGCACCTGTTGCAGCCGCCGGGATCAGGCGGCGTCGGCCCGCACTGTGCTTTCCCGGATGCGGATGAACACGGTCATCAGGAAGGCCACCACCAGCAAGCCGGCCAGGAACATCAGGCCGGTGCTGGCCGAATGGCCCTGCCCTTTGACATAGCCGATCAGCGATGGCCCCACGAATCCTCCCAGGTTGCCCACCGAATTGATGACGGCAATGGACACCGCCGCCGTCTCGCGCGAGAGGAACAGGGTCGGTAACGCCCAGAATGGCGACTTGAAGGCATACAAGCCAGCCAGGCTCACGCTGATGAGCAGGGTCGCCAGATACGGGTTGCCGACATGGGCGATGCTGCCCAGCGCCAGTGCCGCCACGGCCAGCGGAATGGCCGAGTGCAGGCGACGCTCCACCCGCTGGTCCGAGCTGCGCGACCACAACACCATCACGATGGTGGCAAACAGATACGGGATCATCGCGATCAGCCCGATCTGGGTATGGCTGAGCTGGTCGGAAAAGCTCTTGATGATCTGCGGCATCCAGTAGCCGATACCCAGGCTGCCGCACTGGTAGACGAAGTAGATGAAGGACAGGTACAGCACGCGCGGATTGGAGAGGGTCTTCATCGTGCTCAGGTGCCTGGCCTCGGGCTTGGCCTGGCGGTCGCGCTCCAGCTCGCCGGCGATCCAGTCCTTTTCCGCCTGGGTCAGCCAGCGGGCATCCTGCGGGCGGTCAATCAGGTAGAAGTAGCAGAACAGGCCGCCGACAATGGCCGGCACGCCCTCCAGCAGCAGCATCCAGCGCCAGCCGCTCCAGCCGAACCAGTGCACGTGGTCCATGATCCAGGTCGAAAGCGGCGCCCCGATGATGTAGGACACCGGAATGGCCGAGGTGAACAGCGCCACCGTGGTCGCCAGCTCCTTCTGGCGGAACCAGTAGGTCAGGTAGACGATGATGCCGGGGAAGAAGCCGGCCTCCGACACGCCCAGCAGGAAGCGCAGCACATAGAGCTGGTTGGCGCTCTGCACGAAGCCGCAGGCCACCGAGACCACGCCCCAGCTCAACAGGATGCGGGCGATCCAGCGGCGTGCGCCGAACTTGTTGAGCATGACGTTGCTGGGCACTTCAAAGAGGAAGTAGCCGATGAAGAAGATGCCGGAGATGAAGCCGAAGGCCTCGGCCGACAGGGCCAGCTCCTTGTTCATCTGCAGCGCGGCATAGCCGATGTTGGCGCGGTCCAGGTAGGAAATGATGTACAGGATGAAGACGAATGGAATGATCTTCCAGGTGATCTTGCGCACCAGCGCGGCTTCATGGATGTCTTGATGTGCTTGCATGGGACTGCTGCCGGCGCTTGGGCGCCGGCATCCTCGTTGGGGTCTATGGAAATGGCAGGATCAGGAAAAGATCATGCACACCGGGCTACCGGAGGCGATCGAGAATCCGGTAGCCCGCAGTGCGCCGCTGTCCTGGTCTAGCGCGAAGACGACGATGCTGTCGCTGTCTTCGTTGAGCGCGTACAGGAAGCGGTTGTCCGGGGTGATGGTGAAAAAGCGCGGCGTCTTGCCACCGGTCTGCGTGATCGCGCCCGCGCGCAGGAGGCCGGTCTGCGGGTCGATGATGAAACCGGCGATGCTGTCGTAGCCCCGGTTGGAGGCGAACAGGAAGCGGCCGCTGCGGTCGACCTCGATCTCCGAGGCGCGGCTGTTGCCGGTGAAGCTTTCCGGCAGGGTCGAGAGGATCTGGCGCGGGCTGAGGCTGCCGTCGGCGGCCGAGTAGCCATAGCTGGTCACGGTCGAATCCAGTTCATTGACCACATAGGCCATCGGCAGACGCGGATGGAAGGCGATATGGCGCGGCCCCGAGGTTTCACGCGCCACCACGAAGGGGCTGGCCGCAGGGGTCAGCCTGCCGTCGGCGAAGCGGAACGAGAAAGTACGGTCCAGGCCCTTGTCAGGCACGATCACGAACTTGCCACTGGGATCGAAGGGATTGAAGTGCGGCTTGGAGAGCTTCTGCTCGACGCGATGCGGGCCGATGGGGCCTTCCAGCGTCACCAGCTGCGTCATTTCCTGCAGCGCGCCGTCGGCTGCGATGGGCAGCACCGCCAGGCTTGAACCCAGGTGGTTGCTCACCACCACGAACTTGCCGCTGGGGTCGATGGCCAGGTGCACCGGGTTCTTGCCGTGCGTGCTCTGGCGGTTGATGAAGTGCAGCATCCCGGTGGCGCGGTCGACCTTGAAGGCGCTAATATCGGAGATATCCCCATGCACCGTGTAGAGGAATTCACCATCCCGGCTCAACGCCAGGAAGGACGGATTGACCAGGTCCTTCACCAGTTGCACCAGTGCCAGGTCGCCACTGTGCGGATCGACCCGAAAGACGCTGATGCCATCTCCACGCGCATTGCGCTCCCGCGTGGTGCGCGAACCTACATAAGCAAACATTGCATTTCCCCTTGAATTGACGGGTGCAGCCACACCCTGATTGGTGGTGGCCACGGCACAGCCGGCCAGTCCGGTCACCGCCAGCGCGCCGACGGCCCCGACGCCCAGCAGCAGGCTGCGACGCCCCTGCAGGACGCCCTCGACGCCGCTCTGCGCGGGCATGGGGGACGGTTTTTCTGTTGCATCCATGTGTGTGTCTCCGATGGGTTGGTGGTTGTTCTTTTTCTTTATATTGCATTTATTCGTAAACTTATGCAACAATGAATTGATGAAAACTTCCTCGCCATTCGCCCCGGGTTCCCTGGACCACGCCGGAACGTCTTATCAAGTGGTCGACCTGCCCGCCCTGTTCGGTGAGCGCCTCAACGCGCTGCCGGTGGTGCTGCGCATCCTGCTGGAGAACATCGTCCGCCACGGCAACGGTGCCGAGCGCGAGGCCTCGGTCGCGGCCCTGTTCGCGTGGCTGGAACACGGCAGCAGCGAGGCCGAGATCGCCTTCCAGCCCGGCCGCGTGCTGATGCACGACACCACCAGCACACCGGCCCTGGTCGATATCGCCGCCATGCGCGATGCACTGGCCGAGGCAGGCTACGACCCGACCGCGCTCAATCCAGGTCTGCCGGTGGATATCTCGGTGGATCACTCACTGGCGGTGGAATTCTTCGCCCAGAAGGAGGCACTGGAGAAGAACCTGGCACTGGAAATCAAGCGCAATGGCGAGCGCTACAGCTTCATGCGCTGGGCCTCGAAGGTGATGAAGGGGGTGCGCATCCATCCACCCGGCACCGGCATCATGCACACCATCAACCTGGAGCAACTGGCCACCGTGGTCAGCATCGAAGAACGCGATGGCCAGCCCTGGCTGGTGCCCGACACCTTGCTGGGCACCGATAGCCACACACCGATGGTCAATGGCATCGGCGTACTGGGCTGGGGCGTGGGCGGCCTGGAAGCACAGACGGTGATGTTCGGCATGCCCACCATGATGCGCATCCCCGACGTCATCGGCGTGCACCTCAGCGGCCGCCTGCCGGCGGGTGTGCTGGCCACCGACCTGGCGCTGACGGTGACCCGGCAGTTGCGCGCCATCGGCGTGTCGGGCGAGTTCGTGGAATTCTTCGGCCCCGGCGTGGCCACGTTGACGGCCGGCGAACGCGCGGTGGTGGCCAACATGGCGCCCGAATATGGCGCCAGCTCGGGCTTCTTCCCCATCGATGCGCAGACCATCGCCTACCTGCGCGGCACCGCGCGCCCACCGGCGCTTCTGGAGCTCGTCGAAGCCTATGCCCGACGCAATGTGCTGTGGTTCGACCCACAAGCCACGCCCCGCTACACCCGTACCATCGCCATCGATCTCGCTACCGTCGCCATGCATGTGGCCGGCCCGCGCCGCCCGCAGGATCTGCTGTCCTACGCCGAGCTGGCGCCGACCGTGCGCGCCCTGGGCTTTACGCCCCGCCAGGCCAACGGGCCCTTGCCGCGTCACCCCTATGCCATTGCCGCCATCACCAGCTGCACCAATACCTCGGACCCGGCCCTGCTGGCAGCAGCCGGCCTGGTGGCACGCAAGGCGCGTGCGCTGGGCCTGCGCGTTCCCTATTGGGTCAAGACCTCGCTGGGACCGGGCTCCCCCGCCGCCGCCAGTTACCTGGAACGCGCCGGCCTCGACGCCGACCTGGCGGCGGTAGGCTTCGATATCGTCGGCTACGGCTGCACCACCTGCATCGGCAACTCCGGCCCCCTGAGCGCCCCGATCCAGCAGGCGCTGGCCAACGGCGAGATCCATCCGGTGGCCGCCCTGTCGGGCAACCGCAACTTCCCCGGGCGGGTGCATCCCGACCTGGACCTGGGCTTCCTGATGTCGCCCCCCCTGGTGGTGGCCTGCGCGCTGGCCGGTGACGCCGAGATCGACCTGGCCACCGAGCCGCTGCAAACCACCGCCGACGGGCGTGAAGTGTGGCTCAGGGATCTGTGGCCAAGCCATGCCGACATCGCTGCGGCCGTCGCCAGCGGCGTGCGTGCCCAGGACTTCCCGCGCGCTTTTGCAATGGCCTCGCAAAACCCGATGTGGCATGCGCTGCAGGTACCACAGACGCCGCTCTTCCCGTGGTCGCCCGGCTCGACCGCGTTGCGCCGCCCGCCTTTCGCAGCCCTCTCCGAAGGCAGCCTGCTGGGCAGCTTCACGGCCTACCCGCTGCTGGTGCTGGGCGACGACATCACCACCGACCATATCTCGCCGGCCAGTGCCATCCCGCGCGAGAGCTTCATTGCCGACTTCCTGGTGGAGCGCGGTGACGACCGCAATGACCTCAATGTCTTTGCCTCGCGCCGTGGCAACTGGGAGGTGATGATGCGCGCCGCCTTCTACAACAAGACGCTGCACAACCTGCTAGCTCCGACCGCGCCCCCCGGCTACACGCTGCATGTCCCCAGCGCCGAACTGGCGCCCATCCACGAGGTCGCCGCCCGCTATCGTGCCGCCGGACTGGCCTCGGTGCTGGTGGCCGGCGAGCGCTACGGTACCGGCTCCTCGCGCGACTGGGCGGCCAAGGGACAGCGTCTGCTGGGCATCCGCGCGGTGCTGGCGATGAGCTTCGAGCGCATCCACCGTTCCAACCTGATCGGCATGGGCATCCTGCCGCTGCGCCTGCCGGACGGCGCCTCGCCTGCCGAACTGGCCATCGCCCCGGGCGACCGCATCGAAGTCAATGCCGATGCCGCGCTGCTGGCACCGCGCTGCGAGATCGCCGTGCGTCTGCTGCGCCAGGATGGCCGGGTGGACGAGATCAGCGCCCGCGCCGCCGTCGAAACGCAGCTCGAAGTAGAGCTGCTGCGCCGGGGAGGCGTGATTCCTTTCATCCTGCAAAACACGATGCAAGCGCAGCGTCGGTCATAATAGGCACAGGAGGCCCGTCCGGGCCTTGCGAACCATGATGACAATGAGCACGGAATCAAGCATCTCCAGACAGATCGTGGAACTGGTCAAGAACCAATCCTGGGACATCGGCACGCACCTGCCGGCGCAAATGCTGGCCGATCGCCTGCGCGTGTCGCGCCAGCCCATCAATACGGCGCTGGCCATGCTGCATGAAAAGGGCTTGCTCACCCGCGAACGCAACAAGGGCTACTTCGTCGGCGAGGGCTTCGACGAACAGCTGGACGATATCGTGCAGGCGCTGGGACTGGAAGAATCGGACGTGGTCACCAGCGTCTACTTCCGCATCGCCGACGACCTGTTGCGCGGCGAATTGCCGCAGGAATTCTCGGAGCAGTTGATCAAGAACCGCTACAGCCTGACCGCCTCCCAGCTCAACGCCGTGCTCAGCCGCATCGCCAAGGAAGGCTGGGCCGAGCGCAAGCCGGGCTATGGCTGGACTTTCTCCAGCATGCTGCTCACGCCCGACAGCCTGCTGCAATCCTATCGACTGCGCCTGGCACTGGAACCGGCGGCGCTACTGGAGCCGGGGTTCCGCCTGGACGCGCAGGTGCTGGCGCAATGCCGTGCCACCGAACAGCACCTGCTGGCCGGCGGCATCGAGACCGCCACCGCCGACGAGCTGCACAACCGTGGCGTGCGCTTCCATGAAAGCCTGGTGGAGGCCTCAGGCAATGCCTTCTTCATCGATACCATCAAGCGCGTCAACCGCGTGCGACGACTGTTGTCCTATCGCTCCATGCGCCAGCGCGAACGCTACCCCGAACATTGCCGCCAGCACCTGCACATCCTCGATCTGCTGGAGCGCGAACGCAATGAAGAGGCTTCGGCCTTCATGAAACAGCACCTGGAATACACGCTGTCCTCGATTGCCAAGATCGGAGACATCCTCCAACCCTGAGCCCTTCCCCAGAGACCCCATGAACCTGACCCCCGCCATCCGCTCCGCCTTCACGCCCACCGGCAAGCTGCGCGCCTCCATCAACCTGGGCAACCCCATCCTGGCCGGCCGCGACGCCCAGGGCCAGCCCTGCGGCGTCTCGGTCGATCTGGCCGGGGAGCTGGCTCGGGCCCTGCAGGCGGAACTGGAACTGGTGGTCTTCGATGCCGCCGGCAAGTCGGTGGAAGCCGTCGCCGCCGAACAGGCCGACTTCGGGTTCTTTGCCATCGACCCGGTGCGCGGCCAGCAGATCGCCTTCACCGCCCCCTATGTGCTGATCGAAGGGTATTACCTGGTCAAGAACGATTCGCCGCTGCAGACCAACGACGAAGTCGATCGCGCTGGCCAGCGCGTGGTGGTCGGCAAGGGCAGCGCCTACGACCTCTATCTCACCCGTGAACTCAAGCAGGCCACCATTCTGCGCGCCCCGACCTCGCCGGCGGTGGTGCGGCATTTCCTGCAGGAAGGCGCCGAAGTCGCCGCCGGGGTGAAGCAGCAGCTGGAACAGGACGCCGACAAGATCGGCGGGCTGCGCCTGCTCAATGAGCGCTTCATGGTGATCCAGCAGGCCATGGGCACGCCCAAGTCGCGCGGGCCGGAGGCGGCCGCTTTCCTGGCGGGCTTTGTCGAGCAGATGAAAGCCAGCGGCTTCGTGGCCGCCGCGCTGGCGCGGCATGGCATCTCCGGCGCCTCCGTAGCCCCGGCAGCCTGAACCCAGGCGCCTCCAGGCGACGGTCCGGCCAGCCTTTTTTGGACAAGGGACTTGCTTTCCGGCCGCAGAGCGTGAACCATGCGCGCTGCTCCGTTTTTTTACCGCTCCCGGCATGACAACACCAATCAATCCGCTGCGCTCCCTGGACCTCTTCTGCAAGGTCGTCGACAACTATGGCGATATCGGCATCTGCTGGCGCCTGGCGCGACAGCTGGCGCATGAGCACGGAATCGTGGTGCGGCTGTGGGTGGACGACCTGGTCAGCTTCCAGCGCATCTGGCCACCGGTCGATACCGGCGCCGCCACACAAGTCCTTGCCGGCGTGACCGTGCAGCACTGGCGTGGACAGGACGATGCCTACACCCCCGCCGACGTGGCCGATATCGTCATCGAATTCTTTGGCTGCGAGATCCCGCCCGGTTATGTGGAAGCGATGGCCCAGCGTCCGGTCAAGCCGGTCTGGTTCAATCTCGAAGGCCTGTCGGCCGAGCCCTGGGTCGAAGGGTGCCATACCCTGCCCTCGCCGCACCGCACCCTGAAGCTGACCAAGTACTTCTTCTTCCCCGGCTTCAACGAACGCACCGGCGGCCTCAGCGTCGAAGCCGACCTGCTGGCCCGGCGCCTGGCCTTCCTCGACAGCGGCGAGTCTGCACGCTTCCTGCAGGGCCTGGGCGTGAGTCCGCAGGAGCAGCAAGGCTGCAAGGTCTCGCTGTTCTGTTACGACTATGCCCCCATTGCCGAACTGTTTGCCGCCTGGCAACCCTCGCCGGTGCCGGTAACCTGCCTGGTACCGGACGGTGTCGGGCGCGCCGCCGTCGAGGCCTTCCTGGGCCAGCCGATGGCGCCGGGGGCGGCCGCTACCCAGGGTCAGTTGAGCGTGCGGGTGCTGCCCTTCGTCCCCCAGACCGACTATGACAAGCTCCTGTGGAGCTGTGACCTGAACTTCGTGCGGGGGGAGGATTCCTTCGTGCGGGCGCAATGGGCCGGCAAACCTTTCCTGTGGAACATTTATCACCAGGACAAGAACCTGCATCACACCAAGCTGAACGCCTTCCTGAAGATCTACGACCCGGCCACGGCCGCGCTGGCCGACCTCGACCGTGCCTGGAACGGCGCCTATCCCGGCCAGCTCGACTGGAGCGCCAACTGGCGGGCACTGCAGGCCGAATTGCCGGCCATGACCCGGTCGGCCGGGCAATGGGTGCACAAGATGTTGGCAAATGGCGACTTCATGGAGAATTTGCTCCGCTTCGCCGCCCGCCTGGTAGTGGAAGAGCGCTGAAAATGGGTTAAAATAGCCGGCTACAGTTTTAACGCAGTTTGGAATTCAATCGTACGTGGGCTTGCGGTGAAGTTTTACCAGTGGGCTACTGACAGTTTGAAAAAACCTACTTTTCACGACACATCGCTATGAAATTTGCAAAAGAAATCCGCGTCGGCAACATCATTATGGTCGACAGCAAGCCCATGATCGTCCTGCGCTCCGACGTCAACGGTTCTTCCCGTACCGGCTTCACCTACAAGTGGAAGATGAAGAACCTGCTGACCAACAGCCCGCAGGAAAGCGTCTTCCGTGGCGACGACAAGTTCGACGTCGTGGTGCTGGACAAGAAGCCGGTGACCTACTCCTACTTCGCTGACCCGCTGTACGTCTTCATGGACGAAGAGTACAACCAGTACGAAATCGAAGGCGAAAACATGGGTGACGCCATCGGTTACCTGAAGGACGGCATGCAATGTGAAGCCGTGTTCTACGACGGCAAGGCCATCTCGGTCGAAATGCCCACCACCATCGTGCGCAAGGTTGCCTACTCGGAACCGGCCGTCAAGGGTAACACCTCGGGCAACGTCCTGAAGGAAGCCAAGATCGAGAACGCCATCGAAGCCAACCAGATCACCGTGATGGTGCCGCTGTTCGTGAGCCAGGATGACGACATCGAAATCGACACCCGTACCAACGAATACAAGAAGGTCGTGCGCGGCTGATCCTTGCCGTTGCCAATAAAAAACGCTGCCTTGTGCAGCGTTTTTTTATGCCTGCCGACGTCGGCATCGTGACTATCGGTGGTCTTGGGTGGCGGCATCACCGTCGGGGAACCCTTCGATACGACGCTGCGCGTCTACTCAGGGCGAACGGGTCCGGGGTTCGCAAACCCCTTAATCCATCCCCTGCTCATCCACCACTCCTGACCCGCGCCAGCTCACGCGCGGCGGCCTGACCTTCGTCACTGGCCCAGAATGCGCGGTCGGCGGCCTGGATGCGCTTGGCCGAATTCTCCATGTGGCGCAAGGCCGCTGCCCGTGCCGCGTCCGCGTCGCCATCGCTGATCGCCTGTGCCAGTGCCGCATGCTCGGCGCGCACCTGCTGCACGAACTCGCTGCTGCGCGCCTCGTTCATGCGCGCCACCCGGATGGCGGCATGCAGGAACTGGCTCAGGAACTGCACCAGCGAGGTATAGAGCGGATTGTGCGCGGCATTCGAAATGGCGGCATGGAAGGCGAAATCCTCCTGCACGCCATCGCGCCCGGCGGCGGCCGCCTCATCGATGGCCTGCAAGGCTTGGCGGATCGCCTTTTCCTGGGCCCGGGTACGCCGTTGCGCGGCCAGTGCCGCCATCTCCCCTTCCACGCCGCGACGCAATTCGATCACGCGCAGCACGGCCTGGATCGAATCACGCCCATCCTCCACCTGCAGGTCGAGCCGGAACGGCGTGGCCTGGTTGGCACCCAGGACCACGGTGCCACTACCACGCCGCGAACCGACCAGGCCTTCGGATTTCAACCGTGAGATGGCCTCGCGGATCACCGTGCGGCTCACCGCAAAACGCTCGGTCAACTCCATCTCCGAAGGCAGGCGGGTATCGGGCGCGAACTCACCGGCGCGGATCTGCTGCGCCAGCACGCTGGTGACGTGGTCGGCCAAGGTGGCCTTGCCGCGGCCGGCAGGCGCGGCGGCCCTGCCCTGTGCAACAGCGGCCTGGACCGCCCGGGTCGTGGTGGAAGTCTTCATGGCGCGCATCATACCGCTTTTAGCATGTCCATTTCACCCCTAAAGTTGTATGACAACTTTATGCTATACTGCCGCTTGCACAAGTTCGTCACGCACTTTCCTACAGACCACGAGGAGCACACATGCATATCGTCATTACCGGCGGCGCCGGTTTCCTGGGCAGCCGACTGGCGCGCCAGCTGCTGCAGCGCGGCACCCTGACCGGCCGCGATGGCCAGCCGCAAGAGATCAAGCGCATCACCCTGCTGGACGTGGTACCGGCACAGGGTTTCAATGATGCCCGCATCGAAGCGGTGACCGGCGACATTGCCGACGCTGCCGTGATCGAACGCGTCATCACCGCCGAGACACAATCCATCTTCCACCTGGCCGCCATCGTCAGCGGCCACGCCGAGGCCGATTTCGACCTGGGCATGAAGATCAACTTCGACGCCACCCGCGTCATCCTGGAGCGCGCCCGCGCACTGGGCAGCAAGCCGCGCGTGGTGTTTACCAGCTCGGTGGCGGTATTCGGCGGCGAACTGCCGGCCGTGGTGCCGGACAACACCCTGCTGATGCCGCAAAGCTCCTACGGCGCGCAAAAGGTCATGGGCGAGCTGCTGGTGCAGGATTATTCACGCAAGGGTTTCATCGACGGCCGCGCCCTGCGCATGCCGACCATCTCGGTGCGTCCGGGTGCACCCAACAAGGCCGCTTCCAGCTTTGCCTCCGGCATCATCCGCGAACCGCTCAACGGCCAGCCCTCGGTCTGCCCGGTCACCCCGGAGACCCGCATGTGGCTGATGTCGCCGCGCCAGGCCATTGCCAACCTGATCCACGGCCATGAAATCAACGGCGCCGACCTGGGCCTGGCCCGCTTCCTGTCCATCGATGGCCTGTGCGTGACCGTCAAGGACATGGTCGAGGCACTGGAACAGGTGGCCGGTGCAGACGTGGTCAAGCTGATCGAATGGAAGGAAGACGAAGCCATCAAGCGCATCGTCAACTCCTGGCCCGGCCAGTTCGAAGCCAAGCGTGCCAAGGCCCTGGGCTTCACCGCCGACGCCAGCTTCGCCGACATCATCCGCGCCCACATCGAGGACGAAGTCAGGAAGTAAGCCGCCTGCGCGTACCTTGCGGGCAATAAAAAACGGCACCTCGCGGGGTGCCGTTTTTCTTTGTCGGGAAGCGCCCTCCAGGGCCCCTCCCATCAGCCCGGCTCATCCCCCGCATTGCCCAGCTCGGCGAACTTGCCGGCCATGGTGGGATTGCCCTTGGTCAGCTTCTTGATCGTCACGTCCTGCGCCTTGTCGTTGGCCAGCCGCAGGTTGCGGTCGGCCCCGACCAGGGCGTCGCGGGTCTTCTGCAGATGGTCGATGGACTTGTCGATCTCGTCGATGGCCGTCTGGAAGCGCCGGGACGCCAGGTCATAGTTCTTCGCGAAAGCCGTCTTGAAACTGTCGAGCTCGTTCTCGAAGTTGGTGATGTCGATGTTCTGGGCCCTCACCTGGGCCAGTTCGGCCTTGTACTGCAGCGACTTCATGCCGGCATTGCGCAGCAAGGTGATGATGGGCAGGAAGAACTGCGGCCGCACCACATACATCTTCGGGTAGCGATGCGAGACATCGACGATGCCGCCGTTGTAGAGCTCGTTGTCCGGCTCCAGCAGCGACACCAGCACCGCGTATTCGCACTTCTTCTCGATGCGGTCCTTGTCCAGTTCCTTGAGGAAGTCTTCGTTCTTTTTCTTGGTCGCGGTCTCGTCGTTCTCGTTCTTCATCTCGAACATGATGGAGATGATCTCGGTGCCACCCTCATCGGTATCGCGGAAGATGTAGTCGCCCTTGCTGCCGCTGCGGGCATCGTTGTCCTTCTCGAAGTACGCGCGCGGGAAGGCCATGGCGCGGATGCGGTTGAATTCGATCTCGCAGTGCTGTTCCAGGGTCTCGCCGACCATCTTGGTGGACAGGCGCGCCTTGAGGTCCTTCAGGCGTTCGATGGCATCATCGCGGTCCTTCAACTGGGTCTCGTACTTGTCCTTGAGCGATTGCTCGGCCAGGCGCTTTTCCAGCTCGGCCTGGGCCAGTCCATGTTTGAGCTGGTCGCGCTCCTTCTCCACGCTGCCCAGCGCCTCGGCAACGGCCAGTTGCTGGGCCAGCCGGCCAGCCTCCAGCTCGGCCCGCAGGGACTGGATTTCGGCATCGCGGGCGGCGGCGCTCTTCTGCAGTTCGTTGACCAGCCTGGCTTCGGCCAGCTGCTGGCTGGACTGCTGGTCGCGCCGCAGTTGCTCCAGCTCGTTGGCCAGGGCATCACGCTCCTTGGCCACCTCGCCCAGCGCTTCGTTCACGGCCAGCTTGCGCGCCACCTCCGCTGCATCGATCTGGGCGCTCAGCCGCTGGATCTCGGCGTCCTTGCCGGCGCTGGCCTGGTTCATCTCGGCCACGGCCTTGGCCTGGGCCAGTTCGAGGGCGGTGCGCTTGTCCTGCTCGGCCAGTTCCAGCCGCTCATGCAATTGCTGCTCGAACTCGCCGTCGCGTACCTGCTTGAGGATCTGGGCGTAACCCGCTTCGTCGATCTTGAATGCCTTGCCGCAATGCGGACACATGATTTCGTGCATGCTCACCTTTCCTTTGCCTGGTCCCGGATCCGGGCGACCGGTCCGGCCCGATGTCGGGTGCTGGGAGCATGCCAGATTTTCGGCGGCGACGCGCCCGCTGGACAAAAAAAAGCGCGGCCCGATACGTGCGGCCGCGCAGTGACATCACTTCCTCGGAGATCAATGAAACCTGCTATGTCATGCAGACCACCCTAGCCGGCCTTGCCCAGCATGTTGAAGATGCTGGAGAAGTCCAGCTTGCCGGCGCCATTCATGCTGTGGATATCGTAGAGGTTGCGGGCCGCCGAACCCAGCGGAATGGCGCAGTTGGTAGCCAGTGCATTTTCCACCGCCAGCCCCAGGTCCTTCAACATCAGGTCCACACCGAAACCACCGGCATAGCCCTTGGCGGCCGGCGCCGTGTCCATCACGCCCGGGCAGGGATTGTAGACTTCCAGCGTCCAGTTGCGTCCGGAACTCTTGGACATGATCTCCGAGAGCACCTTGGGGTCCATGCCATTGGCAATGCCCAGGCGGATCGCCTCGGAAGTGCCGATCATCAGGATCCCCAGCAGCATGTTGTTGCACACCTTCACGGTCTGACCGCTGCCGCTCTCACCGGCGTGGTAGATGGCCTTGCCCATCTTCTGCAGATAGGGCTGGGCCGCCTCGAAGGCCGCCGTGCTACCGCCGACCATGAAGGTCAGCGTGCCGGCGGTGGCGCCGTTGGTGCCACCGGAGACCGGTGCATCGAGCATCTCGAAGCCGCGGGCCTTGGCGGCGGCGGCCACCTTGCGTGCCGCTTCCGGAGCGATGGTGGAGCAGTCGATCAGCAGGGTGCCGGGCCTGGCCGAGGCCAGCACGCCGGCGTCGCCCAGGTACAGCGACTCGACATGCCGGCTGGCCGGCAGCATGGTGATGACCACGTCGGCCTTGGCCACCGCTGCCATGGAGTCGGGCTCGGTCTTGCCGCCGACTTCCACCAGCTTGTCCACGCTGGCCTTGACCAGGTCATGGCCGCTGACGGCAAACCCGGCCTTGACCAGGTTCTGCGCCATCGGCAAGCCCATGTTGCCCAGGCCGATGAAGACGATGTTGGCGCTCATGATGCTCTCCTCACTTCAGGGTGATGGTGGTGTTGACCTGACCGGCTTCTTCATCCGGGGCGTACCAGCGTGCGGTGACGGTCTTGGTCTGGGTCCAGAAGGTCACGGCCTGCTTGCCGTTGGGGCCCAGGTCGCCCAGCTTGGAGGCGCGCGAACCGGTGAAGCTGAAGTAGGCCACCGGCACCGGAATAGGCACGTTGATGCCGACCTGGCCGACGTCGATCTCGTTCTGGAACTTGCGCGCCGCATAGCCGGAGCTGGTGAAGATGGAGGTGCCGTTGCCGTTCGGATTGGCGTTGATGAAGGCGATGGCTTCATCCAGGGTATCGAGTTCGACGATGCACATGGCCGGGCCGAAGATTTCCTGGGTGTAGATATCCATCTCGGGCTTCACGCCGGTGAAGACGGTGGGGCCGACGAAGTTGCCGTTCTCGCTGCCGGCCACCTTGCAGTTGCGGCCATCCAGCAGCAGCTTGGCACCCTGCTCCACGCCGCTGCCGATCAGGCGTTCCACGCGGGCCTTGGCCGCTGCCGAGACCAGCGGGCCGACATCGGCCTTGCGGTCGGTGCCCGGGCCGACCTTCATGGCCTTGGAGCGTTCGACGATTTCCGGAATCCATTCGCGGGTCTGGCCCACCAGCACCACCACCGAGTTGGCCATGCAACGCTGGCCGGCGGCACCGAAGGCGGCGCCCAGCAGGTTGTTGATGGCCTGGTCCTTGGGCGCATCCGGCAGCACGATGCAGTGGTTCTTGGCGCCCATCATGCACTGGGCGCGCTTGCCGGCTTCGCTGGCACGACGGTAGATGTGGGTGCCGACATGGGTGGAACCGATGAAGGAGACCGCCTTGATATCGGGATGGTCGCAGATCATGTTGGCCACGTCCGGGCCGCCATGCACCACGTTGAGCACGCCCGGCGGCAGGCCGGCCTGGTTGGCCAGCTCGACCAGGAACAGCGACGAGGTCGGATCCTGCTCCGAGGGCTTCAGCACGAAGGTATTGCCGCACGCCACCGCGATGGGGAACATGAAGCAGGGCAGCATCACCGGGAAGTTGAAGGCGGTGATGCCTGCCCCCACGCCCAGCGGTTGGTAGAGGGTGTAGACGTCGACGCCGCCGGCCACGTTCTCGGCCAGCTCGCCCAGTTGCAGCGAGGTGATCGAGCAGGCGTGCTCCACCACTTCCAGGCCGCGCATGACTTCGCCTTCGGCGTCGGGCAGGGTCTTGCCGTGTTCACGGGTGATCATTTCGGCCAGCGGGGCGATGTTCTCGCGCAGCAGCTGCTGGAACTTCAGCATGATGCGCATGCGCTGCGCCAGCGAGGTATTGCGCCAGGTCTTGAAGGTGTCCTTGGCGTTGGCAACGGCGCGGTCGACTTCTTCCTTGGTGGCAAACGGCACGCGCGCCACCACTTCCTGAGTGGCCGGGTTGAGCACGTCGCGCCACTCCTGGGAGGTGGATTGCACCTTCTCGCCGTTGATGTACAGGGGAACGTTGGGGATGTTGGCTTGGCTCATGATGCAATTTCCATAGTGTGGGGGTGGAGATCAGGATGACCGGGAGCCCTGCTCCCGGCCGCGAACATTACTGCTTGACCAGCGGGCAGGCGGCGTCCATCGGGCGGAAGGCCTGCTGGGCAGGAATCACCGACAACAGCTTCAGGTAATCCCAGGCGCCCTTGGATTCGGCCGGGGCCTTGACCTGGTACAGGTACATGTCGTGGATGACGCGGCCATCCGGGCGGATCGAGGCATTGCGCATGACCGCGTCCGAGATCGGGATCTCGCGCATCTTCTGCGAGACCACCTTCCAGTCAGCCGTCTTGGCGGCCGCGCGGGCCTTCAGGAAGTGGTAGACGCTGGAATAGACACCCGCCTGCACCATGGTCGGCTTGATGTTCTTGAACTGCGATTCGAAGCGCTTGGAGAAGGCACGGGTCTGGTCGTCGTAGTCCCAGTAGAAGCCATCGGTATAGACCAGTCCTTGCGCCGCATCCAGCCCCAGCGCATGCACGTCCGAGAGGAACACCAGCAGGGCCACCAGGCGCTGGTCCTTGCCGCCGACGGCAAAGGAGCGCGCCTGCTTGATGGCGTTGACCACGTCGGTGCCGCCATCGGCCAACCCGATCACCTGGGCCTTGGAGGCCTGCGCCTGCAGCAGGAAGGAAGAGAAGTCCGAGGCGTTCAGCGGGTGGCGCACCGAGCCCACCACCGTGCCGCCATTGGCCTTGACCACGTCGGACGCATCCTTTTCCAGCGAGTGGCCGAAGGCGTAGTCCACCGTCACGAAATACCAGGACTTGTTGCCCAGCTTGGTCAGCGCCGCAGCCGCGCCGGCGGCTTGCGAGTAGGTATCGAACATCCAGTGGAAGCCATTCGGTGCGCATTCGGCCGTGGTCAGCGCGCCGGTGGCCGGGCCGCTGTACATGGCGATGCCGCCCTTGTCCTTGATCAGCTTTTGCACCGCCAGTGCCACCGAGGAATTGGTCAGGTCGGCGATGGCCTCGACCTTGTCGCGGTCCAGCCATTCGCGGGCACGGGTCACGCCCACGTCGGGCTTGTTCTGGTTGTCGGCCGAGAGGATCTCGATCTTCATCCCCTTGCATTCATTCTTGAGGCAATCCTCTACGGCCATCTTGGCGGCCACCACCGAACCTTGCCCGCCCATGGCGGAATACGGGCCGGACATGTCGGTGAGCACGCCGATCTTGACCGTGTTGGCGTCTTGCGCCAGGGCCGGGGAGGTCGTTCCAGCGAGGGAAAACGTACAGGCTACGGCAGCGGCCGTGAAGGAACGGCCGATTACGTTCTTGCGCATCATGTCTCCTAGATATTGTGATTGTTGTCGGCCACGCCCGCGTTACGTCGACGCCGGGTCTTGCCGTTGTCCTCCCTCCGCTGCTGCGCCCGACGCATTGCTGCAGGTCATCCCGGCGCTGCTACGGCATCGCTATTCTGCATGTGCGTAATTAGCGCTACAATAACCAGAAACCCAAAACGATTTTGCATCAATGCAAAACACCCTCTGGAGACCGCATGCTGGACTGGGACAATCTCAGGATCTTCCTCGAACTCACCCGCAGCCAGGGCCTGGTGGATGCCGCCAAGAAACTGGGTATCGACCACTCCACCGTCTCGCGCCGCATGAAGCGTTTCGAGGAACAGGTAGGCAGCCAGCTGTTCGACCGTAACAACCATGGCTACAAGCTGACCGCCGATGGCTACCGCCTGGTCGAATATGCCGAGCAGGTCGAAAGCACCCTCTACGCCGCCACCGAGGAACTGGGGGGCCACAACAGCAAGCTCTCGGGACAGGTCAGGCTGGGCGCCACCGAAGGTTTCGGCACCTTCGTGCTGGCGCCGCATATCGCCCATTTCTGTGCCAGCAATCCGCATATCACGGTCGACATGCTGCCCATGCCGCGCTTCGTGAACCTGTCCAAGCACGAGGCCGACATCAGCGTGTCGATCGAACGGCCGCTGTCGGGTAATTACGTGGTCACAAAACTGTCCGACTATGTCCTGAAGCTTTATGCTTCACGTGAATACCTGGCCAGCCACCCGCCCATTCACAGCTTGGCTGACCTGGCGCAACATCACTTCATCGGCTACATCGATGATCTGGTCTTCAGCGAGGAATTGCGCTACAAGGATACGGTGGCCCCCGATTCCTTCCGGGCCTTTCGCAGCACCAGCGTGGTGGCCCAATACACGGCGGCCTGCGCCGGCCGGGCGCTGGCCATCCTGCCCTGCTTCCTGGCGCAGCAGTCGGAGCAGCTGGTGCCGGTGCTGGCCGATGACGTCGCCATCACCCGCACCTTCTGGTTGGTGGCCGCCAGCGAACAACGCCATGTGGCGCGGGTCTCGGCCCTGTGGCGCTACCTGCGCGAATGCGTGGAAGCCAACCGCGACTTCCTGATGGGCCGGTCGCGGCAGATGCGCTGGCTGGACTGATGGTCGTGCGGGCCTGCGCCAGCTGAAGCAAGAGCTAGACATTCGTTCCAACCCGGCCGCAAGGCGCTCCCCCTACGGCGCCGCCCGGCCCTATCCCAAGGAGATGACGATGGCTGCAAAGAAGATCCTGTTGTTGACCGGTGATTTCGCCGAGGACTACGAAACCATGGTGCCGTTCCAGGCACTGCAGATGGTGGGCCATACGGTGCATGCGGTATGCCCCGGCAAGAAGGCCGGCGACAAGGTCAAGACCGCCATTCACGACTTCGAAGGCGACCAGACCTATACCGAAAAGCCGGGCCACCAGTTCGCCCTCAATGCCAGCTTCGACGATGTCAGTGCGGCTACCTACGATGCGCTGGTGGTGGCCGGTGGCCGCGCCCCCGAATACCTGCGCTTGAATCCCAAGGTGATCGAACTGGTGCAAGCCTTTGCCAAGGCCGACAAGCCCATCGCGGCGGTCTGCCATGGTCCGCAGGTGCTGGCCGCAGCCGGCGTGCTGGAGGGCAAGAAGGTCTCGGCCTATCCGGCCTGCGCACCGGAAGTGAAGCTGGCCGGCGGCCACTACGCCGACATCGCGGTAGACGCTGCCGTCACCGATGGCAAGCTGGTCACCGCCCCGGCCTGGCCGGCCCATCCGGCCTGGCTGGCGCAGTTCCTGCAGGTGCTGGGCACGCGGATCGAGCTGTGATCGTCGTTCAGGTGTAGCAACATGAAGCGCATTCCCACGGGGTGCGCTTTTTTATTCCTGCAGCCTCGCAAGGCAGCAGGGTTTCCGTGACGCAGATTTCAGATTCCTTTCGGCAACATGTGTCCACTTCCGCCGGCGGCTCCCACCAGCCGCTAGAATCGCGCTATTCCGCCATTTTTCGGCATCCCCACAATATGCCCGAAGATGATCCGTCTTCAGGGCATGCAGCCGATAACCAACCCCCAGGCCATGAGCGACCAGGACCGCGAGATCACCGCCACCGTACTGCGCGAGCGATCGCGGCTGGGCGGCTTCATCCGCCGCCGGGTAGCCGATGCCGGCGAGGCCGAGGACATCCTGCAGGAAGTGTTCTATGAATTCGTCCAGGCCTACCGCCTGCCCGAACCCATCGAGCAGGTCAGCGCCTGGCTGTTCCGGGTAGCGCGCAACCGCATCATCGACCGCTTCCGCAAGAAGAAGGAGGAGCCGCTGGCCGAGGCCAGCGATGCCGACGACTTCGACGGTGCCGACAGTGCCTGGCGGCTGGACCTGGTGTTGCCGGCCAGCGCCGACGGCCCAGAGGCCGCCTATATTCGGGCGACCCTGCTGGAGGCGCTGCAAACAGCCCTCAATGAATTGCCCGAGGCCCAGCGCGAGGTCTTCATCGCGCATGAACTCGATGGCAAGAGCTTCAAGGAAATGGCCGCCGCCAGCGGCACCAGCCTCAATACCCTACTGGCGCGCAAGCGCTATGCCGTCCTGCATCTGCGCGAGCGCCTGCAGGCGATTTATGACGAATTGGAGATGGAATGATGGATCAGGATCAAATGGACAATCGCCAACGCCCGCGCTGCGGCGTCGGCTCGCGCTGGTGGGTGCTCAAGCTGGTGGTGGTGATACTGGTGTGCGTGCCCCTGCTGGGCGCGGTAGTCATGTACCTGTGGAACTGGGTGATACCGCCGATCTTCCCGGGCGTGGCCGAGATCGGCTTCTGGCGCGCGCTGGGCTTGCTGGTGTTGTGCCGTATCCTGTTCGGTGGCTTCCGTGGACGCCACGGTGGCTGGCGCGAAAAGCGCCGCCTGATGCGTGCCCGCTGGCAGGCCATGACCCCGGAAGAGCGCGAGCGCTGCCACGCACGCATGGGCCGCTTCGGCCGTGGCCGCGACCAGGAGTGAGCATGCAGGCCATATCCTCCTCCCAGACCAGCGACTGCAAGCAAGCCCCTGGCGTGATCGTTCCGGTGGTCAACCTCAAGCGCTGCGAAGGCAAGGCCGACTGCGTGCCGGTCTGCCCCGAGAACGTATTCGAAGTGCGCCGTATCGACGATAGCGACTTCGCCACCCTGGGCTGGCTGGGCAAGTTCAAGCTGCGCGTGCATGGCATGCAGGTCGCCTATACCCCCAATGCCGATGCCTGCCGTGGCTGCGGCCTGTGCGTCAAAGCCTGCCCGGAGCGCGCCATCACGCTGGCACGGCGCTGATCTTTCCGGAACACGGCCCTGCCAGGTCGGGGCCGGCCGGCATCCTCCCTCAAGGAGTCCCCATGAAGCTGCTTCCTCCCTCGCGTCCCCGTCGCGTCGTCGTGGCCGGCGCCAGCAGTGCCACCGCCCGCCTGTTGCTGCTCCTGCTGCGCGACTCCGGCGTACATGCCACGGCGCTGGTGCGCCAACCGGCTACCCTGGTAGCCGACGAGATCATCAGCGACTGGACCACCAACCCGCGCAGCACCGAAGCCATCGCCACCGCCGATGCGGTGGTGCTGCTGACGGGCGTCTGCGGCGCCAGCCACTGGGAGCATTACCAGCAAGGCATGGTCGATACCGCCCGCCAGGTGGCACAGGCGGTGGGTGAACGGGCGACCCGGGTGGTGTATTTTTCGTCGCTGGCAGCCGATGCCGCGTCGCAGAACTGGTACCTGCGCGCCAAGGGCCTGGCCGAAGCCGCCTTGCAAGCGCTGCCGGGCAGCGTGATCTTCCGCCTGGGTCCGGTAGTGCGCGGCAGCCCGCAACCGCTGCCGTTCGAGCAGGCATTGCTGCAACCGGGGCCGGCGGCGCCGGTGATCCTCTATGAGGACCCGGAGCGCACCAGCCGTCCAATCAACCTGGGGGATGTGGCCACCATCGCCGAAGCCGCGGCACTAGGGGAAGGTACGCCCGGCCTGTATGAGCTGGGCGGCCCCGAAGAACACAGCCTGGCGCAACTGGCGCGGCTGGCCAATGGCGGCGACCTGCCCTTGCAGCGGGCCTCCTTGCAGGCCCTGCCCTGTCCGGCGCTACAGCGTTCGGTCGGTGATCTGCTGGCACGCATCGCCGCACCGCGCGACGCCCGGGCCAGCCTGGAGACGGCGGCGCACTTCGGCTTGCGGCTCACGCCCCTGTCGCTGGCCTGGCCGCTGGATGCGGTCGAGGCCTGAGCGACGCCCGGCGCACCGCCGGTTTCATTTCACGGAACGGGTCCAGGCCGGCACATCCTTGTGCAGGAAGGCGCGCAAGCCTTCCCGGCCCTCCTCGGAAGCGCGCAGGTCTGCAATCACACCAGCGGTATAGTCGGCCAGTTCGGGGGTGACCCGCAGCGGATTGGCTACCTGCACCAGTTGCTTGGCCGCGCGCATGGCTTGCGGGCCGTTGGCCAGCAGGGTATCGATGATCTGCATGACCTTCACTTCCAGCTCGGCCGGCGACACCACTTCATGCACCAGGCCGACCGCCGCCGCCCGCACAGCCGAGAAGCGCTCGCCGGAGACGAAATAGCGGCGCGCCTGCGACACTCCCATCTTGGCGATCACATACGGGCTGATGGCCGCAGGCGCCAGGCCCAGCTTGACCTCGGAGAGCGCAAAGAAGGCCGACTCGGACGCCACCGCAATATCGCAGCACGACACCAGCCCCACGCCTCCCCCCATCACCGCCCCCTGCACCTTGGCCACCGTGGGCGCGGCAAAGCCATTGAGTGTCTCCATCAACTTGGCCAACTGGCGGGCATCGCGCAGGTTGTCCTCACGCGAGGCGTCTGCCATGCGCCGCATCCAGGCCAGGTCGGCACCGGCCGAGAAGGACTTGCCGGTCGAGGCCAGCAACAGCACACGGGTACGCGGATCCTGGCCTGCCTCGCTGATCAGGCCGATCAAGTGGGCAATCAACTGGTCGTCGAAGGCGTTGTGGACGTCAGGCCGGTTCAGCGTGATGGTGGCTACGCCACGGCTGTCGATGTCGAGGTGGGCTGCGGCTGTCATGTGTACTCCTGTCGTTGTCTGTCTATGCACCGGTCCGGGGCGGTGTTTCTCGGGAGCATAACGTAAACACTCCGGCAGGATTGTTGGGCGGAGGACAAAGGAGGACGGGGATGGGCGGAAGCCCATGCGCTATATCAAGGTGCGGCTTGATGAGGCCGGCGCCCGGAAGACCGATACGTCCCACTCCATGAGCAAACCTAATGATTTTATGAAATCAAATCACTTTTTTTCATGGATTGCCCCACCTAAAATCCGTTTCGAACATCGTCAATGCGGAAAGCCGGGTAAGGATCATCATGAACAAAGAATTCACATTTGCCATCAAGAGCATCAGTTTCGACGAAGACTATCGTCCTTCTGACAATACGCGCATCACCACCAACTTCGCCAATCTGGCCAGGGGGGCGAGCCGCCAGGAAAACCTGCGCAACACCTTCAGGATGATCGACAACCGCTTCAATGCCCTGGCGCATTGGGACAATCCCACTGGTGATCGCTATCAGGTCCAGCTGGAAATCATTTCGGTCGGGATGAATGTCGATGGAGAAAACACCGGCAACGCCCTCCCCCTGATCGAGATCCTCAAGACCACGATCATCGATCGCCGCACCGGCGAGCGTATTGCCGGCATCGTGGGGAACAACTTCTCTTCCTACGTGCGCGATTACGACTTCAGCGTCGTCCTGCTGGAGCGCAACCGGAACCAGTCCACCTTCAGCGCGCCGGAGGATTTTGGCGACCTGCACGGCAAGCTGTTCAAGGCCTTCGTCAATTCGGACGCCTACCAGGCCCATTTCAGCAAGCCGCCCGTGATCTGCCTGAGCGTGTCCAGCAGCAAGACCTATGAGCGCACTGAAAACCGGCATCCGGTATTGGGCGTGGAATACGTGCAGGACGCCTATTCCCTCACCGACGACTACTTCAGGAAGATGGGCCTGCAGGTGCGCTATTTCATGCCACCCAATAGCGCCGCGCCCCTGGCCTTCTATTTCTCGGGCGATCTGCTGGGTGACTACACCAATCTGGAACTGATCAGCACCATCAGCACGATGGATACCTTCCAGAAGATCTATCGGCCCGAGATCTACAACGCCAATTCCGCCGCCGGCAAATCCTATCAACCCAGCCTGAAGCATCAGGACTACTCCTTGACGCGGATCGTCTACGACCGCGAAGAGCGCAGCCGGCTGGCCATCGAGCAGGGCCGCTTCGCCGACGAACACTTCATCAAGCCTTACCAGGCGGTACTGGCGCAATGGTCCGCCCATGCTGCGCACTGATCCACTCCACACACCAGGTCATCCATTGTGAAAAAACTCTTACCCACCTCCACCGCCGGCAGCCTGCCCAAACCTTCCTGGCTGGCCGAGCCCGAAAAACTCTGGTCGCCCTGGAAACTGCAAGGCGACGAACTAGGCCATGGCAAGCAGGATGCCTTGCGCCTGGCATTGCAGGAGCAGCAGCACGCCGGCATCGACATCGTCAGCGATGGCGAGCAGACGCGCCAGCATTTCGTGACGACCTTCATCGAGCACCTGGACGGGGTCGACTTCGCCAAGCGCGAGACCGTCAGGATCCGTGACCGCTACGACGCGAGCGTGCCCACGGTGGTGGGCGCGGTGTCGCGCCAGAAGCCGGTCTTTGTCGAGGATGCCAGGTTCCTGCGCCAGCAGACCAGCCAGCCCATCAAATGGGCGCTGCCAGGTCCCATGACCATGATCGATACGCTCTATGACGCCCATTACAAGAGCCGCGAAAAGCTGGCCTGGGAATTCGCCAAGATCCTCAACCAGGAAGCCCGCGAACTGGAGGCGGCCGGGGTCGACATCATCCAGTTTGACGAGCCGGCCTTCAATGTCTTCTTCGACGAGGTCAATGACTGGGGCGTGGCCACCCTGGAGAGGGCCATCGAAGGCCTCAAGTGCGAGACGGCCGTGCATATCTGCTATGGCTATGGCATCAAGGCCAATACGGACTGGAAGAAGACGCTGGGTTCGGAATGGCGTCAATATGAAGAGGCCTTCCCCAAGCTGCAGCAGTCCGGCATCGATATCGTCTCGCTGGAATGCCACAACTCCCGTGTGCCCATGGACCTGATCGAACTCATCCGGGGCAAGAAGGTGATGGTCGGGGCCATCGACGTGGCGAGCCATACTGTCGAGACGCCCGAGGAAGTCGCCGATACCCTGCGCAAGGCATTGCAGTTCGTCGATGCCGACAAGCTCTATCCTTGCACCAATTGCGGCATGGCGCCCTTGCCGCGTGACGTGGCCAGGGGCAAGCTCCATGCCTTGAGTGCCGGTGCGGAAATCATCCGTCAGGAGCTGGCGCGATAACACTGCCCCGGGCCATGGCCGTCGCGTGCAATTCGCGACGGCCGTACCAGGAGAGCCGCACGGGCTCTGTCACACCGTATCTGCCATTCTCTTCCTTCCATGTCCATTTTCAGCCCCGTCATCGAACCCTCGCGCCTGCGCGAGGCGCTCGGGCATTTTGCGTCCGGCATCACCGTGATCACCTCCCTGGTCGATGGCGAGCCTGTCGGTTTCACCTGCCAGTCGTTCTATAGCGTGTCGATGAGTCCGCCTCTGGTGTCCTTCTGCGTCATGTCCGGGTCGGCCAGCCTTCCCAGGATTCGCGCGGCGGGACGGTTCGCCGTCAATGTCCTGTCGGAGGAGCAGATTGGGGTTTCCGCACAATTCGGCGGGCGCGGCGGGGACAAGTGGGCCGGGATTGAATGGACGAGGTCACCGCTGGGTAATCCGGTCATCGCCGCTAGCCTGGTTTGGCTGGATTGCCAGGTGCATGCGGAACATGCTGCGGGGGATCACGTGATCGTGATCGGTGAAGTGAAGGAATTGGATACGCAAGATGCGGCTGATGGGCAGCCATTGCTGTATTTCAGGGGGCGATATCGGAATATTGCTGTGTCGGGTAACTCAGGTGCGGCGATTTGTTTTGGAAACAGTCTCACCACCATCTGACACCGTTCTGACTGAGTAGGCCCGTGAAGGCCGTATCGAAGGCGCTCTCGAATTTGAGACACAAGCGCGCCCCTTCGACAGGCTCAGGACAGGCTTCGATGCGCGGCTATGCCGCTACTCAGGACGAACGGTAAGTGAGATGCGCGAGAAAAATGATTCGCCCGCTTGCGCGGGCTTTCGATTGAATGGGTTGGCTTGGATTGCTTTCGGTGCGCGCTCCGCCGCCCTCTAACGCTCGCTGCGCGAGCGAGGGATTCGCCCACGTGCCGCGGGCCCGGTTTCGCTTGCAAGCGAAACCTTTCGAATCCCCCCCGCGATGTGCTCAGCACATCGCTAGGTGCCGCTGTCCAGTCCTAAAATAGGTTGACAGGTTTTACTGCAACACAGACGCCCGATGCACCGCATCGGGCGTTTTGTATTTCAGGGCCGTATGAGGCCGTTCCTGGTTATAAATCCTTACTAATTGCGCCACCATCTTTGCTGCTTGTTGCAGATCTGCGGGCCGGTCAAGCAAGAACTCTCCTTTAAGAATCCCATTGATTCGTTCGGCCAGGGCGTTTTGGTAGCAGTCATATCCATCGGTCATTGAGCAAACCAAGCCGTGGCGGTGATGGATATTCTGGTAATACGTCGAG
>Ga0209677_100349_pt1 | contig 28843 bp, 30 predicted proteins | sample AraplaCvi_mCL_r2_2_FD_184285 | JGI IMG/M metagenome (GOLD analysis project Ga0209677, IMG submission 184285) | Arabidopsis root microbial communities from North Carolina, USA - plate scrape CL_Cvi_mCL_r2 (SPAdes) (version 2) | ecosystem: Host-associated > Plants > Roots > Endosphere | place: USA... | reverse complement strand
CCGTAGCGAACGCGCAATTCCGCGTAGGTGTCCGGCATGAGCTGCATCAAGCCGACGGCGCCTTTCGGTGACAGGGCCTCAGCGTTGCCATTGCTTTCGATCCGGATGACGGCGCGGATCCAGGATGCCGGTACAGCGAAACGGCTTGCTGCTTCGTCGATGAAGGACTGCCACCGGACAGCGTCCCCCGCGGACGCCGCGGATGCAGGTGCGGCGTCCGCTGTAACGGGGAACGAAGTTGCGACCGAGGCCGCGGCGATGATGCCGAAGCAGCGACGTGGGCGTGCCGTCGGCCTGATCACGTCTGTCGCCGCGACGGACGGGTCCAGCTCAGATGGAAGATGTCGCTGTCCCGTTCGAGATGGAACAGGTTGGCGCGGATCGGGTACGCAAAGGACGGATCGTCGATCACGAGCACAACGTAATTGCCTGCCCGCTCGCCTGTGCGTTTCCAGCCTGCGCCGATCTCCACGTCGCCGGTGAGCACGCGATAGTCCGGCGCATTTTCGGCGTCGCTCGCGACCGCCGGGATGATGTCGATCTCACGGTCGAGCGCCAACGTCCGGATGGTGCCTTTATATCCATCGTTTCCGCGCTTGAAGATGCCGATATGTGCCATGATTTGCTCCACGTTGGGCTCAGTTTAAGGAAAGGATCAGCGTGCACCCGCGCGCCAGACGAACCGGCCGTCGCCGGCTTCGTCGGTCCACAGCGGGACGGCGCGCGCGATGACGGCGGCCTTCGGCAACGGGCCGAAATAGCGGCCGTCGAAACTGTCGGGTTCGTCCCAGTTCATGAGAAAGACTTCGTCGTTGCTGATGACGCGGCAACCTTGCCAGCTTGGTAAAGGGCGGCCGCGGCCGTCGCGCTCGCGAGCTGGCGCAGCGACAATGCCGTCGACGTTGATGTGAGTGCCGATCCGGCACACAGTTTGGCCGGAAACGGCAAAGATGCGCTTGAGCATTGGCACGCCGAGCGGCAGATAGCCGCCATGATCCAGGAACGAGCCAAGCGGTGGAGGCGGCCGCACGACGACAAGGGTCGTGACGTGCAGACAGCAGGGCGGTTCGACGGCGTACAGTCCGCGAGGAACGCTTGCCGTGAGGTTCCAGATGTAGTGTGGGATGTCTTGACGCCGGGTAGTTGCAGCGATGGCGGCGGCTGCCATCACTGCAAGCACGAGCGGTGCGAGCCGGGCCGTCATAGCATGATCCTGCGGCGCTTCAGCCAGGCACAATGCCGGGTGAGCGTATAGGGGCGCGGTCTTTCGCCGGCGATAAGACGATTGTGAACGTGCCGCCAGTGATCCGGAGCTGCATCGGCCGGACCGATGCCGAGCGCCTCGACAGCGTCGATGGCCTGCAAGACACGTTCGACTTTCGGCCAGCTTTTGATCGACAGCAAGATTTCGCCACCTGGCCGTGTGAAGGCCGCGGTGGTGCAGCCCTCGCCGGGCGCGACGGCGCGCAGAATATCGATCTCGGAGCAGACGGTTCCGTAGTCGTTGCCTGCCCAGCGGACGATCGCGAAAACGGCATCCGGCGCGAACGAAACACGGCGGCGATGACGGTCAAGACGAAGGCTGGCCACGGGCCGGCCGAAACGGATGCGCTGTTCGACGCGCCTGGCCAACCATGTCAGCTCGACATGAGTCAGCCAGCCCGGTGCCGGACCGGCGAATTGGCGGGAGAAGCAGTTGGCCGTCATTGAACGCGCCCTCTGCCCGATTGGTGAGCCGCAAGCCGGCCCAGGCCGGGCACTGGCTTGGCGGCGTGGATTACGCCACGTCCACGATCAGACGTGGACTTGCGCAACCCGATATCGGCCCAGGCTTGCACGTCTTCGATCGTATAGACGACGCGACCGCCGAGCTTCCGGTAAAGTGGGCCGGTGCCATGCGTGCGATGTTTATCCAGCGTGCGGATGGAGATGCCGAGCATGCGAGCGACTTCAGGAGTCCTGAGGTAGCGCGGAGACGGAGAGACTTTGTCGGCCATGGGATACGTCCGGCTTGAGTTGGCCGTCATTGCTCATTGACGGCGTGATGGGCGCAGCATGGCGGATTTCCGGCAGCGACAAGGATGACGAAGATAGAGGGACGTAAACTGTCCATCCCCCCTCAAGCGACGGTCGTTGCTCGGGTGACATTGCTTCATGAGGGGCCCAAGGAGGAGGAATGGCGGGGGTTCACTTGCACCCATCCGCCGTCATCCCGCCGCGGCCCTCGGTGGAAGCTAACCAGCGATCCGACGACGAGATTCCGTGGCCCACCGCGCCCCCTGGATTGCAGTCATCCGATATACTATGCAGGGAACTTAATTGGAGAGCGTAGCGATGGCGAGGGAAGTTGATCGGCCTGGGCGTGTCGATGAGATCGAGATCAGCGAGTCGGCCGCGATCACAGTCGAGCAGATTGATGAGGAGATCACCGTCGCCATCGCGAGCGCTGTTTGCGTCCATTTTCAAGTGACGGTGGATCAGGCGCTCAAACTGTCCCGGGCCCCGGCCGTGGCCGCTGACAACGCGGCCAGATACCTTTCAGCAACGCAGACCTAGGAGGGGCAGCCGCGAGCCTCAGGGCGAGCGGCTACGGCTCGGACGAAACGGCTTTTGTCTGTTGATGCGATGCACACCCCGATCATGAGTGCGCGGCCTAGCGTCCGCTGAGCAGATCGCGATAGCCGCCGCGCATGCGACGGATAGCGTCTCTCACCAAGCGAATGATTTGCGCGCGACGCGGAGATGTCAGCCACTCGCGGCGCGACTGGCTGCGAACAAGCGGGTCGAGCAAAGCGGCGGCAATTTCACGATAGCTTGCGCTAGCCTGCCACCCGTCCAGCGCGCGAAGCATGAGGATCAGCCGTCGCCGCTGCTGCGTCGTGAGCGGCGCGACTGGGGGCGCCGCCGATCCGGTCAGGCTGTTCCAGAGATGCAACGCGGCTTCGACGCGCTGCGGCAGATGGGCGTCAAAGGGAATAACAGCTGCAAACGGTGTGGTCGGCGGAGCATCATCAAGCATCCAAAGCTGGCGGCTGCCGCCATGCTCGCGCAGCAAGACATGGCGGCCGTCTGGCCGGTTGGCCGCAAATGCTGCCGGCGGTAGCTGCTCAAATGTCTGAAAGCTGACGGACTCGAGCGGCGGCGCCCTGGTCAGAATGACCGCGGCCGGCAGGATGTTCGGATCCCAGAGCGTGAACGCTTGATCGCTACGCTGTCGCGGATCACACGGAAAAGTTCAGGCCCCAGCGCTTTGCCAGCGCCAGGGCCACCTCCTGGTCGCTTGGCGCTTGGCTCTCCAGAAGCAGGCTCATTTCTCGATAGTCTTCGCGATAGAGCGGGTCGCGTCTCAGAAACTCACAGGCAAATCCTGACTGCTGCACGTCGTCTAGATAGTCGGTCGATTCCTCCGACCGCCATCCTGCTCCGTCTGGCATGCGATAATCCCCACGATACGCAAAACGCATGCCCCAAGCCCGGACGGTACTATTTGCAGGGCCTCGCAAATTAGAAGTGCCTGGTCGCGCAATACGTGTTGCAGCGCTCTGACCGTGAAAGACGACGAATTGAACGGGAGTCCCTGAAAACAGGTGAACTTACAGTTCCTTACGGCGAGCGTCGAACGAGGTCGCGATAGCCGCTCCGGCTCATCCAGCGTGCACGTGCAAGATGGCTGTCATGTACGCTGCGCGCGCGTACGGGCTCGCGTTGAGGGTCCAGGCCGAAGATGATCTGCACGACCTCGCGCCAGTCCGCCCCTTCTTCGGCGGCGTCCAGGAGCCGCAGATAGGTCTTAAGATGGCGCTCGTCATACGGCGTGACGTGCGGCTCGTCGGGCGGATAATCGTCGAACGCAGGAATGGTCATTGGCGCACGCCCGAGTTCGTTTACACACCAAATGTACGACTTGAGATTACGACTTGGTTCGGTTTGACTTGGTTCGGTTTGATGACGGCCAAGGGGCATTTTGCGCACGATCTCGCCGTCGTTGGGGTTCGAGTCGCTAGTTGCCGCCGGCTCAACCGGTCCGATTCAATCGGAATTCGGAGTCGGAGCCAACCCCTTTTCGTCGAGCATGAATAGCCGCAAAGTGTTCGCGTGCAATCTGCGCGAATCGTCATGCCAAGGGTCTATGCGGCGGAAGCCGCCGGCGCCGCCTTAGGCGGATGCGCGCCAGGCTGGACCGACGACCTTGATGCCCCGCCTTGCGGCGGGGCATCAAGTGCCGACTGATCAGTCGGCGGTGGGCTTGCGGGCGCGGGACCAGATCAGCGTGTGGGTCTTGCCGCCCTCGTCCTCGATCAGGTTGGCGTAGATAGGACCCGTGAAGCTCGGGTCGTCGAGCTTGACCGAGAGGTATGGGCGGCCCTCGTTGGAGTGCTTCGCCCAGGCGGCTCCGATCTCGACTCTTCCGATGAAGGCGCGGTGGGTCGGCGCGTTCTCGTTGCCGCTCGCGGCTTCCTCGACCAGGCGGACGTTCTTTGCCTTGAGGCTGAGGGTGACGAGCTCGCCGGTGAAGCCCTGCTCGGTCTTGGTGAAGGTGCCGATGTTTGCCATTGTAGTTCTCCTGCTCTGTTTCCGAGCCGCGACCATCGCGGTCTCGATGGCGACCGACAGGCCGGAGACGAGCGACGCCGCATCCCTTTAAGGACCGCAGCGCAGCGAAGGATGCCGGCGGGCAACTTTCTTGGTTCGCGCGAGGAATGGGCGAAGCCCAGGGGAAGAAAGTTGAACACCGGCATTGCGGCCAGGCGATCGAGGCGCAGCCGTTGTCCGGCTAAGGTCAGGCCATCGTAGACGTGAATGGACGCGCTTCTCGGAACAGGAATTTGGCCAAGGAGAGCTGGCGGACATCACACTGCCGCCATGAGCAAGCAAGGTGGCGACGGCAGTCGTCACCCTTTATGTCAGGCGAGGATGTTCGGCGTGCGAGGACGGCGAGGCGGAACGCATCACCATCGGCCTCGAAGGAGAGTGAGGATTTGCATTCCCGGGGCGATGCAGCAAGGACGACCCCTATCTCTCGGTCAAGCTCGACGACCCGAGCTTCACGGGTCCTATCTACGCCAACCTGATAGAGGTCGGCGGCGCGGATCCGATGCGCGGTGCCGTGTGCCCTGCCCCCACGCCTGTGCCGGGCGGCGCTGATTGTCATTGCTGGCGGGCGGTAGCGTTGCGGCAAGTCTTTGCCAGGCGACGCTGCCAATTGCCAGCGCCCCAATGATCGCAAAGGCCTGACGCCAGTCTCCGGACGCCGCGGCCAAGCCGAAGAGCATGGACGTCGCAGAATAACCTGCGAGCGCGGCTGGGGCGGCGAAGATCAATGCGATCACGACGGGCAGGACCAGCCCGCGCGCCTGCGCAAACGCCGCGCGGCCTGCGACAAGGACCAGCACGCCGGCACCGATCCCGAGCACGATGCCGCCGAGCGGACCGGCTCCGGCCTGCTCTGCATGGAGGCCGACGAAAGCGCCGACAAGAAACGGCAACGTATAGATGGCCGCGTTGTAGAGCAGCCAACAAAAGACGCCGATGCCGGCGAGGATAGCAAGTGCAGCCATGGCGGATGGCTCCATTGATGGACATGGATGATGTGCGCCTCCCACCACCGCCATGGCGCGGATGAAGTGTAACCGATCGTAGACTCCGTCAAAGTCAAAATCGCAAGTCGCGAACCGCCTTTGCAGCCGCACACTGATGGTGTGGAGTCGGGCGGCCAGCAGACGCCATCAGACGGAAGAAACATGTAGATGGCAGTTGATGGCGTTTGCAGGCAGGCTGGCAAATGGAAGAACGGCGCTCACGCGCCGTCCTTGCCGATCCTCCAGACAGGGATGCCGAGGCGGCGGGCCTTGTCTGCGAGATTGGCCTGGATGCCACTGCCGGGGGTGACCAGCACCCCGATCGGCAGTGCTTCCAGCATGGCGTCGTTGCGCTTGAACGGGGCTGCCTTGCCCTTCGCCCAGTCGGGCTTGAAGGTGATCTGCGGCACCTTGCGGTGATCGGCCCAGCGTGATGCGATGCATTCGGCACCTTTCGGGCTGCCGCCGTGCAACAGCACCATGTCCGGATGCTTGACGCGGACCTGGTCGAGCTTGTCCCAGATCAGACGGTGATCATTGAAGTCGAGCCCGCCGGTGAAGGCGACCTTCGGACCCGGAGGAAGCATCACTTCGGTCGCGGCTCGTCGCCTGGCCGCGATGAAATCGCGGCTGTCGATCATCGCCGCCGTCATCGTGCGATGGCTGACCTTCGATCCGGTGCGTGGCTGCCAGTATGATCCGGTGTGCTTGGTGAAATGCTCTGCCGCCAGATCGCGGAAGCATTCCATCACATTGCGTCGCTCGATCAATGTCATGCCTTCGGCAATGAGCCGCTCAAGCTCGACGGAGCGAATTTCAGAGCCGTCCTGCTCGCGCTGGCCACGCCGTTGCGCCTGCTCGTTGCCGTCGAGCTCGCGTTCGATGCGCGTCGTGGCGCGGTGGAACAGGTGGACCGTCGACCACAGGAGATCGTCGAGGTCGGGCTCAAGCCTGGTGTCGCGCAGGCTAACGACCAGTGCGTCGAAGATGTCGGCAACGGCGCCCGCGATCAGTCGGCCTTCGGGCAATGGCCGGGAATCCGGTTCGTCCTGGAACGGACGGTAGCCGTGGAGCTGGAGTTCGGTAATCACGTAGTCGGTGGCGGAAACGGTGTCGTCGTGGTCGGTCGTCATGGCGGTGCTCCTTGATCGAATCGGCCGCGCCCATCGCGGCCTTCATAGCGACCAAAGGCGGCGGGCGGGCCGGACCTGCACCGCTTAAAGCGGCCGGAGCGAAGCGGAGGATGGCTTTGCAGCGGCTATTTTGCTTCGCGATGCAAAGCGCTCGTCCTATGGATCATGTGAGTACCTGGTCGTCGGCGCGGCGGAAAATAGTCGCAGTAAAGCCATTGCGGGGCCGGAACGCTTGCCGCAAAACGTCGCCTCTCAAGAAGGCCGTCCGCGCGGCCCTTTTCGGATGGAGAACCGCTGTACGACCCTCACAGGTCTCGCCGTCCCCGCCCGCCCTTAGCTGACTCGATCCGCCACCAGCATGAAGCGCGTGACGTCCTGCGGTGCGAGTTGAATTCGGACTGCCGCCCGGATCGTATCGAGGCCCAGCAGCCGCAGATCATCGTTGAAGTCCCCGAGCCGGGGTGACAGCGGGATGACGTCGATGCCGGCCTCGTAAGCCCGGTCGCGCAACGCGTCGTGGGCCGCCTTGCCGGCGGGATCGTCATCGCGCGCGACATAGAGACGGCGCAGTGTAGGCGGAAATAGGATGGCGGCTAGGTGCGCGGCAGAAAGTGCGCTGAGCATTGGCATGGACGGCAGAACCATGCGCAGCGACAACATGGTCTCGATGCCCTCGCCTGCCACGGCGACATCGTCGACAATGCCAAAACGGACGGCGTGACCCAGCAGGTCGCCCATCGCGCGACGGGGTGTGTCAATGGGTGCTTTGCCGAGCGTTATGGAATCGAAGCCATTGGGATTGAGCCAAGTGCGATGCACGCCAGTGATGCGGTTGCCGAGGTCGGTGACAGCAGCGATCAGCGCCGGCCAGGTCGCGGTCGGATCCTGGTCGTTGGGCCGATAGTAGCAGCGCGGGTGAAAGCGCAGGCTGTTCAGGCCATCAATGTGGGTGATGCCGCGATCAGCCAGATAGGATTGCGCGAGTGTGCCGGCGATGCCTTCCGAGATCGCCCATAACCGACGGGCCGCCGCCGATGAGCCGACAGGTGCCGATCGGCGCCGGACGACAGATACCGGATCGGCTGCGGGACACGGCAGGCTGAGGAAACGCCGTGCCTCTTCGGCGGCATCGCTGAACGCAAGTCCACGGCTCAATTGGATGACGTCGAGCAGATCGCCATGTTGCCCCGTCGCCGAATCGACCCACTTCCCGGCGACGCTCCTGCCAGACTGCCGATCGGTGAGGCGAACGAACAGGGAGCGGCCAGGCGTGTTGTTGACGTCGCCGACCAGCCAATAATTGCCTGAACGGCGGCCATTCGAAAGATAGTGCCGACACACCACCTCGGCCCGCTCGGCCAAGCGGCGGGCGAGATCAGAAATCTGCGTGGACATGGGAGCTCCAAGAGAAGAAGGCCCGCCGTCATCGGCGGGCCTCAAGGAAGTCACGCTGTGTCGACTACTCGGCCGCGGTGATGTGCGGCTCGATCGCAGCGCGCTCATCTTCGTCCAACGCCGCCGCGTCTCCCATAGCCGCTTCGCAGCCGGTCGCCGCCGATTCCACGCCGGCCGGTGCAATCGATGGCTGGTCGGGAGCGTCCAGCGCCTCGGATGTGGAGGCGAGCGGTCGATTGGGCGTGCGCAACGGCTCCGGCAGCCAACCGGAACCTTGGAGGAGCGTCTCAGCTCTTTCCGCCATCTCACCCTTCTTGAGATGCTCGAGGTGTTGAGCGGCCTGCCGATTCTTCGCCTCTCGGACCGCTTGCAGGATGCGCGCCTTGGTGACCCCACCAAAATAGTTGTCGACGGTCGGTGACCACCCCGCCGCGGCAACGTCGAGACCGATGGCGTCGGCGATGCGGTCGGCGTGCACCAGCGCGCGCGGACGTCGGTTCCAGGGCTCGTGGACGGCGTTGACGCTCATGGCGACGCAATGCGCGAACAACGCGTCGCGGCTGTCGGCATCAAACGCCAGCAGCGCGTCCCAGAGATCGCCCGGCTCGCGCGGCAGTTGCTCGGACCACCTGCGATGGCGTTCGTCGACTGCTTTCGCGATGGCCGTGTCGTTGAGACCGGGGGCCTGGCTGCCAAAGACGTAGCTCTTCACTTCGACCTCAACGCAGGACTCCAAGGCGTAGCGGTAGAACAGCCTGAGGCAGAACACATGGAGGGCCGCGAGGTGCGCCACGTCCGGATCCTGGGCGAGCGCATTGCGCAAGGCCAGTGTGCGGTAGGCCGTAAGCTCAGTCATGAGCCGATCCGGAATAGGCTTGATGCCGTCCTCCTGCTCCGGCTCGTCCGGAGCCTCTGCCGAACCAGCTTTGATTGTGCCGACGACTTCATCGGTCGCGGCGTCGGCGGCAATCGACTCCGCCTGCTCCGGCGTCGAGTCGGACTGACGGGGAACGGCCGGCTCGTCTTCCGGCCGCACGTAGGCGCGTTCGACCCGAAGCTCACCCGAGCTGTCGATGCTGACAAACACGCCGGCACGCGCGATCTCTTCAGGGTCGTACTGAACCGGTCGGTCGTCGAGTGCGGCAAGTGCCGCCTCGATCTCGCCAAGCCGGCTATCGACATGGTCGGGGAGTTCGTCGCCATCCGCGTGGGCATCTTGCAGTTGGTCGTACTCCGCGGCCAAGGCTTCGGCGCGCGCGGCCTCCTGGTTGGTCATCGCGACCGCCTCGCCGGCGACGTGCCGGAGACCAAAGGTGTGGCCATAGGGAAAGTCGGTGGCGACCTCGAGCCACTTCCATCCCTCCGCGGCGATCGTCTCGGCTTCGGTACGCAGCTTCTCGGCCACGAGGCGCTCCAGCAAAGCCATGTCCTCGAGCCAGCCGCCGTCGTCGGCTTCGAACAGATCGCGGAGCACGGTGCCGCCGGCCGTCTCATAGGCCGCGAGGCCAACAAACCGGGCGCGCTTGTCGGAGGCCCGTACCGCGCGCTCGGTCAGAAGCCGCCTGATCTGATAGGGCTCATCATAGCCCGACTTGTTGACGGTCTCCCAGGCCTGCTCCTGCCTGACGTGATCGTCGGTGACGGAAAACGCCATCAACTGCTCGAGCGACATGCCGTCCTCGGCATAGACGTCGAGCAGCTTTGGGGAAACAGCGGCGAGCCGGAGCCGCTGCTTCACGACGTTTATGGAGACGAAGAAGATGGCCGCGATATCCTCTTCGGACCGGCCTTGCTCGCGCAGGGTCTGGAAGGCGCGGAACCGGTCCAGGGGATGAAGCGCGACCCGATGCACGTTCTCGGCCAACGAGTCCTCTTCCGCCGAAATCTCGGTGCCGGTTTCGCAGACGATACAGGGGACTGGCGCGGTCTTGGCGAGCCGCTTCTGCTTCACCAGCAGTTCGAGCGCGCGATAGCGGCGGCCTCCTGCCGGCACCTCCCACATGCCAGTCTCCTGTCCGTCCGCATCGACGATCGGCCGCACGTAGAGGCTCTGCAACAGTTTCTCGCGATGGGCGATGTCCTCGGCGAGATCCTCGATCGAGATGCCGGCTTTCACGCGCCGCACGTTCGATTGGCTGAGCACCAGCTTGTTGAAAGGGATATCGCGCGAGGGCGACAGCTTAATCTTCTGAACGGCCTTTGCCATCTCAGTTTCTCCGGAACGGGCGGCCGAGAGCCTCTCTCTTGGCCTCCAACCCGTTCGCGGATACGCCCGTCCTCCTCTCCCTCTCGCCGCGCGTCGGCCGCATGACGTCGCAACGTATCCGGAACGCGGCAGCTCAACCGCCGCGCTCCGGAGAAGCGAGCCGGGAATCACCGTTCTTTCTGTTGCAACACCGCCGCCGCGGCGCGCAGCGAACGGTCGTCAATGACGATCCGGCCCGCGGTACGCGCCGCCTGCGCGTAAACCGAGAGCGGGAACGTGGCCTCGAACAAGACGTCGCGCTCGATCCCTAAGCCGAAGGCCAGCTCGACGGCTTCCATCTCCGCGAGGCTGAACGCGCCGAGTTCGGGTTCGCCGAGATCGGCGAGACCGAACAGTGTGTCGCCATCCTCGTCGAGTTCGCTCGCGAGCCACGTGCCGACACCGAGCGGATTGAAGAACTTCACGACCGGCACATGGTCGAGGCCGCGGCGGCGGCCGTTGGCGAGCAGGCGCTCGCGCAAGACTTGCGGGAGCAGGATCATGCCACCCTCCTCTCGTCGGCGGATTCGTCCTCGAGGGCTCCGGCGTCCGGCAGGAAGCCGAGAATGTAGTCGGCGGCCTTGCTGGCTTGGCTCGCGGCGCGCACGACGGCGCGGTTGTCCTCGCGCAGGACGTCGAGCCACGACCCGATATAATCGGCGTGCCGTACGGTCGGGACGATACCGAGCGAGGCGCAGCAGAAGGCGGCATTTAATTCCGCGATCAGCTCCTCGAAGGCATATTTCTTCGTGCCGTAGGTACCGCTGAGATCGCGGTTGAGGCGCGAGGGGTGGCCGCTGGCGTGACCGAGCTCATGGAGCGCGGTGCGGTGCCAGTTGATCGGTTCGCCATAGGCGTGCGGCGGCGGCACCCGCACATAATCTGCTGACGGCAGATAGAAGGCGCGGTCGCCACCGATACGGAAGTCGATGCCGGTCGCCTTGATCAAGGCTTCGACCGTCGGTTCGATCAGGGCCGGTGGCGGAGGTGGCGCCGCCGTGGTGACCTCGTCAGGGAGCCCGTCGCACTGATCGCTATTGAAGACGGTAAAGCGTTTCAGAAACGGGATCGCCTGCGCCTCGTCGCCGGTCTCGTCCGCACGACGCTTCTGGTCCTGCGGCACGAAGTGGTCGGCATAAACAACGGTCGTGCCGCGCTCGCCCTTGCGGACGTGACCGCCGAGCGACAGCGCCTGGCGAAACGTCAACCAGCTCTGGCCTGTGAAGCCGCGTTCAATCACTGCGCCCCAGAGGATCAGAATATTCACACCGCTGTACTGGCGGCCGGTCGATGCGTTCTTCGGCAGCGACAGCGGCGCCTTCACCGCCGCCGTCCCCCAAGGCTGCACCCAGGGCACACGGCCGGCTTCGAGCTCGGCGATGATCTTGTCGGTGATTTCGTCATAAAGGCTCGCCCGGTTCTCGCCGGCGCGCGCTCGATCAGCTTGTCTGGACATCTTAAGGTCTCCGCGACGGGCCCCGCAGGACTCTCCCGCAGGCTTCCAACCCGTCACGGCAAACCGGACCGCACTCTCCCTCTTCTGCTCCGGCGCCCGCCGCTCGCACGGTGTCGCGCAAGATCACTGATCTCGCCGCGGGTTCCGCGTCAGGGATGCACGCCCGAAGGGGGAAAACCCGGCAAGGCCTGGGTTTCAGCGTAGCCGACAGCCCGGTGCCGAAGGGAGACGCCCAACTGAGAAGGCGCGGTCAGCAGCCGCTATCGTTTCAAGATGGCGCAACACTGCGAATGGGATAGTTCTCACTACGTCATTCAAGATCGGATTTGACCGGCCTCGACGGCCATGACTTGAGGCAGCATCGCGTCGACTGAATAGCGCCGCTGCGAACGGATGGAGGCCGTCCCGGCACGCGGCCACATGAACCAGATCCAGGCAACGAGCTGGAGCGCGAGGGCAATGCCGAACGCGACCTGATAGGCGATCATCGGGTGGTGAGCTCCTTCCACGGGCCAGCGCTCGATGACAATGCCGATCAGTTCCTGAAGGACGAATGCCCCGCCGATATGAATGACATTCAATGCGGCATTGGCACGACCTGCCAATTCCTTTGGAAAATTGTCGGCGAGAATCGCGTAGCTCAAGACCGTCACAGCACCTGCGGCAGCGATGAGACACCACAGGATGGTAGATGGCAGCGGCCATCGCAAGATCAACGCGGTCTGCACCGTCATGAACAGGGCTGCAACGACCCCGACAACGGCCTGCGGCTGAACGTTGCGCCGGCGCAGGCCGGTGGCGAGGACTCCAAGCAGTACAGCACCGATACTGAGCGCTACGGCCATGGCCATCAGATGGTTGACGAGCGCGGCTCGGTCCAGTCCTTCGACGTCGCTGAGCCAAGGCGCGGCCCACAATCCCTGGAGCGCCCAAGCGGTCCCGATCGTGGTTGCGGAGAGCGGCGCCAATCGCCAGAAGCGTGAATCGGCGTAGATCTCTCGAAGTCCGGCGAAAGGCTGGATTTTCGCGGTCGAAGGCGACGGCGGGACTTCGGGCACCAGAAAATAAACGGCGGCAGCCGCAACCGCGGTCACGAAGGCAAGCCACTCGAACAGCCCGCGCCAACCGATCGAGGGTAACAACCATTCGGAAGGCGCCGTGGCGGTGACGGCTCCTAGCGCGCCGACCATGACCATCCAGCCGTTGACGAGGGCAACACGCTCCTTCGGAAACCACAGAACGGTCGCTTTCAATCCGGCAGCCAAGGCGGCGGCGACGCCGAGCCCGATCAGCGCACGGCCGGCGAGCAGCGAAGGGAATCCATTGGATGCACCAAACAGCGCAGCGCCGCCGGCAGCAATCACAAGCAGCACGGCCTGAACCTGACGAGGGCCATAACGATCGAGGAAAACGCCGATCGGGATCTGCGCAATGGCAAAAGTGAGAAAATAGGCTGACGTGAGCAGACCGAGGCTGGACGGCGTCAGCCCGAATTCTGCCGTCAGCGGCGCCGCGGTTAGCGCGCTGATGGTGCGAAACAAATACGACAGGTAGTAGCCGAAGGCGAAGGGCAAGAAGACGCGAAAGATAAGCGCCAAGCTTAACGCGCGATCCTTGACCGGTTGGCGCGGGTCGTCTTCGCGCTCCGGCCCCCACGTCTGCGGCATCTCGTCCGTCGCGTCCTGGTTTTGCTCGGCTGCGCCCGAGCGGTTGCCCATCGCCTCGTGCGGCGCGTCAACCGGATGCTCCGCCGGCGCGCTCAATGAACCTTGGCCGTCGTGAGACGACCGATGGGCATTTGTCCTGGCGAGCCGGTCAAGCGTCTCGCGCATGAGCGGACGCCCCTCCTCGACGCGCTTCCCGACCTGCGCCGCGAATTCCTCAAAACGCGCTGCGCCAAGTCGGCACGCCGTAGGCTGTGCGGCGTCGGGCAACGGCGGCGTGACCGTGAGATGAAAGCGCGCATGCATCGCGACGGCCTCGCCCACAAGTTTCAATTCGTGTGCGAGGTGATCGAGCTGATGGCTTATTCCGACAAGACGCTCTTCAACACCCGAATGAACATCGGAGTCATCCGCTGCATCGAGGAAGCGATCGAGCGCGGCGCCGACGAGTCCGGACTTGGTGGCGCCGCATTGTCCGGCGGTTGCTGCCAGCCGCGTGACCAGCTCTTCGCTGACGTAGACGCAGATTTTCCGCTTCATGGCGCACCCCACTCGGCGCCAATCGCAGCTTGCGAATCTGTTTCGAGAATTTCTCGCATGTTCGACGCTGGCCCTCGCAACTGCTATCCGCAGCGATAGAAGGGCCGGTCTCCGCGTCCGCGCAAGGTCGGTAGCACGGTGATCGCGAATTCGGCGGCATCAGCGCATAAAAACAGGCACCAGCGTAGGCGCTGACGACTGCATTCTGTCTGCGACCTCAGGCTTTACCCGTTGCCAGCATCAGCAATGACAATTGCCAGCAATCACGACACATCGGTTTGCGCTCGAATATCGCTGATCATAAGATCAGCTTGGCGACGATCAGCTCGCAGCTCGTTGATCGGGATGCAGCATACAATTTCGACTAGGATGTCAGCAAATGACGGCCTCTGACGCCACTCAGAGCTGGATTTCGTGCCGCGATTGCGTCTTCGCGTCATAGAGGCGAATTCGGAGCACAGGGAAACGGCGCTTCAACTCGATGGCACCGTTCTCGGCACCCTCTCTGGTATTGAATTCGGCTTTGATTCGCCCATCGATTTCGAGGGCAAACCCGCCTTTAGGAGGTTCGTTGGAACGAAGCGCCATGTCGATGGATGTCCCGCGCGGCATTGAATATTGCCAGAGCTACTGTGGGTCCGGCTTTCCAAGCAAGAGCGATTGACCGGTGCTCGTGACTTCACGTCATCGGTGCTATCGCTTGAGGGCGACAGAAAACGGATTGACCGCGCGTGCCATCATATGGCCCGAAGGCAACGACGATATCGAGGGTGGCTTTTGCTGGCCCAGGCGTTTGCCGATGGCAATGATGGCAACACTGTTATGGCAATTTATGTGCCGTTTCCGATCCCGCACGTAGCTTTGGTCACGCGGCGGAACGGCACTCTGCCTTCAAGAATACGTTGGCATCAAAAGTTGCCAGGTTTGGCAAGAGCCACATGGGGCCGAGTTTGCAGGCGTCAAACCGAACCGTGCCTTCGTTTGTAACGGAATGACCAAGCCGCCGAGTGCGCCGAACAGATTCCTCGGGCTTGGCGGCGGCGTGTTTCGACTAACGTCTCCAGGACGCGGAGGCAAAGGATCGCGGCGGATGGATGCGTACCAGGCCTAAGTTCTTATCGACGCTGAACGCGACCTTGCCGTTAAGCAGGCAAGGGCTTTTTATTGTGCGCTTGTAGCCCGATATTCCGCCGGCGGATGATCGTGCCGTTCTTTTTGCGCTTGCATGCCGCGCGCATGATCTCGGCATGGCTCCGGCGCGGTAGCTTTGCCAAGGCTCGCGCTCTCGTCAGCGACCCGAATCGTCGGACATAATAGTAAGTCGTGGGCGTCTTCCCATTCTGGTCGAGCAAATTCACAGAGATGTAGCCATATTGCTGTTCGAGGCGGCGCAGCGCACGCAGAAGCTTCGCGTCGGTCCAGCGAACACCTTGGTAGAATTCATCTGAGCCGGCTGCCCTCTTCCGTTGCCAACCGTTCTTCTGGATCTCGCTGCGGGAAAGAAGCGGCAGGCCCGCTTGCCTCATCGCCTTGGGAACGGAGCCGAAGCGATCGCGGATAAACGCATCCGACGGCAATCCGTCATAGCCGTTAATAAGTTTGGTCGAAATGTATCCCTTGCCCGCGTAAAGCTTGCGCAAGCCTTTCAAAACATCTTCCCGACTCCACTGCTTTCCGCCGTTGCCGAAGCAAGACACCGGTGGCGCCGTGTAGCCGGCGGCGGCATAGGCAGCCTGCAACGAGCCGAAATGCTTGACCACCGTCTCCCAGGAAGGCGCGGCTTTCGTCTGTTTGAGCAGTTTGTGCGACAGGTAACCCTCTCGCGCAAGCAATTCACGCAAGGAAGTTCTTACCTTCTCTTTATCCCAGCAATGCGCGAGACGGGTCTGAGCCTTTCGAAATTGCCCGACCGGCACGATTGGATCGAAGGCCGCAAATCTTGTCCATAACGCTTCAGGATTCTTGATCGCGGGCGTTTGCAGCCGCCTTATTGTGCGATTGTAGGTTACGCGGCCGACGCAAAGCTCGTTGGAAAGAATATTGCGGATCGTCGCCCTGCTTAAAGCCTTGTCGCCATGGCCATTGATGCCCTCGCGCGCGAGACGTTCGGCAATCTCGACAATCGTAAGCCTATCGCGCACATAGAGCCCGAAAATGCGCCGGATCACCGCAAGCTCGTCAGGCGGTCCTGGGATGACCATCACCCTGTCGGTATCGAGGGCTTTCTTTTGCCCCCTCTCCAAGAGTCGTTTCGGGTTGCACGCGGAGTCGACCAGCAGCCGCCGGAAGCCATAGATCAGCTTTGCACCCTGGCGAAAGCCCAGTTCAGCTTGCTGACGGTGAGCACGGGCCACGCGCTCGGACAATTCTCGACTATATTCGCCGGCCATCACCCGCTTCAGATGCTTGGCGATGGTTGTAACGGGAGCGAGATCGTCGCCGAAGGGTTCGGCGCAATAGATGACGCGAAGCCCTGCCTGCCGGCATAAAAACTCGTAATGCGCTGCCTGGTCGGGATTCTGGAAACGTCCCCAACGGCTCACATCGAGGACCAAAATAGCGTCAAAGGTCCGCCGCGCGGCGAGCGCGTCGGTCAGCAGCTGCCGCAGCCCATGCCTGCCTTTCAGGGAGAGGCCGCTCTTGCCGGCGTCGGTATAGGACGCGACGACCCGGTAGCCGTGTTGTTGAGCATAATCCGCAATCGCGTTGCGCTGGTTTTCAATTGAATAATGCTGGTCATCCGAAGACATGCGCAGATATTGCACCGCGCATACGAGATCAGCGGCGCCGAGCACACTCATGAAGCGAGCTGGTGAAGCACAAGCCCCCTCCTGTTCGGCCAAATCGAGAACAAGCGGATGAATTTCGCCCAAGCTAACCGAGCAAGTGAGTGAAGGGCCGAATCATGTTGATTTCAGCTTAGCCATGTGTCTATCGGTGGTCAGCCGGAAAGCCACTAATAGAAGAATCCGCGTGCGAGCATGATGCGGCGGATATTCGCGATGCTGGTGAGAGCATTGGTGCGCGCAACGCTTCTAGCCTCGAGCTCGATGAGCCCGCGTTCGATGCGCTGCGACACGCCCGTGCCTTCGCTGGACTATCGGAGGTTGCGTGCCTATGCTGATGCACGAGTGATTCGTTCGTCGTGAACTGGCTCGCGTAAGTTCCGTCTCATCTGGTCCGCGATGAGCGAGGATTTCGCATGATGGGCGTACCTGGCAGCAACGCTCCGATACGCGCGGCGCAATATCTGCGCATGTCGTCGGAGAACCAGCGCTACTCGACTGAAAATCAGCACAACGCGATAACGGAATATGCTGGCAGGCACGGTTACGTTGTGGTCGCATCCTATGTCGATGCCGGCAGAAGCGGGCTGTCGCTCAAGGGCCGGGACGCCCTCAAGCAACTGCTCAGCGACGCGCTCGCCAGACCGCGAGCCTTCGATGCGGTCCTGGTTCTCGATGTCAGCCGCTGGGGGCGCTTTCAGAACCCGGACCAGGCAGCGCACTATGAGTTTCTGTGCCGGCAGGCAGGCGTACGCGTCGCCTATGTGAGCGAACCCTTTGGCGAGGACGTCGCCCCCCTCACGACCATCGTCAAACATTTGAAGCGCGTGATGGCCGGCGAATACAGCCGTGAGCTCTCCGCAAAAGTCGTGCGCGCCAAGCGTCAGCAAGCCCAGCTTGGCTTTCGCCAGGGCGGGTTGATAATCTATGGCTTTCGCCGCTTGCTGGTCGATCCTCTCCGCAATCCCCGGCAAATCCTGCAACCGGGCCAGGCCAAGGCGCTGGACGGTGACAAAGTGATCGTCGTGCCCGGTCCACGGGAAGAACTTGCCGTGATACGGCGGATCTTCAAGCTCTATGTAGAGCAGCAACTAACATTCCGGGAAATCGCGCGGCGTCTTGCGGCGGCAGGCGTCAGGGGGCACGGCGGCGAGCCGCTTTCGATTGGCTCCATCCGCAATATCGTCTCCAACGAGCTCTGCATCGGGCAGATGACCTACAACCAGACGACTGTCATATTACAGAGTCCGCCCCTCAAAAATCCCGAAGAACAGTGGACTCGGTTTCGGGCATTCGAGCCCATCGTTCCCATCGAGCTATTTCAGCAGGCGCAGGCGCTGCGTGCGCGCTGCAAGAAGGGCTGCTGGAGCGACGCGAAGATCCTGGAGGCGTTGCGCGAACTGCTGGCCGAAAAAGGCCGCCTGTCGCAGCTGTTAATCAATGACCTGAAGGACGGCCCGACCGCCGATACGGTTGTCAATCATTTCGGCTCACTTTCCGCGGCCTACAGGCTCGTCGGCTATCAGCCACCGCCCCGGCCGGCCTTCGGCATGAACGCGAAGCATTGGAGCGAGGGCGCCGTTATGAAAGGCCTTCGCGAGCTTCATGCCGCTCACGGCGGCGTTTCGCTTCGCCTGATCGACGGCTGTCCTGACTTGCCTTCAACCTGTTACATCCGCAAACATTTCGGCTCTTTGGATGAAGCGATCCGCAGGGCCGGTTTGCCCGTGCTGAACCACAGCGACAAGATGCGCTTCGGCTGGAAACACCGGAAGGCGGCCGGCAGCGATAATCATTATGCCGGTGTACACTGGACGGACCAGGCGCTGCTCGCGGCGTTGCGCCAACTGCACGAAAGGCACGGCTATACGACGGCGAATCTGGTCGACCAGAACGGCAAAACGCCGAGCGCCTATTATTACAAAAAACGGTTCGGCTCGCTCGCCAAAGCGCGGGCGTTGGCGCAGCTTCCGCTCCTGACCAACTCGCAGAGGGTGAGCGATGGCCGAAAACGCGGAAAGCTCGGCACCTTGATCCGCCGCAAGCCGCGCTTTGCGGGACAACCTCCCGGCCTTGGCTTTTGTTCGAAGGACATCCTGGTCGGCTTAAGGCGCTTGGCGGAACGCGACGGCGTCATTTCGGCCCAGATGATAGACAACGATCCTGACTTGCCGTCATCGGCAGCGGTCGCGAACCATTTCGGCAAGCTATCCAAGGCTTATGAACTGATCGGCGTGGTACGTTTGAAGGGGAAGTCGATACGATATGGCCTCCCGCCGCGAGAATAATGGCTCCGTTGCCGTCCGAAATCGTCGCCCTTTGCATAGTGCAAGGAATCGCCTCCAATTCCCGATAGCAAGTGGGCCAAGCTCGCAGCCTGATATCGCGCGCAAGCTCAAATCGGCGAGTATCACCGCTCGTCGGTCCTTAATTGTTTGGACTCGAATGCGTGGTGTGAAAGAGGGCGTGGTCCATAGTTAGTGCGTGGAACCCTTGTCTCTGTTCATGGGCGGTCATCCGATCGCGATCAGCAATCAAGAGGTTACCGCGCGGCTTCTGATCGATCGAGTGCTTCCTGCCGTTGGGAGCATTTCGAATAGCTCGAGCGCGGCGGCCGTCATTGCTTCGGCGATGTCGGATAGCTTTCCGGCGAGCTAAGCGAAACACCATGGGGGAAGGTCACGGCTGCCTGATAGCGGTTGCCTTTGAGCATGGCCGAAAGTTGGATGCCGACGTATCAGCACCTCCGTCAAGCAAGTGCGGCCTCCGGCGTGAACGCTACCATGCGAGACGACCGTAGATGCCATCCGCAATTCTCACTTGCTCCTTGGAACGGATACGAGTGCGCAGTCGCTCGTAGATCGAAATTCAGCCTAGCGATCTTGGGACAATTTATCCCTGTCGGGAAGGTGGCGTTAGTAAAACGAGCGTCTCGCCCGAAACGGACTTGAAGCTTGTCGGAAAGCGACGACCCGAAGAATCAGTATTTGCGCGCTATCATGACCGATTGCGCGATCGGATTTATCGAGCCCTTTCCTATCGATGTGAACGCTGCATTGAATGGATGATCAGTCATCCAACCGGGCGCCACATGAGACGTCGCCATCGAGAATCTCACAGTAGCAATCTTTGTGTGGAGGTGAGTGTTGAGGCTTTGGAGAAACACCTGGACAGGCTCGCGCTCGCAATCGATCGCGCTGGCAAACGTGGGGCCATGTACCTGCCGATATATGAACGCATCGAAGCCAAACTCGAAGAACTCAGGGTCAAGGAAGCGCGAATGGAGCGCGCGCGCCAACGCCTCAAATGATTGCTGGATCGAACGGAAAGACGATCTTCATCATCTCTTCCTGATAGAGCTTTAGCGAGCCGCCCGATCCGTATTTGGGTCTGTCAACGGTGTGCCCCATCAGGATGCTGCGAAGCTCATCGTCAATCCTAGCCTCCTTCATGCGATCCTCAAAGGTATGGCGGAGCGAATAGATGACGTGCTTCTTCGTCGGAAACAGTTTGTTCTCCCGGAAATACTTTCCGGCCGCACTCGAGAAGTTATTCTCGTTCTCTTTGTAGCTCGGGAATCCGTCCGGGAATTTCTTCATCACTTCGAGCGCAACGCCGACGAGCGGTATGCGCCGAATCGACGACACGGTCTTGATCTCGCGCGGATCTTCAGGATCAAGCCTCGGTTCGACAAGGATATGCGGAACTGCGTCGCCGAGCCTGATGACATCCTTATGAAGATTGCAAATTTCCCCTCCCCGCGCACCGGTCTCGCTGAGCACCAACACGATGCCGCGCGCTTCAGCGTTCATGCCGGCGAGTGTGCCCGGTTTGAATATCTTGTCACGCACCCACTCGATTGGGAAAGGCGGACGCGACCGTTTGAACTTTTCGGTAAAGGTAAGGCCATCGAACGGATTTTGCCTGTCGATGTCTCCGAGGTGTTTGAAGTATTCCTCGTAGAGAATCCGCATGTCGCCCATGCGGCGCTTACCCAAGGAGGCAGATTTCTTTTTACTGCCGTCTGTTGGGGCGAGGCGCTTGACCCAGTGCTGATAGAATTGCCGGGCGTAGTCTCGCGTGATGTCGACCATCGCCAGATCGCCGACAACCGCAATGAACGATGTCACCGCAAGCTTCTTGACCTTCTTCCATTGCTCCCTTTGCTTCTCGCTTTTACCGGCAAGCTCGGCTGCCCTGATCTCGGTACAGAAGACCTCGAACGCATCAGACACTTTGATCTTCGGCTGCTCGACGCCGCCGAGTATGGCGGTCTCGACCGTCACGGGGGTTCGGACGTCGCTGATCGTCGTCATCCGTCGCAGGATGTCTTCGAACGGAAGGTTCGCGACCTCATTGGCTGGCTTGTATGTGAATCCCAGGGCCTCGGCACGGGCCCTCGCCACCTGATAGGCGGAGAGCGCCTTCGCGTTGTCGCCATCGGTGAGCAACGCCCCCCAAAACGCTCGGTCCGCTTGTTCAAGCAAATCCCGCTTCGCGCGCGCCTCAGCGAGATCGTCTGTTTTGAGCGAATGGCGAATAAACGGCGCGCGGTCGTCGAGATGCTCAACGGATTTCGGAACGCGTCTCCAATAATAATAGAGCCCGTCGCGCAGGAGCAAAAAGCGGTCCTGTTGCCATTGCCGTACCACGGCCTCGCCTCGGCACGTATCACAAAACGTATCCCGTTTTGTATCATAATTCCAACCAAGTTCAAGTGCGCAGTTAGACCAGAAATATCATTTTTGGTCTGTTTTCAAAGGGTTAGCATCGATGATTGAGGCAATTTATTGGTGCGCTCGGAGGGACTCGAACCCCCACGATTTTACTCACTGCCACCTCAAGGCAGCGCGTCTACCAATTCCGCCACGAGCGCGAAGGAAGACCGGAAACCGAAATCGGCGAACCGGATCAACGGCGCCGATGTAACAAATCGATGCTGGCGCGACAAGGCCTTCCGACCGCCGAATTCGAGGGTTTGTACCGGCTTTTTCGCCCTATCGGCCACCCGGAGACTTTGTCAGCATCTGCTTGACTTCGACCGCGATTCGGTTGCGGTCGACCAGCACCACGCCGCTTGCCACCGGCAGGTTGTTGGCCAGCACCTTGACCTCGTCGGCCTCGGTGGCGTCCAGCTCGATGATGGCGCCGCGCGACAGCCGCAGCACCTGATGAATCGGCATGGAGGTGGTCCCGAGGACGACCATGAGGTCGACGGTCACTTTATCGAGGGTAGACACTGCAAGACCACCGGAATCGAACTAGATTGCCTGCCCTGGACATCATCACGTTGTGGTTAGCCAATGGTTAACAGCCGCGAAAACCTTGATCTGACCACTTTTGCCGCCACCGGCGGCAGCGAGGTGGAGTGGCGCATTTCGGATGTGCCCGTGGCCTATGCCGAGGCGGTGGCGGTCATGGAGGCGCGCGCCGCGGCGATCGCCGCGGAACAGGCGCCGGAGCTGGTCTGGCTGCTGGAGCATCCCCCGCTCTACACCTCCGGCACCTCGGGCAAGGCCGGCGACCTGCTCGATCCGCGCTTCCCCCTGATCGCGACCGGCCGCGGCGGGCAGGTCACCTATCACGGTCCCGGCCAGCGGGTCGCCTATGTGATGCTGGATCTGAAGCGCCGCCGGCCCGACGTCCGTGCCTATGTCGCGGCGCTGGAGCAATGGATCATCCGGACGCTGGCCGCCTTCAACATCCGCGGCGAGCGGCGCGAGGACCGCGTCGGGGTCTGGGTCAGGCGCCCCGACAAGGGGGATGGCTACGAGGACAAGATCGCCGCGATCGGCGTGCGGCTGAAGCGCTGGGTGTCGTTTCACGGCATCGCCATCAATGTCGAGCCGGACCTGTCGCATTTCCGGGCGATCGTGCCGTGCGGCGTGGTCGATCCGCGCTACGGCGTCACCAGCCTGGTCGATCTCGGCCACACCGTGAGCATGGCCTACGTCGACGTCGCGCTGCGGCTGACTTTCGAGGAGGTGTTCGGCGCGACCGCCGCACGTCTGTCGGAACCCGCGGCGTAATCGATCACGGTGACGGTCCGCTCATTGACGTGCCTTTCTCCTTATGTAGCATCAACCTATCAAGTGGGCCGGAATCACCGCCGGCGCCCGCCTCCATCGCGCAGCGCAAGCCCGCGGTTGGACGTGAACGATGGTTGCGTGATGAGCGATGACGAACACGCATTCTAAGCCGTTGCATCGTTACCGGGCGATATGGACTTCCGACTCGGAAGAGCTACGGCGGCTCGGCCTGCAGTGGCTTGGCGCAAGCCGTATCGACCTGCGCAACATCGGCAACTTCGAGGCCCGGCTCAACGCGATCGAGCTCGAAACCATGGGCCTCGCGTTCGGCGCGACCAGCTGCGACATCACCGCCGACCAGTATCCGATGGACGTGGTGCGGCTGCAGATCGCGCTGAAGGGACGCGGGCTGAGCTGCGTCGGCCGCCAGATCACCGACATCGACGATCGGCAATTCGCGGTCACGCCGGCAGGCGTTCCCTGGCAGATGGTGTGCCAGGGCGGCCATGAGCGCCTGACCATGCGCCTTCAGCAGGCTGCGCTGTCGCAGAAGCTCGCCTCGCTGATCGGTGTGCAGCCGAAAGGCGATTATCGGTTCGACCACACGATCCCTGCGGATGATCCGCAGGCGCGCAGCCTGTTCCAGCTGGTCAACTTCCTCGCCCAGCAGCTCGACGACCAGGCCGCGACCATGCCGCGCGCCGTCTATCGCGAGCTCGAGGACGCGGTGCAGGTCGCCTTCCTCTCGGCAAGCCGGCACAAGTACCGCGAGCTGTTGGAGACGCCGGGCCTGATGCCGGAATTCAGCCTGGTCAAACGGCTGGAGGATTTCATCGAGGCAAGCTGGCGCGAGGCCATCACGATCGAGCGGCTGGTCGCGGAAGCCGGCGTCAGCGCGCGCTCGCTTTTCCGGGCCTTTGCGCGCGTGCGCGGCTACTCGCCGATCGCGTTCGCCAAATCGGTGCGGCTGCGCCGTGCCCGCGAGATGCTGCTGTCGGGCGATCCTGCGATGACGGTGGCCACGGCGGCTGCGGCCTGCAACTTCGCCAATCCCGGCCACTTCGCCCGTTATTATCGCGAGAGATTCGGCGAGCTGCCGTCCGTCACGGTGCTGCGCGGCGTCCGATAACACCTCAAAGGATCGCCTCCAGCGCGCTGCGCAGGCTCTGGTGACGGAACACGAAGCCGTTGGAAAGCGCCTTGTTCGGCAGCACCCGTTGGCCGCCGAGCAGGAGCTCGCTCGCGAGGTCGCCGCCGACGCGCCGTAACAGGCCCGCGGGAATTCGCAGCAGCGCGGGACGATGCAGGCAGCGCGCAAGCTCCGCAGTGAAGGTGATGTTGCGGACCGGCAGCGGCGCGGTGGCATTGATCGGCCCGGACATATCATCCTTGGCGATGACATGCGCGATCAGGCGCACGAGATCGTCGCGCTCGATCCACGACATCCATTGCGCGCCCGAGCCGAGCGGACCACCGAGGCCGAATTCGAACGGCGTCAAAAGGCGAGACAGGAAACCGCCGTCGCGCCCGACCACGAGGCCAATGCGGAGCATCACCACGCGCACGCCGTGGGCTTCGGCGTCCCGTGCCGCCCGCTCCCAGGCGTCGCACAGATCATGGCTGAAGCAGGCATGGGATTTGGCGGATTCCGTCAGCGGCTGGTCCTGCCACAGGCCATACCAGCCGATCGCCGAGCCGTTGACCAGCACCTTCGGCTTGCGCGCGAGCCGCGCGATCAGGCGGACAATGTCGGCCGTGATGGTCAGGCGCGATTGCAGGATCGCCTGTCGCTTGGCCTCGGTCCACCGCCCATTGCCGAGCGGCTCGCCGGCGAGGTTGACCACCGCATCGATGCGGACATTGGCGGCGAGTTGGTCGAGGCTCGTAATCAGCGTGATCGGCGGCGGCAGTGCCAGTGCCCTGGCGGGATCGCGCACCAGCGCGATGACGTGATGGCCGGCCTCGGTCAAGCTCGCGATCAGGCGGCTGCCGATGAAGCCGGTGGCGCCGGTCACCAGCACCGTCTGTGATGGCGGCAGGATCGCGACGAGGCCAGTTGCCGGCGGCGTGGTCATGCGCGACAGCCGCCGCGCGGCGGCGAAATCTCGCAGGCCGCACAGGCTGGCGCCGACCGCAGCCGCCGCCGCGATCAGGCTGAGCGTCCCGGCATAGGCCGGCACGATCGCGGTCGGCAGCCAAGCCCAGCCGATCAGGACCGGCACAAGCAGGACAAGGATCGCGCCATAATTGATCGCGAGCAGCGTGTGATTGATCCGCTCGCTCGGCGGCAGCTTGCGGGTCAGATCCTCCTCGACGAAATCCGTCAGCGTGATGACGATCTCGGCGGCGAGCACGGCGATCACGAGCATCGCAAAGAAGCCGTGCAGCTCGCACCAACCGAGCACCAGGAACAGCAGCGCGTAGAGCAGATTGCGCACGCCATGCAGCTTCAGCTCGCCTTGCTGCGACGGCCGCCAGGCCAGCCGTTCGGTAAACTCGTGATGATAAAAAGTGTCGAATACGCCCATCGCGACCTGGATCGCGACCAGGGTCCAAAGCAGCGGCGTCATGACGAGGCCTCCCGGAACACCGCGGATTGGCGCAAGATGGGGCCAAGGCGTGGATGGATGATCTCGAGTGTGAAGCGGAATGCGCCGTCGCCGAGATCGGAATGGGTGACGGTGAGGTCCCCGGGCGTCAGCCAGGACGGCAGCTCGATGCGGACGCCGGCGAGCTGAAGCGCGTAGGCGGTGCTGTGAAATTCCAGCGCCGCGTCAGCGACCGCGATGCGCAGCTCCATGCTGAGGCCAAAGCCGAGATATTCCTGCAGGCCGGTCGGACCAGCGAAGCGCTTGGCCGAGTGGATCACCTGCGGAAAGCCGTGCCGGCGGCCGCAAATGCGAGTCCAGATCTGGCCGCTGCTTGCGGCATCCTCGGTCACCGCGACGATCATCGGCACGCCGACCTCATTGGAGGTCGGCAGCGGTCCGCCGATCAGGCGCGCGGCTTGGGCGAACCACCAGCCGGCACGGCTGAGATAGGCCTCATCGATTTCGCCGACATAGACCGACGTGGCGCCGTCGGCGACCCGCTTGGAGAATCGCCGCCAGATCGCGACCGGCAGGCGGCCCCAATCGGCATCAGGCAGCAGCGCGTGAAAACGGGGATCGTCATGGAGTCGGGCGTCGGAAGGAGGCGGCGCTGAAAACATTCGATGTCGTGCTGACGCCATGGCACCCTCCTCGCAACGCTACTCGCTTGACCTCGACTTGCCCGAGGGCAGCAGATTGACGATCTTCTCGCCGAGCCTCAGCAGCGCCACCAGACGTGGCCGCGGCACTTTCAGCATCTGTGCGTACCAGCGGTCGACGAGCTCGGTGAAAGCGAGCATGTCCTTCAGCCGCTTGCTCGCGACTGCGCTGATATCAGGATCATCGCTGGCCTCGGCGACGCAGGCGCGCAGCGCCGCCAACGCAGGATCAATCTCGCGCTCCTTGCGGCCGGCAGCGATCCGCTGCGCCACTTCCCAGATGTCGGTCTCGGCCTCGAAATGATCGCGCCGGTCGCCAAGGATCGGCACGCGGCGGATGAGATTCCAGGCCAGCAGCTCCTTGAGCGAATTGGAGACGTTGGAGCGCGCCATACCGAGGATGTCGGCGATGTCCTCGGCCGTCATCGGCTGCTCGGCCAGGTACAGGAGCCCGTGGATCTGGCTCACCGAGCGGTTCACGCCCCACTCATCGCCCATGTCGCCCCACTGCAGGACGAAGCGTTCGAGCGCCGGGGGAAGTTTCTTTTTGCCGGATATTTCTGTCATGACAGAAATATCTGATCGAACGGAGCGAATGTCAAGCCTGGTGACTGCCGGCTTCGCCGCCGTTCAAACCAGTCCGAGATGATAGAACAGGATCGCCATCACGATCAGGGCGGCCCAGATGATGAAGCCGGCGAACGTCGCCCACCCCTCCCCGACGACAATGCCGTCCGTCGACTTGGTTGGTACCACGCGGGCTTTGCCGATCGGTTGGCGCAGCGGCGCCACCTTGATCCGACCCAGCGTAAGCAAGGGCAGCAATAACCGGCCGGTGCCGTACCACGAGATTTCCAGCAGAAGAAAAACGAGGTCTTCCATAGCAGTATGTCGGCCGCCCGGCTTCTGCCGTTCAATGGAGCGCCTGGCTGCAAATTGAATCAAAACGATACGACCGCTACACCGTCGACAGCACGGAAAACTCTTCCCCGGTCCGCCGCAGCCCAAGCTGGTCGGCGGAAGCCGGCTCGTCAATCACTTGATGGACGCGGGAGGCCGGCGGTCCTTTCCGGCACAGCGCAACCATCTCGGCGACATCCTGCGAAGGCCCGGCGAACACCGCCTCAACGCTGCCGTCCTGGCGGTTGCGCACCCAGCCCTCGAGGCCGTTCAGCGTCGCTTGGTCCTCGACCCAGGCGCGGTAGCCGACGCCCTGCACGCGGCCGCGGATCATCACATGGACGATGGCCTGATCGGTGCTCATGGCTTCAATCCGAGCATGTCGCGACTGCGCGCCTTGACCTCGGCATCACGGCTGACGCGCGCGGTCAGTTCGCCTGACGCCAGCCCCTTGAGCTGCTTCGGCGGCGTGCCCTCGCGCAGCGCCTTCAACGTCTCGTAGACGGCCTGCGTGGCGGCGGCGATGGGCGCGTGACCCTGCAGCGCGATGCGGACCTGGCGAGACACGAGATAATCGAGGTCGGACATCTCCTCCGGCGCGCCGCCAAGCACGATCGGCAAACTGGTCGCCGCCGCGATCGCATCGAGCTCGCTTCGCGCCTTGATGCCGGTGAAGAACAGCCCGTCGACACCAGCGGCCTCATAGGCTTTCGCCCGCGCGATGGCGTCGTCGAGGCCCGTGATCGCAACAGCGCCGGTGCGGCCGAGGATGACGAACGACGGATCACCGCGGCCGTCGAGCGCAGCCTTCATCTTGCCGACGCCCTCCTCCAGCGAGATCAGTTGCGTCTTCGCTTCGCCAAAGGCCTGCGGCAGCAGCGTGTCCTCGATGGTGAGGCCGGCCGCGCCCGCAGCCTCCAGCTCCTGCACCGTGCGGCGGACGTTGAGCGCATTGCCATAGCCGTGATCGGCATCGACCAGGAAGGGCAGCGCCGACGCGCGCGACATCCGCCGCACCTGCTCGGCAAGCTCCGTCAGCGTGATCAGCGCCACATCGGGGTCGCCGAGCACTGCGAGCGACGCCACCGAGCCGCCGAACATGCCGAGCTCGAAGCCGAGGTCTTCGGCGATGCGCATCGAGATCGCGTCATAGACCGATCCCGGCCGAACGCAACGCGTGCCGGTGAGGATGGAGCGAAGCTTCTCTCTGCGTGCACGGAAGGTCATTTGTCACTCCTCTTCCGTCATTGCGAGGAGCGAAGCGACGAAGCAATCCATGATCGTTTCCAGAGCCCTGGATTGCTTCGCTTCGCTCGCAATGACGATCGTGTTTCCCGCGTCATTCCGGGACGGTCCGAAGGACCGGACCTCAGATGCGCAATTGCGCATTGGGGAATCTCGAGATTGCGGGTTCGCCTCTTCGAGGCGCCCCGGAATGACGGCGCCTATATCACGCAAACTCCAAGATCAGCGCATCCACCGCAAGGGTGGCACCGGCGGCGGCGTGGATCTTCTTCACCGTGCCGTCCTGCTCGGCGCGCAGCACATTCTGCATCTTCATCGCCTCGATCACGGCCAGCGTTTCGCCGGCCTTGATCTCCTGGCCTTCGCTGACCGCGATCGAGACCACCAGCCCCGGCATGGGGCACAGCAGCTTCTTGCCGGTGTCGCTGGCGGTGAGCACCGGCATCAGCCGCGCCGAGGCCGCCTCCGCCTCGGTATAGACATAGACCGCGCTCCCGACGCCCTGATGGGTAAGCCGGACACCGTTCGGAATGGCACGCACCTGCACCGCGACGTCAGCGCCGTCGATCGTGCCCTGCCAGACCGGATCGCCTGGCTTCCACTTCGAGATCAGATGATGCG
>Ga0209677_100348_pt1 | contig 28879 bp, 21 predicted proteins | sample AraplaCvi_mCL_r2_2_FD_184285 | JGI IMG/M metagenome (GOLD analysis project Ga0209677, IMG submission 184285) | Arabidopsis root microbial communities from North Carolina, USA - plate scrape CL_Cvi_mCL_r2 (SPAdes) (version 2) | ecosystem: Host-associated > Plants > Roots > Endosphere | place: USA... | reverse complement strand
ACACCTACGGCGGCGCCTTCCTCTACCACCTGGACAAGGACCGCATCGCGCTCGGCTACGTCAGCGGCCTCGATTACAGCGACCCCAACTACCAGCCATGGGAAGCCTTCCAGCAATGGAAGAACCACCCCATGATCAAGTCCGTACTGGAAGGCGGCAGCATTCTTTCCGCCGGCGCACGCGCCATCGTTACCGGCGGCTACCAATCCCTGCCCAAGGTGGAACTGCCCGGCGCCCTCTTGATCGGCGATACCGCCGGCCTGCTCAACGTGCCCAAGATCAAAGGCACCCACCAGGCCATCAAGAGCGGCATGCTCGCCGCCGAACATCTGGCCGCGAACGAGCTCAAGCCCGCGGGCTTCGACGCCAAGCTGCGCGGCTCGGATGTGATGGCGGAACTGAAGAAGGTGCGCAACATCAAACCCGGCTTCAAGAAAGGCCTGTGGTTCGGCATGTTCAATGCCGCCTGGGAAACCGCCATCGGCGGCAAATCGCCCTGGACGCTGAAGAACAAACCCGATTGGAACGCGCTACACAAGCTCGGTCAGCACGAAGAACCCAAGCGTGACTACGTGCAACGCGAGCTTCCACCGCGTGATCGTCTGGCCGGCGTGTACTTCGCCGCTACCGAACACGACGAGGACCAGCCTGTCCATCTGCACGTTTCCGACACATCGGTCTGCGTGACGAAATGCGCGCAGGAATACGGCAACCCATGTACTCGTTTCTGTCCGGCGAACGTTTACGAAATCGTCGATGATGAAGCGGGCAAGCGGCTGCAGATCAATGCCGCGAACTGCGTGCATTGCAAGACCTGCGACATCAAAGATCCGTACGAAATCATTGACTGGGTTCCCCCTGAGGGCGGGTCGGGGCCAAATTACCAGAATCTGTAATTTCTGATCACGCCACTCGGAGTTGGCTTTGAGCAATGCTTTGACTTGGCGCGTGAGGCGTCTGTATTACTTGATGCAACGCGTGACTGGAAGCATGGCGCAGCGAGGCCTGTCGGGCACGTTTGAGCGTATCGCACAGGAACTCAAGCAACACATAGTGCGACCACCCGCGCTTGCGCTGGAATCATTGGAAGATTCCACCCCGCCCTTCGCCCTACCTACCCGCGACGAGCCTCAAGTTTCGGTGATTATTCCCGTTCACGGGAAATTGAATTACACACTGGCATGTCTTCGATCCATCGCTCATCACAGTTCACAAGCACCGTTTGAAGTCATCGTAGTGGATGACGCCTCTCCCGACGAAACTGCTTCAGTCCTGAGTGGCATACAAGGCCTTCGAGTGTTGCGCAACTCCCACAATCTGGGCTTCATCGGTAGCTGCAATGCTGGCGCTGCGGCAGCTCGTGGATCGCATCTGTTGTTCTTGAACAACGACACGCAGGTCACCCCTGGCTGGCTCGATCACCTATTGGTCTGCTTCAAGGAGGAAACAGATTGCGGTATTGCGGGCAGTCAGTTGGTATACCCAGACGGACGCCTGCAGGAAGCTGGCGGGATCGTCTTTTCCAACGCCGATGGTTGGAACTACGGCCGCTTCGAATTGCCGGAAGACCCTCGATTCCGCTATCGACGCGATGTCGATTACGTGTCCGGCGCTTCCCTCATGATTCCTGCAGCGTTGTTCAATGAACTGAATGGTTTCGACAGTCGCTACGCTCCGGCTTATTACGAGGACACCGACCTGGCTTTTGCCGTTCGCGCAGCTGGCAAGCGTGTCATTTATCAGCCTGAAAGTGTCGTGGTGCATTTCGAGGGCATCAGCTCAGGCACTGATCTGCAAGCGGGTGTAAAGCAATACCAGCTCATCAATAAAGAAAAATTTGCGGAAAAGTGGACCAAAGCGCTGGAACACCAGCCTCTGCCCGGATCCCCCATCGAATCGGCCATCCATCATCATGGGCGTCCGCACATCCTGATCATGGATGCGCTCGCGCCCGATCCGTCTCGCGACTCCGGTTCGTTGCGCATGGTCAATATCATGCGCCTGCTGCGCGAACTAGGCTGGCGCGTTACCTTCATGGCCGATAACCGCGCAGCCAGCAGCGAGGAAATATCCCAGCTTGGTCGCGTAGGCGCACAGACGCTATGCAAACCATGGTCGCCATCGCTGGTGCGCTGGCTCGCACGCGAGAAACAGACGTTACAAGCAGTAATGCTATCGCGACATTACATTGCCGCACCCAATATAGGGCTGATACGGCGAGCCGCTCCGCACACGAAAATAATCTTCGATACAGTCGACTTGCATTTCTTGCGCGAGCTGCGTGCTGCCCAGCACATGGGAAATCGCGCCATGATCCGCCAGGCGCAAGCGTCTCGCCGTCGGGAGTTGGCGTTGATTCGCCGCAGCGATGTCACGCTTGTAGTAAGCCCGGTCGAGAAGACATTACTTTCGGAAGAAGCGCCTGAAGCTAAGGTGGAGCTGGTTTCCAATGTGCATGAGATATTCGGTCGTCGCACTAGCTTCTCTCAACGCAAAGATCTTGTTTTTGTAGGCGGCTTCGGCCATCCGCCAAACATCGATGCGATCGAATGGTTAGTGGTCGATATTTATCCTCGTATTCGTGCCGCTCGCCCGGACATTGCTTTGCACCTTATTGGCGACATGCCGGAATCAGCCAGGACCAAGCTGACATCACCAGGGATACATATCCATGGGAAGGTGGAGGATTTGGCGCCTTGGATGGATGGGTGCCGCATTGCTTTGGCTCCTCTGCGCTATGGAGCGGGAGTCAAGGGCAAAGTCAACATGGCCATGAGCTACGGCTTGCCTGTAGTGGCGACCACTATCGCTGCGGAAGGCATGCAGCTGAGCGACGGCGAAGACATTCTAGTCGCCGACAATGCGGAGACTTTCGCAGCCGCAACCTTGCGACTGTACGACGACGAAGTATTGTGGCTCCGCCTCTCCGATGGCGGTCTCGACAATATTCGTGAACATTTCTCCTTTGAGGCCGCCCGGAAAGGCCTGCGCAGGGCATTGTCGGGATTGGCTTCGGTTTAAACGTCCGCTCCGCTTCCCAGCCGCGCTCCATTCGTTCCCGGATGGAGCATCGGTTAGAATGATGGTTTTCATAAGCTATTGGGCCCTGACGGCACCCGGTTGAAGGAACCAAAATGAAGATTCTGGTCGGCTACAAGCGCGTGGTGGACTACAACGTCCGCATCCAGGTCAAACCCGACGGCACCGGAGTGGTGACCGACGGCGTAAAACTTTCCGCCAATCCTTTCGACGACATTGCCCTGGAAGAGGCGCTTCGCTTGCGTGAAAAAGGCGTGGCCGAAGAGGTGATCGTCGTTGGCATTGGCCCTGCCGACCTGACTGCACATTTGCGTAATGGCTTGGCGATGGGCGCCAATCGCGCTATCCATGTCGTATCAGCAGATGCAGTGCAGCCTCTCACCGCTGCGCGCGTGTTCCTGAAGCTCGTGGAAAAGGAGCAGCCCGGCCTGGTCATCCTTGGCAAACAGGCGATTGATGACGACGCCAATCAGACGGGCCAGATGCTGGCTGCACTGTGGGACCGTCCGCAGGCAACCTTCGCAAGCAAAATGGAGATCGCTGACGGCAAAGCTACGGTAACGCGCGAAGTCGACGCCGGTCTGGAAGTGATCGAAGCCGAACTGCCGGCTGTGATCACTACCGACCTGCGCTTGAACGAACCGCGCTTCATCAAGTTGCCCGATATCATGAAGGCCAAGTCCAAGCCCATCGACACGATCGAATTCACTTCGTTGGGCGTGGGCACGCACGATCAACTGAAGACCACCCATTACACCGCACCGGCCAAACGCAGCAAGGGCGTGATGGTGAAGGACGCCGCCGAACTTGTATCGGTTCTGAAGCAAAAAGGGTTGCTGTAAGCAGCCGGCCAGCACTAAGGAGACATCCATGAGCAAGATTCTGGTTATCGCCGAGCACCTGGGCGGCAAACTCAACCCCGCCACCGCGCGCGCCGTCAGCGCGGCGGTGGCGATCAAGCCCGAAGCGATCGACGTATTGGTATTGAGTGACAAAGCGGATGCCATTGCCGCAGAAGCCGCTAACATTCGGGGCGTGAGTCGCGTGTTGACGGTCGAGCGCCCGGAAAACGCGCATCCTCTCGCTGCCGTGCTGGCACCACAAATCGCCAAGGCAGCGACCGGTTACAGCCACGTGCTCGCCCCCTCCACGACCTTTGGCAAAGATGTTGCTCCACGCGTAGCCGCCCTACTCGGCGTAGCGCAAGTTAGTGACGTGATGAGCGTAGAAGGCAGCCACACCTTCAAGCGCCCGATCTACGCCGGCAACGCCATCATCACAGTGGAAGCTGACCCTTCGCATACCATCGTTGCGACCATCCGCACCGCTTCCTGGCCTGCTGCAACCGGCGGCAGCGGCACCAACAGCGCTTCGGTTGAAACGCTGAGCTTGGATGTCGCGCTGCCTTCGCATACCCGCTTCATTGAGCTAAAACAGGGCAAGAGCGACCTCCCGGATCTGCAGAGCGCCAACAAGGTAGTTTCCGGCGGCCGCGGCGTGGGTTCGAAGGAAAACTTCGAGATCATCTACAAGTTCGCCGACAAGATTGGCGCTGCCGTAGGCGCCTCCCGCGCAGCAGTGGATGCCGGCTATGTGCCGAACGAGCTGCAGGTCGGCCAGACGGGTAAGATCATCGCGCCCGAACTGTACATCGCCATCGGCATTTCCGGCGCCATCCAGCATCTGACTGGCATCAAGGATGCTGGCACCATTGTGGCGATCAATAAGGATGGTGAAGCGCCGATTTTCGAAATCGCCGACATCGGCTTGGTGGGGGATCTGTTCAAGCTGATACCTGAGCTTGAGCAAGCCATCGGCTAATACGCACCCATTTAAAGGCAGGAAAAATGGCGGCAGCTATGCCGCCTTTTTGTTTCGATTGTCAATCGCCCAGTATGCGACACACACCTGCAATCACACGCTCGACGTCAGCTTCAGATAACGCCGGCGACAAAGGCAGACTGACGGTTTCCCGCCCAAGCTTCATGGCTTGAGGCCATTGCTCGGGCTTCCAGCCAAACCGTTGCTGATAGTAAGGATGCTCCGGAATGGAGAGGTAATGTACGCCCGTACCGATCCTGGCCGCGTTCATCGCATCCAGGAAAGCGTCGCGCGCAATGCCACAACGTTGCTCATCAATCATCACGGTATAAAGATGCCGCCCGTGGCGCGTATCCGCCTCCGCGCACATAGGCAGCCCGATGGGCAATGGCGCGAAAGCCTCATCATAACGCTGCCAAATTTCGTCTCGGCGACGCCAATTTTTCTCCACACGCGCGAGCTGGTGCAGGCCGATCGCTGCTTGCAAATCCATCATGTTGTATTTGAAGCCGCATTCCACGACTTGGTAATGCTTGTAGCCCTTGTCGCCAAAGCGATGCCATGCATCCTTGCTCATGCCATGCAAAGCCAGCACCTTGGCTCTAGCGATCTGCTCCTCGTTACGGCCAAGAATCGTGCCCCCTTCGCCCATCACTATGTTTTTGGTGACATAGAAGCTGAAGCAGCCGAAATCGCCGAATGTTCCTAGCGGTCTCCCATGAAACTCCGCCTCGACGGCATGCGCACAATCCTCGATCACTACCAAGCCATGCTTGCTGGCGATGGCCATGATGCGATCCATGGCGCATGGCCGCCCAGCAAAATGCACGGGTACGATGGCTCGCGTACGTTGCGTGATGGCAGCCTCGATAGCGTCGGGATCGATGTTCTGCGTTTGCGGATCGACGTCGGCAAGTACGGGAACCAATCCAGCATGCAAGATAGCGTTGACCGTGGCGCAGAACGTCAAGGGCGTCGTAATGACTTCGGATCCCGGCTCAATACCGGCCGCAAGTATGCTCACGTGAAGAGCGGCCGTACACGAATTGACAGCAGCCACCTGCGCGGGTTTAACTCGACGGCAAGCAGCGAAATCGCGCTCGAACTGGGCCACCCGCGGCCCGGTGCCTAGCCAACCAGAGCGAAGGCATGCCAGCACTTCATCGATCTCCGCCTCGTCGATATGCGGCGCACCGAACACGAGAAAGGGCGGCTCATCTTGATCAGTAGTCATGTAGGCGAACGAGCAACTGATAACAGTCTGCGATAATAGCTTCTACCTTAAATTTGACTACATCTACTAATACTCGGATTGGAGTGGAGCGGCGATCAATCTGTGCCCAGTACCCTTGCCGCCAGCTCGCCAACCATGGCTTCTGGCGACAGCCCCTGAGTCTTCAGATGAACCTCCGGCGATTGAGGTGTTTCGTAGGGCGAATCGATCCCGGTGAAGTTAATGATCTCACCTGAACGCGCCTTGCGGTACAAGCCCTTCGGATCGCGGCGCTCACACTCTTCTAACGAGGTGTCTACGAATACCTCGAGGAATTCGCCATTGTCGAAAAGTCCCCGAGCAAATTCGCGCTCGCTACGGAAAGGCGAAATCACACACACGAGCACGATTAGCCCAGCATCAACCATCAGATGTGCCACTTCGGCCACGCGCCGCACGTTCTCTACGCGCGCTTCCGGCGTAAAACCAAGGTCGCGATTGAGGCCGTGGCGCAAGTTATCGCCATCCAGCAGATAGGTGTGATAGCCGAGCGAGCTCAGGCGGCGCTCCAGCAAATTCGCAACGGTAGATTTGCCTGCGCCAGACAAGCCCGTAAACCAGATGCAACGCGGCAACTGCCCCTTATTCTGCGCTCGCATTTGCTTGTCGACATCAAGATGCTGCCAGTGCACGTTAGTGGCACGACGCAAGGCAAAATCGATCATTCCACAGGCGACTGTGGCATGACTTTGCCTATCAATAAGAATGAATCCACCCAAGGTCGGATCGGTCGCATACGTTTCGAAGGCAATGGACTGGTCCAGATCGATATTGCAGTACCCGACCTCGTTCAATTCCAACCGATGCGCGGCCAGTTTCGCCTGGGTGTTCACGTCCACCTTGTATTTGATGGAAGTGACTCGCGCACTGACTGTGCGCGTAGCTATCTTCATCCAATAGCCACGATTGGGCAGCAGCGGCTCATCCCCCATCCACAGCACGTGCGCGGCGAATTGATCGGCCTCTTGAAGAGGTCGGATAGCGTCCGCAATAACTTCACCGCGGCTAACGTCAACTTCTCTGTCCAATGTCAATGTAACAGCCTGACCCACGCCCGCTTCGCTCAAATCGCCATCAGCGGCAACAATGCGCGCAATACGCGCGCGATGTGTGCCTGGCTGTATGACAATCTCGTCCCCCGTCTGTATACGGCCGCCACAAATGGTCCCGGCATAGCCACGGAAGGACTGATCAGGACGATTCACCCATTGCACGGGCATGCGGAAATCGGTCCCTTGCACCGGCCGTACCTCGATCGCTTCCAGCAGTTCTAGCAACGTCTGGCCGGTGTACCACGGCATTCGCGCCGATTGTTCGCCTACGTTATCACCCTGCAATGCCGCAACCGGTAAGGCATACACCTCCGAAATATCCAATTGGTTAGCCAATTCTTCATAGGCGGAGCGAATGGCCTCGTAGACATCATAGCTATAGCCGACAAGGTCCATCTTGTTCACCGCCAGGATCACCTTGCGTATCCCGAGCAATGCGCAAATATAGGTATGCCGGCGCGTTTGCACCAGCACCCCCTTACGAGCATCTATCAACACTATGGCTAGATCGGCACCTGACGCTCCTGTGGCCATATTGCGCGTGTACTGCTCATGTCCTGGGCAGTCAGCGACAATAAAGTTGCGGCACGCGCTATGAAAATAGCGATAAGCCACGTCGATAGTAATGCCCTGCTGCCGCTCCGCATCCAGACCATCCATAAGCAATGAGAAATCCAACACGCCACTTTCCTGATACAAGCGCTGGCTGTCACGACGGAGCGCTTCGATCTGATCATCCGGCAACATGCCAGCATCGTAGAGCAGCCGGCCAAGCAAAGTGCTCTTGCCGTCATCGACGCTACCGCAGGTGATAAATCGCAGCAAATCGCGCTCGGAATATAGGGTGTCCACCATCAGAAATAACCTTCTTGCTTCTTTCGCTCCATCGATGCGGATGGATCATGATCAATGACTCGCCCCTGGCGTTCAGAAGTACGCGACGCAACCATCTCCGCAATTACCTCATCTAAAGTGCATGCCTGCGACTCCACAGCACCTGTCAAGGGATAACAGCCGAGCGTACGGAAACGCACCATGCGCTGCTCAATTTTTTCCCCATCGCGTAGAACGAAACGTTCGTCATCGACCATGATCAGCACCCCATCACGCTCCACGATAGGGCGCCGTTTAGCAAAATAGAGAGGTACGACCGAGATGCCTTCGCGCCGAATGTAATACCACACATCCAATTCAGTCCAATTAGACAGTGGAAAGACTCGCACGCTCTCATCCTTGTCGATATGCGTGTTGTACAGATTCCACAGCTCGGGCCGCTGCCGTTTTGGGTCCCATCGGTGCTGAGCGTTCCGGAACGAGAAAACACGCTCCTTGGCGCGCGACTTCTCCTCATCACGCCGCGCACCGCCGATAGCGGCGTCGAATCTGTATTTATCCAACGCCTGCTTGAGGGCTATTGTTTTCATCACGTCGGTATGCACGTTAGCGCCATGCGTCAGGGGTGAAATACCCTGGCGCACGCCGTCCTCATTGATATGCACAAGCAATTGCACATCGCCGGCTGTCACGATGTGATCCCGGAATGCGATCATTTCTCGGAACTTCCAAGTCGTATCGACATGCAGTAGAGGGAAGGGCGGACGCGCGGGGAAAAATGCTTTGCGCAGGAGATGCAAAAGAACTGATGAATCCTTGCCGATTGAGTACAGCATGACCGGCCGCCTGAAGCAGGCCGCTACCTCCCGAAAAATGTGAATGCTTTCGGCTTCGAGAGTATCTAGATGAGTCAACACGTTGGGCTCATAGCTCAAGTGGCTAAAAAGTCATTTTGACATGAAATCCGTTCTGCGCCTCTTGCAGAGGTCGCTCAAACGTTGCACGAAGCACATGGTAAAGTTCTGAGCTTAGATAGCCGCTCGTCGCATCGCCCGATCCTCAGCCAGTGGGTGATCAACGGTAACCAGACTTGCCAGATGTAGCTGCCCGCCGGCTGTCTGCAAGACAAGGCGAAGATTGCCGGAGGCAATGCTACGATAACATACGGGATGGATGCCGGCCTTGGCACCCAATGCGCCCCCGCGGTCACCCACTATCACGATCGAGACCGAGCTCCTCTCCCCTCGTGGAATGGATACCGCCACGCGAACAGCCTCATGGCCAGTTACCGCCAAGGACAAAGCACCGCACTCTTGCACCAAGCACATGCCCCCATACCTTGAGCTCCATCCCGATCCGCGGAGCGGGAGAAAGTGGTCTTCAACAATTGTGGCGTCGACTTAAATGAGGACCCCCACATTCTCTTCCAACTACCGCCGAGCCCCGCCTAGTGGTGGTGGCTGATCCACGTATCGCCACTATCAAGGGGCATTGATTCTAGAGGCAGCGACTTCTGGCGGGTTGAATATGTACTCCGGCCGATCCTAGAGTATGAGAACACGATATACTGAACAACGAACTCGAATGGTCAGCTCAACAAAGCCTGGAACTAAATTCTAGGCTTTATCGTTTCAATACCCGTGAGTACTGAAAGGCCTCTCGAAGCATTCACAATGCTTCCCTCAGAAGTGATTACACAGAAAAATAGATCAAGGAGCACGATGACATATTCACGTTTCCATTGGGTCATTTGGACGTCATTTGCGCTCATATTTCTGGTGTATGTGTCAAATGCGTGGACACCATCGTCATACGCAGTCGTTCTGCATTCAATTGGGATCACGAATGGTGATCCGGTTGTCGGCACGGCTCTACCTATCCGCTCTGATGAGTACTCTGTCCAAACGCCACATTTTCAGATGGCCGTTCTAAGCGGACTGAAAGATACAGATCAAGTTTCACCGTACCGCGAGTCGATGAAGAGCTTCATCGCCTACCCGACCAAGGATTGGTCAGTGATTTTCAAACCTCAACTTTGGGGTTTTCTTCTGTTACGGGCGGACTACGCTTATTCTCTGTACTTTGCGGTATTGGCAGCCGCCTTTTTCGGAGGATGGTGGCTCTTCTTCCGCATGCTTGGCATAGACACCCGATACGCACTCGTCGGCGCGCTATTGCTGTTCTTCTCACAATTCATACAAGTTTGGTGGACGACCAATGCTGCGTCTTTCGCCTTTGCGCCGTGGGTAGCTATCGCCTTTCTTAAGCCGTCTTCATTCATTGTGCGCACCTTGCTTGTGCTGTATAGCGCAGCCGTTTGGCTTTTTGGCCTTCTATATCCACCGTTTCTCTACGGGATGGCGGTTGCAATGGTTGCCGCCGTCCTTGCACTGAGACCCGAGACACTGAAGGTGAAAAACATTCTCGCTACCCTGCTGGGTGGCTTGATAGCCGGCACCTTAGTCTTCTATTACATGCATGACATCGTGGAGATCATGCGCAATACCGTGTATCCCGGAAAGCGCTCGCTTTCGGGCGGCACGGTCCCAATTCGACACGTCATTGCGACCTTCCTGCCGTACATCAATACATTGATGTTCGATCCGACACCGATCTATCCTGACTTGGTTAACGAATGCGAAGCAGGCACGGTCAGCAGCTTTCTGGCGCTGCTAGTTCTGTGTTTCGCTGAAGGCAGGTCATTGATTGACAACATACGCCTTCAGAAGCGAGCGATGATCGTTTTCCTGGCCGCTGCTGTTTTCTGCTGTGCCTGGATGGTTCTTCCTATCTCTGCTCGAATTGGCCATCTGGTCCTCCTCGACATGGTGCCTCCGCGCAGATTACTGCTTGCTTTCGGATTCATCGTCCACATTGCGATCCTGGCCCTGCTTCCCAAACTGCGTTGGGCCGTCACAGTGCCGCGGCTAGCCACGTTTGTTGCATGCGTTGCGTTTTGCTTCCTGCTGACGAAAAGCCAATTGCCTTTACCCTTACTGCGTCATAGCTGGTTTGATTTCCTCATCATTCCGCTTGCTCTCGCAGCGATCATCATCGGGCACTTCATAAAGCGGCCCGTACCCACTGGCGCTGTTCTCCTCGCAGCTTCGGCCGCATGCAATGCGTTGACCTTCGGCACGTTCAATCCGCTCCAGTCAGCCACTCCCATCTTCAGTCAACACAACACCGAGTTGGTTAAAGACCTGCACAAGCTGGAAAAGATCGATAGCAACGGCTGGGTCTATTTAAATGGCTGGTACGGCGCGACGCTCAACGGCCTCGGAATCAAAGCCATAAACGATGCGCCTATGAGTCCGCAACTTGCTTTTTTTGCTCGCGAGTTCTCCGAGTTGCCTGATACCACCAAGAACTACGATTTCAACCGCTACGCACATATCATTCCTGTATTCCAAAGCGAACCGTCCACTATAGGCGACAAACTTTTTGTGCCGTTACAACACTTTGCCCGCAATGATGGGGTAGTCGCGAAGGAAATCGGCGATTCCCTACCATGGTTCGGCTCCATCGACAGCTATTCCATTATTGAAATCTCGCCTGGGCGCTACGCAATTGAGGTAGCTGGCTGGGGTAATTTCACCTCGGTAGACAAAGAGCAGAAAGTTGCCTTCACTGGCGATTCACTCACTCCCACGGGACTAGCCCGCGATCTGCGCCCGGACGTGTCGGCGGCACAGAAAGATACAACCATGAGCCTTTCCGGATTCAGGGCATTTTTTGAAACCGACCAACCTGATGCAAACGACGAAATTCGGCTTGCAAGCATCGACCCAAGACGCGGTGAGTACCGAATCCCAAATCTGACGACCGCTCATTTCGCTACACAATGGCCACCCACGAGCGCGTACAAGGCCATCGATGGAAAGGGCTACATCGATTCGATGAAGACTCAGAGCGAAACTGCCGGTTCACTCGATGTAGTCATATCGGGGTGGCTGCCCTTCGTCTTGGAGGAGAGGCAGTCGGTAAAGATAATTTCACCCGCCCACATCAAGGCGCTATCGCTGCGACGGATCTACCGAGAAGATCTTATTAAGCTCTTTGGCACAAACTGGGGAATGTCAGGATTCGAGGTCCATTTGAAGATCCCGGATAATGAAGCGGTTGACCCTTCGAAGCTATGTGTTTTGGCTCATGATCCAAAGGTTGGCACCGTTGCCCTACACGCGACTGGAGAACCCTGCAGAGTACAGTCGCTCCAAATCACAGGGACCCCGGCCATTTGACCAACCGCCGCGCGCTAAGCTAACTGCTTGGCGGATGGCTCACTTCTTGGTGCAGGTCCCGATTCAGGTTACGACGCCAATCAACACTAGGCCACGTTATGCAATCAAATAGCAAGCTAGCTGTACCCGGCCTGGAAGCCTCTGCTCAAGGACGTGTGGTTGCTGTCGTCATTCCGAGCTACAAAGTGAAACGACACATTCTTGACATTATTGAACGCATCGGCTCCGAAGTCTCGAAGATATATGTAGTCGACGATAAATGTCCGGACCAGAGCGGCCTGTTCGTACAGCAGAAAAACAAGGACCCGCGTGTAACCGTCGTCTTCAATGAAGTGAACCTTGGTGTTGGCGGCGCCGTCATGGCCGGGTACCGCCAAGCGTTGATCGACGGGGTTGACGTGATCGTCAAGCTCGACGGTGATGGGCAAATGGATCCCTCCTTGTTGCCGCGGTTTACAAGACCCATCATCCTGGGCCAGGCTGACTATACGAAGGGCAACCGCTTTTACGATCTGTCGCATGTCCTGCTAATGCCGAAAGTCCGCCTGTTCGGCAATGCCGCACTCTCCTTTATGACCAAGCTGTCCACCGGCTACTGGAACTTATTCGACCCGACTAATGGCTACACTGCCATTTCAGCACGTGTCGCGGCCCATTTGCCCATGGAGAAAATCAGCAAGCGATATTTCTTCGAAACTGACATCCTCTTCCGCCTCAACACGTTGCGGGCCGTAGTCGTGGATATCCCCATGCACGCCCATTACGCGGACGAGGAAAGTGGCCTGAAGATCTCCAGAATCCTGGGCGACTTTCTGTTCAAGCACCTTCGCAACTTATCCAAGCGGGTTTTCTATAATTACTTTTTGCGCGATATGAGCATCGCCTCGTTCGAATTGGTGGCAGGATTGCTAATGATCGGCTTCGGCCTCGCGTACGGCGGATACCATTGGAGCATATCGGAATCCAAAGCCATCCTTACGCCAACAGGCACCATTATGCTCGCGACCCTTCCAATCATCATCGGCTTCCAATTGCTGCTGGCGTTCCTGGCGTTCGACATTGCAAACGTACCCCGCAGGCCGATCAGCGCTGACTTGCTGGACCCGCTGGACTGAGCGCCGAACTTCGCGGTACAAAAAATCGCCTATTCATGCTTACGACGAGAATACGCAATGAACACCCAAGCATCTCCCAAGCGAATGACCTTGATCGGGCTGAACGAGTTCTCGGTGGACCTTCTCACCCAAGGCGCGAGGGAACTGAAGCTCGAAAACGTCAGCCGACTTCTTTCTATGCGGTCCGCAACGACCACGACCGACGACAAGGTGGAGCACCGCGGGCTGGATCCGTGGGTGCAGTGGGTTTCTGTCCACACCGGGGTCCCCTCGTCAGTGCACGGCATCATCCATCTCGGTGACACTCCCTCCGCGCTTTCGGCGAAACAGGTGTGGGAAACGCTCAGCGACGCGGGCATCAGTTCCGGCATCTGGGGAGCCATGAACGCAACTCGCGAGGAAACCACGCATTGCATGTTCTTCCTTCCAGACCCATGGACGTTCTCGGAAGTGGCCTTCCCGCGCGAACTGAATGATTTACTCGCACTGCCGCGCTATTACTCAAAAAACTACCTGGACGTGTCCAAGAAGCAGTTCATGGGCTGCACGCTGCGCTTGGGTAAGTTCGTTCTCAAGTCCGGGGCAATCGGTGGCCTGCTGAAGCAAATCCCCCTTGTGCTTGCGGGCGTGATTCGCAATGGCGTGAACAACGCCCTGCTTTTTTCGTTGTTCGACCTATTTTCGACGGCATTCTTCCTCAAGTACAAGAAACGCTACCAACCTCAATTCTCAATGATTTTCCTTAATAGCATTGCTCATTTGCAGCACCACCGCTGGGGCAAAGACAAGCTGTCGAAGGATGCGGTTTTCGGCCTGCGCGTGATCGACCGCGTGCTAGGCTTGCTGTACGCCATGCAACAGCCGGGCGACGCGATCATCGTCATGAATGCACTGACACAGCGTAACATCGTGGGTGAGAAGCCACGCATCTGCTACCGGCAAATCAACCCCGCGCGCTTCCTTGCCGCCGTCAACATCCCGTTCCTGAACGTTGAGCAGTTGATGACCAACGATGCCCACGTATTCTTCCGCACCGAGGAAGAGCGCGACACCGCTACTCGCGAACTGGAGGCCGCGACCATCTGCGGTAAGCCGCTTTTCCAAGTCGAGAAAGATCGCACCGATCCCAACAAGCTCTTCTACCAAGTTGACTTCTGGGACGAGTTGGAGAGAGCGGAACGTGTGACCGTGAATGGTGTGGAAGTCGAGTATCTCGATCACTTCGAGGCTATTGTCGCCCGGACCGGCGCGCACATTCGCAACGGCAACATTTACTACGAAGGTCTCGACCTGCCAGCCGAACTCTACAACCATGAAGTGGCCGCCAAGATCCTGGGTTATTTTTCGGTCAAACCTCAGCCGTCTGCGCCTCTAAAGCTCACCCAGTCACCTGAGACGCAAGCACTCCCATATGATTTGGAATAAAGCATGGAAATTGTTCGCTTATCGCAAATCTTGCTATCCGTATTTGGCATTTCCGCGGGGCAGATGTTGTTGAAATTAGCTGCCATCAACCTGAAAAATCCGCATGCTTTAGGTGTTTGGGTGGCAGGTTACTGCATCAACGCATACCTGATCGCCGGAGTCTGCTTATTAGGCATATCCACCTTGCTGTGGGTATGGGTTCTGCGAACGTTGCCGCTCAGCATCGCCTATCCGTTCATGGCGCTGGCCTTCATCATCGTTCCGCTGTTGGGCCACTTCCTGCTGCACGAGCCCATTGGCTGGCGGAACTTGGTTGGTGGGCTATTGATCGCCTTCGGCGTGGTGCTCGTTGCCGCTTAAGGACTAATCTGAGGCGTCATTAAGTCAGAGAATGGCTTCAAATCAAAGTCTGATCAATCTTTACTGCGATAGTAAACGGGAGGCTGAATGTTTCAGTGGTTTCGTAGCAGTTTGGAAGTTCAAAAGTACGCTCAAACATCATTGGATGAGCGTGAGCGCTATGAGAATTGGATTGAATCTCAGAAGCACATTGCCGGCTATTGCACCGTTTGCAATCGGGGCACTACATTCCAAGTCGATCTCGGCGTGCGTTTTGGAGAACGTATCAACCTGAGGGAAGGCTTGGCATGCGATTCCTGTCACTTAGGCAACAGGAACCGACTCTTGTTGGGCACTTTTTGTGCGCTACCTGGAATCGCTCCGAATAGCCGGGTCGCACTGCTTGAGGAAATCACAAAGTTCGCGGCGCATGCAAAGGCACGCTTCCCTGGCACCATCTGCTCCGAATACCTCGGCGACTCCCATGTGTCCGGCCAATCCTATCTGCATCACGGGCACCATGTGCGCCACGAGTCAATAACAGATCTCTCCTATAAGGACGAGGAGTTCGACGCCATCATTCATAACGACGTGCTCGAACACGTCTTTGACTACAAGCGGGCACTGACGGAAACGGCACGTGTGCTCCGTCCGGGAGGCGTCACCCTGTTCACAACGCCACTATTCATCTATCAAACTGAAAATGTACTGCGCGGCGCACCGAAAGAAGACGGAACCCTTGAACACTATCTACCGCCCGAATACCACGGCGACCCTTGGCGCCCAGAAGGGGTCTATACCTTCCATTACTTCGGATGCGATCTTTTGGGAGATATTCGCGGCGCTGGATTCTCGGACGCAGCGATCGGCATCAACTACGAACCAATCGCTGGGTTCACCTCGAACAATCATCCGAACGAAACGGGAGGACGAATGCTGCCTATCGTTCTTGCCGCCTGGAAGTAACCCTAAAAATCGCGGACCAAGGTGACTCGACCGGGGCACCCTTACACGTAATTATCGAAGCTTATTGAGAGGGACTGCATACTCGTGGCCAAAATCGATTTGATCGAACTTTGCTATCTTTCGCTTCCGAAAGTCTTCGTATTCCCAGCCAGCCTTTGTGGGAACCTTCTTTGAAGGATTGAAGAACACATCAATGTGATATACCGGCACTCCTACCGGGGTAACGTGCATGACCAAGCTACGTCGCGAACGCTCTTTGTTGATGTGAGGAGCACCGCCATGAAGCATTTCCGGGTGCCAAATGATCACGTCACCACGCTTTACACTCACGTTCTTGTGCAATAGGCCTTTTGCTCGAGCTTGCTTTTGCACCGCCCCTTGATAGGCATTCCAGCCTTCCATGGAGATGCTAGGAATATTGACAGGGTCCGAGAAAACTTCTGCTGCCATCTTCTCCACATCGATGGGAGGCAGAACATGGCTACCGGGTGTAACGCGAAGGGGGCCATTTTCGTCATCCACGTCATCCAACGCCAGCCATACGCCGAGATATTTTCCTGCTGGCTTGGTAGAGAAGTATGGCGTATCGCGATGGAAGTCCTGTTCGGAACCGCGTTCATAGTAAAGAGACGTATAGAGTGAGGCCTGCTCTCCGAAGAACCGATCACATACTTCCAGACCACGGTGATTTTCAGCAAATGCCTGCTTGAGCCCGTCTAGTGCCAAATGGAGATTCACCACGCGGTACAGATGTCCGAACTCGTCTGCATTGCTTTTGACAATATCGGCATGCGCTTTCTTGAGCATATCGACCTGACGCAGCGCCTCTTCGCATACGCCCACATCCACCGCAGACGGAATTACCGCGTAACCCTCTTCAATCAACTGATTCCAACCGTTCGTCATTGACACGCCTCCCCTTTTAGTTTTTTGCTGCTGCCGGAGCATAAGCGTACTCCTTGGCGCCAACGATTTCATCGCTGTCGGTGCTATGCATCCATGCTCCATTTCTGGTTGCCAACACGCCGAATACTCTTTCAATTGCGTGCGGCAACGTTCCGTCAACCTGCCCTCTTTCCGGCTCGAACTCGCATTCGTCGAGATGGCAATCCAGCAACGGGCGGATCGAATCCAAACGAACATAAAACATCGATCCCGCCGGAAAGAGGGCCTTCTCGTGATCAGGACTTTCCACTCCCATGCGTCGGCACAGATAGTTAACAGAGTCCGCGTTGCTACCCCAATAGGTATCCATTGAAAGAATATGTCCCGCGGGGGCCATGAGGGCCAATGAAGGGTTTCTGTTAAATGCACTTAGCGCATGCTCAGCCTTTTCGTGTGCGGCGAGCTTGTTCAATAGATCACGCCTCCACAGGTCACCATCCTGCCGGTGAAGTGACTTCTTCGTGTGCAGCTTCAACACAAGCTGCTCACCCTCATTAACGAGTTCACCCGCAACTTTCAGGAACGGCAGGATATCTCGACCACGGTTCTCGAATTCGCGGATCTCAAGAGGCATTCTTAGATTGGAAAGCGCCTGGCGCACAGATTCTAGCTTGTCGTGCACAGTCGTAACGATGAGCCGCGCGGGTATTGTCCATTGATTCAAGAAATCAACAATTTCCGGGAGAAGTTCAGGGTAAAAGGCATGCACGACGACGACGATTCTGTCGGCGCGCTTTGACAGGCAACCCTCCTCCGTAGCTCGAAGTAGAGCTCGCGCCGTCGAGTTCAAATATGCGTATCCCAGGCGCGCATCAGGCTCAAGATGTGCCCCTTCCGCCCACTCATTCCAAGCGTTCACGAACACCAGCCTTTTATCGTTTTCCTTAGCCCTTTGGACCGTCTCGCGCACAGCGTTGCAGAGCCAGTCCTCGTATCCTCGAGGCGAAGCGTACCTAAGCGACGTACCGCGCCCTGGTTTGCGGGCCTCGTTGTCCCATCTCGGGCAAACACCTCGAAAAATATCGTATCCAGGATCGGAATAGGATTTGCTGCGCTCAACGAAACAGCGCCAGTCGTACACAGCACCCGAATAGTTGGGATTGAGCAGTAATGTCGAGGAAGTGATATTGGGCGGGAAAGTGTTGTTTGGTGGGAATTCGATGGCTCCGTCAAACCCAATCTCGCGAGGCTCGAATGAATCAAACGACAAAGTAAATGCGAGATAAATCTCGCCGATACCGTTTTCCCGGCAACGTTTGCGCCAACGATCTGCTGTTTTAAGCGCATTAGGCAGAAGGCTAGGGCGATAAACAGTAAGCAATGGCTTGCCATCGACTCGTAGATATCGCGGGTCTCGCATGTATTTGGACACGTAGTCTATAAAGGCAAAATCATCTTCAGGCGAATGCTTTTGTCCCATAAGGACATCATGGTCGTGACCATCCCACCGCCTCGTCCAATTCTCGTTGGCCCAGCATAGTGAGAACGCAAGATCGATCGACTGGTCGTTGAGGAAGATCAACAATGGATCTTCAAGAAGACGGCGGCCTGCAAACCAATAGAAATAGAAGCAAAAACCATGCACACCGTGCGCCCGAGCGAGTTCAGCCTGGCGCCTAAGCACCTCGCCGTTGCGGAGATCATAAAAACCAAGTTCACCCGGAAGGTGTGGTTGGTGTTGCCCCTCGTACTGAGGAATCGCGCGCGTGACATTAGTCCATTCGGTAAATCCCTTTCCCCACCAGTTGTCGTTCTCTGGAATGGCGTGGAACTGCGGCAAATAGAAGGCCATCACCTTTACCGCCCATCCAGTCGTCTGTGGAGCAAACTCAACCTGAGTTTCATAGCCGATGCTTTTCATCATTGCATGACTATTTTCGAGTCGGCGAGCTGCGCCCCCCCCCGTACTCGGGGCCGCTTGAACATTGCAGACATCTACTCGATGCCCAGCTTGGGACTCAACGATAGCGGCGGCAATTTCCGCCACTCTCTGCGCTCTGGCAACGCTAACCAGCCGCTCAGCAAGTAACGAACGATTGCTCAATACATCACGACACCATGTTTTCAGGCTGTGCGGCAATGGCGCGTACACATACATCCGTCGAAGTGCCCGGACGATCCAGGTTTTTATGCCGTACCTTCTCCTCACGCCCCCCCCGGCGGATGTCCTATTCAATTGCATGACCGTTAATCACTCCGCACATTTCAAGTTCCGTACCGTACATCACGAGACGTTGCGATCTTATAAAAAGATGACGTCAATGTTGACGAAACGCGCTTCGTATGCGTTGCAACACCGTTCTTCGGCGTTCGTCTTCCATGTCCTTGAGCGCTTTGCGCATCTCTGCCAACTCCGCGGTATGGTCGTCAAGACGTTTCAGCAATCCCTCGACATCGCGACCCAACACTTCGTGTCGCTCGACGTGCTGGGTGTCTGCAGCACGAAACAATTCTTCCAGCCGTTTCAGAATATCCGATCTGGATGCCAGCTCTTCTTGCTTCAGATCATCGATAGATCGCGTGCAAGCATCCACTACACCACGCTGAATACACTGCCAAATTTCATCTAAGCCGACCTTGGGCAATTTCTGCCGCAAGACGTGAATTTCCACTGTTGCTCCGCGACTCCAGTCAACGGGCAAATCGGCGACGTTCACCACGACATGTGGGTCATCACTCATGGCGATCATGGCCACGTGCCCTGCCCCTCGGCCTAAAAGGCGCACTTGACTCACACTCTCCACGCGTTCGGCGAAATTTTCGACAGGCGTGCTGTCGATGCACAATCCCAAGAGATCAAACCTGCCAGGATGGACCGATGGGTCAATCCGTATCCGAGAAACCTGTGATAACGACGGAAGGCAAAAGACCAGCCGTTCACTGTCGGCTGATCGCGCGTACTCCAAAACAACTTTATACGCATCGTCGAACGTCCCCGCCGCCTCGCCGTACCAGTAAAGCGTAGCGCTATCGCTATAGGGCCGTCTTTCGACACCGCTTAACGCTGCACCAACTTCGGCGTTAATCTCCTGCAAGGTTAGGAGCATGGCTTCACTTCGCTCTTGTGCATCGCTTTTCATCGATGCCACAAGCCCAGTGGTCCTGGCATGGTCGCTCTCAATCTCAGCCTCGAACCCGCTGGCGAAAATGTCGGCCATAGCGCGATATCGATCTACGGCAGTGGCTAGTTCGCCCTGCGCATCCTCGCCGCGCGCAACGGCACGCATGGTGCCATACACGTCCTGGATCAGTCCGGGCAGTTCTTCCGCTTGCGCGGCGTTCACTTCATGATGACGCTTTCCGCGGTCCAGAAAAGCATCCACCTCCGAAGCCACGCGACTCAGGGCGTGCGGCCAGTCAACGGCGAGCCCTATCCTGACGTGTTCTAAAGCAGCACGCCAGTCGGACAACACATCATCGTAAGCGACGATGGATCGTCGCCATCCTCGGGAGTCGTGCTCGGCGTCGGCGACATGCTCCAACCAGGACAAACGACCCTGTTCAAGCGGGAACCCATCTCGGTTACGCAACGAACGGGCCACTTCGTTCGGATGCCGCAGAACCATCACGACATTCGGCTCGATTCGCAGCTCCGCTAACAATTCACGCCATAACGGTAGTAAGCGGCACAACCGCGGATCCTTTACAGCCCATAGCGGCGTATCTGCGAAATCCGATTCAATCAGGGTCGTCAACTTGGCCTTGGCGATCTGGGCAGCATCGCTACGCATCCAGTTGTCGGGCAAAGGGCGCAGATCGTGCCAGCTGCGACCCAACGTATGTAGCAACGCGTCATGTATTTCTACCACCCCCAAATGCTCCCAGAATCCGCCCTCATTATTTCCTGAAGCGGCAGGCATCAAACGAGCGCCCAGTTCCACACCGAGCAGATTCAGCACGCGGGTAATGGCGGATGTACCGCTTCGGTGCATGCCGAGAACCAGAATTGCGCGCGACCGGAACTGTGACGTGGTCATGCTGATGCTCCGGCAGTTTCACTGACATCGACATCCACTAGAAAATCGGCACTGCCCGTACCCAATCGATAGGGGTCTGGCATGACCCTGAACATCGCGGCATCCACAATGCGATCAAGGTAAGTTTCACCATCCTCCTCCAGCGCAGTGACACCGGCATTCATGAAATAGGTGCCGGAAGCGAGTCGCGCCTGGAAGCGGAAGCGCACGACGAACGACTGTCCTGGCGCTACGATCAACTCGCTCGTGCCATACGGCATTGAGACGCCTCCACCCAATTCGAACCCAGCAATCGTCTTAATCATCATCCCGAAGCGTACGGCGGCGGCGGCCCGCTGAACGCTCACGCGGTACGTGTAGACGTATTCCTGTCTATAACGTAATACGTTGACCCGACGCCCCTGTGGCGTTTCGATATGAGGGTCTTCGATCGTTGCGCCTCGAGAGACATAACGCACCGTGCTTTGAGGCGACAGGTCTTCCTCGAAGCACGCCTCATCCTCGGACTCTGCGATTTCAATGAGTTTGGCAACACCGTCGGCAGGTAAAGCTTCGGAGGGCACGACAGCACCATTTCGTATTGACTCGCGCACAGCCTCCCGCTTGTCGGCAGGTGCGTAGATGAGCTTGTGGTAATGCGAAATCACGTGTTTTGGAGTGCCCTTTGCGATTAGCTCGCCGCGATCAAGCAATAGAGCGCGATCACACAATTCGATCACCGACCCCGCGGAGTGCGAGACGAACAGGACAGTTGCGCCAGCGTCACGGATCGTATCGATTCGGGCGAAGCACTTGCGCTGGAACGCTTCATCGCCAACCGACAACGCCTCATCAATCACAAGAATATCCGGCGTTACATTAATTGCTACAGCGAACGCTAGGCGAACGTACATACCACTGGAATAGCTCTTGACAGGTTGTTCAATGAACTCGCCGATGTCGGCAAATGTCACGATATCGTCGAAACGCTCATCCAGCTCTTGGCGCGTGAGCCCGAGCAATGACCCATTGAGATAGACATTCTCTCGCCCGGTGAAGTCTGGGTTAAACCCCGCCCCGAGCTCCAGCAAGGCGGCAATGCGCCCATGTGCCTGTACCGTGCCGGTGGTCGGCGTCAAGGTGCCGCATATCAGCTGAAGCAAGGTGGATTTACCCGAACCATTGCGACCGACGATGCCCACCGTTTCACCGCGCCTCACCTCAAAACTTACGTCTTTCAAAGCGCGAAACGTACGGTACCAACGGTCTTTCGGACCCGGCGTGATCATTTGCATCAGCCGATGATGCGGCTTGTCGTAAACCGGAAACGACTTACCTAGCGCGTCGACCCGTATCGAAATATCAGAGGACATCGGCGAACCCCCGTCGAGTGAGCATGAACCAGGTATACCCTCCGTACATGAAGACCAATGCAGCTAGTGCATACAGAGCCAAGCCCCTGAAGTCTGGCGCATGCCCAGCCAACGCAACCACGCGCGCCTGGTTGATGATGAAAGTAAGTGGGTTGATTTCGAAGACCCACTGATAGCCGGATGGCAACGATTTGACCGGAATCATCGCGGACGATACGAACAACATGGCGGTGGAGAGCACGCCGGTGATCTGATTCACATCGCGCAAGTAGACGCCGAACGACGCGAAGAACCAGCAGACACCCAAAGCCAACGGCAGCATAGGCAGAAAAACGACCGGTAGCCACAGCATGCTCAGGCACAGACTGTGCTCCATTGCTAGACGCAATACAGCAAACACCATCAAATTCATGCCTACATGAAAAAGCGCCGACAACATAATCGACCAGGGCAAAATTTCCACCGGAAAAACTACTCGCTTAACTAAATTGGTGTTGTTGGTGATCAGCGTGGGCGATCGCGTGAGGCATTCGGAGAAAAAGCCGTGCACGATCAGCCCCATATACAGGATGATTGCGTAAGGATGATCGCCACTAGCTTCGTGTGGCCATTTGGACTTGAACACGAACCCGAATGCAAACGTGTAGATAAGCAGCATCAGAAACGGACTGAGCAGCGACCAGAGAAGACCGAAGCTTGCGCCGCGATAGCGCCCCAGGATATCGCGCTTGGTCAGTTCGAACGTCAATGTGCGCCGTGAAGTCAATGCTCGGCACGGCTCAAACAGGCCACGCATAAACCCCGTGTTGTCCGACACCGATACCACCGTATTCTCAAGACTCATACGCTGTCCTTGTCACGCTAGTGCTAACGCCAATTCCGCACGCAGATCGGAAATGTCCTCCACCCCCACCGACAGCCGCACCAGCCCATCGCTGATGCCCAGGCGCTTGCGATTCGCGGGCGGCACCGACGCGTGAGTCATGATGGCCGGGTGCTCGATCAGGCTTTCTACACCACCCAGCGATTCAGCCAGCGCAAACAGTTCACAGCGTTCTAGCATGCGACGCGCTTTCTTCAGGCCGCCTTTTATCTCGATGCTGATGATGCCGCCGAAGCCGTGCATCTGGCGCTTCGCCAGGGCGTGCTGCGGATGGCTTTTGAGGCCTGGATAGATCACCCGCTCGACTGCGGGGTGCTTTTCAAGCCAACCGGCCAGTTCCAACGCGCTAGCACAATGCTGACGCATGCGCAGATGCAAAGTCTTCAACCCGCGCATGGCGAGGAAAGCATCAAACGGACCAGCGATCGCGCCCACCGAGTTCTGCAGGAAGGCCATACGCTCAGCCAGCTCCTTGTCAGCGGCGACAACGACACCCCCGACCATGTCGGAATGGCCATTGAGATATTTGGTGGCCGAGTGCAGTACAAGGTCGGCGCCGAATTCGAAGGGGCATTGCACCATCGGCGAACAGAAAGTGTTGTCCACCACCAGAATCAGGCCATGCTTCTTCGCAAACGCAACGACTTTGGCCAGATCCACCAGTTTGAGCATGGGGTTGGTCGGCGTCTCGGCCCAGATCATGCGGGTATTGGGCCTGAGCACAGCTTTCAGCGCCTGCGCATCGTTGAGATCGATGAAGCTGAAATCCAGCCCTGCCGAGCGGCGGCGCACGCGCTCGAACAATCGATAGCTGCCGCCATACAGATCGTCCATCGCGATCACGTGGCTGCCAGAATCGAGCAGGTCCAACACGGTGGCAGCGGCAGCCAGACCGGAGCTGAAGGCAAAGCCGGCCACGCCGCCCTCCAGGTCCGCCACGCAGCGCTCATAGGCCATGCGGGTAGGGTTTTGGGTGCGCGAATACTCGTAACCCTTGTGCTTTCCCGGGCTCTGCTGAACATACGTGGAGGTGGCGTAGATGGGCGTCATGATGGCGCCCGTGCTGGGGTCAGGCGACTGGCCGGCGTGGATGGCCCGTGTTCCCAAGCCATATGGGCGCTGCTTGCTGGCGGATTTCATGCTGGAAGCCCCAGGTCCGGTTGATGGCGAACCCGACATGTTACCGATTTGGTGCTGAATCTTCATGGGGCGCTCTGTCCATCCTCAACCTCCCTGCTTAATCCTGGCCGGTCCGCGCTGACCATTGCTCACGGCTCTATGACAGAATAACGCCCCCATTTGGAGCCATACATGAAAACATTGCTCGTTACCGGAGGAGCCGGTTTTATTGGGGCCAATTTCGTACTTCAAGCGGTTACGGATGGCCTGCGCGTGGTGAATTTGGACAAGCTCACCTATGCCGGCAACCTCGATACGCTCGAGTCTCTGAATGGCAACGACAAGCATATCTTCGTGCAAGGCGACATCGGCGATCGCGCCCTTGTCGGCAAGTTGTTGCAGCAATATCGCCCTTCCGCGATCGTGAATTTCGCCGCCGAATCACACGTCGACCGCTCCATTGACGGTCCTGCCACATTTGTCGAAACCAACGTGGTCGGCACCTTGGGCCTACTGGAAACCGCAAGAGATTACTGGCGCAGCCTGGCCGGTTCCGACAAGGACACCTTCCGCTTCCTGCACGTCTCCACCGACGAGGTCTACGGCTCGCTCGGGGAGGACGGCAAGTTCACGGAGACCACGCCGTATGCGCCGAATTCTCCCTATTCCGCCTCCAAGGCCGCCTCGGACCATCTGGTACGTGCGTTCCATCACACCTACGGTCTGCCTACACTTACCACCAACTGCTCGAACAACTACGGGCCTTATCAGTTTCCCGAAAAGCTGATCCCGTTGGTGATCCAGAAAGCCATGGCCGGGGAACCGTTGCCGGTCTACGGTGACGGCCTGAACGTCCGCGATTGGCTGTTCGTAGGCGACCACTGCAGCGCCATCCGCCGCGTGCTGGATGGCGGCCGGGTAGGCGAGACGTACAATGTGGGCGGTAACGCCGAGCGCAACAACATCACGGTAGTGAAGACGATCTGCGCCCTGCTCGATGCCAAGAAGCCGCTGATCGATGGGCGTAAGCACGAGTCGCTTATTACCTATGTGAAGGATCGCCCCGGCCACGATCGCCGCTACGCGATCGATGCCAGTAAGTTGCAAGGCGAACTGGGCTGGCAGCCTTCGCATAGTTTCGAGGGTGGCATCGAAGCCACCGTCGATTGGTATATCGCCAACCGCCCATGGGTACAACGTGTGCTCGACGGCAGCTACCGCATGGAGCGCCTGGGCGTATGAGCGCACGCAAGGGCATCATCCTGGCCGGCGGTTCCGGCACGCGCCTCTATCCGATCACCCAGGCAGTCAGCAAGCAGCTTTTGCCGGTCTACGACAAGCCGATGATCTTCTACCCGCTGGCGACGCTGATGTTGGCGGGTATTCGCGAGATTCTGGTGATCAATACGCCGCACGAGCAAGCCTTGTTCCAGCGCCTGCTTGGCGATGGCTCGCAATGGGGCATCGATATCCGCTATGCCGTGCAGCCTTCGCCGGATGGTCTGGCGCAGGCGTTCCTGATCGGCCGCGACTTTGTCGGTAGTGACCCTAGCTGCCTGGTGCTGGGCGACAACATTTTCTATGGCGTGGGCCTGACGGAGCGCCTGAAGCGCGCCGGCGCGCGCCAGGAAGGTGCGACGGTGTTCGGTTATTTCGTGCGGGACCCGGAGCGCTACGGCGTGGCCGAGTTCGATGCCAGCGGCCGCGTGATCGGGCTGGAAGAAAAGCCCGCCAAACCCAAGTCGCATTACGCCGTGACCGGCCTCTATTTCTACGATTCGCGCGTGTGCGACTACGCGGCGGAGCTCAAGCCATCGCCACGCGGCGAACTGGAAATCACCGATCTCAATCGCCGTTACCTCGAAGACAATTCGCTGCATTTGGAGCAGCTCGGCCGCGGCTACGCCTGGCTGGATACCGGCACGCACGAATCGCTGATGGAAGCGGGCAACTACATCGAAACGATCGAGAACCGCCAAGGTCTGAAGGTGTGCTGCCCGGAAGAGGTGGCGTACAACAACGGGTGGATCGATGCCGAGCAAGTCAAGCGGTTGGCGGCGCCGCTGCTCAAAACCGGTTACGGCCAATACCTCATGCATCTTGTTGATCAGGGTCTCGTCAAATGAAGGTCATCCAGACCTCCTTGCCCGGTGCGGTCGTCATCGAACCTCAGGTTTTTGGCGACGCTCGCGGTTTTTTCTACGAAAGCTATAACCAGGCAAAATACGCTGACGCCGGGATCACCGCCAGGTTCGTGCAGAGCAATGTTTCGCGCTCCAGCAAAGGCGTCCTGCGCGGCCTGCATTATCAATGGCCCAATCCGCAAGGCAAGCTCGTCAGCGTGCTCGAGGGTGAGGTGTATGACGTGGCGGTGGATATCCGCCATGGTTCGCCTACGTTCGGCCAGTGGGCAGGCGTCATGCTCACTGCCGACAATCATCGGCACTTCTGGATTCCGGAAGGTTTCGCGCATGGTTTCTGCGTGCTGTCCGAGTACGCCACGTTTTCGTATCAATGCACGGCGCTGTACGACGCGAAAGCCGATGCGGGCGTGCGCTGGAACGACGACGCCCTTGGCGTCGATTGGCCGATCAGCAACCCGCAGCTTTCCGAGAAAGATCTCAAGGCGCCGCTGCTGGCGGACATTCCTGTGCAAAGATTGCCCGTATTCGCCGCATGAACAACATCCTGTTGCTTGGTGCCAACGGCCAGCTTGGCCGAAGTTTTCTTGAACATGGTGCGCTGTCGACGCTGGGCAACGTTGTAGCGGCCAGCCGCGATGGCACGCGTTTCGATGGCGGCCTTGCCGAAGTGGCCGATCTTTCCGTACCCGCCACGTTGCCGGCATTTTTGGACAAGGTGCGCCCCAGCATCATCGTCAATACGGCGGCTTATACCGCCGTCGACCGTGCCGAGCAGGAAGAGCCTCTGGCCACGACGGTGAATGGCGAAGCGGTAGGCGTCATCGCGCGTTGGGCGGCGGACAATCATGCACTGGTCGTGCATTACTCCACCGACTATGTCTTCGAGGGAAACGCCACCCTGCCCTATGCCGTCGACGCCACCACTTCTCCGCTGGGGGCGTACGGTCGCAGCAAACTAGTCGGTGAGCATGCGTTGCGTGCTAGCGGTGCAAACCATCTTTTGCTGCGCACGGCCTGGGTCTATGCAGCGCATGGTCATAACTTTCTGCGCACCATGCTGCGGCTCGGGGCCGAGCGTGATGAACTGCGCGTGGTGGCCGACCAATACGGCGCGCCCACTAGCACCGACATCATCGTTGAGGCGACATGCGCCGCCCTGGCCGCCTGGCAGCATGCCGGCGTCACCCAGCGTACGGCCATGCAGTGCACCCATCATCTGGTCGCCAGTGGTCACACCAGCTGGCACGGCTTCGCCAGCGCCATCTTCGATAAGGCCCTGGCGCGGGGACTGATTCCGCGTACCCCACGGGTGCTGCCGATCGCCACCGCCGACTATCCCACCCCAGCCAAGCGTCCCGCCTGGTCGGTGCTGGACAACCAGGGGTTTCGGCAACGCTTCGGCTATGCTCTGGCCGATTGGCAGGAAGGCCTGGACCATGTCCTCGACACTCTCGCAACACAGGCTCGTTGAACCATGCTGATTCCCCTGATTCTCAGTGGCGGCAGCGGCACGCGCCTGTGGCCGGTTTCGCGCCGAAATCTCCCCAAGCAGTTCCTTTCCCTGAGCGGCGACGGCACGCTGTTCCAGCAAACCGTTGCCCGTACACAAAATCTGCCTGACGTGACGGCGCCGATCGTGGTCGCCAGCGAAGATCATCGCTTTCTGGCCGCCGATCAGCTGCTGGAGGGCGGCGTCAGCGGCGCCACCATCTTGCTGGAACCGGTCGCCCGCAATACCTCCCCAGCGATCGCCCTCGGCGCCTTGAAGGCCATCGAGCGCGATCCGCAGGCGCTGCTGCTGGTGCTGCCCGCCGATCATCTGATTGGCGATACGGAGAGCTTCGTCGCTGCGGTGCAGCAAGCTTTGCCTGCAGCGCGGGACGGTTGGCTGGTGACGTTCGGCATCCGCCCGGATCGTCCTGAAACCGGTTTTGGCTACATCCGCCGCGCCGAATCGATTGGCGGCAACGCGTTCCGGGTCGAGCGCTTCGTGGAGAAGCCGGACCTGGCTACCGCCGAAGGTTATGTGAAGGACGGCAGTTACGACTGGAATTCGGGCATGTTCCTGTTCAAGGCGGCCCGCTACCTGGAAGAGCTGGGCCAACATGCGCCAGAGATGCTGGAGGCGGTGCGCAAGGCTTATTCCACCGGGCACGGCGACCTGGATTTCGTGCGCGTGGATGCCGAGGCATTCGCCAAGGTGCCGGACAACTCCATCGACTACGCGGTGATGGAAAAAACCTCGCGCGCCGCGGTGATTCCGGTGAGTTGCGCGTGGAGCGATATCGGTTCGTGGTCGGCGCTGTGGCTGTCGGGCCGGCACGATGAACAAGGCAACCAGCGCGAGGGCG
>Ga0209677_100347_pt1 | contig 28991 bp, 35 predicted proteins | sample AraplaCvi_mCL_r2_2_FD_184285 | JGI IMG/M metagenome (GOLD analysis project Ga0209677, IMG submission 184285) | Arabidopsis root microbial communities from North Carolina, USA - plate scrape CL_Cvi_mCL_r2 (SPAdes) (version 2) | ecosystem: Host-associated > Plants > Roots > Endosphere | place: USA... | reverse complement strand
AGTAGACGTTGACCTTGCCTTCATCCTGGACAGAAATTGGACATGAAGATCTTCCGGCAAAAATCCATGGCATACTGCCCGCAGCGGTTCTATCTCGGTCACCGGGAGGCCTTGAACATGACGGAAGCATATGATGACGAGCGCCTTGAGAGGCTTGCGGCTGCGTTCAGAGACGACCGAGAACGCGGTAGCGTCCATACGTTAGAATCCCGCTACGGCCCCGGCACCTTTGGCGATCACGAGGCGCTGCATGTCGCAAACCTCGTCCTTGGCCTGATCGAACGTGAGCTTGCCGGGCATCCCGCGATCCTCCTGCAGTCAGAGTGGTACGCGCATGTCCGGCGCGCGCAGGATGAATTGTCCTCCCTTTACCAAAAGATCGGCGCTGCGCAGCCTTGAGGCCTCGTTGCGTTGGGAGTGTGGAGGCGTTTCGCCTGACCGAAGGAATTCGAGGGCAGCATTCTGGGTTGCGGCCTTCGTGACAGCTGCCGTTCGGGATCAGGGGGGGCGAATTCAGATCCGTCGCTATTTCCTAAAAGCAAGTGAGCATTCCTTCGATTTTCATTCGCGTGTTCGTCGCGGCCTGTTTGCGGTGACAATGCGTGCCGCAGTCTCCTTTTTTGTCCGGGATTGGCTCACCTTGAACGCCAACGTGACCGGGTGCAGCCGACCTGCAACGGGCCGCCCGATCCATTCGCGGGGCTCCCGTGTTGCCCGTTCCCCCAGCAAGAGGCTGGGTGCAGGACGGCTTTTCTCACCCGGTCTTCTTTTGGGCGTTCGAGCCAACCCCAAACAAAGGAGACAGACAATGGCACGCAACGCAAACTACAGCCGCAACGAAGCAAAACGCGAAGTGAAAGGTCCGAGCTACATCGCTTACTCGGTTCAGGAGAAGGGCGACGGAAAAGATAGATCCGCTTTCTGGACCCGCATCGGCGCAGCCTGGGATCACGAGGACGGCAACGGCCTGACGCTTCAGCTCGATCTCGTGCCGGTCAACGGCGGACGCATCGTCCTCCGCACTCCCTCCGAAAACAACGAGGGGAAAGGCGCGTAAGCGCCTTTCTTCTTCCTAGCGAGGAGGACAGATCATGAAGCGCTATATCGTGAAATTCGCGGAAATCCGCCACTATGAAATGGTCGTCGATGCTTACGACGAAGCCGCCGCGATCAAGAAGGCGCGGTGCGGTCCGGACCACCCGACATGGGTTAACGTGGAGCTTGAAAACTTCCGGGCCGAGCAGATCGCGGGGAAGGCGTCATGAGGGAGCATGACGATGTCCGAGGCCTCTCGGAAGAAGACCGCATCCGAGGCTTTATGAAGGCAACGGGCGGCTTCGCCCGTTCCGCCGCGAGGTGGAAAGATCGCGCGACAAAGGGAATGACCGATGACGAGCTTTCTGAAGCACTCGCTCAGGAGCTCGGTATATTCGGGGGCTCTGGCGGTCCCGGAGAACTCCGGCTGACGTTTCAGGGCGCTGGCCTGAAAATCTGGATCGCATGGGAGGTTCAGAACCACGTCAGGACAAAGCCAACCTTCGAGGGCAAAGGCACTATCGCCATGGCGCGCCTTGTCTACGGGATCAAAGACCCTTCGGATGTACAGATGAGTCTCTTCTGATAGGGCGCGTCTTCCCGCCGCAACGCGGGGAGACCGGGCTCTAGGCCTTCGGCCCCGAACCTCGGTAGTTTCGGCCGTTCGGTGACGATCCCTCGCGCGAAGAAAGAGGGCTGCGCCCTTTGGCCGTCAAGGGTGAACGCTCGCGCGCGCTGACGCGCCCTTGACTGCCCCAACCCGCTCATTGCCGCGGAGGCTAGTCGGTTGCAGGGCAACCCTTTCAAAAAAGGAAATTCAGATGCCGTGCTCGTCAGCGGCAGTTTTGTACGGGTAGAGCGTCAGTTCGTTTTTATCGTTTATGCGAACCTGCGTCCCGTTCTCATCGACCAGCCTGATGTAGATGTCGGCGGACTTTACCCGGTAGCCGGGTTCGTATTGCGCTAGCTCGCGTGCAGCCTGCAGGAGAGTTTCCCGCCACTCCCCAATAGTCAAAGGCGCGTTGTCGCGTCCTTTCAGCTTTATGCGCAGAGCGGCTGTTTCAGGCTGCTCCGCGCTGCGTTTTGGCTTACGCGGTATCCGGGGCTTCATAGTTCCAGTTTACCTGAAGCCGACACTGACCTGCTACTTTCCGGGCCCCGGCAGGCGCGGGACGTTTGGCGATGGCAGAGCGGTATGGCTCTTGCCGGGTAAAGCCGGATGGGCGCGGCCTGGAACGGATTGAGCCGCCCCGCCCGCTGCGGATGCCGTCATCTGCCTGATAGGCACAGTCCTTGAAACAGAACCGCAGCCGGGCCTGCAGTGGTGCAGGCCGTCAGATGCATGATCCTGCTGGTAGCTACAGGTGTTCGATCCGCACGAGCAGTGGATCGAGCCGCCAGCGCTGCAATAAGGACAACGCCAGCCGGAGCTGTCGAATTGCTTCGCGTCGAAGGTCTTCTGCTCTGTCCGGGTGAAGACTCCCGCGGCAGGCCGAGCCTCCCCGAGCTTTGAGATCGACGCAGTTTTGAAGCATTCCGCTTCATTGCTTCGCTCATAGACGGTCACAAAGGATTTCTCAAACCGGCTGCAGTGATAGACGATGCTGTAGCGTTCCTTAAAACCGTGCGCGGTTTTGAACGCTGCCATTCTCTTCTCGAATTCACTACGAGTGACAGCCGAGCCTGCTTTCCGTGCTGGCTGCGGCACATATGGTTTGAGCTCTTTCATTTCTTCCAACCTTTCCGGGCGAGAACGATATCGCGCGCCTCGTTGAGCTGCGTGGCCAGAGTCTGGTCACCCGTGATGTCGGGATGAACTTCCTTCATGCGCTTCCGGTAGGCTGCCTTGAATTCGGCGTTAGTGAACGCGCCATCAGAGGGCAGATCGAGGATTGCGAGCGCATCCGCGTAGGCGTCGTGAGGAGGGACGCTAGATTCCTCGACTTTCTCGCCCTCGCTCTCAGGCCCGGTACCGTTGTTGAACGCGCGAACGAACGCGTCAAAGTCTGGATACTCGTCCATCACCTCGGCATACAGAGCGCGCAACTCCGCCATCTGGCGTCGCCGCTCAAGGAAAGGCGCTATCGTGTGCGCGTGGATGGTCCGGAACGGATAGGTGATCGCTCGAAGCGCGAGCCGCCCAGTGGCTGCGACAAACGCCTTCATCAATTCCGCCGCGATCACGCCAAAACGTTCTCCGGCGTCAACCGCCAGGCCAAGCGCCGATACCGCCATCATCAGGAGGGACCTCGCAACCACAACCACCCCTGCGAGCAGGGCGTGCAGGATGAGGCATCCGATAGCGCCAAGGCACAAGTTCTCGAAGATGCGCAGCGATTGCGGATGATTCTCCGGCACCGATATGCCGATTATGTCTAGCGCGACCAGGCCGAAAGTGAGCCCGAGGACAAGGTAGACAACCATGCCACCGAAACTGATCGCGTCATTCCCGGTTTCAGATTTCAGGTGAGCCACGTCTAGTTCCTTCCAAGATGCGTAAAGATGAAATAAGGACACTCGCTACGCGCGGAACGCATGTATCCACGCGTTACGCCGTGGGCCTGCAAATAAACGCATGCAGGGTTCTTCCCTTCGGCGTCGCGCCCAAGCGAAATCCCGATATTCGACCATGCCGCGAGTATGAACAGGCTGAGCGCGACGATGGTAGGTGAAGGAGCCATCAACCAGGATATAAAACGAAGCGAGACCCCCGCGACCGCATCGAGTGGCAGACGCAGGGGCAAGCCAGGCGTCACGCTCTGATAGGGGTTACGGTCGAATGTCCCGCGCAGGCGTGGTCTTTCCCAGTAAGGCGTCTTTCGGAGCACCATAGGCTTGAGATTATCGACGAAGACGATCTGCTGCTCGCTGCTCGCATGCATGACCTCTTCGAGCGTCGCAAGCGCGCGTGCCGCGGGCGAAACAGAGCCGCCGTGCGCGGCCTTCGTCCTAACGTCGATCGTCGTTTCGCCGCAGATTTGCGAGACATACCGTGCCGTCTCGGCGTCGCCCGCGCCCATGAAGATCCGGAGACCTGCGTTCGAAACGAAGGTCTGCCAGTTGTCGCCATATAGCTCCGTGAGCTGAGTGATATTTTGGACGATTGGCCACAGCCAAACGCGATACTTGCGCAGCGTCGCAAGCCCGCTTGAAATACGGTTCATACGCTTCAGCGCTGCGAATTCGTCCAAGACGAAGAGCACGCGGCCTTGCGCGAGAGGAGCGCGCTGCATCGTCCACAGCGCGCATCCGACAACGAGCCGCGCATAGGCTGCGTGAGTGTCTATATATTCAAGCGGAATGACCACAGAAACGACGGCCCCGCGGAGTTCCTTGCCGTCACGCATGCCTTTTAGGTCGGCGATATCTGACGTCGATGCGGCGAGCGCGCGTTGCATAACTGGGTCTTCCAGGAAGTTCGTGTCTTCCTTCATGGTCGAGAATACCGCCGAGAATTCCTCCGGGGCCTGCGCTTCCCGGCGTTCCATCTGCTCAGCTTCACGGGCAATGGCGCCGTTCACTGCCTGGTTCTGCTTCATCACAGCGATGAGTTCGCAAAACGCCTGCGGTCCCGCGGCGATGTACTGGCGCAGGGTCGTGAGCGTCCGCCTCTCTGGTGGTTCGGCGGTCATGATATGCATCAGCATTCCCCGAATGCCGCTTTGCGCTTCGTTCTTGAAAAAAGCCGCAGAGCCCTGTTCCTTGCCGGTCCTCGTCACGATCATGTCAGACAGCAAATCGGCATCGCTCACGAAGCTCTCGCTCGCGGGATCAAGAATGTTCAAGGGATTGATGCTGTGGGATGGCAGCGACCAAGGCGCGCCCGCATGCATGCTCCAAGGATTCAGGCATGAGAAGGCGTAGCCCTTGCGCCTCCACGCGCGGGCGGCAATTGCCGTGTTCTCGCCGCCTGGATCGATCAGAAAGATGAAATTATGTCGGAGTAGATTGGGCACGATCGTCGCGACGCCTTTACCGTACCCCGTTGGGGCAACGGTCAGCGCATGACCCGTGCCGCGGTAATAGACAGGGAGATTGCCGGTCCAGTCGCCCAGCAACAGCCCGCCTTTGCGGAACATGCCTTTGCGGCTCGCGACCCATGGCTTCAGGAATTCGGCGGAGCCGAACGTGGTGTCCTGCTTCTTGAAGCGCCAGTTGATCAGCGCGAGACCGGAAGCGCCAAGGCCGAGATATGAAAGAAGGGTGATATCCATGGCAGCACACTGCTCCCACGGCCCCTTTTAGGGGAGGACAGAGGTTGGACAATCGCGAAAAGCCGCGATAGCCTTACGTTTGTTGCCCGCCGGACAATCCCCCCAAAGCGGACCTATCGGACATGCGGCAGACGAGTTTCGATCAGGCTGATCGCGAGAAAATGCGCGCGGCGATCCTCGCCTTCGCGAAGCAAAACAAGCTCGGCGCTCCGAGCCTTCAACTCCGCATCGCCGAGGCGACCAAGCGCTCGGTCGATCAGATCCCCTTAAAGACGCTCCAGCGCTTCCTGAAGGACGAAGGGCGGACAAACGACGGATTCATGATTCCAATCGCGGAGTTTGTGGCGTCGGTCGGGGCTATCACGCCCCTCGATACATTCGCGCACGAGCTCGGCGCGTTTTTTGCGCGTAGCGGTACGGAGAAGGAAGCGGCAAACGAAGTCCCCGCGCGGTTCGCGCGCACATATGAGATCGTGGCGGGAAGCGCGAAATTCAAAAATATCAAGGTCATCAGGTCTGGCGCTATCGAGAACCCGGATGAGCCATACGGGCGCTGCGTCATCTCCGGCACCGGCCGGAGCCTCAAGGTGCAGGAGTTGGAGACAGGTTCGGACTCTGGCGGGGCGGACGGCGCTTTCAGGCCGCCCGCGAATGAAGGTGTCGTGTTGTATTTTGCGCCGCTCCTGTTCATGCTCCTTCGCAATAACCTGACGCGCCTCCCGCGCGTCTACTGGCTGCGGGAACAGGAAGACGGGAAGCTCGTGGGACACGCGATGCACTCCATTCCGCTCGAACCCGGCAGCATCCAGGTTCCGTATTCGGAGCTGCGCAACCACGAGCTTCACCCGGCCCCGGAGAATATGCGATGAGCAAGGGGCCTCAGAAGAGTCAGCGCGGGTCGCAAAGCTCGGGGACCGCGCGCATCGATTGGCAGCTTCTTCAAGCCGCCTACGCCGGGGATCTGACCGGCGTCCGCGATGCTGTGAAGGCGGGAGCGGATGTCGATAGCGTTCACGAGCAGACGGGTCTCAGCGCGCTCCATATCGCAGTAGGAACAAACAATCTCGCGCTCGCGCGCTACCTCATCGAAGAGGCAAAGGCCCGTGTCGGTCCTGACGAGTCTGGACGGTGGCCGACAATCATCGCGGCCGAATGCGGAGTGGATGAGATTCTCTCGGACTACCTTCTCGAAATCGAAGCGAAGATCGCGCAGGACTGAGGAAGTCCAAAGTTTGACCAATGCCGATAGAGAGTGCTATTCTCAGGCACATCCGATGCATCGACACGCGCGCATATGCCGGTGTCCAATTTTTGCATCTGTCGTTTCCCATCAGCTACAATCATAGAAGAGGCCGTTAGTGCTGAGGGCAAGATGTGCGCGGCGAGTCCGCGCAATCTTGACGAAGGGGGCCTCTAAGCCGGCCCCCGTTGTATCCCCCGCATGTATCGGCGACGTCAGGCATCGAGCCTGAGGTGCGCCGAGTGCAGCGTTTCGTCGCTGCATCACGACCAATGAAAGCGCGTCATTGGATGCGCGATGAGGGCGGTCATGTCGCGGAGCGGGTCGGACAATCGTCAGAGAGAGACGACGTTGTCCGCGCGTTTCAACAATCAGGAAGCCGAGGCGATCCGCGATATGGCGGACCGCGCTGGAACCAGCGTGGCTTCCGTGATCCGCAGTGCGGTGTTGAAAACGCAGCTCCGGGGGACAAGACGCCCTACGGTCAACCACGAGATGGCTGCCCGTATTCTCGGCGAGCTGGGACGGATCGCGGAGACGCTGCGGGCGGCGGTGGCGTCGGGCAAGGCCGATCCCAAGGACCCGCATTTCGCTGCCGCGTTCCGTGACCTCGCCGAGATGCGCACGGTCTGCTTTCTGGCCATGGGGCGCGACCCATGATCCTGAAAGGCAACCAGCGCAGTGGCGGCGCTGACCTTGCGACCCACCTGATGAACGCGTTCGACAACGAACGCATCGAGGTGGCGCAGATCAGGGGGACTGTCGCGGACCACCTGCACGGAGCGTTTGCCGAGTACGAGGCCCTTGCGGCTGGAACCCGGTGCAAGGAGCCTCTCTACAGCCTCTCGATCAACCCGTCCGCTCCGCTCTCCCGCAAGCAGTATGACGCCGCCATTGACCGCATCGAGCAGCGCCTCGGGCTCTCGGGCCATGCTCGTGCTGTGGTGTTCCATGTCAAGCACGGGCGCGAACATGCGCATGTCGTGTGGTGCCGCATCGATACCACAAAAATGCGTGCGGCACAGCTCTCCCACGACCGCCAAAAGCTGCGCAGTGTCGCACGGGAACTCGCGCTTGAGTTCGGGCTGTCCTTGCCTGACGGCCTTGCGCGGGACAAAGGTTCTGACCGCGCGCGCAAGAAGGAGCAGACCCTCGCCGAGAAGGCTCACGCCGATGAAACCGGGATCAACCCGGTGCAGCGCCGGGCGGAGATCACGGAGGCCTACCGCAGGTCGGACAGTGCGGAGGCATTCCGGGCGGCGCTGAAGGAGAAGGGCTATATCCTCGCGCACGGCGACAAGCGCGTGCATGTGGTCGTGGACCGCTTCGGCAAGGTTCACAGCCTTGCCCGCCAAATCGATGGCGTGAGGACGCGGGAGCTGAAAAAGAAGCTTGCCTCCCTCGATCACCAGCTTGGTGATATCGACGGCGTCAAGGTGGATGTGAACAAGCGCGCGGCTGCCGCGAAGGCCAGGGTAGACCAGCGGGTCAACCGCGCGATGGCGGAGCGCGCGGCGAAGCTGACCGCCCAGCACAAGGCGCGGCGGCATAAGCTGGATGGCCGGGCGCAGGAACTCGCTACGACGCATGGCTCGGAGCGCATGTCGCTCAATGCCGCGCACAAGAGCGAAGCGGGCAAGCCGTTCGCGCGGGCAGCGGGTGCAATATTTGCGTTGTTCGACCGGGTGCCCGGACTGCGGTCCGTGATCGCGCCGCTGCGCCGCAATCCAAAAATCAATCCAGCCGAGCGGCACCGGATCGAGCGCGAGGCGCTTGAGCGGCGGCATCAGCGTGAGCGGCTGGTGCTGGAGCGACGATACGAGGCGCTTGGACGGCTGGAGGCGCGCGAGCTGCGCTCCCTCGAAACGGAGATCAGGCGGCAGATTTATGAGGCGGAAGCTGCGCGGGAACTGAAGGCGGAATCGTTGCAAGACAGGATCGAGGTGAACAAGCTCGATATCGTGCTGCCTCATTCTGAGTTCAGCGCCGAGAACAAGAAAAAGGAAGCCAAGAGCTGGAACGCGCGCCGGGAGAAGCTGGGCGCGAACCGGAGCCAAAAGCAGAAGCGTCCCAAAGGTTACAGGCAGACGAGGGACGATCCATGAAGATGGAAGTGGATATCGATCACAGGACTATCGACCAGCGAACCAGACCGCTTAAGTTTAAGGCCCGGACACAGCATCTTTGGCAAGACCGGCACCGAGCTTTTCAACGAGAGCCAAATACTCGCGAACGGCGCTTTCGCGGATCACAAGCCGTTGTCCGTCCCGGTAAGCCGTGTCTCCGGTCTTGGCGATATAGTCCGCATCGACAAGACCCTCGCGATGGGCGAGCAAGTGACGCTGCTGGAAGCCCCGGTTCAACTTCGCCAGCTCGTCAGAACTCAGGTGGTCGCCATATCCATTGCCGAACGCAGGGCTCCAGTGGCGGCTTCCTTCTTCCAAATTCTGGAAAGCATTTCGCCGAAGTTTTGGCTGGCCAGGTTTCTTATCGTAGAGAGCCTCAGCGTAACGCTGGAACGCGGTAACAAGGCGCTGCAGTGAGTCTTCCGTGAGCATACGGATGGTATTTTCGGCAACATCACGATCCGGCAAGCCAGCTGCGATAGCCGACAGGTTATCGAGCGTGGCGCGGATCGTGCCGAGAGACTGGCTAAACACGAGGTCAGCTGCGTTGTGACCGCAGGCCGGGCAAAAGTAGGCCGAACCGATCACAGCATAGCGGCAGGCGCATTGGGGGCATTTGATCTTGAGCTGCATCGGATCGGATGCAGCCGCAGGCAGCACGATCTCCTTTGGCTTTTCATCCACCTTCAGCGAAATGGAAATGAAAGAGCGGCGAGGCTGCCGCTGATTGAACTGCCGGGCATCTCGAACCATCGCGGAATTGACGCGGTGCTTCACCTCCGCGAAAGCGGCCTCTTTCGCCTTTTCAATCTGTTCATGCGTCCACCATGAATCGGAAGCTGCCTGATGCCCGCAGAAGGGGCACCAGACAGCCTCGTCCTTGACGATGTCGCGCCAATCGTCCTCATGGACCTTGAACAGAAACTCGCATTCCGTGGCCGGACATTGCCTGTCCCAGTAGCCATCGGCATCCTTCTCTGACGGTACTGAAACCGCAATTTTTGTGCCATCCAGACCCTGGAGCGTTTTGATCAGATCCTCAAACATTGATTGCTCCCCGCCTACTATGCCAACTGCCTTTCAAGTTTAAGCTTCCGCTTCTCCCAGTCGGGCATTACCCGGTTGAGAAGATCGAAAAATGCGGTGCTGTGATTGTTGTGCCGCAGATGGCACAGCTCATGCGTGATGACGTAATCTATGGCATCGACCGACGCTTGTATTAGCGCGCGATTGAGGATGAGCTTTCCGCTCGGGGTCATCGAGCCCCATCTCTGACGCAGCTGCATCACGGTCAAGCCTGATGGCTCATATTCGTCGGGCGACGGGAAATAATTCTGGCAGTGCGCGATCCGCTCGCGAAACTTTGCTTGCGCCCGGTCGCGATACCACTGCTCAAGAAGTGCCTTGGTCAACTCCCGGTCTTTTGGCCGGGTCGAATAAACGACCAACCGTCCTCGATAGAGTGCAACACGCTGCTGGATGTGTTGAACGACCTTAAGCTTGTATTGTCGGCCCAGGTACAGATGGGTTTCCCCGGCAATGTATTGACGTTCGGGCGTGCGCGGCCGAAATTGGGAAAAGAAGCGCTGCTGACGCTGTATCCATGGTGCACGCTTCCGCACTTTCTCCAGTATCTTTTCAAGGGAAGCGGTTTTGGGAGCGACTACTTCCACCTCGGCATTTGGGCCTACGCTAATGGCGAGCGTCTTGCGTTCGCGCCGCTCCAAGCGGAAGGCGATTTCTCCGTCGCCGTAGGGAAGAAGTTCGAGGCTCATCCCGGGAACCTCGCTCTCGCAACATCCATGATCTGGAGTTCGAGGTCGTCCAGTTGCTCGACCGGGATATCGATACCTTTTTCGTCCCGGACCACATCGAAGAAATAGTCATCGATTGCGTTACGCATATTGTTCTGCGCAACTTCATTCGACCAAACATCGACGATGTGGTGCTGTTTGATGATGCCGACGATAGTCTTGGAGATGTCGGCAGCAACATCAGGGCTTCCACTGCCGTTCACAGCTGCCTTCAGGGCGGGCTCCACGATCCCGAATACAGCTTGCGCATCCTCATCGCCCTTAATGCTGGCAGGCACTTCCTTCCCGTGGTCCTTGCGCGCCATCCGGCTTGCGAGATCGACCACATTGTTAAGGTACATCTGCTCCGAGATCCGTTTCTCGCGGTAGTCCCGGATCGTCTCTTCTAGAAGCTCGGAGAACTGCCGATAGAACGCAGGATCTTCATCCATCTTTTCGGTGATGGTGCGCTTCGTCGCGCTCGCGATCCGGTCTGCCTTTGAGGCGTCGGAAACGTGCTCTTCTTTGACAACAGCCTTGAGCGCGTCGGGGTCGTTGATGTTAACCGTCTCGATGATGGTGATTGCCGGTTTCGCCGTCACATGGTCGTCAAGCAGCCGCTGGATCTTCGGCTCGAACTCTTTGACATCAACAATCTCTTGGTAGCGGAGCTGGACCGAGCGTTTGAGTTCGCTGAACTGCTTCCACTCCTGCTTGAATGCCTCGACTTTCGCGTCGTCGAAAACGTCGTAGAGCTTCTCCGACGAAAGCGCGATATGCAGGCATCGGCCGAATGCTCTTAGCCGCCCGTAAAAGTCATGCCGCTTGGATTCGTCCGCCAGGAATTGCTCAAATTGCTCCATATCTTTCTTATTGCGAATGGTCTTGAACAAATCCCAAAGCTGATTGTGCAGCTGCGGCAGCTTCCTGATTTCTTCACGTATGTCGTGCAGCGCGCCGACAAGGTCGCTCTGTTCAAAGCCTTCGAAGGCGCTGTAGGTCGTCAACGCCTTGTCGAGTTCGCCCAATAGCCCTTCGTAATCGAGAATGAAGCCGAACTGCTTTTCTTTGCCATCTTCCTCAAACAGTCGGTTCACCCGCGCGATGGCTTGCAGAAGATTATGTTCGCGGAGAGGTTTACAGACATAGAGAACCGTATTGCGCGGCGCGTCGAATCCGGTCAGCAGCTTTGACACGACAATCAGGATTTCAGGCGCGTCCGGTCCTTTGAAAGCATCGATGACCTGCCGATTATACTCTGCCTCGGTCTTGTACTTTGCCATCATCACGTCCCAGAACTTCCGGACCAAGTCCTTCGATTCCTTATCGACCTCCTCTGTGCCCTCGTGATCTTCAGGCGGAGATATGATGATTTCGCTCGAAACATGCCCGATGTCGTCGAGCATTTCCTTGAACCGGATGGCAGCCGCCTTCGACGGCGCTACAAGCTGGGCCTTAAAGCCCGTGCCTTGCCAGAATTGGCGGTAGTGCTCCGAAATATCGAATGCCTTGGCGCGAATAGCCTGCCCCGTTTTCGACAGGGCATCCATGCGGGAAAACTTCCGCTTAAGATCGGCCTTCTGCTTGTCAGTCAGACCTTCGCTAATCTTTTCAAACCAGCTGTCGATGACGTTGCCGCTGATTTGCTGCTCGACCATCCGGCCTTCGTAAAGCAGAGGCACAACAGCCTCGTCCGCCACGGCCTCGTCGATAGCATAGCGGTGGATGAGGCCGCCGAACGCTGAGAGGGTGTTTTTCTCCTTCTTCAGGAGCGGCGTCCCGGTAAAGCCGAGGTAACAGGCGTGCGGGAGAATACGACGCATCCTCATGGCGAATTTGCCATGGCCGCCATAACGGCCTGTCTGGCTGCGGTGGCTTTCATCGACCAACACGAAGAGGTTTGGATCTTTGTCCCGGTAAGGCGACGCCTTCATGCCGGTATCGAACTTGTTGATGATCGCCGTGATCAGAGGAGCTTTATGCTCGATGAGTTCTATGAGATGGGAACCGGTGGTGGCGCGTACTGGCTCCATCTCGCAGGACTTGAAGGTGCCTTTGATTTGCTTGTCGAGATCGTCGCGGTCCGTGACAATGACGATACGCGGGTTCTTGATGCTTTGGTCAAGCGCGAGCGCGCGGCCAAGCATGACCATGGTCAGGGACTTGCCGGAACCCTGCGTATGCCAAATCACGCCGCTCTTGCGCGTGCCGTCGGGATCGAACTGCTTGACCCGTTCGATTGCTGCGCGGATGCCGAAGAACTGCTGATGACGGGCGACTTTACGAATGCCGCCATCAAAAACGGTGAAGCGGCGCACTATGTCGAGCAAACGCTCGGGACGGCAAAGCGCATAAATGAGCCGGTCCTGCGCCGAAATGGCGCGGGGTGCATTAGCCTCCATCTCATCGAAGAAGGGCTGCGCGTCGGCGAAATCGCCTGAAAACACGGCTTTCTTTTCGCCGCTTGTAAGTGGCCGATTGATCGCAGCTGAAATATCCGCGTCCTTATCATCCTCGTCGCGCCACAGCTGCCAGAACTTTCGAGGCGTTCCGACCGTAGCGTACCGCGCCTCCTGACGCTTCATGGATAGTAAGAGCTGCGCGTAGTGGAACAGCTGCGGAATGTTATCTTCGTTTTGATAGCTGATGAGCTGACTGTCGGCCTTCTTGAGCGATTCAGTTGGCCGTTTATTTTCGATCACGATAAACGGGATGCCATTGACGAAACACACGGTGTCGCAGCGGCGCGTCTGAGTACTGGCCGTTCGCTCCATCTCCATTTCGGATGTGACGTGATAGACGTTATTTTCCGGATGTTCCCAGTCGATATAGCGGAAAGAATAGCTCTTGCTGTCTCCCTCAATCGATTTAGTGATGGTGGTGCCAAGAATGAGCTGGTCGTAAATATCCTGGTTAGTTCCACGCAGGCCCTTGAGTTTGTCCGGGGTAGGCTTTAGCCGACGCAGGGCTTCGTGCGCATCCTCAAGATCGAACGGGTACTCTTTGCCTCGATAAGAGAACTTGTTAATGCGTAGAATCTGCTCAACTAATACATCGTCCAGGACTACGTTTCTGGCCTTGCCACGCAGCTTGTTTGCGCGCGCCTGTGACAGCGGCGCAAAGCCGAGTGCGACTAAGGTTTGGATCGCAGGTATCTGCGATTGATATTTTTCAGCAGCGTTGAAGCTCATGCAGCTGCGTCCTTATTCTCTACTACCCCAACGCGCCATTCACCGGTTAAGAGCTTTTGCATCACTCCGCGCTTCTGGCGAGATACAGCTTCCAACTCCAAACCTAGCAGCTCAATTTCTCTCTTTGCGTCCGAAAGCGCTGATGCAATGTTGTCCTGCTCGCTCCTAGAGGGAACAGGCACTTCGCATGCAAAGAAATCGTCCGAGCTAAGATTGAGCAGCCCATCGTTCCGAACACCCGAATTGATTAGGCGAGAGAGCTGATGGTTTAGAGATCCAGAATTAAATAGGTGTTCGTAAAAGATACGGTTCAGACCTTTGTCGAGAGCGAAGCAGAAATATACAAAAGGCACCAATGCTGCAGGGCGATTTAGCGGAAAGATACAGCCGTACGGGGCGGTAAACGAGTTTCCTTTGTTGTATGCAAACTCGCCTTCGTGAAGCACGATATACCGCTCGACGCTCTGACCAGCCATATCGCGTTTAAATTTATCGGACTGCATCAGAAAGCCAGACTTAGCCGAGATCGTCATTACTGGGTAATTTCCTCCACTATTCTGGCGACGAACTCGCGTGGAGATATCTGACAGCGGTCGTTTTTCCCAAGCCTTCTGAAGTTCGCCGGCGTCTCCAAAGAGCCGTTGCGTCATGCCGATCAATTGATGGGATTTTGCCGCACGGAGCGCTTTCAATTTGTCAATTGCAACGTCCCAAGCCCTGAGCATCTCGCTTACGCGGGCCTGCTCCGATGTCGGAGGAAGGAGTATTGGTAACTTCTCCAAAGCTGCTTTTGTTAGCTTGAAACGTCCAGCTCCCTGGCGAGTGAGAGAGTGCGAAATGTCTCGATGCTGGAAAAAATAGAAGAACCAATCGACTGAACATTCCGGTGTACTTGAAATGATATGAGCATGGTTATTGACGTTAAACTGCCCTTTCACGTGAATGGTTTGTGGTTTGATGTCTACGTCGAGGAAATGATCTCCATCCTCACCAATGAGAGCAAATTCCCCTTCGGCGCGGAATTCGTTGATCGTACCAAGAATCCCGGTAGGGCCGTAGTATGGATATACTCCATTCATGGTCTGGCGAACTTCAACTGATAGAGGAAGCCGGAGCTCGTTTCTGATTGAGCAGGCATGACCGACCGTAGAAAGCCTCCAACCTGCTGGGATGCTTTCCACACCTAATCGCCTAAGATCGCGCCTAGTCCGGTCGTCTATTGAAACGTCGTTGGTATTCGGAGCAACGTTCTTAGGCATCGACACCGAGCTCCTTCAAGTAGCCAGACATACGGGCACGAACATCAGTAAGTTCGGCTTCAAGGGTTTTGATTTGATTCTGAAGAAGAGCGATGTCGATTTCTTCTTCGGGCTCGAAGGTGTCCACGTATCGAGGAATGTTCAGATTAAAGCCGTTTTCCTTGATCTCCTTAATCGTGGCTCGGTGGGAAAACTTTTCAATTTCTTTGCGCGCACGGTATGTGTCGATGATCTTGGTAAGATTGGCCTCATCGAGTAAGTTTTGCGTCTTGCCAGTGCTAAACTCTTTGCTCGCATCGATAAACAGCACGTCTTTGCGTTTTTCGTTTAAGCCACCCTGCTCACGAGATCGATCGAAGATCAGGACAGCGACTGGGATTCCAGTAGTAGTGAAAAGGTTTGCAGGAAGCCCGACGACCGCGTCGAGCAGGTTCTCTTCGATTAACGCTTGACGGATTTGGCCTTCGGCACCTCCCCGAAACAACACGCCGTGTGGCACGATCACGGCCACGCGGCCGGTTTCCCGCTTCGCGATCTCAACCATGTGGGTGATAAAGGCGTAGTCGCCTTTAGATTTGGGTGGGATGCCGCGCCAGAAACGATTGTACTGATCGTGCTCGGCATCCTCAGCGCCCCACTTGTCGAGCGAGAACGGCGGATTGGCGACGACAACATCGAACTTCATGAGTTGGTCGCCCTCGATTAGTGCAGGGCTGTTAAGAGTATCGCACCACTCGATTCGCGCAGCGTCCTTTGAGTGAAGAAACATGTTCATGCGGGCGAGCGCCCACGTCGCGCCATTCGCTTCTTGCCCATAGAGCGCGAAGTTGTCGGAGCCGACTTCTTCCGCTGCGCGAATCAGAAGCGATCCTGAACCGGACGCCGGATCGCAGATGGTATTGCCGGGCTGCGGAGCAGCGAGTTTTGCGAGTAACTTGGATACGGCGGCAGGCGTATAGAACTCGCCTGCCTTTTTTCCAGCGTCAGAAGCAAAACGGGAGATCAAATAGATGTAGCATTCGCCGATGATATCTTCAGTTACGCGCGACGGACGGAGGTCCATGGCGGGCTTATCGAAATCTTCGAGCAGGTTCTTCAGTCGGCGATTGCGATCTTTTACCCGGCCAAGGTTGGATTCTGAGTTAAAGTCGATGTTGCGGAACACGCCTTCGAGTTTCGCGCGGTTCGCATCTTCTATCTTTTCAAGCGCGATGTTGATGAGCTCGCCGATATTCGGCTCGTTGCGTTTCTCGTACAGGTCGTAGAAGCTTGCACCCTCCGGGAGGATAAAGCGCTCGCGCTCCATACGGCGGCGGATGCGGGTGTCATCGCCGCCAAACTGCTTCTTGTAAGTTTCGAAGTGATCGTTCCAGAGATCCGAGATGTATTTCAGGAACAGCATCACGAGGATGTAATCTTTATACTGGCCTGCATCGACCACACCACGGAACGTGTCACACGCCGCCCATGCCGTTTGATTGATTTCCTGCTGTGTAACCTTGTCGTTCATCGTGGTGGTCCTTCCTAGTTTTGTTGGTGGGGGGCGAGCTTACGCCCGCCCCGCTTGTTGTTAGTGGACGCCGCAGGGCGGGTTGAATATGGTCCGCAGCTGACGCTCGATCAGCATGCGGTTGGGCTCGTCCGCGTAGATTGCTGCGACTGCCAGTTCCATATGGCCTTGGCAGCGCCATTGCGGCCCCCGGTCGTGATTGCCCACGCGATCCCGGACATTGCCGGATTCGCCGACATCGACCACGATCCACTGAGACTGCATCGAAGCGCGGCCGAGGATGACGTAAACGCCAGAGCGCTCCGCCAACCCATTCGCGTTGCCGAAGGGACCGTCGGCATGGTAGTTTCCGATTTGGATGGACATATTCATCTCCTGAGTTTGTCCGTTCCGACATGCCCGCCTGATTTCGAGGTCTGACGGGCGACCGATTGCCCAGCTCCATTGGCGTGGAGCTGGGTTTTTCGCGCCTGTTTGAGCAGGGCGAAACTCGTGAGTTCAAATTTTTTGTCTGCAAGCTTAAGGGCGAGCGCGTGCTCGCGCCGCGCAAGGCTGTCGATTTCGATGATGCGCCTTTGCGTTTCCAAATCGGGCAGTTCGACCTCAAGGCGGTCGAGGCAGGCTTTTGGGATCATTCGAAGCGCCGTGCCGTGAGCGCAGCTGTCAAAATAGCGTTGCGTGGCAGCTTGATTGATGAACCAGGCAAGGTAGCGGGGATCGACGATGTTCCGGTTCGGACGCAGGACGATGAGTGGGAGAACTGCGACTGCAGCTGTCTTAGACTCCGGCGCTACGACGACTGCGGTGTTTCGCTCACCACGCGACCGAAAGAGCAGGTCGCCAGGACCGGCCCAGTAACGCTCGAACGAGGGGCCGAGGGGATAACGAGTGGCGCTTGCCGGATCAAAATCCTCCTCGCCGCGAAGATCGCGGAGCTGGATAATCGGCACGCCGCCATCCGGCACGGACTTAAGGCCGCTTCGGGCCGTATAGCCTGACTGGATATCGCAGATCGCCGCTAAACGTGATTTATTGCTGTAGGCCATGCTACAGACCATAATTTCGCTCGGATCAACGAGTCAACGATAAATCCGTCTGTAGATGCTCCTACAGACAAAATTTCCTGAAGGAGGTTTGAATGTTTCTGTGGTTGCTGAGTATAACTTAGCGAATTTGTCTTTTTGTAAACTTTGCTGCAGTTTGAAAATATGATATATTGCTAAGCATGGCTGAGCCTTCGGGAAATAAGCTAAACTATCTTGCGCGAACGCTGCCGGAAGGCCTCTTGGTCGATTCGCAGTGGATGACAAAACACGGCTATTCAACGGGGCTGAGAAGCCAGTACGTCTCAGCTGGTTGGCTGGTCCAGCCCGCTCGTGGCACATTCAAGCGGCCCCTCGGCACCCTGACATGGCAAAAGGTCGTCATATCGCTTCAGACGCTGCTGGAACGCCCTTTGATAGTCGGGGGACGAACCGCGCTCGAACTGCAGGGCTTTTCGCATTACCTGAGAGCTGACGGTCCGAATGCCGTTTATCTGTACGGGCCAGATGCTCCGCCAGGATGGCTTTCCAAGCTGCCCCTCAAGGAGCGCTTTCTCTTCCGCAAGAGCACGACCCTATTCAAGTCCGACCCGGTTACGAAAGGACTGAAGAATTACGCCTGGAACGTTCAGAGCAATACCGGAATAGCTGCCGACGAATTGCAGGCTGGGCCGTTCAAGCAGATATGGGGCCAAGGTGAATGGCCACTTACTGCTTCATCGCCCGAGCGTGCCCTGCTTGAACTGCTCGACGAGCTTCCGAACGACGAAAGCTTCCATCAGGCCGACATGCTCGTTGAGGGCTTGCGAAATCTCAGTCCGCGCAAGCTTCAGAAGCTGCTGGACGATTGCAAAAGCGTGAAGGTCAAACGATTGTTCTTCTGGTTCGCCGAGCGTCACAACCATTCATGGTTGAAGCAAATAGACCGCGAAAAGGTCGATCTGGGGAAGGGAAAGCGCATGTTGGTGAAGGGCGGAAAGCTCGATCCAAAATACCTGATAACCGTTCCGGAGGATCTCAGTGCCCCTGTCTGAACGCTATCAACAACAGGTCGCGCTGCTGATCGAAGCTCTGCCGTTCGTCGCAGCCGAAAAGGACTTCGCTCTCAAAGGCGGCACGGCGATCAATCTGTTTGTCCGCGATATGCCCCGCTTGTCGGTCGATATTGATCTGACGTATTTGCCCGTAGCAGGACGACCGGAGTCGCTCGCCGCGATTGATGCCGCCATGAAACGCATGGCAGGCACCATAAGGAGCGGCCTAAGAGATGCTCATGTCAACGAGGTTGTGAACGAGCAGGAAGGCATAGTTACCAAGCTCACCGTTCAGAGATTTGATGCGCAAATTAAGATAGAGGTCACTCCCGTTCTCAGAGGATGTGTATTTGAGCCTGAACTGCGCTCTGTTTCGGAGAAAGTTGAAGAGTCTTTCGGGTTCGCTGAAACCCAAGTTGTATCGTTCTCCGACTTGTACGCTGGCAAGATTATGGCGGCACTCGACCGGCAACATCCGCGCGACCTCTTTGACGTCCGCGATTTGCTCGCGAATGAAGGGATTAGCGACGATTTGCGAAAGGCCTTTATCGTCTACCTCATCAGCCACCATCGACCCATTTCAGAAGTCGTCGTTCCGGTGCGCAAGGACATCCGCAAGGAATTTGAGCAAAACTTCGATGGCATGACGCATGAGCCGGTCACTCTCGAAGAACTACTAAAAGCGCGCGAGGATTTGATCGCAGAGGTATCAGGCAAGATGCCGAAGCAGCACCGAGAATTTTTGATAGGTTTCAAGCGCGGAGCGCCAGATTGGAATCTTTTAGGCGTTCCGGGGGCCGCGGAATTGCCAGCGGTCAAATGGAAGCAAATCAATCTGGATAAGATGTCCAAAGACGCCAGGGCCAAGGCTATCGCCCGCCTTGACGAGGTATTGAATAAGGGCGGGGAAAGCTGAGGGCAGTCGGATTGAATCCACAAACCTGGACATATCTCGATCATTCGCAGCGGGAGACGCGCCTGCCCGATAGTGTTGCGATTGCTCTGCAGGTACTCCGTGCCGAGCCTGACATAAAGACAATTATCCTATTCGGATCTCGCGCCGTCGGGGATCACGATGAGCGCTCGGACTTTGATATTGCAATTTCGGCCGATGGCATCGACAGGCAGAAGCTCGCGCTGCTGCGTGACAAGATCGGGCAATCACCTACTTTGTTCAAAATTGCCGTTACCCTGCTGGAGTCGATGCCTCCGGCGCTACGGCAGCGTGTAGTCACTCAGGGGGTCGTTATTTATGAGCGAGCGTAAGTTGAAGGATAGCCTTGCAAATCTTGCGAAGGCAGTTGCCAACCTGGAGAGAGCGTTGACGATCCCGCGGGATAGGGAGCTTGTCTTCGAAGGGACTATTCACCGTTTCGAGGTGACGATTGAACTCATGTGGAAGACGCTCAAGCGAGCCCTGGAGTATGAGGGCATCCAGCCTAAGACCCCAAGAGAGAGTTTAAAAGAGGCGTTCAAAATCGGATGGCTTCACGATGAAGGAATCTGGCTCGATATGCTCGATCAGAGGAACACAACCTCTCATCAGTACCTCGACGAGGAGCTTGCCGAAGACAACTACGATGACATCGTGAAAGTAACCCCCATCCTTAGGGCAACGCTCGATTTTCTCGAAAAGCGTTACGCTACAATCTGATGATGGGATCAAAGCCCATATTCACGGAGATAACGCCGAGCGCGAACGATCTGGTCTTCTTCATTGATGACACAGGACATGAGAGATTTGCCGGGGATCAGGGCTACTACGGGTTAGGTGGGTGTGTGGTACTCGCGTCACATTACCCGCACGTTAAAGATCAATGGAAAGGGGTTCGCCAAAGTATCAACGGCGATCAGGAATCGCCCTTGCATGCCTCCGAGATGAAGCGAGAACAGGCTAACTTTGACGCACTGTCTAAATTCTTTGAGAGCCCGGCATTCATTCGGATCGCCGCGACTACGACGAAAGACGTTCCGTTACCCGCGGGCATGCATCCTTGTGTCCCGGTGATGGGGCAAATCAATCAAGAGATTGCTGTGATATCCTCGGCGCTGGCGAGCAATCGCCTCTGGTTCATTCTAGAAAGCTCCGAAAGAGCAGATCAAACCGTCAAAGTGCATTTTTCGCAGCTGAGCTCAATCGCGGCGGCTTTGCCTATGTCGGTGGAGTACTGCTTCATGCCAAAAAGCTCGAATGAACCAGGCCTTGAGATCGCTGACTTCATCATCAGCGCAGCAAGCAGCGAAGTTCAGAGACAAATGCGTGGCAAAGCGGGCCGTGCCCCGGATTTCAAAGACGTGTTCTGTAGGTTGCCCATTGTCGGCAGTAGGTACTGCGAGATCTCGGAGGTTCGCCTTAATGCAGATGGTATTGTAAGCATCAAGAGCAATCGGCTTGTTCCTGAGCTTCAGGGTCGTAGAGCGGCCGAGATCTAAGTTGTAGGTTGCGGGGAGGCATCGTCTTTTTCCGGTAGGTCAGGATACGATGAGAACAGGGCAAGTGCTGTCGGCAAGAACCACTCCCTGCAGACGTCTTCATATGTCCGGGGGAGCAGGGCAAGTTGCCGCCACAACTCGTAGACCTCCCACTTATGCCGGGCGGCGATTTCCTCCTTTGACTTTTTCTCATCGTCCGCTCTGTCTAGAAGCTTTAGATCGCCGGTTTCTAAATAACGCTTGATTGCATCGCCCCACCAAGAGAGTGGAATCCACATTTCCGCGTCGTTCCAGAAATCATAGGTTTGAATGCGACGCGCAAAGTACTGGGCGAGTTCTTCCCAGTTCGGGGACTCCGCCGCCCACTTCAGCTCGTTTTCCTGATAAACAAATCTCTGAAATGCAGCGAAGAGCTTCGGCCGTTTGGCGTACCAACGTAGCGCCGTCTCACCAACCATCGTGCCGATTTCATTCATAACGGGCACATGGATCGTCCGGCTTGCCTTCGCCTGATAATCCGGGTTGCGGGGAATAAGAATTTTATCGATATAATCGTTTAGGCAAACGAAGCTGCAGCGCTGCGCCGTGAGATCGGCAATGACAAGTAAGACGGGAACGCCGACACCCATCCGCTCGACCGTCACCAGCTCCGATCGCTCCAGGGAGAACCGGTAGGTATCGACCTTTCCGGCGATTTTGTCCTTCACTAAGTGTTCCGGTGCCTTTTCAACGTTTCCCCGCTCGTGGATCGTAAGTGGGAGTGCCTTTGCTTCCCCGACGCTCTTGAGCTGAATAAAAATGTGTTCTCCAAGCGTCTCATACGTGCGGACCTTCCCGGCGGTATCGGCCTCTTTGAATACTTCGAGCGAGTAATCTAAGCCGTAGTCTGGCCGGTATTCCCGAAGCACCCAATGGGCAGGGAGCTTCGACCGCAAGAGCTGCTGCCCTGCTTGATCAACTAGATGCTGATCTGACCGCTTTTTTGCCTCGTTCATCGACGCGCCCGGTACTCTGGAATCCTGCTGTCAGAATAGCCCATAAGTTCCAGGCAGACGGAGCGGCGGATGAATTCGTGTGATTTACCCACACCCGACCATGTTCGGGCACGTATTTGGCCAACTTACCTATCGATGCGCTACCAACAGATATCTTTGCGGCTAGCAGAAATATGAGGTATGACAATCACATAGGCGTTCCCAGTTTCATCCTGCCCGGCGCGCCACCTCATGGCGCGGTCTTCCCAATCAAACGCCCGTCTGTCGCGCGACCGCTAACGGTCGATGCTTCACGCGCTCGGATTCCTGGCATCTGCTCTCCCTGGAGGAAGCGCCTACGTCAGCATGGCAATGATCTGCTGGATCTGGTCGGAGGCGGACGTCACCAGTCCGTCATACGATGTCTGGCCGTGTGCGGCAGCCCTCAGGATGCATTCGGCTACGGCGGCTTTCAGACCAAACACCGATTGATCGGCTGGCACACTCGCCATCACGGTCTCGAGTGCCTGTCGCATGGTCTGAACGAACTCGGAGCTGTATTGCATCGGCTGTCCTCCGCGCCCCGATATAGGATCGCGCGGCCAGGCCTGCCACTCACAAGCCTGAGATTGACGGTCACGGCGAAGTCACAGCTGAAGCATCCATCACCTCGCGCTTCTGACCGCACAATTGTATCATCTTCCTATGAGCGAATCCGGCACGGTGACTGGCGAGGCCTCGCCCGTCCGCAAGATCATCCATATCGACATGGATGCCTTCTATGCGTCCGTGGAACAGCGCGACAATCCGGAGCTGCGCGGCAAGCCGGTCGCCGTGGGCGGCTCCGCCGAACGCGGCGTCGTCGCGGCCGCGAGCTACGAGGCCCGCGCGTTCGGCGTTCGCTCTGCGATGCCATCGGTGACGGCGAAGCGGCAATGTCCCGATCTGATCTTCGTCAAGCCGCGCTTCGAGGTCTACAAGGCCATCAGCAGGCAGATCCGCGACATCTTCGCCGAGCACACGCCGGTCATCGAACCGTTGTCGCTCGACGAGGCCTATCTCGACGTGACGGAGAATCTGCAGGGCATCCCGCTGGCGCGCGACGTCGCGCTGCGGATCCGCGAGACAATCAAAGCCGAGACGGGCCTCAATGCTTCGGCGGGCATCTCCTACAACAAGTTTCTCGCAAAACTCGCCTCCGATCATCGCAAGCCGAACGGTCAGTTCGTGATCTCGCCGGAGATGGGACCCGCCTTCGTCGAGACGCTGCCCGTCGGCAAATTCCACGGGATAGGCCCGGCGACGAGCGCCAAGATGAATGCCCTCGGCCTGTTCACCGGCCTCGACATCCGCAACCAGTCGCTGGAATTCATGAATGCGAATTTCGGCAAGTCAGGCGCTTATTACTATTGGATCTCGCGCGGCGTCGACGAACGGCCAGTCCGGGCCAACAGGGTCCGCAAATCCATCGGCGCGGAGACCACGTTCCAGGCCGACCTCGACGCATTCGACGCGCTGGTCATTGAACTCAAGCCACTCGTCGACAAGGTCTGGCGCCATTGCGAGGCGACCGGCAACCGCGGCCGAACCGTCACCCTGAAGATCAAATTCGCCGACTTCGAGATCATCACGCGCAGCAGATCACTTCCGGCGCCCGTTTCAGGCCGCGACGAACTGGAGCGGCTGGCCTGCGGCCTGCTGGAGATCGAAATGCCGCTGCCCAAGCGCGCCCGGCTGCTAGGGGTCTCGCTGTCTTCCCTCCAGGACGGGGATGATGTGGAGCCGCAGCTGACGTTCGGAATCTGAACCGAACCGGCAACGTCGGTGACGGGATTTTTCCAACCCGCCACCACCCACAATGTCGACCCGCTCGGCCCTGTCAGTGCCGCACATGCTCGAACACCACGATCACGCCCGTCGGCTCGGGCTCATGCGCCATCAGGCGCGTCAGCTCAGCATCGCTCCAGTCGGCGAGGCTGACGACCTCGCCGGTCTGGCGTTCCGCACCCAATGACGGCGTCGGCTCAAGCACCTTGAGACCCGTCTCGTCGACGAAGAAGGTGTGCTCGCCGAACATGCTGTTGAGCTGGGGCATGGCGGGATGCTCGTCGGGCAGCACTTGGGCGCCGAGCTGGTTGACGGTCTGCTTCACCTGTTCGGTCGTGAGCTTCATGCACTGTTCCGTTCTGTTGTCGGGTTTCATCTGAGCTGGACGAGCCGCGGGCGTTCCCTGCGCCCCTTTTCGCCTGCCTCAACTCCCCGAACGGATGCTGCACACAAACGTTCCCGAGAAATGCTTTTCGTGATCGCGAGTTTCGTCCGCCGCGCTCACGGCACGACCTCGCCACACGATGTCCACGATCCCGTGGCGGGCGGCGCTAATCGACAGCTTCGACGATCCGGATGTCGCGATCCGCACCATCGCCGAGCAGATCGTGCGCGGCCTTGTAGGCCGGGCTTTCATACGCCGCCCTGGCGCTCGCGACGCTGTCGAACTCGATGAGAACGACGCGTTCCATCTGGCCGTGCTCGAAGGCTGCGGCCGGCATCCCGCGTGCGAGCACGCGGCCGCCGGCGGCCTCGATCGCAGGGCGCGACAGCTTGGCGTAGGCCGCCATGGCGTCGGGGTTCTTGATCGCGCGGTAGGTAGCAACCCAATAGGCCTTTGCCATTTCGTCTCTCCTTGTTTCTCGTGACCGGCTACTCGCCGCGGTTCTCGCCAACCGAGAGCGCACAGATGCGTGACAGATATGTGTAAGGCAGGCCAGTCTCCTGGGCCCAGGCATTGAATTGCGCCTGCACTTTTGCGAGATCGCCCTTGGACCTGACCTCTTCGGCGATATCGAGGCCGGCATCGCGCAAGGACGCGACGACGTCCTTCGAGGTGACAAAGCCGTCCCAGCCGACGAAACGCAGCAGCATCTGCCCGGTATTGCCCCCCAACCGGCTGCCGCGCTTGGCGAGGAGATCGAGCAGGCCGATCTCGTTGGCCGGCGGCCATTTCGCCAGAAACTTGCCGAAGCTGCCGTGCTCCCTCGCGATCTCCTGCACGAAGGCGGCGTTGTCGCGCACCGACATGATCTTGGCGCCGTTGCGCACGATGCGCGTATCGCGCAGCAGGCCCTCCCAATAGTGCTCAGGCTGGAAGCTGAGCTTGGCCGGCTGGAAGTGCAGGAAAGCCTCTTCAAAGCCGTCCCATTTCGAATCGATCACGCTCCAGGCAAAACCGGCGCAGAACACCCGCCTGGTCATCTCGGCAAGGATACGGTCGTCGCCGAGCTTCGCCAGACGCTTGAGGTCGGGCTTCTCGGGCATCAGCTTCTCGAGCGCCTTGGGCCCACCCTTGTGTTTCTCGGCGCGGGCGCGAATGGTCTTGAACGAGGTCATGCGGACGCCCGCGTTGGGAATGCCGGCAAGACACCAGAAATCGACGGCCCGGTCCAGCCCTGCGACGCACCAGCACTTGCGCCCGCGCCGCCGCAGCAGCATGCTTGCCACATTGGACGCCCCGAGCAGACGGCCATGCTGGTCTGCTTCTTGCTTCATGCCGTTTTGGAATTCCCAGACATTTTCAATCTCTTGCGGACGGATTTTCAATGCGTTGCCTGGTCGTGGCCGACCTGCACTACTCGCTGCCGCAGCTCGACTGGCTCGTGAGCGCGGCGCCGCAATTCGACCTCCTGATCTTCGCCGGCGATGCGCTCGACATCGGTTCGATGGTGGATTTTCGCGCGCAGATCGTGGTGGTGAAGAAGTACCTCGCGCTGCTTGCCGAAAGAACGCGCGTAATCCTCTGCTCCGGCAATCACGACCTCGACGAACGCAATACCGAGGGCGAGAAGATCTCGCGCTGGATTTCGGAGGTGCGCGAGCTGGGGATTGCGTGTGACGGCGACAGCATCACCATCGGCGACACCCTGTTCACGGTGTGCCCGTGGTGGGACGGGCCACTGGTCAAGCAGCGCATCGTCGAGCAGCTGCGCGATGCCGCAGTCGATCGGCCGCAGCGCTGGATCTGGGCGCACCATGCGCCGCCGGCGAATTCACCGACGAGCTGGGGCGGCAAGCGCTTCTTCGGCGATGTCGAGCTGGTGCAATGGATCATGCAGTATCAGCCGTCGATGGTGATCTCGGGCCACGTCCATCAATCACCCTTCATCACGGACGGATCGTGGTTCGACCGGCTGGGCCAGACCTGGGTGTTCAATGCCGGCCTGCAGCCGGGCCGGCCGCCGACGCATATCGTGCTGGATCTCGATGCGAACAAGGCGTTCTGGCTGGCAGCAGGCGAAGCGCAATGGATCGACCTCGACGCGCCGCTGAAGCGACCCGGCAAGTACATCGAGGAGCCGCCGGACTGGCTTACATCCTTGGGTCGGATTGCCGATCCGAGCCTGGCGAGACCTCAAGCGGCGGCAGGTTGATCATGCTCTGGAGCACTTCGCCGACCATGGCCAGATGCGTGCCATGGCCGGCATATTGCCGCTTGAGATCGGCAAGATAAGTGTTGGCGACGTTCAGCCGCTGCGCCAGCATTTGCGCAATCAGCAGCGCCACCCCCGGCTCCTGCTTGAGGAACGAGGCGGCATCCTCGAACTCGTAGACGACCGCATCCGAACAAGCCCGCACCGTCGCGGTGTGCGGCTGGCCCAGCAGCACCGACATCTCGCCGAGCACCGCGCCGGGCTCGGTGACGGTGGCGACGATCATCTCGCCCTTGAGCACTTCGAGCTTGCCCTGCATCAGCACGTAGAGATGACCGGTGGTGCTGCCCTCTGTGACGACGACCGTACCGGCCGTAACCTGCCGCTCCGTCCCGCCGGTGCAATAGTTCAACACTGCGCGCATCGCCGAAGGCTCCCGTGACGGGAGATAATAGAGCACGATCCGTGCCACCCGGCAAATCAACGAGATGACGACTGGCGCGACAGGCTCTTCGCGAAATGGACCGACTGCCAGTCGCCGAGCCCGGTATCTACAAACCCCGCCTTCTTCGCAAGACCGCGCATCTCCGCATTCACCCGGGCCGTCTCAGCGGCAATCATCCCGTGGCCGAGATCGCTTGCGCGCATCTCCATCGCCATCATCATCTGCAAGCCGAGGCCCCTGCGCTGAAAGACATCGGCGACGGAGATGGCGAATTCGCCTTGCCGTGCGACCGCGTCGTAGACGTAGAGCGTCTCACCGATGATGGTGCCCTGCCCCTCCTGCCTGAGCTCGGCGAGCAAGGTGAAATGATCGGGATGGCCGGCCCTGGCGACGCATTCGGCCGCAACCATTGCGACGTCTGTCCGCGCGCCCATGAACCGCTTGTTGCGCGTCGTCGTGGAAAGGCCCGTGAAATAGATCGAGAGGCTTTCGACGTCGGAGGCATCGGCGGCCCTGATGCAGACCGCGCCCTTGGCCAGGTCCGACTCGGCAACGGCATTCGGAGACAGCTGTGACATGCGCGACGCCCTCGGCAGGTTGCGTTGAACGCACACCTAGCCGAGGCCGCGCGGGGGCCGCTTGGACATGGCCGCCAATCACGCGGCTGAAAATGAACAGGTGATCTCTCCGTGCCGTGCGTCACACACGGGAGAGTGAAGGCACTTCCTCCGGCATGATCGCCTGAAGGCCGCCGAAGCGGCGCTCGCGGCCGTAGAAGGAGGCCAAGGCGGCGGCAAGATCGGTCGCGTCGAATTCGGGCCACATCCGCTCGGTGAAATGCAACTCGGCATAAGCGCCTTCCCAGAGCAGGAAGTCCGAGAGCCGCTTCTCGCCCGAGGTGCGGATGATGAGATCGACATCGCGAAGGCCGGCCTCGCCGGTGACAAGTTGCGAGAAAGCTTCTCGCGTGAGGCTCGTCAGTGCTGCCGCCTTTGCAGCCGCGTTGAGGATGGCGTCACGCGCGGAGTAGTCGACGGCAATACGCAGATGAAGCGTGCTGCCGCCGGCCGTGGCATCTTCGGCGCGCGCGATCGCATTGGCGATGCCGTCGGGCAGGCGGTCGCGGCGGCCGATCACGGTGAGGCGCACGCCGTTCTTGACCAGACTCTGCACCTCGTTGGAGAGATAGAAGCGCAGAAGCGTCATCAGCGCGGCGACCTCGGCTTTCGGCCGGCGCCAATTGTCGGTGGAGAAGGCATAAAGCGTCAGCGTGCCGATGCCCTGCCTGGGCGCGGCCTCGACGATGCGCCTGATCGCCTCGACGCCGGCCTCGTGGCCGCGCAGGCGGGACAGGCCGCGCCGCGTCGCCCAGCGTCCGTTGCCGTCCATGATGATGCCGACGTGAAGCTTGTCGTCGCGAGGCGCAAGGTCGCTTTGCATGGCAAAGTCTCCGGTCAAAAAGGGGGATCAGGTCGCGACGATGCCGAGACGGCCGAGCGGCGGCGCCTCACGGCCGGCCGCCTTGGCGGCGTCGCGCACCAGGCGCTCGAGCACGGTGAGATAGTCGAGGAAGCGGCGGCGGCCGGCCTTGGTCAGGCGGCAGGTGGTGTGCGGGCGATTGCCCTCATATCCCTTGGTCACCTCGACGAGCCCGGCTTCCTGGAGCACGGCCAGATGCCGGCTGAGATTGCCGTCGGTGAGGCCGCAGAGCTGCTTGAGATCGGCGAACGCCAGACCCTTGGGATGCGCCATCAGCGAGGTCAGAAGCCCGAGCCTCGCCTTCTCGTGGATCACGCGGTCGAGCCCTTCATAGGAGAACGGCGCGCTGTCAGTCTTCGGCATCATGGTCTCCGGACGCGAAATACAGGATGCCCGCCATGACCGACTGCCCGATCACGAAGGGCAGTCCCATGGTCCAGGGCGAGAGCGTGTGGGTCCGGCTCGCGAGCAGAACGACCGCGAAGCCGGACAGGAAATACCAGGCTCCCGCGAGCGCGACGCTGCGCGGCACCGAGCGGACGGAGGCGAAGATGCCGAGCGACACCAGGATCTGCCACAGGCCGGGCAAGAGCCACAGCGTCTCGCTGGCGAACCTCCACATCACCACCGCGAGCAGCACGCCGGCGACGCCGGCGGGAAGGAATTGCTCGACCGCCTGGTGGATCATGGCGTCGGCGAGACCGGAATGATGGCGGCGCGACCGCGCACGCATCTCGATACCGATCATCAGGCCGGAGAGCGCGGCCGCCATGAACCAACCCAGGAAGAAG
>Ga0209677_100345_pt1 | contig 29129 bp, 24 predicted proteins | sample AraplaCvi_mCL_r2_2_FD_184285 | JGI IMG/M metagenome (GOLD analysis project Ga0209677, IMG submission 184285) | Arabidopsis root microbial communities from North Carolina, USA - plate scrape CL_Cvi_mCL_r2 (SPAdes) (version 2) | ecosystem: Host-associated > Plants > Roots > Endosphere | place: USA... | reverse complement strand
CGCCGATTGGCCATCGCACCCCTTCAACGTGATTGCCGGCCAGAGCAGGCGCCGCGATGTGTTTCTGATCGTGTCACGTTGACGTGTTGGGATGAGCCGTACGGCGGATTAGCCTTACTGCGTCATGACGCCGTCATTCCGGGGCAAGGCCGTAGGCCTTGAACCTCAGATGCGCAATTGCGCATCCTATGACGTCCTGGCGCGGATGTTGACATTGCGTCTGCATCTCGATGCAGTACCACGAACAAACGCGCCGCTCCTGATTGCGCCGGGCTCGCACCGGTTGGGGCGCATCGTGGAAGCCGACGTTGCCTCTACGGTGCAGCGCTGCGGCATCGAGACCTGCTGCGCCGAGGCCGGCGACATCTGGGTTTACGCGACGCCGATCCTGCATGCCTCCGAGGCCGCGTCGGTGCCGGCGCATCGGCGCGTGCTGCAGGTTGACTACGCCGGCGATGAGCTGCCGGGCGGGTTGGTGTGGCTCGGCATGTGATGATAGAGCCCTCAATGAGTACGCAAGTGTTGGGCGCGACGCTCTGTGTTGTTTGGTGCGCTGTCACTGCAATTCTCAAAGGATGCTGTGGTTCACATGACCACGCAGACGTCTAAGTCGACGGCAACCCGCCATCGGTTATCTGGCCAAAAACAGGTCATCCGTTTCGTCTGAAATCAAATAATCGCCCGTTCAACGTGTCGTCGCCACAAACTGGGCGGCGGACCGCGGTATCAGCGACCGACAGGCTGTTGAAGTTGAAGGTCGGAAGATGCCAATCCCAAAGATTTCGGCAAGGTGCCTTGGCCCTCGCGGTTGTATCAGCATCGGATCTTTGCTCGCCGTTCAACTCTTGAACGGTGGACACGCGTGCCGGGTTTTGCACGATCGGTGAGATGGGGCAAAACCTGAGCCGATCGTGCCGTAGCGCACGAACGCGTCTTGAAATCCCCTCGCAACTGTCTCCACGCACATTCGCAACTCGTCCAACCCAGCCGAACTGTTGGACCGTGTCTCGTCGGCCAGACGAGCGACTTCGGCTTCGAAATCAATGAGAGGAGACGTTGGTGCCATATCCGGCAGATCTGGAGGGAAAGTATCTTGATTACCAAATCGATCCCGGCAGGACGATGATCGGAGGAGGGGCCACGGTGGATGGCCTTCTGCCTCGAGAGACCACTCCAGCAACGGTTCAGGTCTACATCGGTCAGGCGCCGAACCCGCAGGGCGTCATTCCCATGGTGGCCCATAACCCGCCATGGACGTTCACCTTTCTGAAATACGTCGCGGGCGCTGTGACGACTGCCCCGTTAACGGGCCCCGTTTTGACCGGCCCGATGAGTGGGTGCTATCTCTGCAAATACACGCGTCTTGGCCAACAGAGCCTTGCTCATATTGGGACCGCTAATGGAGAGAACAGCAGGGAATCCATCGCGGCAAAGACAGCTTGGAAAAGGTTCGTCACGCAGCCCGATGTCCATGGGCTCACGGGCGTCAGTTTGGTTACGGGCGGCAACGCGTCCGACTACTTTGTCGAATCGGAACACGACGCTGCGAAGATCGGTGGAAAGCTCGGAAGGCCTCCCCAGGTCGCTGGCTATTTCGATGCTGGAGCGGCCTACGCGATGTTGCTGGCGCCGCTTGCCCCACACGAGAACTCGCTGGGCCGCCCGATGGTGAAAGTCGCCGCAATCAAGACCATGACGCTGCAGCCATGGAGCACCATCGCGGCCATGCGCACTTGGCGATAAGGTCGGCGGGCTGATCATGCCGACATACTGCGCCGGTGCGCATGTCGCCTCACCGGCGATCCCGTTCTGGCGCGGCATCATATGATGTTCTGACGTGGATGGCCGCCGTCGGGCAAATCGCCTCGCCCTTCCAAAACCTGTCAATCCTTTCTGAAAAACATAAATCGTTTTGTGCCTGACCCAAATCAGATTTATGGTGTGCGCGTTCCGTTCCGCCGGAGGGGCGTATCGCGATCGTCACGGACGTGGGCGACGGAATGCGATGGACGCGGCGGCGCGCAGCGGAGTTTTCACTTCGCCGACGAACGGGCTGCCGCGGACGGCGAAATCGTGTGGTCCTGGCATCCCGGTGCTGATGCCAAGCCTGCGCCGCGACGAGCGCGCGGGTGACGGGGGCAAGAGAGCCGGTCCCCGAGGAGAGCGCGTATAAGCGTTAAAACCATCGTGCAGGGAAGGCCGGGTGTTTCGGCCAAACCTGTGGTGACTGCCGCCTGTTTTTTTCTACAGGCGGGCCACGGGCGCGGCCAGCGCCCGGTCTTCCCTGCGCCCTCTGTATCAAGAGGGTGAGACGATGAACAAAGCTCGGGCGCGCGATGCGCCGCGAGGACGAGGGAGCGCGCCTCATTTTCCGCTGTCGTCCCGGCCAAGCGAAGCGCGAGCCGGGACCCATACTCGCCGGCTAATGTTATGACGCGAGGTGTCAACCATACGGGCCAACGTGGCCTTCCGCGGTATGGGTCCCCGCGTTCGCGGGGACGACAGGGGAGCGTGGGGCGCCTCCCCGAATGATGATGCGGAGAGAGTGCGCGACCTCACCCCATCAACACCGCATCCGCTGCGGCGATGCTGTCGGCGCCGTCGGTGACGGTCTTTTCCAAGGACGGCGCCTGCACCGCAAAGGTCTCGGCGAAGAATCGGGCGAGGGCGACGTGACGCGCGGCATCAGTTTCGTTTTCGCTGCGCGCGGCCAGCGCCTCGCTCGCCAGCATGCAGCCGCCGAGCGCGGAGCCGAACAGCCGCAAGTATGGCGTGGCGCCGGCCAGCGCGTCGTTCGGCGCGGTGCCGAGCTTTTCCAGGAGCCAGCGGCTGGTGCGATCGAGGCTACCGAGGGCGTCGCGCAGCTTCGCGCCCGTGGTGCCGAAGGCGGGATCGTTCGAGGCCTCGACCTTGCGGACGACGTCGGCGAGCTCATCGAGCAGCTTGAACACCGATGCGCCATTGTTGACGCCGAGCTTGCGGGTGACGAGGTCGATCGCCTGAATGCCGTTGGTGCCCTCATAGATCGCAGTGATGCGGGCGTCGCGCGCATGCTGCGCGGCGCCGGTCTCCTCGATGAAGCCCATGCCGCCATGCACCTGCACGCCGAGCGAGGCGACCTCGTTGCCGATGTCGGTCGAGAACGCCTTTGCAATCGGCGTCAGCAGCGCGCCGCGCGCGGCGGCCTCAGCGCGGACGCCCGCATCCTTGGCGCGCCCCGCGATGTCGAGCGCGACGGCTGTCGCGTAGCAGATCGACCGCGAGGCCGCGGTCAACGCCCGCATCTGCAGCAGCATGCGCTTGACATCGGGATGGTTGATGATCGCGTCCGAGCCGCCGTTCTTGCTGCCGACGGCGCGGCCCTGTTTGCGCTCCTGAGCATAGCTCAGCGCCTGCTGAAAGGCGCGGTCGGCGATCCCGACGCCTTCGAGGCCGACGCCGAGCCGCGCCTGGTTCATCATCGTGAACATGCAGCGCATGCCGGCGTTTTCCTCGCCGATCAGATAGCCGATCGCGCCGCCATGATCGCCCATCGTCATGGTGCAGGTGGGCGAGGCATGGATGCCGAGCTTGTGCTCGACGCCGCTCGGATAGATGTCGTTGCGCGCGCCGAGCGAGCCATCTTCGTTGACGAGGAACTTGGGAATCAAGAACAAAGAAATGCCCTTGGTGCCGGCCGGCGCATCAGGCAGCCGCGCGAGCACGAAATGCACGATGTTGTCGGTCATGTCGTGGTCGCCGTAGGTGATGAAGATCTTCGAGCCTTTGATGCGATAGGTGCCGTCGTCGGCGCGATCGGCGCGGGTGCGGAGCGCGCCGACGTCGGAGCCGGCCTGCGGCTCAGTGAGCTGCATGGTGCCGGTCCATTCGCCGGAGATGAGTTTTGCCAGATAGATGCGCTTCAGCTCGTCGCTGCCATGCGCGTCCAGCGCCTCGATCGCCGACAGCGTCAGCAGCGGGCAGAGGCCGAAGGCCATGTTGGCCGCACTCCAGATCTCGGTGCATGCGGCATTGATCGCGAGCGGCAGGCCCTGGCCGCCGAACGCCTCCGGGCCGGAGACCGCGTTCCAGCCGCCCTCGATCCAGCGGCGATAGGCCTCCGGCCAGCCCGGCGCGGTGGTGACCTTGTTGTCGGCCAGCTTGACGCCATTCTGGTCGCCGACGCGATTGAGCGGTGCCAGCACGTCGGAGGCGATCTTGCCGGCTTCCTCCAGCACCGCGGCGGTGATGTCGGGATCGAAATCGCCGTAATGCCCGGCCTCGACCGCCGCCTTCAGGCCGGCGCCATGATTGAGGGCGAGCAGGATGTCGTTAACAGGCGCGCGATAGGTCATGACGCTTCCTCGGCAGTCTCTGGGATTTGGCTGCCGTCTTCCCATGAAACCGATTGGGCCTCAACTGCTGCGGGCATGTCCGGCCGCGACCGCAAGGCGCCGCAGCCGCTGGCGGCGACCGGCCAGCGGCGACGCGGGGGAGGACGGTGCAAAATTCAGCCCTCGCGGCGGTTGAAATGGGGGGCTGCGGTCTGTAGACCACGGCAGCCGAACCGGAATCGCCGCGCCCGCCAAGGCGCACATCCGGTCCGCCTGATGGGGCGTAGCCAAGCGGTAAGGCAGCGGATTTTGATTCCGCCATTCGGAGGTTCGATCCCTCCCGCCCCAGCCAGCGGTATCATCAGGCCCCATCAATCCTCCTCCCATCTCCTTCCCTCGCATCGCGCGCTTCACGACAAGGCTTTGTTAATTCGGAACTTTTATCCTCAAGCCATGTCTTGCGTCCGCATCTCTCATCACCCGCCTCGGGCCGCCTTGAATTAAAAACGGAATCAAACTAGATAATCCCTCGAAGTATGACTGGGCATTACGCCCAATCGAACTTGGGAAGTTCCGGAATTATGACCAAGTTTTTCAACGCCAAGAATCTTCACTCCCTGCCGGACGGCGGGCTGGACGAGAAAGGCAAGCGCAAGCAGAAGCTCTATACCGATGAACACCATCGGAGCTTCAAACTGCTCGTGACCGGCAACTCGCGTCTGTTCTATTCGCAGTGGGAGAAGCCCAAGCACATGCTGAAGGAGAGTCAGAAGCGCCAGCCCAAGCTCACGCCACTCGGCAGCGTCGAGGATTTCTCTTACAGCGCGGCGCTCGCCGCGCATCTCAAACTGCAGGACGACATCAAGCAGGGCATCTATCCTGAGGCCACCAAAGGCGTGGGCCGCCGCAAGACCGGCCCGACCTTCGAAACCTATGGCACGAAAGTCGTCGCAGGCTGGGCTGACAAGCGCAAGAACGCCAAGGATGCCGCAGGCATGAAGCGGATCATTCCGATCTATTGCACGGCGATCAACAACCTGCCGATCGAGAAAATCGGCACGCCCGAGGTGCTCGACGTCATGCGTCCGATCTGGGACGCCAAGCCGGCGATGGCCGAGGAAGTGCGTGCGCTGATTGCCCGTGTCCTGAAGGCGGCGGCGAGGGAAGAACTGCGTCCCATAGGCGATCCGGCAAGCGTTGAGGCTATCGTCGCGGTGCTCGGCAAGCCCGTCAAAAAGCGCGGTCGGATTCGCGGACCCATGAAAGCGCTCAAGGGAGAGAAGATGCCTGAGTTCATGGTCGAGCTGCGCGCCATCAAGAGCCAGTCGGCACGCGCGCTCGAAGCGCTGATCCTCTCCAACCTGCGCACCAATGCGGTGCGCTATTTGCACATTGACCATCTCGATCTGGAAGGCGGTGCCGACAATCCGTTGCGGCCGGGACCGAAATGGACGGTGCCGAACGACCTGATGAAGGTCGATGACGACGGCCATCCGTTCATCCTGCCGATGGTGCCGCGTCTCGTCGCCGTGCTCAAGGAGCAGATTGCGTACCTGCAAGAAACCTTCCCCGGCCAGCCGGTCGGGCTGTTGTGGCCCGGCGATGCCAGTCAGCTCAAAAATCCGTTCGAGCAGCCGATCTCGGAAAACACCATGCGCGATCTGCTCGTGGATACGCTGAAGAAGAACGCGACGCCGCACGGCATGCGCGCCACCTTCCAGACGTGGGCGGAAAATGAGCTGCAGGACGACGGCGAAACCATGAAGTTCAATCCCGACGCCATTGGCTACTGCATGGCGCACAATCCGGGCGATAAGGTCAAGCGCGCCTACCGGCGCAATCGGCTCTGGAAGCCCCGCATGGGCATCATGAATGCATGGGAGCGCCACCTTGCGCGGCCGAGGCCGCAGCTCAAGGCGGTCGCCTGAATATGCGGCGTTGGAGACGCAACGGAAGGCTCCTAGCTGAAAATTAGTCTTCACCTCGCGCCACGAACCGCGCGCGGTTGTACGTCGGGCCATTGCTCGATATAGCGCGTGATCTCGCTCGCCATCACCACCACCGAGTGTCCGTGCTTCTTGGCCTTCAGCTCGCCGCGCGCGATTACGCGGTCCAGTTTTGCCAGCGACATCCGCAATTCGATGGCAGCCTCCCGGCGTGTCAGGAACAGCCGCTGCGTTGGCGCTGGCACCTCTCGTTGCGCCTTGTGCATTCCCGTCATGGCCCGTCTCCTCTTCATCGGTGCTCCAGCTATCATCAGTCGCGGGCTTCGATCTCCCGGATGTAGCGGATGACGTTCTCGCTGAACCCGTCGATGTGGGTCCATCGGCCACAACCAACGCCGTTCCGGTTGAAGGCGAAAATCTCTCTCACGGCTAATCTAGGAATGAGCTCGGGCGACCCATCACGGTCGCAGAGGGCTGACCCGAGGTGAACGAGTTAATGCTGAGGTCGTTGAATCGGCGGCTAAGTCGTGCAGATAGGTGGGTTGCTCTGAGTGTCGTTGAGCTCAGCTTCGCCTGCGCGAGCCGCCGACTGACTACGAATCTGAGGGTCGAACGTTCGAATCGTTCCGGGCGCGCGTTCCCGAATGCGAAGGTTTTCAATTGCTTCGTCAAGCATGGCGAATGCGGTCCGGATTGACCGCGTGACAACCGGGACGCATTTTTTCGTCGATGACGAGCGTCAATCGTTTATTGTTGGGGATGCACGAGAACTCGATTGGCAGCGTTGGGCCATTGAGCTTCAGTTCGCCGGGACGCCAGATCAGAGAGCCCCATCATCGGACGATAATGTACGAAGTCATGGCTCAAGGTGACTCCTGCGCAAACGCGACATGCATTTGCACCCGGCTCAAGATCGATTTGTGTTGGGATGCATACGCAAGTTTCTCGGGAGTATCGTATCCCTTTCGGACTGAAGCGGCCAACGTCTCAATAAGGCGCATGTCGATATGCGGATGAGTATCTGCGGTTTCCAAATCCTTCATCACTTTGGAAATCAAGCCGAGCGTGAAGGACAAGCCGCGAGGAATGAGCGCCCCCAACAACTCACGTGCTCTGGGACAAATTCGCTGCCTTTCTGAGTCGGCGTCCGGAGTCCCTCCCAGCGCGATTTCCATCTCGCGAATGGTCTTGCCTGTGACCCAAGCCTTGAGCGCCGGTAAGAGCTTGACGAAATCTCCACTCTTCACGCCCTCTTTGGCGGGATTTCCCAGCATCGCGCATATATCGGGCTCCACGTCGCCAAACAGAGCCTCCCGGGCGTTCTCATCCTGATCGAGCCAAGATAAAGTCCATTCAAGCCACGTGAGAACGGAAGTCGGAGCGGCATCGAGCTGATCGCGAAGACGGTCGCGCAAATCCATCAACATCTGGGCGGATAATCCGCTCTGCGTCGCAAGGACGGCGGTTGCACTGTCGAGAGCCCCTGGCATTGCGGCAGTGATCGCTGTCTTGAACGTGGCAACTTTCTGAGTGAACACCTGTTCCGCATTGCGCTTATGCGCAAGGTAAGAGCCAAATGACTTCGTGAGATCGAACAAGTGGGTGGGTTCTTCGGTCCCGCCTTCAACTTCCCGAAGGGCCGCGAACCGGTTCACGGTATATTGGACATCCGGGTCTGTGTGATCACCCACCATTAGCCTGTCGAGGACGACTTCAAGTGGGTCTGAGACGAGCACACAATGATCATCCTCGGGAAGAATCGAGCGAAGCTTCTTCACGGTGGCGCCGGAAAGGGTGTTCGGCTTGTCGAAGTAGATAATAGGGTCGGGAATGAGGAGGACTAAGCCGTTTGCGAGATGGCCTGCACGTCCGGCCCGCGCGGCTGCGTTTAGAAGTTCATGTGCCTTCAGGTCCTCGCGTCCGCTTGCGTCAGCCCGCTTGTCACCGGCAAGGATTGCGAGATGGGCCGGCAGATTGAGGCCCTGTGCCAGAGTAGGAGTAGCCACAATGGCTTGTGCACCGTCGGAACGCCGGAACATGCCCTCACAAAGGTCCCTTTCAAGCCGAAGCATGGAAGAATTGTGAGGCACGGCAGTTGCCGGACCTGATATCACCGCATGCTTCAAATCACCCAACTCTGCTTTGAGAGCGTCCCATCGGGCTTGCTCCAGCTCTGTAGGCTTGATCGAAGTCGGAAGGGCCGCAGAAATTTGACTGGCGACGTTGAGTGCATCCGCTTTCTTATTGACGAACACGATGCATTTCAGACCGGATTTTGCAGCGGCGACAGTCAAGTGCGTCGCCACTGTGTTCGCGTTGGGCGTCAAGCGCACACTCTGACCGAAAGGCGCGCCCGCCAATGGCACAGGTGAATTCAGCAGAGGCGTAGTGCGCGAAGACGCCTTGTTCCCGATAAGCCAGTTGTGCTGAAGACCCCAAACTGCAAATGGTTTTGCACCAAGAAGTTTTTGCGCTGCCGTGCGCAGAGTCTTCGCGTTCGACTTGGCCTGTGCATTTCCCTTTTTTTGCGCGGCGGCGGCGGCCGACCTCGTTTGATTGAGTTCCGCATTGTCGTAGATCACGACACCTCGCGCCTGGCGGCTCGGCTTCCAGGGCAAATCGACTGTTACGCAGGGGCGGGCGGTCAAGGTGGCGACCCAGTCCGACATGTCGTCGGGGTTTTTTACCATCGCAGAAAGAAACAGAAGGTCGGCGTCGGGAGCGACGTGGTTGAAGCCAAGTACGCAAAGCATCGCGTCGAGAGCCCGCCGTATGCGACCCATTTCCGGACTAAGAAGATGACACTCGTCAAACACGAGCAATCCGACGTCGTGGAACGCCTCCGGCGCGAAAGAGAGCATCGCCAGGCATCGCTCGGGCGTCATGATTTCAATGTCGCGAAGCTGAGCGCTGTCCAGCAGCAAGAGATCGAAGTCGTTCGAGACAACCGACCCCATAACGCCGACGGGAAACATCTGCTGAAGATCGTCGGTGAGCTGGTCGACGAGTGCGTGGGTAGGCGCAAGGAAAACGACCTTTTTGCCCCTCGCCAGAACGCCAGCGATCTTCAAAGACGAAACGGTGGTCTTTCCCGCACCCGTCGGCAGCACAACGACCGCGGACGTCCCGGTTTCATGAAATTTCTTCGCGATCGCCTCGCGGTGGTTAGGCCACACGTACGGGGCGGCTTCCGCACGGGAGCGGAGCCATTTAGCCCATAGCGATTGGTCAGCGCCCGATGGCGGCGGTACGGCAAGTAGCGAAGCCGCCAATAGACCGTCTGCCGTCGAAAGCAGGAGCGCCGCAAGATGGTGCGGACCCGCGTATGTAAGGATGCTGTTGCTTTCAATACCCTCCAGGAACTCGTTTGCCCGAACCGCGGAGGTCTGGAGGACCGCGTTGAACGCAGCGGTCGCGCTGCCGTAGCGACCGGACGACGGAGCAGGAACATCTTCATCAAGAATTTGAGCAGCCAGTAGCTCGACGCCCGTGGCCAGAGTCTCCAGCAATGACGCAAGAGCGCGAGTTTCGAGGTTGTCGTAATCTTGCTGGCGGCGCCAATCGACTGAACGCGTGAGAATCGCGCCTAAGCGCCCGCGCGCCAGGTCTGCGATGTGCTCCGACAGGATCCTCGCTTCGTACAGCTGATCCGGAGTCTCAATCCGGATTGCGTTTGCTGCTTCGTTGGCGTCTGCGTACTGTTCAGCTGACAAGAACAAAAGAGCTGCTGCGAGCGTTGGATCGACGCGGTCTCGATCAATATTGGGTAACGGCGGGGCAACATCGACCGATTGGCGGCGGGCCAGTATTTGTTGCGCAGTGGCAGCAACGAAGGCCGCTGGACGGCGAACAGCAGTATCTTGCGTCAAAGCGGTTAGAAGCTCATACGTATCAGCTAAGCGTTCAAGGCTCCAAGCGGCGACGAGACGCGTATTTGGTGCGTCCTCACCTCGTAACCTTGCTGCCGCGAGATTCGCGTACTGAGCGGTTAAGAGGGCGGGAATGAGTTCAGGATTGAGTCCCGGCACTGCTGGTGCTGATCTGAGCAGCGCAGCTGTTGTGGCATCAAACATCAGGCACCATCCAGGCTGGCCAAGTACGCCAATGCTTCATTTGCGAGCCCGTCGAACCAGTTCCGCATCTTCGGCGGCACTACCAACATCGCGCCGATGCGTTGCTCGGCCTTAATATTTGCTATCCTGTTGTAGTCAGCGAAGAGCTTTTTGCGCTCGGCTTCGCCATCTAGATCAACGGCGAACGAGGCCCGGTAATATCGCAATGACTGATCTGTTACCGCTGCCGCAAACTCTGTCGCCGTGACTTCATCCAGTCCGGCCGTCTGAATGAGAGCGACAGCAGCCGAAATGATTTCGGCGCTTCGCTCGTTGTTGTGACGTTTTTTGAATTCCGGCAGGACCTTGCTCAGGAATGTGCTCCGGGGGTCATCGGTGCACTTGTCCTCAAAGATCGTGGTCCGAGCGATGCCCGTTTTGCCAGCATTCAGCTCGATCATCAGCCCGTCCAAGCCCTGAGTCGTTGCGCTGACATGTGGTGCTTTCAGCAAGCCAGCGGGATGCGTCTGGCGCGCGACAAGCCAGGAGATGGCTTCAAAGATCAGGCCATCGCGCTGCACCCTTGGATAACCACGGCGTGGCTTTTTGGCAGGTTCCTCGACTGTAAGCTTTATTTTGGCTTCAGCACGAAGTTGGGCAGTGTTTATCTTTGGGCCGGCAGGCGACAGAGTTGCCAAAATGTGAGCCGCGTATGCCGCTTGGCCCATCGCCATCATGGCGATCAGGCGGGCCAGCGTCGAGGAGTTGGTTGCCCGCCAGCGCAGGCCTGTGCAGTCACCGTCGATCGGCACTGTTTCGGAGATCAGCACGGTTTTGCCGGCAGAGGCTGCCGCAGTGAGTTTCGTCCTGGCTGACATCAGTCGTGGCGTGGCCGTCCTCAATGGATGGTCGGACGCACCGACGTTCCAGTTGGCTATTATGCAAGCACTAGTAGCATGATCGCCCAACTGGTCAAAACGTGATGGCCGGTGCCCTTTTGCACCGCATGGAAAGGTCTGCTTTTGCCCGGATCGCACAAGGTGCAGCGAAAGTGCTGACGGCCAGCAGCAGCGCTGCACCCATTGGTGATGGTGGTGCGTGTCGCAGCTGGCTGATGTCAGCCGCGAGCGATCTGCGGGACGGGTGGCCGTTCATAAAATCCGTATGCGTCAAGTGTCTGGGTCCCTAAATGAGGGTCAAATAGGCTTCGGCGGGCTCGCTTAAGAACGCTTACTTGTAAGGCTAATCCTTTGGAATTAAAGAGGTTTGTCGCCGACTGAGGGCGAATCGTGTAAGAGGGTGTGCGTACCGGCTCGCTATCCGCTCGCCTGCAGGCGACAGCCTTCACGGGTATCGCGGCCGCGTTCGCTATTATGTACGCTTTTATCCGCCCCCAGCAGACGGCAATGGCAAAATACACGTTGAACTTTGCGCCCATTGAACTGTGGGGCGACACCGAAATCCTGGTTGGACAGCAGCCCTACAGCACCGACAGGCTGCGCGATCTTCGGGCTGAATTTTACAGAACGCATGTTTTTCAACGGATGGGCGCGGATGAGGTCATCATCGACGTTCCGATTGCTGAAGGAGCGGAGCCGCTGGGGAATGTGCAGGAGCGGGTCGACCTCAAGAAAATGGTCGGCATCTGGTCTTCGCTTCTCTCCGCGGCGCTGTTGCGCACCTTCGACGGCCAGCGCGATATCCGATCGGCCTGGCCTGTGAGCGTGCTGGGGAACGCCTCGCGCGGGCTCCTGCAACATCCAAAGCTGCCGGCGTGGCTTCAGAAGCGTACTGCGCTGGAATTCGATACCCGCTCCATCTTCCTTAACGGAGGAAAGCGTCTCCTCGGCCTCGTGTGCGAGACACGGATCCGCAATATCCTTGATGGGACATGCGCCGAACTCCTAGCCTGGGGCATCCCTCTAGTCGGGCGTTATGTCCAGGTACAGACCGACCAGACGGATGACCGTCTTCTTCCCAGGAGAAAACTCATTGGCCGCGTGCGCGCAATCGAGGAGGGGACCTTAATCCTCGATGACCACGCAGAGGGGTTCGCAAGCGTGGCGGCGGCCGAGGCCTATCTCGAGGCACGGCGCGAGATTTTCGATGATTGCGTCCAGCGCATTCTTGGTCGCGATGCGCAAAGCGCACTCGAAGCGGCCGAGCGCCAGGCCAATGCAGTCCATGCGGGGCCAACCCGCAAGAAGCAGATCGAAGAAGCGATCGGATTCTTGCGCGACAAGGCAGCGCTGGAGGCGGTCCCTGGCGTGAAGATTTTAGTTGGCGAGCTGCTTTCCTCCGATAAGAGAGCCATTTTTCCTGCGACCGAGATCATCGACCGGCCAACGCTGGTGTTCGATCCGAGCGGGATGCGGAAGGACAGCTGGAATGAGCGCGGGATCAAGGCCAACGGGCCTTACGATCAGCGCACGTTTTCGCCCAAGAAGCTGAACATCGCGGTGATCTGTCAGGCCAAATACGAAGGGCGGGTCGATCGTTTCGTTGCAAAATTCCTGGACGGGATGCCCAACGCCACGAGCGGCAGGGAGGGGACCGCGCGCTATGGCGACGGTTTTCTTCGGCGCTTCCACCTTGAAAAGCCAAGCATCACCTTCTTTACAACGGCGTCCAGGTCGGCCGACGATTACGTCGCCGCCAGCCGTAAGGCACTGGCACATGCCGCCGATAACGGCTTCAAGTGGCACCTTGCTCTTGTGCAGATCGAGGAAGAATTTAAGAGCATTGAAGGCGGTCAAAATCCTTACTACGCCACGAAATCAGTGCTTCTGAAACGCGATGTGGCGGTCCAAAGCGTTCGCCTGGAAACGATGGCGCAAGCCGATCAGCAGCTTGTCTTTTCCATGAACCACATGAGCCTTGCGACCTACGCCAAGCTCGGCGGCACGCCTTGGCTGCTGGCAGCGCAGCAGACCGTCGCGCACGAGCTGGTCATTGGTTTGGGATCGCATTCGGTGGCGGGAAGCCGCATCGGCGCGCAACAGCGCTATGTAGGTATCACGACGGTGTTCTCAAGCGATGGCAGTTACTTGCTGAGCGACAGAACTGCAGTCGTTCCTTATGAAAAATATGCTGATGCCCTGTATGAGACCCTGAAGCGATCCATTACCACGGTGCGCAAGCAGGATAATTGGCGCAGTACCGACAAGGTGCGACTCGTCTTTCATATGTTCAAGCCGCCAAAGGACGCCGAGGCCGACGCGATCAAGCGGACGGTAGATGCGCTTGGTCTGGAAGACGTCACTTTTGCTTTTGTCCATATCGCGGACAAGCATCCTTACCTCGCATTCGACAACATGCAGAAGGGAATCGGCTATCGCGATCCCAAGAAAGGCGTTCTGGGTCCGTCGCGGGGCCTGCACATGAAGCTGGGAGATTATGAATCCCTTGTTGTCTTCTCCGGCGCATCTGAACTGAAACAGGCCAGCGACGGGATGCCCCGTCCGTGCCTATTGAAGCTGCATCGGTCGTCTTCATTCACGGATATGACATATCTCGCCCGTCAGGCGTTCGAGTTTGCTGGGCACTCCTGGCGCATGCTTTCACCAGAGCCGCTTCCGATCACCATTCGCTACTCTGATCTCATCGCCGAGCGGCTTACGGGTCTCGACAGCGTTGAAGGCTGGGATGCCGAGGCCGTTCAATTTGGCCAGATCGGCCGGACATTGTGGTTCCTCTAGACATGCTAACGCTCCCCGCGATACATGAAGCCTTGCGGCAGCTGCTCCCATCACCCGGCTCCATCCCAGTGCATGTGACTGCGTTTAGCGGTTGGGTCACCGATGATAGGCCAAGGCTGCAGGCCGCTGTCGACGAGGCCGTCCACTTTACGGGACAGGCGCGGCATCCTGAGCATGTCGCGGCTCTGGGTTACGGAGCCAAAGCCGGTCTCCTGATGGCGCAGTCCCTACAAGTTCTGCGGGATGAGGTCGATCATCTGGGCGGCCGGTCCTTCTTTGCGCCCGGACGGCCGTTGCGGTTTGAAGTCGACGGAATTGCTTTGCTCGGTGTGGCATTCGGAGCCGCTTCTGTGGCGAAAGAGACAGATCGGTCATGGCTGATCCGATTACTCGAGCGCTCCGCGCAGGAAGTGACGTCGGACGTATGGCAGCTGGGTCTCGTGCGCTTGGCCCGCGTCGTCCTCGGAGAGCAGGGGTTGCGGATCGTTCCGGCGGACCTTGCCGCAGCGGCGTTCGCGCGCGGCTGGGGCGAGCTTCAAGAAGGCGACCGCGAACAAGCATGGAAGATGGCGGTGGAATTCAGCCCCCATACCTCCGGGGCAGGACGCGATGCCGTGCGACTGGCGGTCTTCGGAAGCGAGTTCGCGCGCCTTGGGCAAATAAGTATTGCGAATGCCACGCGGACCGATCTCGTGACGCTGCTGCAGAACGTTTCCCGCGGGATGAAACGTTGGACGTTTGAGCACGAGAAACGGACCGCCAACAGCGCGATGGCTCGCTGGGACGTGGAGAACGAGTATCACGTGCAGAATCTACTCTGGGCGCTGCTCGCGCCGGTCTTCCCTGATCTTGAAGATGAGGAAAATTTACCATCGATCGGCCAAAAGAAGCCGCGGGCCGATCTAGGCGTTCCCTCTCTGCGGACACTGATCGAGGTCAAGTTTCTTCGAGACCGGGGTCAACGGGCGCTCGCAAAGCTCATTGAAGAAATCGCCGCTGATGCCAGTCTCTACCTCAGCCGCACCACCGAATATGACAACATCGTTGCCTTCGTCTGGGATGATTGCGCGCAAACCGAACAGCATCACGAGCTGAAATCCGGGATCGAGCAGATGACTGGCGTCTTGGCCGCGATCATCCTGCCGCGCCCCTCCAGTATGAAGCGTGGTGCGTTGTGAAAACGGGCGCGGAAAAACGCCCTGTTATGCCAGTAGCGGCGCGAAAAGATTTTGAAGTGCTTTGTCGTCGAACCGATCCGGATCGCGCGAAGGTTCCGAGGCGGTGCGCGGCGGATTGGCCTCCTCGGCCTCACCATTGAGGTCGGCGATCCGGCTTTCGATGGTGCGAACGGCTGTCTTGAGGACGGCGTCGGAAACACCTACTCGCGGTGCGTATTTTTGAAGAGCCGCCATGTAGTCCTGGAGAGTACTATCGGAATCGATATCCGAGACATTCGAGCGAACATCGTCGAGCTGACGTCTCACCGCATCGTCGATGTGAGGACCGACATCGACCTCAAATACGTCACGCGCCGCATCGACGGCATCGCAAAGCTCCTCGAAATTATCCGGGAAAAGATGCCCTTCAAGAAGATCGATCACGGCCGTTTCGAGTTTTTTAAACAACGCCTCTGCATCATCAAGATGCTCATAGTCGTCCTTGAGGTTGCGCAAGAGCCGTATAAGGCCTGTCCCGTCGCGAAAGACTGAGAAGTGACCGCCAGCGGGTTTTTCGGCAAGCTGCATGGCGAAATCCATAAACCTGGGGCTCCCGCTAACCAACCGCCATTCGAGCAGAAGCCGCAAACGATCGGTATTCGTGAGATCATAGAAGCGCCAGGTCGATGAATCGCGGCTGTCCTGCTTCCATATGGGGATCGTGAGAAAGAGTTGTGCCACGTGAAGGAATGATGTGGCAATCCGCATCTGTTGATCCGGCGGGAGCGGGCGTACGGTCTGGATGTAGGACCAGAGCTCATCCGCCCAGGAGGCTTTGATCGCGGTACGCGCCAGATCATCGAGTAAGTCGACATCACCCGCGAGATAGGAGATGAGATAGTCACGAAGGGAAGGATTAACGAAGGAAACCCGCCGATCCCGTATCTCAAGGTACCCGCCTTCAAGGATCTTCAGCGCCTCTTCGAAATCCTTCGGATCGTGTTCGATCGCGAACTTCCTGCAAAAGTAGGGATGCAGGGAGTTGAACGCAGCGCGGAGTTCGTCGATGTCGACGCCGTATTCCGAGGAGAAGAAAAGGCTGAAGAGAAGATGCCGGCATCGCGGCGCGATGTGCTTCCGAAACGAAATATCCCAAACAAGAAGAGGATTTCGTAGGGTTTCCAAGAACGCGTCCGCATAGTCTTCTGGTGCCAATGACCGGACATGCATGGCGTCCGTCATGGCCTCAATGATGCGCGGGTTGTAGTTCGGATGATCGACAATTTTCGCGAAGGCCTTAGCATCCCAGAGTGCCTGAATGTGCTCCCGGGACGTTCCCGCAACCAGAATGTGGTTGTAGAGGATTCTGGCCCGGATACGCCGCGTATAGATACCCACGTCCAGTACATACCTGGTGATGTCGAGCGCCCGGTCCGCCAAATGCTCCGAGACGCGCCGCGCTTCCTCGAAGATCGGCGCGCGGGTGGTCAACACAAAGCGCGCGTTCTTCGAGCGCCTGACTCGCTTGATGAATTTGGCCAATTCCGAGTCATGTGACGTGAGTGACTTGGTATCCAGCGCGGCGCGGCCAAGAAAATCATCGAAGAAGAATATCTGTTTGCGGGTGTCGACAATCGCGGCGAAACCGTCGTCCAAGCTGCGTATGGCCAGGTACTCCCAATCTTCGCCAAGATACGCATAGGAGATCATTTCGGCTAGGGTCGTCTTGCCGACACCCGGCGGTCCCGAAATGACAATGACATGCTCCGCTTCGAGCTTGTCGCGCGCTTCCTTCAGGCTCGGATTGGTGGCATAGACGCGGACCTTGGCCTCGATTTCGTCACGCGTGACTTCAGTGAAGCGGCGCGCCGCGGCATGAACGATTCGATCGAGTACGGCTGAACTGCTCAGCCAAAGTTTGATGTGCGCTCGCTCGATGTCAGGAAATTTCCGCAGCAACGCGTTCAAATCGCCGTGGCTGAAAATGTCATCCCGGCCTGCAAGCATCGACCCAAGGGTCGTGGCGAGATCCTCTTTATTCCTGGGTGTCAGCGAGCGTGAAGTCGCGAGCAGATAGCGGGACATCCGCACGGATGCGAGCGACCGACGTTCTTTCGCCATGACGCTTCGCAGGGAATGGAAGCTGGAGCCCGCATAGTGCTTGGCTTGCAGAATGATGCTCCGCTTACCCTTGGCATGCCTCCCATCTATGCCGCCATCGGGCCCGGGTCCAAATGCTTCGAAGCGAATGCCGAGCTCGGCGCCGACAAGATCCCGGCACAGATCTTCAAAATCCGCAGGAGACAGATTGGAAAAGGAGTAGCTCATAATCGTCGCGACGTTGCGCTCTATGAAAACGAACGCAGCATTTACGCCTGATTCCGGTGTGAGGAGCATTGGAGTTTGCGGTGCGCCGCTTTCCAGGCGGATGCGGATTGTTGCACACGGCTCGTTGCATTTCGACAAAGGTCGCCTGTCTTCGTTCGATGCGAACAAAGGGGCGTGCCGTCCAGCTCGACCCATTCGATATATTCGATCTTCGACAAACCAAACTGCTCGGCGGCAAAGCCGTCAGGGTCGGCGCGATACCGTTGGAGATCGGCTTCGTCCAAGGAAATGTTGTTTGCGCCGCCCGGTACGCGCACGTTTGCGATGTAATGGATTTGCGAAGGGTCGTTTATGCTCACGGAGTCCTCCTTGTTGGCCAAAGAAATTGTTTAATCGGCATCACTACTATGGCTTGCCTTCCGCGCGCGATACTCCGCTTTGCCGCGCTTGGCTTCCTCATCAAACCGGTTGTCTTCCTGAAGAAACCATTTCACGAGGTGAAGCGCCTCCGCCTTTTGATCGATCTCGGCGATGAACATCAGCTCTTCGGATGCCTCGTTCAGCGCTCGGTTTTTGTCTCCTTCGCGGGCATAGACCCTGAAGATATGGCCAAGGCGTGAAGCAAGGGTACGGTGTTTCCAATAGGCCTCCCACGCGGGTCCCATGGCCTGATTCGTTTGCGCACGTCTTGCCGCTTCATCCCAATCCACGTCGTGAGGCGCATGCGCCGTAACGTTCCTGATGCAGGATTTCAGATCATCGAGACCCAGGAAAATGTCCGTCAGGTCCCGCCTCCTTGATTTCATGTGCGCTGTAACCCCGGCACAATCGGAGCATATGAAAGTGGATTGCGATCCTTGAATGACAAAGCCGTGCGAGAAGCCTGGAAGGGTTCGGCGCCGATGCTTGATCGCGATGGGATCGGTTTCCGGAATAGGTTGGACCAAGTCCCGAATGCCCCCTGTCCATTTCCCGCTGCCGGATTTCCGGAGGAGCTCGCGCTTTTCCCGATTGCAAACAGGACACGACCAATCCTCGTCGGTCTCACGCCACCGCCGCGGCGAAACAGCGTCGCAATAGGCTGCATATTCGGCATCCGTCGGGCCGACGGCTACAGGAATTGTTTTCGTTGTGCGCGGCGCCAAGATAGGCGAGTCTTTTTGAATCGACCGCGCTAGGAATTCGTCGGTCATCTGGGTCAGTTCACGCCCGCGTTGATCGCGATCGGACTCATGGATAAACGCTTTGTAGAGTTGAAACTGCGGATCGAACTGGCGTTGGGCTCTCCGATAGGAGGATGTGCCTCTTTCGCGACGGAGCTTGCCTGCGTGGATCATTTGCAAACTCTGGTCGATGAGATCGGTTCGCGCTTTCACCGAGACCTCGCAGGTGCGCCATGTCCTCTTCACCCGCTCCTCGTTGATCCGATGATCCGCGTTCGGGACCGGCTCGATGAAAGTGCGGATTTCGTCGGGTGAGAAGCTGAAGAAGGACGGAATGACGTCCTTCATCATGAGCTTTGCTTTGCCATCGGCCGCGTTGCATTCCGAACAAACGAGTTCGCGTGAGAAACCGGATACCAGATGTTTGACCGTGTCAGTGATCTCGGCGCATCCGGGTGGAAGTTCGGCGGCCCAGCGATCGCCGAACAGGCTGCGCGCGCGATGCCCGACGTAGTCCCGTAGGTGATCGTGGTGTTCTTCCAAATTGGCAAGCAGAATGCCGCGGCCAGAGAGGCGGAAAATATCGACCTTGCTGCGCCGGCAGACGGGGCAGAACCAGTTTTGTTCGACGAGGGCCCAGTTCTGATTGAGGTCAAGGCCATTGGCCCTGTGTCTTTCAACCGCGGTTTTAGTTTGCCTGCTCCATCTTCCGTCGCGATCCGGAAAAAAAGATTCCATCTCATCGTCGGTCAGGACCGAGGGCCGCCAGAAGGCGAGTTCGACGAGCCACAAGCGGCTCGGCCCTTCGTCGAAGTCGGGCTCTATATCAAAATCGTCGGATGTGTCTGCCATGAACTTTCAAGTCTTTTATAGTTCATGATATGTTCCAGAGATCGTTTCTGCAATCCGGCGGTGAATATCTTCTGTGTGCAATTGACCACTATGATGGTGCATTAATGGGCCAAAAGGCCGCTCATGGCCGCATATCAGCTTGCGCACGATATAGCCACATTGCGACGATGGCACAGATGCGATGCGTGTAACCCAAACGTCGAGAGAAATGGATCAGTAGTCCATGTTGGCGTGGCGATCGTTCTCCTCGTGCCAATAGTGCATATATGTTTCGCGCTCCCCGGGAGTGTCGGCCACGACAGCCGCATATTCGGCAATGCTCTTCACATCAAACGAGGGATCAATACCACCCTCAACGAGACTATAGGCCGCAGCAAGCGGTTCTGACCGGAACAGCGTATCAACGGCATCGAAGAGCGCGCAAGCCGACCCGTGATCTTCCTTCTCGACAGGGAAAAGACTAAAGCGGACACTATGTCTGAATTTCGTGAAGTTCGCGGGCAGGGCGCCGACCGACGGAACATGCACGAACAGGGATCCGCCATCGTTCTCAACGCCGCCATGCGAAAAGGGATTGCGAATACGCTCCTTCAGATGCTTGAGCTGGCTGTAGAGCTTCTGGATGGCCAAATCACCGTCCACATCGATGAAGGCCCGCATTTTCTCATCCCAGTTAAGGTTCAGGAACGCCTTCAGTCCGCCCTCTGTTAGCGGTGTGCCGTGAAACGCTCGGAGCAGGATAAGCTGGTGTTCAAGCCGGCTGTAAAAGGCGTCGACCATCGCGACTGAATAAAAGAACCCTTCCGTATTCATGCGGCTATTGTGCCGCCAGGCGGTCATGAGTTCGCTGAACGGCGCAGCCAGTTGTTCCAGTTCGGATAATTTAGCCTTTGCATTCGCCCTCTTTCGCGGCTGTTTCGACGCCCGCTTGTATGCCTTATCGGCGAGGCTTCGAAAGAAGCGGTAGCGCCTATCGAATTCCGAGTTGCGGTTCGCGATAGTCACATTGTTTGCCTGAATCTGCTCCTGGGCAAGAGTCGTCAGCCACCGTTCGGTGAGCGCGACTGCGCTGCGAAGCTGTCCGCAGAGGCGCTTGAGGTCGATTTCAGTGTGCGCCGCGTGGCATATCGTAAAGCCAAACTTGCGGAGCTCGAAAGAGACCTCCACGCCATTGAACATCGCAAAGACCGTCCAGCGCACCTTTTCTTCAGCGCCGGCTGTCGGAAAACGAAGCACGCTTCCTAACGCAAATTTCACGAGGTCCGGGACAGGGAAATCCTCTCGTGATGGCTTCATTGCGCTTGCGAGATGATGGCGCTGCCAACCTTCTGGCAAATGACCGGTGAAACCAACAAGCGCTTTTTTGAGCCGCTTTCGCAACACAGACAGGATGTCGTCTTTCGGCGCGAGGGTCGGACGTTTTCGCGCCTTTTTCCAGGGCGGCATCGGAGACGGCGTAACGTTTTTAGCGACCGATTTTGATTTTGCCTTGCGCATCGGGCTCGTGGAGCTGGAGGACAACTTCCAAACTCTAGCCGATCGCGCGGGGCCTCCACCATGACCTCGTCGGTTCTCATGGTGACGGCTTTCATGATACACCATAGAAGAGCCAGCAGCCGTCTGCCTCATGACGCCCTGTGCGCTTTGTACGGGTGTCGTCCAACAGGCGCTGCCCGACATCTTTTCAGACAGCATGCTTTCCATAGAGCCGGATCGCCTTTCGTTCGCCATTAGCATCGAGACCGCCCTGTGGGGGCGAATCCTTTGCGCCCGTCCCTCGTTCCCGGCTGCCAACACAGGGCTGGGATTCGCTATCGCGGGTGCCGGCATTTTCCACCGGTTTCGACCAAACCTCGCATCGCTGCAGCTTTTCGAATAAAAGATGCAACAAAATCAACGGCCGGCAGGTTTCGCGCAGCGGGGCGCTGGTCAGAACGGAGCACGCTCTCGAACAATAGAACTATGGACTTCTCGCCCTCGGAAGTTGTAATAGAGCGTATTCATTGAGCAAAATTAGAAAAGTGGGGGCTATATGACTGCGAAATCAAAAGTTGTGCTTTCGCTTGGCGCTGCGCTCGCATCGCTCACCGGAATGTCGGTTCAGGGCGCCGATGCCAGGGCAGTAGTTGCCAGCGATCCGACCACGGTAGCGACCGAAAATGCCGCCACCAACCTTCGGCCAAATGCCCACTACCAGGTGGGTGAAGACCTTCTTGGGTTCGTCATGACGAAGCAGGCCGACGGCACCATCGTCGCCCAGCATGCCTCGCACGCGTCGCATGCTTCACATGCGTCCCATGCCTCCAGCCGCTAAGCTTCCTGCGGCGTCCCCGGTCGAGGTAGCTGTCGATTTTGATTCAAGCGTCCAAAGCCTCAGTGCTTTGGATGCGGCAGCCTATCGTCTGATCGGAACGGCGACCTGCCGGGTTGACCGGGTGGGGGACCGCTACGTTTGCCGTCTCGCTTCTTCCGCCAATCCGCAAAAGGGCGCCGTGCTGACTTCGGACGCTCTAAAGGAGCGGTTCCTGAATCTGGTCGCCGACGAAAACTTGCGGACTCGCGTCGCTGAAACGACCGAAGGCGTTCGGAACGTCATTCTTGCGCTTGCCTTCGGGTCCCTGGCCGCTAACCAAAATGATGCCGGATAAAGTCCAGCCGGAGGCCCATGGCGCGGTTTTTACCTCCTGAAGCCTTTGGCGCGGCAACCGAAGATCTTTCGTTGCTGCCGTTCAGTCTTGAGCGCACTGGAACACGCCAGTATCTCGTCGCCAACGTGGTCGGCGATTTCATCCGCCTGACTGAAGATGAATTGAATAGGCTGGTTGACCTTCAGGTCCGACCCGGCGACGGCCTATATGAAAAGGCCTATGCAGCTCATCTGATTACCGGGACCAACCAGAAGGCGCAACGGCAGCTTTTGGCCGCTCGGCTGAGAAGCCGCATGTCGTTCCTGCAGCAGATGACACCGCTGCATATTTTTGTTGTAACGCTACGTTGCGAGCATTCTTGCCCCTACTGCCAGGTTTCGCGCCAAAGCACTGATCGCTCGCGCTTCGATATGAGCGAAGAAACGGCGATGCGGGCGTTGGACATTGCCTTCGCCAGCCCCGCGGCTCGCATCAAGATTGAATTCCAGGGTGGGGAGCCGCTTCTCAATTTTCCGTTGATCAAGATGATCGTTGCAGCCGCGAAGCAACGGTCCGGCAAGAAGCTCGACTTCGTCATCGCTTCAAACTTGGCCTTGTTGGATGATACTGTTCTCGATTTTTGCAAAGCGAATAACGTCCTGCTCTCGACTTCCCTCGACGGTCCCGCCGATCTGCACAACAAGAATCGTCCCCGACCCGGTGCAAACAGTCATGAACTAGCTGTTGCCGGAATCCGGCGAGCCAGGGAGATTTTAGGTCCTGACCGGGTTGGGGCCTTGATGACCACCACGGAGGCGAGCCTCGACCGCGTCGATGAGATCATCGACGAATATCTCCAATTGGGGCTGGATGGCATCTTCCTGCGCCCGCTTTCCCCGTTCGGATTTGCAATCAAAACAAAGCAGTTCGCCAAGTACGACGCGCAGAAGTGGCTTGCCTTCTACGAGCGGGGATTGCGCCGGGTTCTGGAGATCAACCGACAGGGCACTCCGTTTCGGGAGTTCTATGCGGCGCTGCTTCTCACACGGATGCTCTCGGACCGCCCCATCGGCTACGTTGATTTGCGCAGCCCGGCGGGTGCCGGCCTTGGGGCACTGGTCTACAACTATGATGGCAGCGTTTTCGCGTCGGACGAAGGCAGGATGCTTGCCGAGACGGGCGACGACGCGTTCCGGCTCGGTCACGTCCATCACGACAGCTACAATTCTCTCATCCTGTCGGATAAGCTGATCGCGGCAATATCGTCATCGCTCACGCAGTGCGCGCCCGAATGCTCGAACTGCGTGTACGAGAGCCACTGCGGGGCGGACCCCGTCTATCATCACGCCACGCAGGGAGACGTCCTGGGAATCAAGCCTCTGTCGGCGTTTTGCGCCCGGCAAAAAGGCATCATGGGCCTGCTGCTCGATATTCTGGAGAACTGTCCGGAAGATGCTGTCATCTTGCGACGCTGGGCCGCCGCATGACCCTTCCTCTCTATGGCACAGCCTCGCAGAGCGCTGGATTTTGCTCAAACGCAGCCCGCTCGGTCGTCAGGCTCCGGTCGGTCGACAGTGCCGCCGAACGTCACGCGGCGGATTTCGCGCTCGCCGGAACGCGGGAAGAATTCCAGCGCGCGGTAGAAGCCGACTGGCCGTCGATCCTTGTCGTCTCCGACGGCTCGATCGATTTACCCGGTGCGTTCAAGGGGCGGCTGGTCGCGGTGCCGCCGAAATATGACTACCTCGCGGACGGCGACGTCATCGGCTTCGATCATGCGTCGAGGAAATTCCGTACGCTGTACCGCCGGAAATCGGCGCATAACTCATTTCTTGTCACGGAACGGTGCAACAATTACTGCCTGATGTGCTCGCAACCACCGAAAGATATCGACGACCGGTGGATCCTCAGCGAAATCAAAGAAAGCCTGCCTCTCATTGACCCGGCAACCCGTGCGCTGACGTTCACGGGTGGAGAGACCTTGTCGGATTGGGAAGATTTCATCGCCGTCCTGAAGGAGTGCCGCGACCGGCTGCCGGCGACCGCCATCCAGGTGCTGACCAACGGCCGGGCGTTCGCCGACTCGCGGATTGTCGACGCCTGGAAAGATATCTGCCACCCGAATCTGATAGCGGCCATTCCGGTCTATGCCTCGGTCGATCACATCCACGATCACGTCGTGCAGGCCAGGGGTGCGTTCGACGAAACAATCCTGGGCATCCTGAAGCTCAAGGACCGGGGACAACGCGTCGAAATCCGCGTCGTCCTGCATGCATTGACGGCGCCTATCATCGAGGACACGGGCCGCTGGCTTGCCCGCAATCTGCCGTTCGTCGATCACGTCGCATTGATGGGACTCGAAAACACGGGCTTCGCCATTGCAAACGACGCCGTGCTCTGGATGGATCCGGTGGACTATGGCGACGGGCTCGCAAGGGCCGTCGATCACTTGAGTGCCGCTGGCGTCAACGTATCGGTCTACAACCTTCCGAAATGTGTTCTTCCAAAGTCAGTTTGGCCGCATGCGCTCCAGTCCATCTCGGACTGGAAAAACGGCTTCGTGGAAGAATGCGATCGATGCGACGAAAAGAACACCTGCAGCGGCTTTTTTACGACCGGACGCCCGCGGTTCAGTCGCGGCGTACGCGCGATCACTGCCCAACGAGACGAATTGACCACTTTGGCGGATTAGCAGGCCACGGAACCAGGAGAACGAACATGAAGATCGGTAATGGTCTCATCGCTGCTGCGCTTGTATGCAGCATCTCGGCGGCTCCGGCCTTCGCAAAGACTGCGAAGGATTGCACAGCGGAGTGGCGCGCTGACAAGGCCGGGATGCAAGCCCGGGGCGTGACCGAAAAAGCGTACGTTGAACAATGCAGGGGTGGGGCGGAGCCAACCGCCGCCGCGCCGGCGGAGACGCCGTCGGCGTCCAGGCCAGCGACAGCCACCGGATCAAAAACCGCGAAAGAATGCACCGCCGAGTGGCGCGCTGATAAGGCCGGCATGCAAGCCCGCGGTGTGACCGAAAAAGCGTACGTTGAACAGTGCAGAGCGGGCGCGGTGCCAGCGGCTTCCGCCCCTCCGCCGAGGCCGAGTGCCGCAACTGCTCCGCCCCCTGCAGCGCCGTCACCGTCAACCAGCACGTCGGCTTCCCAGAAGACAGCCAAGGAATGCATCGCCGAATGGCGGGCCGACAAGGCCGGTATGCAATCCCGCGGCGTCACCGAGAAGGCCTATGTCGAGCAGTGCAGGGCCGGCGGCACCATGCCGAGTGCAACCGCTCCCGAGCCAAAGCCAGCCCCCGCTGCGCCCCCGCCGAGTCGGCCCGCACCAACCGCGACGCAAGCTGCGCCAGCCCCTGCGCCGCAAAAGCCGGCCCCCACCACGACTGCGGCACCCGTGCCCGCCCCAGCGCAGCAACCTTCCGTTCCGAGAGACAATGCAACTCTTGAGGCGGGGCAATTTGCTGATGAAGCTTCCGCAAAAGCCCGATGCCCGTCCGACACCGTCGTGTGGGTCAACCTGCCGTCGAAGATCTATCACTTCGCGGGCACGAAGAGCTACGGCGCCACGAAGCGCGGCGCCTACATGTGCGAGAAGGAAGCAATCGCCGCTGAAGATCGCGCTTCGAAAACCGAAAAACATCCCTGAGGCCAAATCCAAAAGGTCTGGTCAAGGAGACATCCTGCATGTTTCGGTTTGCCGTCTTCATCACAGCGTCTCTCGCTGGCGCCACCTGGGCGGCGGCGGAGACCATTGACGTAAAATATTACGGCAAGCTTGATCTCGCGCCCTTCGCCTGCACCGATGTCTCGCGGAGCAGCTTCATCAACCGGGCGTGCTACGACAAGTCCCGGCAGTTCATGGTCGTGCAACTGAGATCGGTCTATTACCCCTATTGCGAGATGCCCGCAGCGACTTTCGAGGCCTTTTTGGCGGCACCATCAATGGGGCAATATTATAACGCCAACATCAAGGGCTCTGGCTCGGACGGCCCTTTTGACTGTCGCACGCATCGCGCTCCTAAATATTAGGTCCTCGTTGCTCAGGCCACGCTCCGGCTGCGTGAGTTCGGACAAATCGCTCTCAAGTTGCGCTCTGTAGTGGTGAGGCGCGAGTTATGGAAGGCATTGCGATCGTAGCGCTAATTGCAGCGTTCTTGCCGTTCTTAGTTTCGCTGGGCGGAAGAGGCGGTGTATGGAAGTTTTTATCGTTCTTGTTTTGCTGTTTTTCGATCGCCGGCGCCGCATCGATTGTTGGCATCGGAGGAGGCATCTTAGCGTGGATAGTGGCGTGGGTCTTTACGGCCGTCGCAGCCAGCGCACGCAGAAGCGAGGAGCGTTTTGAGAAATTGGAACGCCGCGTGCTCGCGGAACAAGAGGCTGCGATGGCAGCGTCGCCGGTTGAACGATTGATACGAAAGCAGGAGCGCAGACAGCGATTCGTCACACCGAGACAGGTGCTAGTCCTACTGCTGGTATTTGGACTAGCTGCGACATTGATCTTATTGGGCGTCAATTCCGACCAACAGACTATTTCCTCCAAGCACGTCGCCGCCACGGAGAATGCGGGCGGCACCAGCAGTGTCGCCGTCCAGTCAGGATCCTCAGCTTCCAACGCAGGCATCCTAGGAAAAGCAAACAAGTCGCTCGAAGCAGTCATCATTGCGAGGTCTGACGGGGGCGCGTTTCCGGCAATTGTCGGTGTGACAAATCTTCCGGACGACACAAAACTAATGATCGGTCTGCGACGCAAGGAGGCCAACTATTTCGCTCAGGCGCATGTGGTCGTGGAAGGTAGTCAATTCAAATCAGAGAGGTTCACCGCGCTTGGAAAGCCCTTGCCATCCGGTAATTACAGGCTGGAGATCACGATGCCTTTGGCGTCCGTGCAGCCTTCGACCGTGCAGGATATAATAGGCAAAGACGGTGAGCGTTTGACGGGCAAGTTGGTCGAACGGTCCCCGCTCGGCATTGTCCTGAATAGTGTGACCGCTATCAATGTTGGAGGTCCACCTTCTCGCGCAGCCGACGAAGCGGCGCGACGAGACAATGATGCAGCCATGGAAAAATGGCGGAGAGAAAGTTGCCAATACATTACGCAACTTTCGGCAGGCGGCAAAACGATCGCCGAGTGCATGGCTAAAATGAGCCAGAACAACTAATTTTGGTGCGACGAGCGTGCGGATCGCCGGGCCTCGGGGCAGGCGTTCCCGTGCTGTGCAAAAGCCGCCTATGCCGCCGCCTTATCCTCCTTGTCGGCGCCGCGCATGACGATCGTGAGCGCATCGTCGGGTAGGGGTCGCTGCAGTGTCTTCGCCTCTTCCCACGGAGCGCGCATCCAAACGTCGCGTTCTTCCTCGGTGGTCAGGATCACCGGCATCGCCTTCGAATGGATCGGCGCGACGATGGCGTTCGGTGCGGTCGTCAAGAAACCATAGACCATGTGTGGGCCGGGAATTGGCTTCGACTTCGTGCCGCGGTCGCCTTTGAACTCGGTCCAGATGCCGGCGAAGCAGAACAGCGGCCTTGAGTTATCGAGCGCGAACCAGACAACGTCCTTCTTCTTGGTCTCCGGGTTCGTCTCGGGCGCGTATTCGGCGAAACTGTTCGCCGGCACGAGGCAGCGGTTCTCCGGTTTCAGCCACCCGCGCCAGTGCGGAGAGGACGTGTTGCGAATATTGGTCACTGGCGGGCCGCCGGTCTTCGATGGCGGCGGCATGCCCCAGCGCATCAGGACCATCTCTTCGGCATCACCGGCGTTGCGGATCACCGGCGCCGGATAGTCTGGAAAAACACCGGTCATCGGCGGCAGGTTGCCGACGTACCGGTTCATGCGCCTGAACAAGCCGGCAATCGCCGCCTGGTTGGTCGTGATCGAATACAGATTGCACATTCAGGGTTTGCCCTCGACGGTCATCCAGCGTAGCTCCGAAAGCGCCCGCGCGTGTAGGCGTGCGATACGGCCTTCTTCAAATCCGCGATCTCGGATTCCAAAAGGTTGTTCGCGACGATCAGCGCGCGAACGGCCGCGCGCGGATCGCCGTCGCAAACGGCGATCGCCTGATCGACGGCGGCCTCAAGCCCATGGTCTTTTTCGTTCGGCTGAGAGACCGAGGACATAGCCTGTTCCAGGTTGACCGTCGACAGCCTATGTTCTTATTTTGTTCTCATGGAGTCAAGCCGCCGCTTCAAGCCGCCCTGGACGTTGGTCCGGGAGAATTCCGAGTGCTACGTGGTCAAGGACGCCAACGGCGTGACTTTGGCGTGGCTCTATTGTCGTGACGATGCGCAGCGCTACAGCTTCGGCGTGAGCAAGTTATCCTCGGATGAGGCCCGCCGCATCGGCAAGGCGATCGCACGCATTCCCGAATTCATGATGCCGCGCCAAGGCTTCTATCCGCGCGGCGGTGGACCACACTGGCGCGCCGATCGGCCGTACCATGTCGCGCTAGAAGACCGTTACATCCGCGAGCACTGGGATGAGATCTACGCGCTCTGTCGCTTGAACAGCCTTCCGTTCAATGCGACCGGCGAAGTCATTCAGAACGATGGCGTTTGGAGGGTCTACGAGTTCACTTGGCAGATGGATGCAATCCTGTTCTGGGAGCGGTTCGAGGGGCGCTGGCTGCGGGGCACGGAGTTTCACTATCCCGAGCGGCCGGAGAATCTGCCGTCACTAAAGCCGCTCGAGAACTGGCCGAAATTCAATCCACGCAATTTGCGGTAACCACTGATGCCAATGTTCATGAGCATGCATCGGGCCCCGTCCGTCATATTGATGCTTCTATTGCTGTCGAGCACGGCCTTCGCAAATGATTTCGTTGGCCAAGCCAGCGTCATCGACGGTGACACATTAGAAATTCATGGGACGCGCATCCGGCTCTGGGGCGTCGATGCCCCTGAGAGCAGCCAGCTGTGCCGAGGTGCGAATAGCAATCTGTATCGCTGTGGCGCGGCCGCAGCCAATGATCTCGACACCTTCATCGCG
>Ga0209677_100344_pt1 | contig 29159 bp, 24 predicted proteins | sample AraplaCvi_mCL_r2_2_FD_184285 | JGI IMG/M metagenome (GOLD analysis project Ga0209677, IMG submission 184285) | Arabidopsis root microbial communities from North Carolina, USA - plate scrape CL_Cvi_mCL_r2 (SPAdes) (version 2) | ecosystem: Host-associated > Plants > Roots > Endosphere | place: USA... | reverse complement strand
AGACATCCCGGCCCTCCCTGCACGAATGGTTTTACGGCTTATACGTGATCTCCTCAGGGACCGGCTGTCTTGCCCCTGTCGATCGCGGAGTCATCAAAACCGCAATCTTAGCGCCAGCACCGGGGCGCCAGGACCACACGATTTCACCGTCCGCACCATGCCATTCGTCCGCATGTGAAGCACACGCTGCGACATGGCGCGGCCATCGCATCCTACCCCGCGTGTCGTGACGATCGCGATACGCCCCTCGTGCCGAGGTGGACGTGCGAAGAGAAACATGATTTCTGAAAAAGCGAAAGTGAAATTTTTGCGCAGGATGAGGAGAAGGCGGCCATCGGATTGATGATGCACATGAAATGAGCTTTTCGGCGCAGGTGGTTTTCGTCGCCCATGGCGGCTACGTCCGGGCAACATCGCATATCACTTGAACAGTGATTTGCCCGACGAGTCCCATACCAAGCGACGTCCGCTTTGCCGCACGCGCTCTTGCGTGGCGATCTGATGACAGCAGGGCGGCATCCGGAACCGTCGTCCGCGCATAGCAGAGTCCGCCCTTCGGGGCTCCCCAGGTCAGTAGCCCTCCCCTACTATTTGCGATGCAGCATTCGCAGTGCGGAGCGTCGGTGCTGCACCCCCACGCCTCTTGCCGGAAGGATCCCGGATGCCCCGTTCACGACCGACGCGCCCGGCCGCCTTGCCGTGCGTGGCCCCCGCAACGACCGCCTTCCGTCCTGACCGGCACGCCTGACCATGAACGAGATCGCTGATCCCGCGGCCTTCGAGGCGGCAACCGGCTCGAAGCATCATCATCCCGGCCTTGTCCTGCTCGCTTTGGCGATCGGCGGTTTCGCGATCGGCACCACCGAGTTTGCGGCGATGAGCCTGGTGCCCTATTTCGCACCCGATCTTGGCATCGGCGCAACGACCGCCGGTCACGTCATCAGCGCCTATGCGCTGGGCGTGGTGGTGGGCGCGCCTGTTATCGCGGTGCTGGCCGCGCGGATGGCCCGGCGCACATTGCTCGTGGCCCTGATGCTGTTGTTCGCCCTCGGCAACGCCCTCTCGGCGCTCGCCCCGACCTACGGCTTCCTGGTCGGCTTCCGCTTCGTGGCAGGCCTGCCGCACGGGGCTTATTTCGGCGTCGCAGCACTGGTAGCCGCCTCGCTGGTGGCGCGCGAGCGGCGCAGCCAGGCTGTGTCGCGCGTGCTTGCCGGACTGACCGTCGCGACCATGATCGGAGTGCCACTCGCGAATGTGATCGGCCAGTACATCGGCTGGCGCTGGAGTTTTGGCTTCGCTGCGCTGCTCGCCTTGCTGACCGCGACTCTGGTGCGGCTGTTTGCGCCCTATGGCGCGCCGCTCAAGGGCGCGAGCCCCTTGCGCGAACTCGGTGCGCTCCGGCGCAGCCAGGTGTGGCTGACCCTGGCGACAGGTGCGATCGGGTTCGGCGGCATGTTCGCCGTCTACACCTATCTCGCCTCGACCCTGCTGGAGGTAACGCACGCCCCGCCCTCGAGCATTCCGGTGATGCTGACGATCTTTGGCGCCGGGCTGACGATCGGCAATCTGGTCTGCGCCTGGGCCGCGGATCGCGGCGTGATGCGGGCGGCCGGGGCGACGCTGGTGTGGAGCGCCGTTGCACTCGCGCTCTATCCATTCGCGACCGGCAGCGTCTGGACGCTGGCGCCGGTCGTGTTCCTGATCGGTTGCAGCGGCGGTCTCGGGACCGTGCTGCAGACGCGCCTGATGGATGTCGCCGAAGACGCGCAGACCCTGGCAGCCGCGCTCAATCACTCCGCGTTCAACACCGCCAATGCGCTAGGCCCATGGCTCGCCGGCATTGTCCTGTCAGCCGGATTCGGTTTCCCCGCGACCGGCTGGGTCGGCGTCGCGCTTGCCCTTTGCGGCCTCGTCATCTGGGGCGTGTCGCTTGCAAATGACCGGCCGAGGCGCGCCGAACAGCCTTCCGAAGACAGAATTTCGCGCGCGGCATGATGTTCCCAGACGTGGCGAGTGCACGCTGTTCGTTAACTCGAGAGCCGGACTCGGGATGGTTAGCGGCGAAGACACGAGAATTGTGCCAGGCGCCGCAACGAGCAATAATTTCTTAACCGTATTTTGATACCGAATCTCCACCATGGCTCGCGGCAAACAACCTCCTGTGTCGCATGCGCTTCCGAAGCAGCAGAGCCTTCTCGACTGCTTTTTTGAAGCCCAGGCCGAGCGACTCGGCCGTCGGCCGCCACGAGCAGAAGTAGCCCGTCGGCAAACATCGCCCAGCCGAGAAATGGCGGAGCGCAACGTGGCTGACGAGGAACCTGCGGAGTGAATGATTGGCCGATGCGTTCTACCAGCTGGCAGAACAGATGCGCGGCATCCCGCTCCGGCACCAGGTCGTCGAGTTCATCGACGATCAAGAGGTGCGGCTTCGACAACGCCGGCCGCTTCTCGCGAGGGTGCCGCTCGCCGTGGCAAGGCGCGGCTTATCGCATTATCAGTAGAGATCGCGCCTGACGCTTTCGTGGTAACGCGCGTCCGCTATCTCCGCTTGGGCGGCCGATCCGCCCGTCAACGCCACCTTCATCTGTCCGATCGATGGCAGTTTTGTTCGATCGACTTGGCCCTCAGGGCGCCAGAGCCGGGCCCGATTGATCGCCTTGCCACAATGGAAAAGCACCTGTTCTACGCTAATCTTGATCGCCGCTTTGGGCGTTTTTCCTCCTTCGCTTAGAGATGCGAGCAGGTCGTTATTCGTCGATATGCGGCCCCGCCCGTTGATGCGGAGGAAGACCTCCAATCCGGGAAACAGGAACAGCATGGCGACCCGATCGTCCTCGATGAGGTTTCGCAGGGTTTCGATTCTGTTGTTGCCTGGCCAATCGGCGAAGGCCACATGGTGGGCGTCGATCACCTTGACGAAGCCAGGGGGACCTCCACGGGGCGAAGCGTCCAATCCTTCCTGGCGGCCGCTCGCGAGGCAGAAGAAGGTCGCCGCGGCGATATAGGCTTCGTGAAACGGGATCAAATGAGGGAGCACCGCCCTCTGAATGGCTTCCGCAGGCGGCGCATAGAGCTGCTGCAGATCGGCGACCGTGACTTCGGACATCGGCGAGAGCCTCCGTGAACAATGCCGATCGTGTAGCGGGGAAGAGGTGGCGATGCTAAGTTGTCCGCGCCAATCGATAACAGTTCTGCGCCATGTTTCACCGGAAGGCTCCTAACGAAATCAGCGACAGCGCTGAGGGGTTGAGCGCAATCGCCTTTGCGGTCGAGCTACGGGCCGAGTTCGCGACCCGCTCCCACCATCACGCCCGCGGTCAATTGATCGGCTGCACGCGGGGTATCGTGTCGGTTCTTACCGAGGGCAGCGCCTGGGTGGTGCCGGCCGGTTACGGCATCTGGCTCCCACCTCATCAGATGCATGGGGGCCAGGGCTTCGGAGCGGGCGTGGGATGGAGCCTCTATGTTGCGCCAAGCGCCTGCGAAGAACTTCCCGCGCAGACCCGCATCGTGGCTGTACCACCATTGCTCAGGGAAGCAGTCCTGCGCGCCACATCGTGGCAGAATGATGAGGTGACTCCCGGCCGGCAGCGCATCTCCGAGCTGATCGTCGAGGAAATCGCAAGCCTGCCCGATGAGGATCTGAGCCTTCCGCTGCCGCGCGACGTTCGCCTTCAACGGATTGCGCGATCGCTGCTCGAGCATCCGGCCGACAACCGCTCGGTGAAGGAGTGGGCGAACTGGGCAGGGACCACATCGCGTACTCTTAGCCGGCGCTTTCCCTTAGAAACTGGTCTGACTCTCGCTGAGTGGCGGCACCGGGCGCGCTTGATGCGCGCGCTCGAGAGGCTGGCGGAAGGGGACGCCGTCACCACGGTTGCGGTGGATCTGGGATACAGCAGCGTCAGCGGATTCATCGCCCTCTTCCGCCGCACTTTTGGCGTCACGCCAGCCGCCCATCCTCTCAGTCGAGCCGGCCGAGCGTTCGTGCCTCGAAGCGCCGGGTCGACGCTTCAACGCCGCTCGCGGCCTTAAAGCTGCCTGGGACGACCGCCGAGAAAAATGCGACCGCCCTCTTGCGAGAGATTGCGCCGCTCACGCCCTTTTCACTCTCCAAGCTTCGTTAGCCCGAGCTCCGCAAAGGGTGCGGGCAAAATTACCCCAGATGCTTGTGAAAGAACTCGGTCGCGCGGCTCCAGGCGAGCTCGGCGGCGGCGCGGTCGTGCACGGTCATCCGCTGCTCGTTCACGAAGGCGTGCTCGGCGTCGTAGCGATACAGCTCGAGCGACTTGCCGGCGTCCTTCATCGCCTTCTCGAAGCTACTGACGAGCTCGGGCGTGCACCAATCGTCCTTGTTCGCGAAATGCGCCTGCAGCGGGATCTTCACATCTGCGGGCTTCGCCGCCTGTTCCGGCGGAATGCCGTAGAACACGACGCCGGCCGTGAGCTCCGGAATCTTGGTGGCGCCGATGATGGTCACCGCGCCGCCAAGGCAGAAGCCGGTCAGCCCCACTTTGGCGCCGTTGCGCGCCAGATATTGCGCAGCGCCGCGCACGGTCTGCGTGGTCGCATCCATGAAGTCGAGCGAGTTCATCTCGCGGCCGGCGGCGTCCGTATCGTGATAAGGCACCACCGTGCCCTTGTAGAGATCGGGCGCCAGCGCATCGAAGCCGGCGCGCGCAAAGCGCTCGCACATCCCTTTGATCTGATCCTGCAGCCCCCACCATTCCTGGATCACGACCACGCCCGGCGCATTGCCGCCGGCGGCGTTGGCGAGATAGCCGCTCGCGTCCTTGCCGTCCGGACGCTTGAAGGTGATGAGGGTGCCCATGGATGTCCTCCGGTTGTTTCGAGGGTACGGTTTGGCGGTCATTGTGGCCGCTCGGCGTCAGCGAGGCAACCGCCGGCGCGGTCACGTCCTCGCGCAGGTTAATCCAGGCCCGTGGCAAGCGGACAACAGTCCCGTAGCCCGGATGAGCGAAGCGACATCCGGGACCGGCATCCCCGCATATCGCTTGCGCTCATGCAGGCTACATCCTCAGCTCCTCAGGCGACGGCCTTCTTGGCTTCTTCGCCGACTTCGTGCAGCGCCGCGTGCACGCGCGCGACCACGTCGCGCCAGTCGCGGCTCTCGCCCTGCCGGAACAGGCGCGCGGTCGGATACCAGGGGCTGTCATCACGATCGAGCAGCCAGCGCCAGTCCGGCGCATGCGTCACCATGATCCAGACCGGCTTGCCCAGCGCACCGGCCAGATGCGCCACGCCGGTATCGACGGTGATGACAAGATCGAGCGCCGAGATCAGCGCCGCGGTGTCGGCGAAGTCGTGCAAATCCGCGCTGACGTCGCGTACTCCTGCCTGTGCGAGCCGCTCGGCTTCACCGGCGCGATATTGCTTCTGCAGGCTGACGAAAGTCGCGTCCACATCCAGCGGCGGTGCGAGCTGATCGAACGTCATCGAGCGCTCGCGGTCGCGGACATGGTTGGGATTGCCGGACCAGGCCAGCCCGATCCTCGAGCCACTGACATCGCCGAGCCGCTGCTTCCACGACGCGACAGCGCTGTCAGGCGCATGCAGATAAGGACCATCTGCCGGAATGGTCTCCAGCCGCGTCGCGAACGCCACCGGCAGGCTCGGCAGCGGGCAATGCATGTCGTAGTCCGGCAACGCATTGCCCTTTGCGATGATCTGCGCCGCGCCATCAAGCGTGGTCATCAGGCCGCAGAGCGGCGGGTCCACCTCCAGCAGCACGCGCGCGCCGTGGGCAGCGACCAGCGGCACATAGCGGCAGAACTGGATGGAATCGCCAAAGCCCTGCTCGCTGTGCAGCAGGATGGTTCGGCCGGCGATGTCGCCCTCGCCGCGCCAGCGCGGCCGCGGCCGCTCCCATGGCTTGAGGCGCGCGACCGGCGCAGTGTGGCGCCACTCGTAGCCGGGCCAACCTTGCGCGAAATCGCCGGTGACGAGGCTCGTCAGGCTCTTCAGGAAGTGCGCATCGGCATAATCGGGGCGCAGCGCGATGGCGGAATCGTAGCTCGCCAGCGCCTCGTCGAAGCGGTGGAGGTCGCAGAGCGTGACGCCGCGGTTCGAGAACGCCGGTGCATAATCCGGCCGGGCCGCGATCGCCTGATCGAGGCTTGCCAGCGCCTCCTCGAGCCGCTGCAGCTTGTGCAAGGTCACGGCGCGGTTGTCGAGCGCCACCGCATCGTCCGGCCGCACCGCAATGGCCTGCTCGTGGCTCGCCAGCGCCTCGCCGTAGCGTGCGAGGTCGTGCAGGACTGTGCCGCGATTGGTGAGCGCCTCGACATTGTCGGGCTGCTCGCGAAGCACGCACTCGAAACTCGCCATGGCGTCGTCGAGCCGTCCCAGCGCATGCAGCACCGCACCGCGATTGACATGAGCCTTGACATGATCAGCCTGCAGCGCCAGTGCGCGATCATGGCTCGCCAGCGCCTCGTCCAGCCGATCCAGCTCGTGCAGCGTGAGGCCGCGGCTGACCAAAGCGTGGGGATCGGCGGGACGCAGCTTCAATGCGGCATCATGGCTCGCCAGCGAGGCCTCGAGCCGACCAAGCCCGCGCAACGCGATGCCGCGATTGTTGAGCGCATCGACATGGTCGGGCTGCAAGGCCAATGCGCGGTCGTAGCTCGCGAGCGCCTCCTCGTGACGGCGCAGCTTGCCGAGCGCATTACCACGATTGCTGAACGCGGCGGCGTAGTCCGGCCGCAGTGCGATCGCGCGGTCGTAGTCCGCGACGGCGTCATCGAGGCGGCCGAGCTCGTAGGCTGCGATGCCGCGGTTGTTCAGCGCCTCGGGGTAATCCGGCTGCAGAGCCAGCGCGCGATTATAGTCAGCCAGCGCGTCCTGGTATCGCCCCTCCTCCTGCAGCAGCGCCGCACGGTTGTTGAGCAGGCCGACATGATCCGGCTGCAGCGCCAGCGCGCGATCAAAACTCTCCAGCGCCTCGGCGCGACGTTCCATGGTCTGTAGCAGCGTGCCGCGATTGCTCCAGGCTTCCGCAAAGTCCGGCCGCAGCCTCACGGCGCGGTCGTAGTTGGCCAGCGCCAGAGTCTTGCGTCCCCGCGCCATGTGGATCACCGCGAGGAGATTGAGCGTAATGGCCGAGGCCGGATCGGCCGACAGGATCTTCTGGCAGGTCTTCTCGGCCTGGCCCAGCTTGCCATCCGAATACTGCCTGAGAGCGATCTCAAACACTTGCGAAACGGTGAGGGAGACGGTCTTCATGCCGATAAGACTGGTCCAAGGCGCCGGATCATGCAGTCCTATCTGACTCGGCCTTCTCGGCCAAATCCGTCACGTGACTAACATTGCGAGACCGCCCATGGAAACGTCGTAGCCCGCATGAGCGACAGCGATATGCGGGGCTCCCTCCCCGGATGTCGCTTCGCTCATCCGCGCTACCTGGCTCGAGGGTCCAACAAAAAAGCCCCCGCGAGGGGGCTTTTCGTATTCACATCATCGAAGCATCAGTGCGCAGCGGCCCAGACCTTCTTCTTGGTGAAGTACATCAGGCCGGCGAAGATGATCAGGAACACGAACACCTGGAAGCCGAGGCGCTTGCGCTCCTCCATGTGCGGCTCCGCGGTCCACATCAGGAACGTGGAGACGTCATGGGCATATTGCGCGACCGTCGCCGGCGAGCCGTCATCATAGGTCACCTGGCCGTCGGACAGCGGCGGCGGCATCTTGATGGCATGGCCCGGGAAGTACTTGTTGTAGTACGAGCCCTCGGGAATGCTGACGCCGGCGGGCACGTCCTTCTCGAAGCCCTGCAGGATCGCGTCGACATAGTTCGGGCCCTGCTCCTGGAACTGGGTGAAGAAGTCGAAGATGAACTTCGGGAAGCCGCGCTCATAGGACCGCGCCTTGGTGATCAGCGACAGGTCCGGCGGTGCCGCGCCGCCATTGGAGGCGCGCGCCGCCTGCTCGTTCGGGAACGGCGCCGGGAAGTAGTCGGCCGGACGGCCGGGCCGCTCGAACATCTCGCCCTGGTCGTTGGGGCCATCCTTGATCTTGTAGTCGGCAGCGAAGGCGGCAGCCTGCGCGGTCGAATAGCCGGGCCCGCCGGGATCCGCGAGATTGCGGAACGCGATATAGTTCAGCGAATGGCAGTTCGAGCAGACTTCCTTGTAGACCTTGAGGCCGCGTTGCAGCGCGCCGCGGTCGAACTTGCCGAACGGGCCGGAGAACGACCATTTCTGCGACGGCGGGACGGTCCCCTCCTCGGCACGGGCATCGCTCATGCCGCTAGCCAGGAGGCCGCCGGCAACCGCCAGCGCGATCATGGTGGACACCATCGGCGCCCGCTTGCTGCCGGTCTTGGCCAGCACGTCGTCGGCGATCGAGTTCGGCAGCGGACGCGGCGTCTCGATGCGGGCGAGCAGCGGCAGCACGACCAGGAAGTAGGCGAAGTAGCAGACCGTGAGGATGCGGCCCAGGATCACGTAGACGCCCTCCGGCGGCTGCGCGCCGAGATAGCCGAGGCCGATGCAGACCACGACGAACATCCAGAAGAACTGCTTGGCCAGCGGCCGGTACTTGCTGGAGCGGGTCTTGGCCGAGTCGAGCCAGGGCAGGAACACCAGCACGATGATCGCCGAGAACATGCCGATGACGCCCGCGAGCTTGTTCGGGATCGAGCGCAGGATCGCGTAGAACGGCAGGTAATACCATTCGGGCACGATGTGCGCCGGCGTCACGCCCGGATTGGCCGGGATGTAGTTGTCGGCGTCGCCGAGATAGTTCGGCATGTAGAAGATGAACCAGGAATAGAAGATCAGGAAGCAGGCGACGCCGAAGAAGTCCTTGATCGTCGCATAGGGCGTGAACGCCACCATGTCCTTTTCGGTCTTCGGCTCGACGCCGGCCGGGTTGTTCTGGCCGACCACGTGCAGCGCCCAGACGTGCAGCACCACCACGCCGGCGATCAGGAACGGCAGCAGGTAATGCAGCGAGAAGAAGCGGTTCAGCGTCGGGTTGCCGACCGAATAGCCTCCCCACAGCAGGGTGACGATGCTCTCGCCGAAATAGGGCACGGCCGAGAACAGGTTGGTGATGACGGTGGCGCCCCAGAAGCTCATCTGGCCCCACGGCAGCACGTAGCCCATGAAGCCGGTCGCCATCATCAACAGGTAGATGATGACGCCGAGGATCCAGAGCACCTCGCGCGGCGCCTTGTAGGAGCCGTAATAGAGACCGCGCAGCATGTGGATGTAGACGGCGAAGAAGAACATCGACGCGCCGGCAGCGTGCATGTTGCGCAGCAGCCAGCCGTAGTTGACGTCGCGCACGATCAACTCGACCGACTTGAAGGCGAGGTCGGCATGCGGCGTGTAGTGCATCGCCAGGATGACGCCGGTCAGGATCTGCACGCCCAGCATCAGCGACAGGATGGCGCCGAAGGTCCACCAGTAGTTCAGGTTGCGTGGCGTCGGATAGGCAACGAAAGACGAGTGGACCAGGCCGATGATCGGAAGTCGTTCTTCGAGCCACCTCAGGGCTGGATGGCTCGGTTGATAGGCGGAAGGTCCACTCATGATGCGTTCCTGAAGCAATATTTTATGGCATGCCAGTCGTGAGTCAGGCCCCCTGAGGGGGGCCCGATCTCAGCCGATCTGAATCTTAGTGTCGGAAACGAACTGATACGGCGGGACGGCGAGATTGAGCGGCGCGGGCCCCTGGCGGATGCGCCCCGAGGCGTCGTATTGCGAACCGTGGCACGGGCAGAAGAAGCCGTCGTAATTGCCTTCATGCGCGATCGGGATGCAACCGAGATGGGTGCAGATGCCGATCACGACCAGCCACTGCTCGTGGCCGTCCTTGGTGCGAGCCTGGTCGGTGGCCGGATCCGGCAGGCTCGACAGCGGAACCTGGCGGACCTCGTCGACCTGCTTCTTGGTGCGATGGCTGATGTAGATCGGCTTGCCGCGCCAGAACACCTTGATGTCCTGCCCCTCGGCAACCGGGCTGAGATCGACCTCGATCGGCGCGCCGGCCGCGATCGTCGAGGCATCGGGGTTCATCTGGGACACGAACGGCCAGAGGGTGGCCAATCCACCTACCGCTGCGGCCGCGCCAGTGGCGACGAAGAGAAAGTCCCGGCGTGTCGGATGATCCACAGTAGACGCTGTCACGATTCCTACCCTTTCATAGCTGCAGCCGGAGGAACCGCCCCGCTCGACGTCCAAATCACGTGACGGGAGATGCCTGCCGGCGCCCGCGTCCCCCGCGGCGGCAGAAAACCGCCCATTCCACCGCCCCTGGGGGGAATAAGCAGTCCAGAATCGTTCTATTGGCACCCTTGCGGAACGAGCGCAAGCCCGCTATCGGCCCGCGCGGGTGCCATGCACCAATTCCGCAGGAGGCGCGGATTTTCGGCACCATCTTTCGAGCAATTGCCATGCAGATCGCGCTCTATCAGCCCGACATTCCCCAGAACACCGGCACCATCCTACGGCTGTGCGCCTGCCTCGACGTGACAGCCCATATCATCGAGCCGGCGGGATTCGCGGTCTCCGACCGGCTGTTCCGGCGGGCCGGGATGGACTATCTGGACCGCCTGAGCTGGCAGCGGCACGATTCCTGGACCGCGTTCGAAGCGTGGCGGGCCGAGAGCGGCCATCGGCTGCTGCTGTTCACGACCAAAGGCGCCAGATCCTATCTGGATTTCGCCTATGCGCAGACCGATATCCTGCTATTCGGGCGAGAGAGCGCAGGCGTGCCCGAGGCGGTGGCGGCAGCGGCCGACGCCCGGCTCTTGATTCCGCTAAAGGAGGGGCTGCGCTCGCTCAACGTGGCCATGGCGGCTGCGATGGCGGTCGGCGAGGCGCTGCGCCAGACCCGGCATGCCGTGGCTCCGCGCACCGAGACGTGATCGGGCAGCGCAACCCTAAGGTGGGCAAATGCGCGTCGCGGCGGTCGCTTTGCCCACCCTCGAGATTTCAGGAGACCAGACGGCAGTGAGCTACGCGGTGAAAGAGATCTTCATGACCCTGCAGGGCGAAGGCGCCCATGCGGGCCGCGCCGCCGTGTTCTGCCGCTTCTCGGGGTGCAACTTGTGGAGCGGCCGCGAGCAGGATCGCGGCGGCGCCATATGTCAGTTCTGCGACACCGATTTCGTCGGGCTCGACGGCACGCTCGGCGGCCGCTATGCGAGCGCCGACGCGCTGGCCGATACGATCGCCAGCCAATGGACAGGCGGCGACCGTGGCCGCTATACCATCCTGACCGGTGGCGAGCCATTGTTGCAGGTGGATGACGGCCTGGTCGCGGCGCTGCATGCGCGCGGCTTCGAGATCGGCATCGAGACCAACGGCACGCTTATCCCGCCCGCAGGGATCGACTGGATCTGCGTCAGCCCAAAGGCGGGCGCCGAACTCGCGCTCCGGCAGGGCCACGAGCTGAAGCTGATCTATCCGCAGGACGGCGCGGTCCCATCGGATTTCGAAGGTCTCGCCTTCGAGCGCTTCTCGCTGCAGCCGATGGACGGTCCGGACGTTACGGCCAACACCGCGCGCGCGACCGAATACTGCCTGACGCACCCGCAATGGCGGCTCAGCCTGCAGACGCACAAGATGATCGGAATTAGATAAGGACGAGATCTTTCACGATGTGGGAATTGACCAAATCATTCACCTTCGAGGCTGCGCATACACTGCCGATCACCACGCTGGGCGAGGCGAGCCAGGAGATCCATGGCCACTCCTTCCGCGCCGAGGTGACTTTGCGCGGCGCGCCTGACCCGAAGACCGGCATGGTGATGGATCTGGGCCTGCTGACGGCGCAGATGGCCGAGATCCAGAAGATGCTCGACCACAAGTTCCTCAACAAGATTGAGGCGATCGGCCTGCCCACGCTGGAGAACCTGTCGCGCTTCATCTATGAGCGCCTCAGCCATGTCGGCCACATCACCAAGGTCAGCGTCCACCGCGACTCCTGCCGCGAGAGCTGCACCTATTTTGGGCCACAGGGCTAGGCCATAGGTCAGGCGTCCGGCCCAACGAGCGCAGAGGAATTCCATGGACACAGGCTCAATCGAAGATCGCAAGGCCCGCGCGCGCGCCTGGTTCGAACGCTTGCGCGACGAGATCTGCTTAAGCTTCGAGCGGCTCGAGGATGAGGCACCGGCCGAGCTCTATCCAGGCGCGGCCGGCCGCTTCGTGCGCACGCCCTGGGACCGCACCGACCATACCGGAGCGCCGGGCGGCGGCGGCGTGATGGGCATGATGCATGGCCGGCTGTTCGAGAAAGTCGGCGTGCATTGCTCGACCGTGCATGGCGAGTTCGCGCCTGCGTTTCGCGGCCAGATCCCGGGCTCGGACGAAGACCCGCGCTTCTGGGCCTCGGGCATCTCGCTGATCGCCCACATGCGCAATCCGCACGTGCCGGCCGTGCACATGAACACGCGCTTCGTCGTTACGACAAAAGCCTGGTTCGGCGGCGGCGCCGATCTGACGCCGGTGCTGAACCGGCGGCGCACGCAGGAAGATCAGGACACGGTCGCCTTCCACGCCGCGATGAAGGAAGCGTGCGGCGGCGCCAATGGCGTTGCCGATTATGAGCGCTACAAGAAATGGTGCGACGAGTATTTCTTCCTGCCCCATCGGGGCGAGGCGCGCGGCGTCGGCGGCATCTTTTATGACCATCACGATTCCGGCGACTGGGATGCCGACCTCGCCTTCACGCAGGACGTCGGCCGCGCGTTCCTGAAGATCTATCCGGAGTTGGTGCGGCGCAATTTCGCGACGCCCTGGACGGCCGCGGATCGCGACGAGCAACTGATCCGCCGCGGCCGCTATGTCGAGTTCAATTTGCTCTACGACCGCGGCACCACTTTCGGCCTGAAGACCGGCGGCAATGTCGATGCGATCCTGTCGTCGATGCCGCCCGAGGTGAAATGGCCGTGAGGCTGACGACATGTCGATAACTTAAGGACACGATGACACAGACCCCTGCCCTGCCCCGTGCCATGCTGATCGACATGGATGACACCATCCTGTCGGCCTACAGCAAGCCTGAGCTCGCCTGGACCATCATCGCCACCGAATTTGCCGACGCGCTTGCGCCCTATGAGCCGCAGGTTGTCGCCGCGGCGATCACCGGCGCGGCGCGCGCGTTCTGGTCCAAGGCCGGCGCCGAATGGCGCATCAAGCTGACCGAGGCGCGCCAGATCACAGTCAGGAACGGCTTCGCTGCGCTCGCCGCAACGGGCGGCCGCCCACTGCCGGACGAGCTCGCGGTGCGGATCGGCAACCGCTTCACCGCCTATCGCGAGGAGCAGATCTTCGTATTCCCCGGCGCCCATGAGGCGATCGATGAATTCAAGGCACGCGGAGTCAAGCTCGCGCTGGTCACCAACGGCGCCGCCGAGATGCAGCGCTCCAAGATCGAGCGCTTCGCGCTCGCCCACCGCTTCGACCACATCCAGATCGAGGGCGAACACGGCTTCGGCAAGCCGGAAGAGAAAGCCTATCGTCACGCCATGGCGGCGCTCGGCGTCGGCCCCGAAGACACCTGGATGGTCGGCGACAATCTGGAATGGGAGATCGTGGCACCGCAACGGCTCGGCATCTACGCAATCTGGATCGATGTCCATGGCGACGGCCTGCCAAAGGATTCCACCGTCAAGCCCGACCGCATCATTCGCTCGCTGAGCGAGCTGGTGCCGGGCGCGTAGAGCTTGTAACACGGCATTGCGATTACCCGCGTTGACGGAGCATCGAGATGCAGGTGAGGCCCGCGACAGCCGATCAGATCGATCAACTCGCACAATTGTGGCACGACAGCTGGCATGAATCGCATGCGCCTCTTGCGCCGCCCGAACTGGTCCGCCTCCGCACCCTTGCGAGCTTTCGCGATCGGCTGCGGGCAGCACTCCCTGATGTCTATGTCGTCGATTCAGCCGGCGCGCCTCTCGGCCTTTGTGTCCTCAGAGGTGAGGAGCTGTATCAGCTTTTCGTATCGGCCGAGGCGCACGGCTCGGGCGTCGCTGCGGCATTGATTGCCGACGCGGAGGCAAGGCTTACCGAGCGCGGTGTGGAAACGACGTGGCTTGCGTGCGCGCTTGGCAACCATCGCGCCGCGCGGTTCTACGAAAAGAATGGCTGGCACAGGGCCGGCACCTTTGTGATTCCGTCGGAAACGTCGAACGGTCCTTTCCCGGTGGAACAGTGGCGCTACGAAAAGCGGCTCGCGCGCCCAACATGAGCGCCGAGCGCGCTTAACGCACAAGCCAAATCCGATGGGCGCCGGTCAGCGTCCATCGGATGAGCTTTCAGGATCGCGCGCCGCCTCAGCGCAGGATCTCGCGCAGCACCTCACCGTCCATCTGGTGCGGCCGGACGCCGAGGAGCTGCATGATGGTCGGCGCCACATCGACATTATGCATGCGCGGGATGATGGCGCCGTCGCGGATCTGAGGTCCGGCGCCGATGAAGGTCGCGCTCATCACCGGCAGCTCGGGATCGTGGCCATGGGCGCCGTAGAAGTTCGGCATCGACAGCGCGGTCGTCGCCGCATTGAACGGAGCATCGCCGGATCGGGCGACGCCGGGGTTCTGGATGCCGTCGAAATTGTAGCCCGGCGCCATCAGCGCGAACACATCGCCGAAATCCTGGCCGATGGTCTTGCTGGTGCACTGTCCGGTGCCGGCATCGCATTGCAGCGGACGGCTCTCGACCACGGAGAAGATCCGCCCGCCCGCGAGCGAGAAGTTGAACTTCGGGTTCGGATCGACCGCGTTCTTCACCGCATTGGTGATCTGCGCGACCAGTGCGTTGTAGGTCGCCGGATCGACGGCGCCGCCCGACTCGCGGTTCTGCAGGTTGACGTAGATGTTGGCGGCCGGCCCCGAAGTGCGGATCGCCACCTTGCTGGTGTCGATGCCTGCATTGCGCAGGATGTTGGTCATGCTGACCGAAGTGTGGAACGGCGCGAAGCCGTGGTCCGACACCACGATGACATTGCTGTCCTTGCCCGCCGCGTCGGCGATCTGCTTCACCGCCTTGTCGGCGGTCTGATAGGCAAAGCGGATATAGGACGCGTAGCGTGCGACCTTGGCCGGGTCCTGGTTGGCGCCAATCGAGTTCGGGTCGGTCGGTTTGGTGCCCTGGCGGCGGTCTGTGAGCAGGAACTGATGCTCGGAGCCGTCGGGCTGCTCGATATAGGTCATCATCAGATCAGCATCGGGATGGTTCTTGATCGCGCGCTCGGCGATGTCAGCCTGATAGCGCACGAAGGTCTTCACCATGTCCTCGAACATCGTCTCGATCTCGATGTCGGGGAAATTGGTGAAGCCTGCGCTCAGCCGCTCCGGGATGCGGAAATCGGCCTGCGGGCGCCAGAAGCCGACATTGTTGTTGATGTCGTCGACGTCGGCCAGCACCGGCGCGTTGCGCGGAATGAAATTGGCGCCATAGCGGGCGAAGCGCACGATGGAGAGATCGGGCGCCAGCGCCGAAACGAAATACGCCGCGCCGACCTTGGCCCCGCTGCCTTCGAAGAAGAACGGCGCATTCTCACCGCCGAACTTGGCGCAGGCCGGGCCGGTCGACGGCGCGGAAAAGGGCCCCGCCGTGATGCCGCGTGTCGCGTCGAAAAACACCAAGGTATCGTAGTTCACCTTGTTGTCGTTGGTGGTGTCGAGGGCTGCCACGCGGATCGCGTATTTGAGATCGAACGTCGCAGCATTGCTCGCGCATGTCGCAGTCTGCGCCGAGGAGCAGGAGAAGGTCTCGATCGGCACCGAGGTCGCCAGCACCGGGCTGAACGAATGATGGCCGGCCAGTTGCAACGCCGACACCACAGCTGCATCGGGCGCGAAGTCTGCTTGCGACAACGAGAAGCCCTGGGCCGAGAGACCGCCAAATGCACCAAACGGCACGGTGTAGTCGGTGGTGCGGATCGGCTGCGCCGGCTGCACAACCGCGCCATTGATGGAGATGTCGGCGCCGTCGCCACCCGGCCAGGTCGCGGTGACCACCTTCTTGCCCTGTTGACGCAACTGGACCCACAGCGGCAACGCCGTCGGCTGCGGCGACGGCCCGAGCGGGCTCTCGCGATAGCCGCCGATCGGTGCCGCAAAGCTGCTGAGGCTCGATGAGATCGGCCCCACGACTGCCTGGAAGGTGTTCGATGGTATGTCGTTGTGGACCGACGTCGAGCCCGTCGCGATCGCGATATGCGATACCGCGGTCAACGACGGCGACGCCGTCACGTTCTGCACCGCGATCGCGCCGCGGCGGCTCAACCGCGCCAGGCCGCCGTCATGCGGCAGCACGCCTTCAGCGATGAACTTCTGGATGAAATCGGGCTTGGCGCCGTCGAGCGAGATCAACACCACCCGCGTCGACTTGCGGCCATGATGTCCGCCGTCGTGATCTCCGTCATGATCATGGTCGTGATCGTGAAAGTCATTGAAGCCTTGGCTGCGGTCATCGCTGTCGGCACGCGCCAGCGTCGCAACACCGGCCAGGACGACAGCAAGCGACATCGCCGCTGTCGCGGCGAGAAAACCCTTCGCGTTCATATGGACGCCCCCGAATGCTCGCATCACAATGCTTGCGAGTCTTATCCAAACCGACTGCCGACTATCAGGCTAGGCTGACGCGCATGTGACGCGCCGGCGACATCCACGACATCTGCGCGAGGCGCCGCGGCATGATTCCGCTCGCGACCTTGTCGTTGCGCAACGGGTGCGCCTTTGGAATGCCATACGAATGTCGGCCTCACCGCGCCGTCGGCTCGATCCTCAAGCGAATTGCATCGTCCAATCGAACGAGCCGGCGCAGCGAATGTGCCGTTGCCGTGCGCTCGTCCGAGGAGCGTGACGCGTGGCGCGCACGAGATCGCTGCGGACGGCATCTGCTGCAGCTCATGATCCCATCGGCCTCACGCGCGGCCGAGCTGCACCTCGCGGTCGACCGCAATCCATGTGGCGCGCGCCACTGCCAGCAGCCGTCCTGCTTCGCCATGGACCGCCGCCTCGGCAACGCGCTTGCGGCCGTCGCGCCCAACCGCCCAGGTCGTGATGACGCAGCGTTCGCCAGCGCGCGGCCGCGCCGCGATTCGTGCGGCCATCCGCCCGAGCAGGATCGGCGTCCGCTCGAAACTGTCGCTGTCCCGATCGTAAGAGGTCGCATAGCCGGTGGGGCAATCGAGCGCCGACCAGAGAAATTCCGACGCCACCAAGCCATCCTCGGCTGCCAGACTCGGATCCGGCGTCCAGGTCGCGGCCAGCACAACCGGCGCATGTTGAGTACGACGCAACAGCGGTCCGGCAGAGATGCGCAAGCCATCGCCTTGCGCCCGCGACGGACCGCACACGAAGCAATTCGGCAGCGGATGCTCGTGCGGCTTGATCGACGTCATGAGTTCCGCTGCGCGCGCCTCGTCGAAGCCTGCGCGCTCGAGCCGCGTGAGCTCGACATCCGCCGGCCGGGCAGTTGCGATACACGTTGCGCCATCGCGGAGCTCCCAGAGGTCGTCGCCTGTCGCGATGACCTCCAGCTGCTTCTCGAGCGGGATCGGCGCACGCAAGGTAATCTCCGCGCCGCCGGCAGCGTGCTCGGCCAGCCGTCCGCAGACATACCCGCCATTCCCCGAGTTCGGCGGACCGCAATAGCGTCTGTCGATGATGATTGACGTCATCGATGCCTCCCTCCGTCGCGCGTTATTTGATCTTCAGAACAATCCGTCCCTGAACCGTCCGATCAGCCAAGGCGCGCATCGCGGCCGTGACCCGGTCCAAGGGAAGAATGCGATCGATGTGCGGGCGGATCTTTCCATCGGCCAGCAACTGCGCCAGGGTATCATTCATGGATGCGGCCTGGTCAGGAAACCTGTCCGTCCAGGCGCCGGCAAAGACGCCGACGATCGAATAGTTCTTGAGCAGCGGCAGGTTCATCGGCAGGGACGGAATCTCGCCGCTGGTGAAGCCGATCGGCAGCAGCCGTCCGCCCCATGTCATCAGCCGCGCCATCTGCTCGAAGATCGTCCCGCCGACAGTGTCGAAGCAGATATCGACGCCCTGTCCCGATGTGATCGACTTGATCCGGTCGCGCACGTCTTCACTTGCGTAGTTGATGACATCAGGGACCCCGTAGCCGCGCACGAAATCCGCCTTCTCGTCAGACCCGACACCGGCGATGACGCGCAATCCGAGATGGGAGCCTAAGTCGACTGCCGCGAGGCCGACCCCGCCTGCCGCGCCGGTGACAAACAGCGTCTCGCCGCGCCGTGCCTTGGCCCGCTCGACCAGGGCATAATGTGCCGTGCCGTAATTGTGCCAGACCGTGGCGGCGGTTTCGAAGGCGATACCGGCCGGCAGGCGCACGCTCTTGGATTCCTTGGCCGCCATCCGCTCGGCATAGCCGCCGGTCCAGTTCCAGCATGCCACGCGGTCGCCGGGCTTGAACCTCGTGACCCTGCCACCCACCGAACGGACGATGCCGGCCGCTTCCGTGCCGGGCACGAATGGCAGCGACGGCCGCATCTGATAAAGCCCCGAGACCAGCAGATGGTCCATGAAGCTCACGGAGGCCGCATGGACGTCGATCAGGATCTCGTCACTGGCCGGCTCGGGCTCGTCGATCTCGCAGATGCGCAGGTCTTGCGCGCCGCTGAACGAATTGCACAGCGCCGCCTTCATCGTCGCGCTCCGGCCTGGAAGCGATCGAAAGCGCAACGCCTGACGACGAACAGAATGAGAAGTGCGAACATGATGCGTTTCCATTATTTTGCTGGCGGTCTCGCCGCGAGCGTATGAGCCGTTTGATCGCAGCGGCGCGATCGTCTGACGCTTATCAGCGGACCGTCCCCTGCCCGTCCCCTCGGGCGACGAAGCGAGAGGTGCATTCATGACGGGGGTCTCGCTACGAGTGCTCGGCTTCCCCGAGATCCTGAGTGACGTTGGCCCAATCAAGCTGAACCTGCGGAGGGGCATCGCGCTGCTCGTCTATCTCGCGGAGATGCAAGGCGTCGTTGCACGCGACGTGCTTGCCACCTTGCTATGGCCTGAGTCCCCGGGCGAGACCGCCCGCGCACGCCTGCGGCGCCTGCTTCATCGCATCGAGCTCGCCGTCGGCCAGGCGATCTTCGACACCGACCGCGCCACCGTAAGGTTATCGTCGACGATCGGGCTGGAGGTCGACTCGCTTCTGTTCGAGCAGGCCTGCGACCGCGGCGCGTTCGAGGACGCTTGCCTGCATTATCGGGGAGACTTCCTGGCGGGCTTCGCGCTGGACGACTGTCCCGTCTTGGACGAATGGGCTTTCTTTCGCCGCGAGGCGCTAAGGGGACGTTTCATGCATTGCCTGGAACGGCTGGTGCAGGACAACAACGCCGCCGGCGAGCATTATGCCGCGGCCGCGCACGCGGCTCGCCTCGTCGAGCTCGATCCGCTGAGCGAAGTCTACAGCCAACATCTGATCCGCAGCCTGTTGCTGGCAGGAGATCGTCGTGCGGCAGAGCGACACTACGCCTTGCTCAAGCAGCGGCTGCACGATGAACTCGGGGTCAAGCCCGAAGCAACCACGGAAGCATTGATGGCTACGGCAACGGGCATGGCGAATGCCGCTCCGACACCACGCTACGTCAAAGGCACGAGCGCGCATCTGGCCTTTCAGACCTATGGCAGCGGCGAGCTCGACATCCTGGTCATGCCCGGCTTCGTCTCGCATGTGGAGCGCGTCTGGGAGCATCCCGCGTGCCGCGCGTTCCTGACGTCGATGATGACGCTTGGGCGGCTCATCCTGTTCGATCGTCGCGGTGTCGGGCTTTCGGACCGGGCCGGAACGGCTCCTGATGTCGCGGGTACGGCGGACGATATCAGCACCGTGCTACGAGCGGTCCACGCCCGCCGCGTCCTCCTGTTCGGCGCATCGGAATGCGGGCCGGCCTGCATCAAGTTTGCGGTCGACGAACCTCGCGCGGTGGCCGGTCTCATCCTGTTCGGCTCACTTGCCAAGGGCTGCTGGGCGCCGGATTATCCACATGCGCTGCGGGCGCCCCAGTATGATCTATGGCAGCAGCAGCTCGTCGCCGAATGGGGCGGCCCGGCAGGAATCGAAACCTTCGGGCCGAGCCTGTCGGACGATCCAAAGGCCAGGGCCTGGTGGGCCGGGCTGCTGCGCGCGGCCTCCAGTCCCGGCGCGATTGGGGCCGTGCTCGAGGCTTTCCGCGACGCCGATGTGAGACATCTGTTGCAGCGCGTGTCCGTGCCGACGCTGGTGCTTCACCGCCGCAACGATCGCGCGGTGCGGATCGGAGCGGGACGCGACATGGCCAACCAGATCAGTGGCGCCCAATTCGTTGAACTCGACGGCGACGATCATTGGTTCTTCGCGGGCGCGCAGCAACCGGTGATCGAGGCTATCAAAGGATTCGTTACCAGGCACCGGCTGCTCGGATCTCAGCGGCCGGCGCGATAGGATTTCGCCAATTCCCGCGCTGAAATCTGTTGCCGAAAGGCTGCTCTCAATGCGGCCGATTGGGCGCTTGTTGCGCCCCGTTCGGCATCGGCTCGCGTCGTCGGTATATCCGTATACGCGATCGGCTGACTGAACTGACTCGCCGTGAAGTCGTATCGGCGTCCGCCGATCCGATTGTAGAAGTGGTCGCCAGCCGGCAGCGGCGTCTTCAGCAGGTCGCCGCCGAACAGTTCATGAACCAACAGCGCGGTGACGTTGCACTGCCCTGCCGCCGGATTTTCAGCGGTCCATTGGATTGCGGTCGCAAGCGACCAGGACTTGCGCAGCGTGCGTTGAACCTCGTCGGGATCGAACGTCATCTTCGCTTCCATGACCCTACAATTGCATGGTCCTTCGACGGAGCCGAGCGCCATCGTGTGAGCCGCTGCAGTGCCGACGCTTACGACCGCCCGTTCTGAAGGATGCGCGCCGCGGCTTGATCGGCGATCGCATCGAGCGCGGACTGGTCGAGCGGAAAGTCGGCCGCGAGCCAGGCGTCTTCGGCGAGCGTCAGGACATGCCCGAGCAACGGCCCTTCCGCGACGCCGCGGGCCATGAAGTCGGCCGCCTTCAGCGGGAATTTCGGCGGCGTGAACCGCTCCGGCAGCTGCGCCAGCTCGCACCAGCGCGGCGCGTCGCGATCATGTCCGGCGCGCGCCCAGGCGAGCAGCAGGCGGTCGCGGTAGTTGGTCTCGCCGAGCCGATAGAGCAGCCGCCGCGCCCGCGCCTCGTCGGCGGAGGCCATCCGCCACCAGCGATGACCCATCGCATCCAGCGCCTTGGCCTCGGCATTGGAAAGCTTCAGCCGCGTCGCGAGCCGCCGCGCATCCTCCGTGACCGCAACCGCCAGCGCCGCGAGCCGGCGGATCGGGTTGGGCGTCAGGCCAATCTCGCGTTCGGCCGTCACCATGGCCGCGAACGGGCCGAGATAGGCGACGCCGCCCAAAATCGAAATCAGCAGGCCGGCATCCATCATCGCCTCGACTGCGCCGACCACGCCCTCGGTGACGAGCAGCTTAAGCATCTCCATCCTGACACGTTCGGCCGAGAGCGTCGCAAGCCCCGCCCTGCCCGCGATGCAGGCGAGATAGCCGCAGCGCTCGGGCGCGCCGACGCCGAAGGCGGAATGGAAGCGAAAAAACCGCAGGATACGCAGGTAATCCTCGGCAATGCGCTGGTCGGCATCGCCGATGAAGCGCACGCGCCTGATCGCGATGTCCTCGAGCCCACCGACATAATCGTACACCACGCCATCGAGGCTGACCGACAGCGCGTTGATGGTGAAGTCGCGCCGCTCCGCATCGGCCATCCAATCGCGGCCGAAGGCGACCTTGGCCTTGCGGCCGAAGGTCTCGGTGTCCTCGCGCAAAGTGGTGACCTCAAGCGGATGGCCTTCGAGCACCAGGGTCACGGTGCCATGCTCGATCCCGGTCGGCACGCTCTTGATCGATGCGGCCTTGGCGCGGCGGATCACTTCGGTCGGGATGGCCGTGGTTGCGATGTCGATGTCGCCGATGGGAACGCCGAGCAGCGCATTGCGGACGGCGCCGCCGACCACGCGCGCTTCCTCGCCGTCGCCATTGAGCAGCGCCAGCACGCGCGCGGCCGGACCGGATGAAAGCCAGGGCGCGTCGAGACGGCGCGCATCCGTCATGTCCTCGCTCCGGAGACGGGCCTGCGGCCTTCCACAGGCATAGGTGCGGGATCGAAAATGGAGTGGGGCAGGACGCTCAACAACTCGGCAGACATGGCCATCTGGGACAACGCGTCGACGGCATAAGGAATGTGAGAAATTCCGCTTCCCGTCAACACGCGCCGGCTGCTCATGGCAGATAGATCCGCTCGTATAGCAGGCGCAGGATGCCTGCGGTTGCGCCCCAGATGTAGCGCTCGGCAAACGGCATCGCGTAATACGATCGGGCGATGCCGCGAAATTCCTTGGCGTGGATTTGGTGATTGGCCGGATTCATCAGGAAGGACAGCGGCACCTCGAAGGCGTCGTCGACCTCGTCGTGGTTGATCGAGAGCGCAAAGCCCGGCTTGACCCGCGCCAGCGTCGGCAGGATGCGAAAGCCGAACGCAGTCCCGTAGACGTCGAGATAACCGATCGGATCGACGAAGCGGCGCGCGAGCCCGACCTCCTCCTCGGCCTCGCGCAGCGCTGCGTCGAGCGGTGAAGCATCGGTGGCGTCGATCTTGCCGCCGGGAAAGGAAATCTGACCGGCATGATTGGACAAATGGGGCGAGCGCTGCGTGAGCAGCACGGTCGGCTCGGGATGATCGACCACCGGGATCAGCACGGCGGCCGGCCGCACCGGCTGCTCGCGGGCGACGATCTCCAGCATGCGGTCGGTGCCGGAATCGCCGCTCGGAGGAATTATGTTGGGATCGATCAGCGCGGGCGGGACGTCGAAGCCCAGCCGAGCTCGGCCGCGTCGGAAGAACTCCGCCGCGCCGAGCGCGGCAACGCCAGCCTTGACCATCGGCTCGTTCAAAATGGGCTCGTTCAAAGCGCCGCCCTCACCTCTCCCGCATCCGCCATCGCAAAAAACTCGCCGCCCGATTCCACCCCGAACATCGTTCGCCCATCGACCATCCGCTCTTGACCCATGTCAACCAGCTCATAGTAGAGCGCGCGCGTCACCTTGGCCCAAAGGTCGGCACGAACGTGCAGATAGGGCGTCAGCCCGCCGCCCTCGCCAGGCTCGAATCGCAGCCGATGCGCGGCATCGCAATCCACCCAGTCGTCGACATTGGTCCGGAATTGCAGCAGCGGGCCGTGCGCGGCGGCGAACCTCCGCATTTCTACGGCCATGAACGGCGCGTCATCGACCCGGATACCGACCTTCTCTACCGGCGTGACCAGAAAATACTTGCCATCCTCACGTTTCAGGATAGTCGAGAACAGCCGAACCAGCGCGGGCCTGCCAATCGGCGTACCCATGTAGTACCAGCTTCCATCGCCCGCGATTCGCATGTCCAGATCGCCGCAGAACGGCGGATTCCAGAGATGCACCGGGGGCAGGCCCTTGGTCGCCGCCGCTTCTTTTGCTGCAGCCGTGAGCCGGTCGAGGCCCTGGTTGGTGCTTTGCCCTTGCTTCGCCATTGTTTACCCCGAGTCTACCCTGGCACGTTTGGTGCACGCCCTCATCGCCGGGAGCCTGTCAAAGTTCCGCGACATCATTGCGCGGGATTTGGAAGGTCGCCACATCGTGAATGGCGCCGCTAGTCCGGAATGCCGATAAGATGGGGATAGTTTAATTCAACGAATACAAGCTCTTCAGCCCGGGTCTAGCATCGGCGTCACGGCAAGTTGGAGCGAAATCCTCTGCGCGGAGTCTATATGGAGCGCAGGGCCCGTATGCAGCAGAGCCGTAGGCGGCGACGGCTCTACAGCTCAACCTATATGTGAACAGTGCCCCGAAAAGCACGAGGGCAGAAGGAGTGACGGGAATGGCTGACAGTGCCGAAAAGCTGGAAGATGCGATCGTCCGCTCGGCCGAGCAGGTCTCGGGCCAGATCCGCAGCGCGCGGGACGCGATCTCCGCGGTCATTTTCGGCCAGGAGCGCGTGGTGGAAAACACCCTGGTGACGATCCTCTCCGGCGGCCATGCGCTTTTGATCGGCGTCCCCGGCCTCGCCAAGACCAAGCTGGTCGAGACGCTCGGCGTCACGCTCGGGCTCGACGCCAAGCGGGTGCAGTTCACGCCGGACCTGATGCCGTCGGACATCCTTGGCGCCGAGGTGCTCGACGAGAGCACGGCGGGCAAGCGGTCGTTCCGCTTCATCGCGGGTCCGGTGTTCGCGCAGCTTCTGATGGCCGACGAGATCAACCGCGCCAGCCCGCGCACGCAGTCGGCGCTGCTGCAGGCGATGCAGGAGCAGCACATCACGGTCGCCGGCGCGCGGCACGATCTGCCGAAGCCATTCCATGTGCTCGCGACGCAAAACCCGCTGGAGCAGGAAGGCACCTATCCGCTGCCCGAGGCGCAGCTCGACCGTTTCCTGATGGAGATCGATGTCGACTATCCGGATCGCGATGCCGAGCGGCGCATCCTGTTCGAGACCACCGGCGCCGAGGAAGCCACGGCAAAGGCGGCAATGAGCGCGGACGCGCTGATCGCGGCCCAGCGGCTGGTGCGGCGGCTGCCGGTCGGCGATTCCGTTGTCGAAGCGATCCTGTCGCTGGTGCGCTCGGCCCGTCCGGGCGAGGAAGCCGGCGAGACCGGCAAGCTGATCGCCTGGGGCCCCGGCCCGCGCGCCAGCCAATCCCTGATGCTCGCGGTGCGCGCCCGCGCGCTGCTCGACGGGCGCCTCGCGCCGTCGATCGACGACGTGCTCGACCTCGCCGAGCCTGTGCTCAAGCACCGCATGGCGCTGACCTTCCCGGCGCGCGCGGAAGGCCGCACTGTTCCGGACGTGATCCGGCAATTGAAGAGTCGGATCGGTTGATGGCCGCCACCCTCGCGCACGCCGACAAGGAGATCATCGCAATCCGGCGTGCCGATGGCGAGAGCCGAACGCTCGCCGCGTCGCTGCCGCGCCTGGTGCTGGAAGCGCGCCAGATCGCCGCCAACGTCATCCACGGCCTGCACGGCCGCAGGCGCGCCGGCGCCGGCGAAAGCTTCTGGCAATATCGCCGCTTCGTCTCCGGCGAGCCGTCGCAGCGCGTCGACTGGCGGCGCTCGGCGCGGGACGATCATCTCTATGTGCGCGAGCAGGAATGGGAGGCCGCGCATACGGTGTGGCTGTGGCCGGACCGCTCGCAATCGATGGCGTTCGCCTCGAAGGGCGCGCGCGACAGCAAGCTTGAGCGTACGCTGATCGTGACCTTCGCATTGGCCGAGCTCCTGGTCGCAGGCGGCGAGCGCGTCGGCGTTCCCGGCCTGCTCAATCCCACCGCGAGCCGCAGCGTAATCGACCGGATCGCGCAGGCGATGCTGCATGACGATGCCGCGCGGCCGAGCCTGCCACCATCGTTCGTGCCGTCGGCACTGGCGGAGATCGTGGTGCTGTCGGATTTCTGGTCGCCGATATCTGAAATCCGCACCATGCTGGCGGGCCTCTCGGCATCCGGCGCGCATGGCGCGCTGGTGCAGGTCGTCGATCCCGCAGAAGAGACCTTTCGCTATGCCGGCCGCGTCGAATTCGTCGAGCCCGAGGGCGGCGAGGTGATTACTGCCGGCCGCGCCGAGCGCTGGGCCGAGGACTATGTCGCGCGGGTGGCGCTGCATCGCGATCAGATCCGCGCCGAAACCGGCAAGCTCGATTGGCTGTTCACGACGCATACGACCAGCCGCTCGGCCGCGGAGCTACTCCTGTTCCTGCACGCAGGCATGTCCACCGGTCGAGGCGGTGCCTTCAGCAATTTCAGAGCGGGGCGCGGCGCATGATGGGCCTGCCGTTATCCTTTGCCGAGCCGTTGCTGCTGCTCGGACTGGTCAGCCTGCCGGTGCTATGGTTGCTGCTGCGGGTGATGCCGCCGCGGCCGCGCCGCATCGAGTTTCCGCCGACCAAGCTGCTGTTCGATATCGCGCCGAAGGAAGAGACGCCGTCGCGCTCACCCTGGTGGCTGACGTTGCTGCGGCTGATCGCTGCGGCGCTGATCATCTTCGCCGCCGCAGGCCCGATCTGGAATCCGCGCAGCCAGGCCGCCGCCAGCAAGGCGCCTTTGGTGCTCCTGCTCGACGACAGCTGGAGCGCCGCCGCGAGCTGGGACGAGCGGATCAAGACCGCCGACGAGATGATCGCCAATGCCAACGCGGACCGCCGTGGCGTCGCGCTGGTGCCGCTCTCGGAGCCGAACCGCGACATCACCCTGATGCCGGCAGGTGCCGCGCGCGTCACGCTGCGCCAGCTTGCGCCAAAGCCCTACACCACCGAGCGCGCTGAGGCGCTGCCGCTGCTCGAACGCTTCCTCAAAGCAACCGGCGATGCCGACATCGTTTGGCTGTCGGATGGCGTCGATCCCGGTCACGGCAATGAGTTCGTCACCGGTCTCGCCAAGACCATCGGCGATCGCAGCTTGACGATCTATGACGGCGGCATCTTGTCGCCGCTGGCGCTCGCGGGCGCCGAAAACGCCGCGGCCAAGATGACGGTCAAGGTGCTGCGCGCCGATCTGTCGGTGCCGGGCGGCGTTGTCCGCGCGCTCGACGCCAAGGGCTCGCCGATCGGCGAGGCGCGCTTCGCCTTTGGTGCCGGCGCGCACGACACCGAGGCGAGCTTCGACCTGCCGGTCGAGCTGCGCAACGACATCACTCGGCTCGAGATCGCGAATGAGCGCTCCGCCGGCGCGGTGCAACTGCTCGACAAGCGCTGGCGGCGCCGCGCCGTCGGCATCGTCACAGGTGCGACCAGCGACACCGCGCAGCCGCTCCTGGCGCCGACCTTCTATCTGACGCGCGCGCTCTCGCCCTTCGCCGACCTTCGCCTCGGCGATCGCGGCGCGCCGCAGCAGGTGATCGCCCAGTTCCTGGACCAGAAGCTGCCGATGATCGTGATGGCCGACGTCGGCACGCTGTCGCCGGAGATTCGCGACCGTCTCAACGCCTGGATCGAGAATGGCGGCGTGCTGGTGCGCTTCGCCGGACCGCGCCTGGCGCAGGGCGATGACGACCTCGTGCCGGTGAAGCTGCGCCGGGGCGGCCGCACGCTCGGCGGCAGCTTGACCTGGGAGAAGCCGCAGCATCTCGCCGCCTTCACCGCCGACGGGCCCTTCGCAGGTCTCGCCGTGCCGAAGGATGTCACGGTGAGCCGCCAGGTGTTGGCCGAGCCCGACGCCGTGCTCGCGACCAAGAGCTGGGCCTCCCTCGAGGACGGCACGCCGCTCGTCACCGGCGAGCGCCGCGGCAAGGGCGTGATCAGCCTGTTCCACGTCAGCGCCGACATGCGCTGGTCGGACCTGCCGATGTCGGGCGCGATGGTGGAGATGCTCCGCCGCCTGGTCGACATGTCCGGCTATACCTCGACCCCGGGGGCCGGACCTGCCGGCCAGACCGCAAAGGCCACGCTCGCGCCGCTGCACATCCTCGATGGTTTCGGCGCCTTCGGCCCGCCGCCCTCCACCGCCAAGCCGCTGCCGGCCGACTTCAACGACCGCGCCTCGCTCGATCACCCACCCGGATTCTACGGCCCCGCCGACGGACCCATCGCAGTGAACACGCTTGCTCCCACCGATCGCATTGCCCCGCTCGACACCTCCAGCCTGCGCGCCAATCGCGCCAGCTACAGCAATGCCGAGCCGCGCGATCTGCGGGGCATCCTGCTCTCCACCGCGCTGCTGCTGTTCCTGATCGATGCCGTCATCGTCGCCCTGCTCGGCGGCACCTTGGCCGCATTGGTGCGGCGGCGCGCAGCGACGGCGGCGCTGCTCGCCATCGCCATCCTCGGCGGTATGGCGTTATTGACCCCGACGCCGGCCGGCGCCGACCAGGCTACCGACGACTTCGCGATGCGCGCGGTGTCGCAGACCCGGCTCGCCTACGTCGTCACCGGCAATGCGGACGTGGATTCGATCGTCAAGGCCGGCATGACCGGACTCACGCTCTATCTTGCCCAGCGCACCGCGCTGGAGGCCGGTGATCCCATCGGTGTCGATCCCGCCCATGACGAGCTCGCCTTCTTCCCGCTGATCTATTGGCCGATCGTGCCCGGCGCGCCGAAGCCGCCTCAGGACGCGATCAACAAGATCGACGCCTACATGAAGCAGGGCGGCACCGTGATCTTCGACACCCGCGACGCGATCGAGGCAGGGCCAGGCGACAATGGTGCGCAGCAGACACCGGGCATGCAGACGTTGCGCGAGATCCTCTCCGCGCTCGACGTGCCGGAGCTGGAGCCGGTGCCGCGCGAGCACGTGCTGACCAAGACGTTCTATCTCCTGCGCGACTTCCCAGGCCGCTTCACCACCGGCCAGACCTGGGTCGAGGCGCTGCCGAAAGAGGACGAGGATGAGAGCGCTTCGCGGCCGGCCCGCGGCGGTGACGGCGTCTCGCCGATCATCATCACCTCGAACGACCTCGCCGGCGCCTGGGCGATCCGCCCCGACGGCCAGGCCATGCTGCCGCTGGTGCCCGGCGAGCCGCGGCAACGTGACTTCGCGTTCCGCGCCGGCGTCAACATCGTGATGTACACGCTGACCGGCAACTACAAGGCCGACCAGGTGCACGCACCGGCGCTGATCGAACGGCTCGGGCAATAGGTTTCAAAGCATGAACTACGGCATCGCGTTCACGCCCCTCGTCCCGCCGCTCGTGCTGTGGCTCGCGCTCGGCGCCATCATCGTGATCGCGGCGGTGCTGCTGCTCGGCCGCTCGCGCGGGGCTGCGATCCGCGTCGCGGCGCTGGCGCTGATTGCGCTGGCGCTCGCCAATCCCTCCTTCACGCGCGAGGATCGCGAGCCGCTGACCTCGGTGGCGGCTGTCGTCGTCGACAAGAGCCCGAGCCAGAATTTCGGCGACCGCAACAAGCAGACCGCGCAGGCGCAGGAGGCGCTGGTCAGCGAGCTCAGGAAAATCAAGGGGCTCGAAGTGCGCGTGGTCGAAGCCGGCCAGGCCGATGGTGAGACCGATGGCACGCATCTGTTCGGCGCACTGTCCTCGGCGCTGTCGGACGTACCGGTCGATCGCGTCGCCGGCGCCTTCCTGATCACCGATGGCCGCGTCCACGATA
>Ga0209677_100343_pt1 | contig 29297 bp, 21 predicted proteins | sample AraplaCvi_mCL_r2_2_FD_184285 | JGI IMG/M metagenome (GOLD analysis project Ga0209677, IMG submission 184285) | Arabidopsis root microbial communities from North Carolina, USA - plate scrape CL_Cvi_mCL_r2 (SPAdes) (version 2) | ecosystem: Host-associated > Plants > Roots > Endosphere | place: USA... | reverse complement strand
TCCAGCATGTCGTGGACGGGACCACAGGGCACGCCCTTCTCGTCCAGCGCTGCAAGCCAATGCGCGCGCGGCATGGTCCGGAAGCGCTCGCTCAAGACAGCGTCGAGCTCCTTGAGATGCGCCATGCGATCGGCACCCGTGACGAAGCGCGGGTCAGTTGCAAGCTCGGTCGCGCCGAGTGCTTCCAGCATCAACAGCCAATGTTTCTTGTTGGCGCCGCCGACGACGAGCCAGCCGTCGAAGGCTTCAAAAGCCTGATAAGGCGCATTGAGCGGATGCGCCGACCCCATGGCGCGAGGCGCCGTCCCCGCGGCAAGCGCGATGGTCGATTGCCAATAGGTCTGCACCAGCGCGGCTTCATAGAGCGAGGTCTCGATCCATTGTCCTTCGCCGGTCTTCAGGCGATGGGTGTAGGCGGCCAGAATGCCCATGCTCGCCAGCAGGCCGGCCGTGATGTCAGACAGCGGCGGCCCGCATTTCACCGGCGGCCCATCAGGCCGCTCGCCGGTGAAGCTCATGATGCCGCTCATCGCCTGCGCGACCAGATCGAAGCCGCGACGATGCTTGTACGGACCGGTGCGGCCGAAGCCCGACAGCGAGCAATAGATCAGCGCCGGAAATTCCTTGTGCAGTTCCTGGTAGCCGAAGCCCAGCCGCTCCATGGCGCCGGGCGCAAAATTCTCGACCAGCACGTCAGCGCTCGCGATCAGCCGCCTGAGCACCTGCTTGCCGCCATCGGTCTTCAGATTCAGCACAATGCCGCGCTTGTTGCGGTTCATCATCAGGAAGGACGCTGCTTCGTCACCGATTTTCGGCGGCACCGAATGGCGGGTGTCATCGCCACCAGGCCATTTCTCGATCTTGGTGACGTCGGCGCCCATGTCGGCAAGCATGAGCGTGCAGGTCGGGCCCGCCATCACATGGGTGAGATCAATGACTTTGAGGCCCGCAAGCGGTCCCGATGCGCGCACTTCCTCGTCTGGGATCGACATGCCGGTCCTCGCCTTTCCGATCGTTTTTTTGATAATCTGAATGCAAAAACTGGCACCATCAAGCGAAATATTCTAAATCCTGCCTTGTAGAACCGTTTTTTGCATTCAAACTGGAACCTGCGTCATGCTCCATGAGGAAGTCGTCGGACGCATCCGCACGATTTTGCTCGACGGCGAAATCCCCCCTGGCGCCCGGATTCCCGAGCGTGACCTGTGCGATCGGCTGCAGATCTCGCGCACGCCGCTGCGTGAAGCGCTCAAGGTGCTCGCCGCCGAGGGTCTCGTGCAGCTCTTGCCCAATCGCGGCTCGCGCGCCGCCAAGCTGACCGACAAGGACATGAGGGACTTGTTTGAAGTCTGCCAAGGCCTCGAGGCGCTTGCCGGAGAGCTCGCCTGCGAGCGCATCTCGGATGGCGAGATCGCGGAGATCGCCGTGACGCACGCAGCCATGGTGCAGCACCACCGCGACGGCGATCTCATGCAGTATTACCGCTGCAATCGCGCTATCCATGAAGCGATTGTCGTCGCGGCTGACAATCCCGTGCTCACGGGACTCTACGCATCGGTGACCGCGCGGATTCGTCGCGCCCGCTACGTGACACCGATGACGGCGCAGCGCTGGGCAGTCGCCGTTCAGGAGCATGAGGCCATTCTCAACGCGCTGCAACGGCGCGACGGGATCGGCCTCTCCCACATCCTGCGCGCGCACCTCCGCCACAAGCGTGAAGAAGTCCTGCAAGCCGGATTTGCCGAAACGGAAGGCGGCAGCCTTGCGCGCGACGAACAGCGTGAGGTCAGCTCTGCCGATCATCCCTCGGCATGAACCTTCCGAGGCATGTGAACGACGAACAGATCATCAAAGCTGCACTCGAACCATGCCCGGTCGAACCACGACCAAGCAGTGACCTGAAATATGCAGGTATCGCAGCGCCGCTGAGCGACGACCCGATCGGTTTTCTGCCGAGCCTGGGAGGCACTCCGTCGGCGCGCGGCCAGGTGCGATGCAAGCGCGCGTAGCCAAAGCCATACGACTCCGTCGTTTCGAATATTGAATTCGCATTTTTTGCTGAGGAGATTTCAATGACCGTCGTACTCAAGACCGACAGCGACCGTTACGTGCATCAGCTTTGGGCGCAGGAACAGGCATCGTCCTGTGCGGTGGCCAGCATCTGGATGGCCCGCAATCAGGCGAGACAGCAGACCGTCGATGAATCGGAATGGTCGCTTGCGTGGTCGATCTACAGCGAGATCGTTCAACCCATGCCGCTGTCGACGACGCCCAGGCCGGAACCGGCACCGCGCACGTTCAATCCGAGCGCATACCAGAGCAACCAGCAGACGATGGGAAACATGTTTGCCAACTTCGGCACCTTCATGAATCAGGTTGCCGCCAAGTTGCGGATGGACGGCCTCAACGCAGATGTATCTGCATCATCCGTCATCAACCCGGCGCGGCTGGCCGATGACAAGCCCGCGATCATCCTGCTCGGCTGGTACAGCGGCGGCAAACGGAATGGCGGTCACTTCATCGTTGCGGCGCGCGTGACCAGCTCCGGCAAGATTGTCTATCTCGATCCCTGGGGTGGTCAGCTAAACGAGCTGGGCGCCGGCCCCGGATATCAAGCCACCGGAAAATTCGAGCAGATCGCCTACATTTCGGCGCGCCACTGAGACATTCGCTGCCGTCCGAAAGACAATCCAACTTGTCGCTGCTGCGATGACCGCCTCAAAAGCGAGGCATGTTGAATGCCCGCTCGCCTCGCCGCCGACGCGCTGAGCAGGCCACCTGGCTTGTCATCTCGGCGGCCGATCAACCGGAGGCACCGGCAGGGCGCCTCCCGCTCAGAGATCGTTATCTTCTGGCTTTCTTTTTCTTCACGGGAGTCTTCTTGGCCGGAGCTTTTGCCTTCTTGCGCGTTTTGGCCGGCGTCGCTGCGCGCGTGGCCGCCGGCTTCGATCTCAATGAAGCAAACTCGGCCTCGATTTGGTCGGTCAAGCTCTGCAGGCCATAAAGCAGATTGAACATCACGGGATCCTGCTCCGCCGAGACATGGCGCGAGGCCTCCTTGAAATTTTCCCGCGCGATCACATAGCCACTCATCGCATCCTCCATAGTCGCCAAGGGCGCATGGCCCATCGATATTTCAATCAATTAATCAAGCCCAAGCATATGCGAAGTCGCTGCCTTCGATCGTGACCTTGGCCTCCTTCAATTCCTCGCCTGCGAGCGAGCGCTTGAGGAACTCGCGCGACATCGCCGGCAGCAGCGTGTTGTTGATGATGTTGTCGATCATGCGGCCACCCGAGTCGGGATCGTTGCACAAGGAGACGATGTGATCGACGACAGCCTGATCATAGTTGAACACGGCCGCATGATTGTCGCGGACGCGGCGGCCGATGCGATCCAGGGCCAGCCGCACGATGCCGGCCAGCATCTCCTTTGAGAGCGGATAATAAGGGATGGAGACCATCCGCCCGAGCAGAGCCGGCGGAAACACCCGCAACAATTCCGGCCGCAGCTCCTGGGCGAGCGCCTCCGGGTCGTCGCGGAATTTCGGATCGGCCGACAGCTCCATGATCAGATCGGTCCCGACATTCGTGGTGAGGATGATCAAGGTATTCTTGAAATCGATCCGCCGGCCGTTGCCATCATCCATGAAGCCCTTGTCGAACACCTGGAAGAAGATCTCGTGGACATCGGGATGAGCCTTTTCGACTTCGTCGAGCAGGATGACGCTGTAGGGTCGGCGCCGCACCGCTTCAGTGAGTCGCCCTCCTTCGCCGAAACCGACATAGCCCGGAGGCGCGCCTTTCAGGGACGAGACGGTGTGCGCCTCCTGGAACTCGGACATGTTGATGGTGATCATGTTCTGCTCACCGCCATAGAGCGCCTCGGCGAGGGCGAGCGCGGTCTCGGTCTTGCCGACCCCCGACGGACCGCAGAGCATGAAGACACCAATCGGCTTGTTGGGATTATCGAGCTTCGCCCTGCTGGTTTCGATCCGCTTGGCAATGACGGCCAGGCCATGAGATTGCCCGATGACGCGCCGATTGAGAATTTCAGGCAGCCTGAGGACGTTCTCGATCTCATCCTTCACCATGCGTCCGACCGGAATGCCGGTCCAGTCCGACACCACGGAGGCAACGACGTGCTCGTCCACATGGGCGTAGACCATCCGCTCATCCGGCGGTCGCGCCTCGAGATCATTGAAGAGCTCCCGGATCTGCCGGCGCAGCTGCTCCTTGCCGACCGGCTCCGACGTGGTCTCGCTTGTGTGCTGTCCTTCCGGCCCGGGCTTTCCAGCGCCGACCTCTCGCGGAGCGAGCTGTTGCCGCAGCCCGCCGATCTCGCTCACAAGCTTCTTCTGTGAAGCCCATTTTTCGTCGAACGTGGCGAGCTTCTGCTTTAACGCCTCGATTTCGCCGTCGATGGCATCGATGCGCTGCTGCGCCTCTACCCCGATATCGCTGTCCTCGATCAGCGCGGCTTTCTCGCTCTCACGTGCTGATATCTGCGAGGTCACATCCTCGATCATCGCCGGGATCGCATTCTGGCTGATGGCGACGCGGGCGGACGCGGTATCGAGCAGACTGACCGCTTTGTCCGGCAGCTGCCGCGAGGGAATGTAGCGGCTCGACAGCTTCACGGCGGCGACGATCGCGGCATCGGAAATTCTCACCTTGTGATGCTTCTCCATCGGACCGAGGATCCCGCGCAGCATGTCGCAGCAGGTCTCGACATCCGGCTCGTCGACCTTGATCGGCTGGAAGCGCCGCGTCAGCGCCGGATCCTTTTCGATATATTGGCGATATTCCGCCCACGTCGTCGCCGCAATGGTCCGCAGCGTACCTCGCGCGAGCGCAGGCTTGAGCAGGTTGGCGGCATCGCCGGTGCCCGCCGAACCACCCGCGCCGATCAGCGTGTGCGCTTCATCGATGAACAGAATGATCGGTGTCGGCGATTGCTGCACCTCGTCGATGACAGAACGCAAGCGCTGCTCGAACTCGCCCTTCATGGAGGCGCCGGCCTGCATCAGCCCGATGTCGAGAACACAGAGCCGGACATTGCGAAGCGGCGGCGGCACCTCGCCTGCGGCGATGCGGCGCGCGAAACCTTCGACGATGGCAGTCTTTCCGACGCCCGCCTCGCCGGTGAGGATCGGATTGTTCTGGCGCCTGCGCATCAGGACATCGATGACCTGCCGGACTTCCTCATCGCGGCCGAGAACAGGATCGAGCTCTCCCGCGCGAGCCTTGGCGGTGAGATCCTGGGAAAACCGATCCAGCGCCGTCCTGCCGGTCGGACCGGCGGCTTCCATTCCCGGCGTGCCCGATGCGACCAGTCCCGATCCATCCATCGGCTGCAAGGTCTCCTCTTGGGAGCTTGCCCAGATGGTGCGGTAGTCACGGGTGAGCTGATCGATCGAGATCTTGCCGAATTCGGGCGAGACATTGGCGAAGGAACGCGAGAGCTCGCGTGACTGCAACGCGCCGACCAGCACATGGCCGGTCCGGATCTGGGTTTCGCCGAAAAACAAGGTCGCGTAGTGCCAGCCGCGATCGAGCAGGTCCATCAGCGTGTTGGAGACCGCCGGCATCTCGGTCTCGTTCTTGCGAAAGGCATTCGCGACGCTGTTGGCATCCTTCATGAGCTTGCCGCGATCGATGCCGAAGTGATCGACGGTCAGGCCGAGATCGGTGTTCTCGACCTGCAGAATATGAACAAGCCAATGCGCTAGCTCGACGTGGCGATTGCCGGCGGCCTTGGCCTGGCGCAGCGCCTTGAAGAACGCCTCGTATCCGACCCGATTGAGCTTGCCTGCTACCGCCTCGAGGCTGATGTCGACCATTGTTTCTCTCCCCTGCCCTCCGCCGGCTTCGATTTTTGCGCGCGCTTCTGCCGCATGCGTTCGGCTGGATGAAAACGCGCGTCCCGGCGATACGCATCCTGCAGCGTCCAGTTCGGCGCCATCCAGGTGGTCCAGCCGAGTTGGCCCGATTGGCCCAAACGGATGGGAGGGACCGCGCCGGCACGAATGGCAAGCTCAGTGTCCCATTCGAGCTGCTCGCCATTGTAGAAGAACATCAGATCGGCCAGAGGTTCGCAGAGATCCCCAGTCGGGAGAAAGCGCTGATACTGCTCCAGGCTGTTGGCGAAGATCCTGATCCGGATCTTGTCCTGAACCGTGAATATCGTCCCGCCCATCATGGCGTCCGCGCCCAGCGTCGCGTGCCGCGCCCCGATCGCGGTCTGGTCGGTCGGTTCGATCTCAAGTCGCATCCCGACGAACTCGTCGATCTCGACCTCGACGTTGAACAGGCCGCGCATGGCCGCGGTGAGCCGTGAAGCGGATTTCGCCTGTGCGCCCAGCAGTCCCGCGTAGCCCAGCTTCGCAGCATCCGGGATGCTATCGAGATCACGATACGGGCCCGACCCGACGCCGATGGCCGATCCGATATACGCGCCGAAACGATCGAGATCGGGTCGATCGTTCTGGACGATCGGACGGGAGTCCGCCCAGGCGCGGAAAAACAATTGAATGAAGCGATGATTGAAAATGTCGAGGAAGCGCGAGAAGGAATCATCCTGCGCCAGCATGAAATGGTAGGCTTCCTCGGTGGTAGCGAGCGGCAGCGCGCCCTGCGGGCCCAACAACCCGAGAAACTTGACGAACAGCTTGAGCGGCTTGCCGTCCTCCGCTTCGGCACGTGCGAGGTTCGAAGCGGGAAACTCCATGAACGGGTCTTGCCCGAGCTGCACGAACTCGTCGCGCCTGGAGGCGCTGTCGCCGATGCGCGGCTTGTCCGGGTGATTGCGCTCGAGATGGCGCAGGACCGTGAAGTAGTCGAACCGCCAGGGTTCCTCCTCCAGGTTGCGCAGGAATGTCATGGTTGCACGACCCGGTTCATAGCGGCCGACGCTTGCCCATGCGGGGCGGCCAGCGCATCACCTCGCCGCGCTCCACCGAGCGGATCACCGTCTGGGTGAAGTGATTGAATCCGGAATATTCGGCGAAGAACCGGTCGAGCACTGCGCCTAGCAGGAAGATGCCGGCACCTTCGAACGCCTTTTCGTCGATCGTCACGGTGATCTCGACGCCGCGCGCCGCGCCGGTCCCCATCCGATCGCGGATGCGCCGGATAATCGGACGGCTGTCGACCTGACGTACGGCACGGATGCGACGCTCCGTGATAGCGTCGTTCATCTCGGCGAACATTGCGAGCGTCTCCTGCAGCGCCTGCGCGTTCCGCCCCGCGCCGCGCTCGACCAGTCCGAGATGATTGGTGCTCAACAGATTGACCAGCCGCCATGTGATGGTGCCGGTATGCGCCGTCTCGCTGCGGCTCCGCAACTGCGCGACGATCGGCTCGCGCGGGGGCGTCGGACCGGCAACGCATTGGAGCTCGAGAGAGAAATCATCGACCAGACGAAAATCGGCGCCGCCAACGCCGATCGGCACATGCTCCGTCAGGTGCCGGTTCGAACAGAGGGCACGGGCGCTGAGCTCCGCGACGGCGGCGCCGTCATCTGCACCGCCGAGCTCGCTGAGCGAAATGAACATGTCGGTGCCGACATAGTCGGAGGAGACGCCGATACGCTTCTCTTCCACCGTGCGGCGGCGGGGTAGCCGGCGCGTGGTGTAATTCAGGCGGGTCGTGCGCTGCATCGTCTCCAGCGAGGCCGCATAGAGCGGCTGCACCGGGACCTTGTCCTGAGCGCCGGGGAAATGAGCATAGACCGCGAGCAGACGGTGCGGCTCGAAGTCGAGATAATGGCTGCGATCGGGCACGACCTGATATTCGTGCTGGCTCGATTTCAGCGCGATGCGATCGACCGTTTTCTCGAACAGATTGATCGCCGGCGCAGCGTAGGGTGCGAACATATCGGGCCGCACCGCAGCAGCGAGTCTTGCATTGACCTCATCGAAGGCGAAGAGGATGTCGACGGTCTTCGCCTTGAGCTTCGGCATCACCTCGCTAAGTCCGGTCAGATTGAAACCGAGGAACTTGCGCGGAAAGACGAAGAACTCACGCAGCAGGTCGAAGCCCTCGAACACCCGGTAGTCGTTCGGAAACAGGGCGTCGGCGCGATCGAAACCGACCTGCTGCAGCGAGTCTGCGGGACCGCGATGGACCACCGCGTCGCCATATTCGTCGAGATAGCGGAAGTAGACGCCCTTGCAGCGGCCGAACAGCTGCTCATAGAGCGCAATCGAGTCCGCCTCCGAACCGGCCAGATACAGCGGCAGGTTGCTCATGCGACAGCCGCGAAACTGCATCTCGGGCTTGGCCAACGCTTCGGCATCGGACGGCTCGTCCTCCATGCGCGAGGCAAACCGGTGCGTGAACGTCAGCCGCATGCCGGCCAGCGCATCGCTCCCGACCGAAGCCCCCAGGGCCTGCAATGGCGCGGGCGAGGCAAAATATTCGGCGCCGACGAGCTCGAACGGCCATACGACGATGTCGCTGCACAGCCGATAGCGGCACGCGATCTGCCGGCCGAGCTGGCGGAAGCTCGCGTCGAGATGCGAGCCGCGTGGAATGGCACGCCCGTCGCGCAGAGCCTTTTCCCCGAACGGTGGAACGACCTTCGCAAGCAGCGCCGACGGCGTCGGCGCAAGGTAATGCGGCACGAGCTGCTCGAGCAGATTGCTGGTGAATTCGGGGAATTCGTGCTTGAGCTTCAGCTGGACGCGTGCAGCGAGGAAGGCCGCACCTTCAAGCAGACCACCGATCATCGGATCGACGCGCTCGCCCAATATGCCGCCAAGCCGTTCGGCGATTCCAGGGTATTCACCTGCAAATTCTCGTGCCTGCTCGTTGAGCAGTTGAAGCTCGCGATTATAGAGATCGAGAAATTCCCGGTTCATCGCGCCGTCACAGCCGCTTGACCACGATCTTGCCGGTGTCGATGATATCAGCGACGAACTCGACCGGAACGTTCACGGGCTCGCAGGTCAGATCGCCGCGCACGATGAAACGCACCTTGAGCTCGGCCGGATCGATGCTCATGTCGCGCTCGACCTGCACCGTCGCGGCTGCAAGCCGCGGTTCGTAGATGAGGATGGCCGCCCGGATTTCGGCCGGCACGTTGATGAGATCCGCTTCGTCGATGGTGCGATGAGCGACATCCGGAATCCCGAAGTTGAGGATCGACCTGCGCGCCAGTGGCATGTCGGACATGTCGACCGTCGATTCCAGCGCGACCGTGTTCAGCAGAGCGTCGAGGTCCCGCCAGACCTCTTCGCGCAAAATCGCTTCCGTGATCACCTGACGTGCCCGCAGTCTCCGGCTTGCAACGATCCGCTCCCCCGCTTCATTGCGGATGTCGAGCGATACCTTTGCGTCCTTCTCCCGATGGGCCGCGCGGAATGCCTGCATCAGCGGCGGACTAAGTCGTGTCTTGCTGCTCACCTCGGGCATGGATCACCCATACTCCACACGACAAGCCGCACCAATTGACCCGTCCGACCGCCAGCACAAAGACGCAGCAGGCAGTCCAACAGTGTTGTCAAGTTGCCTTCGACGTCTGGATATTGTAGCCGAAGTCGGTGTTGCCACCGGCGGCTCCGGCATCCTGCTGCAGCTTGTAGGCCTGTTTGAACTCGGCGAACGCCAGTGCGACATGCTCGTGGACGGCCTGGTCAGAGCCGCTTCCGCTCCACTGGACCGAGCTGACCATGAGGTCGGTGAAGTCCACCTTCATGTACTCGACACGCGAGTCGCCATCCAGCTTCATGCAGCTGAGAATGCCGCTCCCAATGTGCTTGCCGGTCGTGCTCGCCTTGAACAGCGCCACCGAAGCCTTGTCCATATGCTTCGAGATCGTGATCTCCGCGATATGAGCCTGGGTCGACTGACCGCCCTGGCCGATCGAGAACGACGCCGGATTGCTGACGCCCCAGGCAAAGCTCTGGACTTCGATCCAATCCTTGTGATCGTCATCCATCGACTCGCCGTCGAGGCCATCAAGCTTCAGATAAATATTCGTGGCAGCCATTGAAAATCCCTTCCGTTTTTCGGGAGCAATCGATTAACGCACAATTTAGTCGCCTATATTGCAAAGGCGGTTCGGCTCATCGATTTATTTATTTCGCGACGGGCAACCGCGACACCAGCCGCAGGCCGATATCCATGCCTTCCAATTGGAAGTGCGGACGCAGTTCGAACGTCGCAGAATAGTATCCCGGATTTTCTTCGTTCGGCGTAATGCTGATCTTGGCGCCGGCGAGCGGTCTGCGGCACTTGGTCGCCTCCGTCGAATTCTTCGGATCGCCGTCGACATATTCACTGATCCAGTTGGTCAGCCACTTCTCCAACTGCTCCTTCTCGTAGTACGAGCCGACCTTGTCGCGAACCATGACCTTGAGGTAGTGCGCGAAACGGCAGCACGCGAACATGTAGGGCAGGCGCGAGGCGAGGTTGCTCGATGCGGTCGCTTCGACGTTGTTCTGATACGCCTTCGGCTTGGACAGCGACTGCGCACCGATGAATGCGGCACGATCGGTATTCTTGCGATGGATGAGCGGGATCAGACCCGATTTGGCGAGCTCGGCCTCACGCCGGTCGCTGATGGCGATCTCGGTCGGACATTTGAGATCGACGCCGCCGTCGTCGGTCGGGAAGGTGTGCGCGGGCAGGTTGTCGACCTCGCCGCCCGATTGCACGCCCCTGATCCTGGCGCACCATCCGTACTCCTTGAAGGCCCGGTTGATGTTCGCCGCCATGGCGTAGGCCGCATTCATCCAGGCGTATTTCTCGCCCTTGTGGCCGTCGGTGTCTTCCTCGAAGCCGAACTCCTCGACCGGCTCGGTCTTGGCGCCGTAGGGCAAACGCGCCAGCACGCGCGGCATGCAAAGCCCGAGATACTTGGCGTCGTCGGAATCCCGCAGCGACTTCCAGGCGGCATATTCCGGCGTATCGAACAGCTTGCTCAGATCGCGCGGGTTCATCAGCTCGGTCCAGGAATCCATGCCCATCAGGGTGGAATCGGCGGCGGCGATGAACGGCGCATGCGAGGCAGCGGCAATCTTGCTGAGATCGCGCAGCAGCTGCACGTCGGTCGGCAGGTGGCTGAACTGGTAGTCGCCGATCAGACAGCCATAGGGCTGCCCGCCGAGCTGTCCGAATTCCTCTTCATAGGTCTTCTTGAACAGCGGGCTCTGGTCCCAGGCCGCGTTCGGATACTGGCGCAGATGCCGGTAGAGCTCGGTCTTGCCGACATTCATCACGCGAATCTTCAGCATCGCGTCGGTTTCGGACTGGAATACGAGATATTTCAGCCCACGCCAGGCGCTTTCGATCTGCTGGAATTCCGGCGCATGCATGATCTCGTTCATCTGCGCCGACAATTTCTTGTCGAGCTGCGCGATCATTTCCTCGATCGTGTCGAGAACATCGGCCTTGACCAAGCTGCTGTCGGCAAGCGCCTGCTCGACCAGGGTATTGACTGCATTTTCGACTTCGGTCGCTGCGCGCTCGGTTCGAGGCTTGAAGCTTTGCTTCAGCAGCTGCGCGAACTCGCCGGTCTCACGCGTTTCAACAAGTGCTTCCTGAGGCGCCTGCGCGGTCTCTGTAGCCATGACGGCCTTCTCCAAATGTTAAAAAAGCCCGATCGGGAAGCTCAGGACTCGCCTTCGCTTTCGCCGCCCGATTCCGTATTCCGCTGCTTGAGCGCCGCCATCAACTGCGGGTCGGACAACAGCTTGCGCAGCGTTGCCTCGGCAGCGACCTTGCCGTCCATGTAGCGCGCGAGATTTGCGAGTTGCTGCCGCGCCTCCAGGAGCCTGGCGAGCGCCGGCACCTGACGCGCGACTGCAGCCGGCTCGAAATCGGCCATCTTGTCGAAGCGCAGGCTGACACCAAGCTTCTCGCCCGGCTGATCCGACAGCTTGTTCTCGACACGGAAGCTGACGCCGGGCTGGATCGCCGCCATGCGCGCATCCAGATTGTCCATGTCGAAGTCGAGGAATTTGCGCTGCGCGACTTCGTCCTTCTCGACGCCAGGCGTATTGCCCGAAAGGTCGGCCATCACCCCCATGACGAAGGGAATCTCGACCTTCTCTTCGGCATTCGCCGGGTTCTCATAAGTAATGTGCACCCGTGGCGGGCGATTGCGTCGAATAAATCTCTGACCGCTATCTCGCGACATATGCCTCGTCCTATCTTATGAATGCTTGGTGGGAATGTTCATCGCGTCCTGAAATCGGGCGCCCGAAATGACGTAATTAAAGGGCCCTTTTATGGCTCCGTCAATTGTCACGCGTGCGTCACACATCACCGCGCGACAAGATCGATGTGCTGCCGGTCCGATAGCCATTCTCACTTGTCGGCTCCGATGTTCTTGAGCGCTGCCTTAGGTAGTACGTCCCTGAGCACGGCCATGAAGTCCCGTTCGGCTAACGCGCGCGCACGCTCACAAATCATAGGCACAGGGCTGGCCGGCTCGGACTGGCGGAAGTAGCTCTGCACCTGCTCGAGCAGGGCGATGGCCTGGCTGCGGCTTCGGACTTCGTAGTGCGGAACAGGTGCATCCGTCGGCGCGGCCGGGTCGGCTGCAGGTGTCGCTGCATCCGCCGCGTTCACCTGAGGAAGATTGTTCAACTTGCCGATCGGGAGTTCAAACACCTGGTCGCTTCCGATCTGGAAGACCGCCTTGTCCAGATGACCGGGAACGAGGATGCTGATCACCTCGAGGAATGACTTGCCGATGAGCTGATGGGCCTGGCGCACCAGCGGAAGGGTCGGGCTCGAAGGCTCGCGCCGGCTGTAATAGTCGGCGATCGCCGCCAGCGCTTCGCGCGCGGCGGCAAGGGATGCCGGCGCCCCGGCCGGATTGAGCGGCTTGTCATCCGGTCGCTGCCCCGCACCATCGCTTTGCGTTCCAGCCTCGGTCGGCTGCTGCGCGAGCCGGCTGATCTCGGTGGCTGCGGGATCGACGAAGCCCTGGATCTTGGCGACCAGCGCCGGCAGATTGTCGAGACCCGCGGATGCGCCGTGAAGAGCGAAGGCGTTGCGGATTTGCCCGAGCGCCGCCTTGAGCAGGCCGATGTGCCTGCGCGTGGCGGCAAGAGCGGCCGGATCGGCATCACCTCGGCCTTCCAGCAGGGCCGTAACGGCGAGCTTGGTCTCTCCGCCGCGCGGCTTCACCTCGCCATTCGCGATCATCAGCGCGCGATAAGTCGCCGGCCCAATTCGCCGCGCCTCGAACAGCGGTGCATATTGAAGAGGAAAAACCACCGTCGAGGCGTCCAGTGCGGCAATCGCGATCGCTCTGGCGGTTGCATCGTCGCCCGGACAGCGCGGATGGACCTGATCCCAGAACATCTCCAGCAGTTCTGCCATACCCGCGACACTGACCGAAAAGGCGGCGAGATCCTTGTCCAGGATCTCAAGACGCGCCTGCATGATGAGCAGCCTGATATCGCGCGTGCGCTGCAACAGCGGCTTGATCAGCTCCCGCTGCCCTTTGATGTCCACCGTCGCCCGATCGAATGGCCTGCCGTCGTCGGTCGAGAAGAAGGAGGCGGGAAGGACGCCTTCAACCTGGGCGAAGAAGTTCAAGTAATCGATATCGCCGTCCAGATCGAGATCCGGCCCGCACGGATCGGCATCCGACAAGGGAGCACAGAGCGCGGCGACCGCCGGATCGATCTTGCGAAGCTCGGAGCCGTCCGACGCACTCGTCACAGGCGCCTCCGTCACAGGCGCGTCCGGCGCCGGCTCCGTACCGGCGACTGGCTGCTCCCAGCTCGTCTGATCAGGCTGCAGCACTGCGTTGACCCCACGAACACGGCAAGCTCAAACCGTCAACCACGACTTGCAAACCACTCTTCGCAAAATCCATTCCCGGACCGCCCTTTGCAGTCGGCCGCACACCTGCCCCTTCAGAGGCCGATCCATCCGACGCTATCATCGTGCGCGCTGTTCGACTACTTATTATGAGTGTATCTGCCGGGCGGTTCGGTTCAAATCGAAGCCGGCAGGCTGAGCGACGACCCTAGCCGCTCGAGAAACCAGTATACGGCTCCGAATGGCGGCTTAATGACCTAGCTCACAATCTGCAGAGCGTGCATCCGCAGACCCTTGCAATCTGCAGACCCTTGGCGCTGCAGATCTTGGCGGCACCGCAGGGACGCGAGGCTGTGGGCGGGATCGGGGACATTCGCCTGCTTCCGCCGCGGCACGTCCGCTGTGGCCCTACCAGAATATTGCCGCGACCCTTATTATGGACACCTCGCCGCTTCGACGGCCCTCTCCCATTCAAGCACGTCGCGAGCTTCGATGCCGTTCGATCGATTAAACGATGCCGTCCGATGCGACGACCTGCGCGAAAGCGCGCCGCTTTGTCCTTGCAGTTCCCGATGCGGCAGATCTCAAATGTTATCGCCCATCTCCCGCCCTGCAGAGATCAAGACCTTACCTGCCGACGTACATTCTTTTGACCCCCTCGACGATCTCTCCCTCGGCTTCCTCTTCAGCTGCCAGATCTGATGCCTCCACGAACACCCGGACGCCCTTCTCGACTGCTTCGAGTGCGACCCGAATTTTTGGCTCTTCAAGTGCGATCCGAACCAGTGGCGTCGTCCCGCCAGCCTCCGCGGCACCGCCGGCGGCGGCGCCGCCTGCGCCGAGCGCCCCAGCGACGTAAACACCAGATGCCACAACGATCGCGAGAACAGCCGCGGCCTCGATGCCGATCTCGGCTTTGGTGGCGGCCAGTTCCATGCCTTCCCGGTAGTGCCGGAACTGGAGACTCGCCTTCTTATAGTGGCTTTCCGCAAGCGCGAGCTTGGCCACGCCGCTCACCAGGTCCCCCTTCTTCAGAGCCTCGCTCGCCGCCCGCACATGCTGTTCCGCCTCACTCCACAGCCGGGTATCGACCTTATACTTGTTCAGAAGGTTGACGGCGCCGCCGATCGCAACCTGATTGCTCGGGTTGACGAACGCGAGGCCGGGCATCACGAGCGTCTCGGCCGCGAACTTTGCAATTTGGAGTGCATTTGGCGAGGACTCCCTCACCAGTTGCTCATACCACTTTCGATCCATTGAGATCTTGTTCGCCAACACTTGCGCGTTCGAGCGCGCCTCGGCCAGCTGTTGCGCCTTCGCGCCGAACAGGTTCTTGAGGACCGCATCGAGAATAGCCATCAACTCTGCGCGAAGCGCGGCCGCGCTCGCTGCGCCGCAGTAGTTGTCGAGGTCCTGCTCGTAGACCCTACGGTAGGACTGCTCTATCTCTGCGATCTCCTGCGCCTTACCGGTGTGCAGGTCCCCATTGATGCGCTTGTGCTTCTGTTCCGGAATCAGCACACAGATCATCTGCTGGTAGGCTGGCGAAAACGGCACCAGTCCCAACAGCCTGACGTCCTGATCCTCGAAAATGTGATGCGCTTCCCAGCCGTTATAGTGGTCGCGGTTGTTTTCGCGGAACCTCGTCAGCTCGGCATAGGTGCCGATCAGCTGGTTGTTGGCGGTCAGCTTTACGGTGACGCCGCCTCTGGTCCAGTCCTGAGCCGTAACCCCGGCCGCGGCGAGAATCTGCGCGACAGTGTACATGTAAGAACCATCAAACAAAGGATCCGAGCGCGTCGAACACACGCAACACGTGATCGTAGGTCTGCTTCAGACCAGCGCAGGTTCATGGTGGTGCGTGCAGGGGCACAGTAAACATGTGCCGCAGCCGGCCCCTCCGCGGCGCCCAACACAAGTGTCTGTGACATTTGTGCCGGTACGCCCATTTTTTTCTCGATAGAACGGCCATGGGACTGCCGCACTTGCGGATGGATTTCGGCACACTCTGGCCTGCAGCGCGTGCTGCTCTGCCGATCCTTTGTGGATCACGTCCGGCAACTGCCCTCGGGGTCGTCGCTGGCCGCGCGCGGCGACCGATCTGGTTGAAATTGAACCGGATATCCACGACGTTCGACAAACATGAGTTTCCGGTGCGGCGAGAGGGCAAATGGGAAAGATCAGTCAGGACGGACAAGTCGGAGAACTGACCACGCCTCTGGGCAAGGATGTCCTGGTCCTCAGTCAGTTCAACGGGGTCGAAGCACTCGGCGAAGGCTTCGAGTTTCAGATCGATGCCTTGAGCGAGCAGGAGAATCTGAACTTTGACCAGGCGCTCGGGAAGTCCTGCACGATCAAGCTTCAGGCATACAACGGCAAGGTGCGCTTTTTCGACGGCATTCTCACGCGTGCACAATGGGTCGAGAAGATCGAGGATTACTACCACTACCGATTGGTGCTTCGCCCCTGGTTCCATCTTTTGTCCTATAGGGCGGACTGCCGGATCTTTCTCGATAAGAACGTCAAGGACATCATCCAGGAGGTCTTCAACAAGGCCGGCTTCACCGATTTCGAGTTCAAGACGAACGCCGACTACGACACCATTCCCTATTGCGTGCAGTATCGCGAGACCGATTTTGCCTTCTGCTCCCGCCTGATGGAGCAGTATGGAATCTACTATTTCTTCAAGCATTCCGCGGGCAAGCACGTGATGGTGCTGGCGGATTCCCGCTCCTCGCACGAGGCCAATCCCGACGTTCCCAAGCTGCCCTATCTTCCGCTGGGAGGCCGCGCGCTTCATGAGGACCAATACCTCGGAGCCTGGGTCTCCGAGCGCCGCTTCCGGACCGGCAAGGTCGAGTTCAACGACTACGACTATCTCAAGCCCAATAAGAAGCTGCGGGCGCCGAACGAGGCCGCCGAAAACTACACGCATTCGAAATTCGAAGTTTACGATTATCCCGGCAAGTACGACGAAGAGGACAAGGGCAAAAAGTTTTCGAAATTCCGCCTCGAGGCCGAGCAATCCTACGATCATCGCCGCTATGCGGACGGAGATGCAGCCTCCCTGTTTCCCGGCAGCCTCGTCACCGCCGAACGCCATCCCATCGGTGCGGAAAACCGCGAATTTCTCGTCGTGCGTTCCTCACATCGTTACGGCACCCAGAACTATCGCACCAATGCGTCCGGCAGCGCCGAAGAACAGGTCTATTACGGCTCATACGAATTCCTCCCAAGCGACCGGCCATTCCGTAACCTTCCCGTCACGCCGAAACCGCGCATCTACGGCATCCAGACAGCCAAGGTTGTGGGCAAGAAGGGCGAGGAGAGCGAGGAGATCTCGACCGACGAGAATGCCCACATCTGGGTGCAGTTCTACTGGGACCGCGAGCCGAAGAAGTCGTGCCCGGTCAGGGTCGCGCATGCCTGGTCCGGCAAGAGATGGGGCACGCAGTTCATTCCGCGCGTGGGCATGGAAGTGGTCGTCGAGTTCCTGGAAGGCGATCCGGACCGGCCGCTGGTGACGGGATGCGTCTACAACGGCGACAACAAGGTGCCGTACACACTGCCGGACAACAAGACGCAGTCCGGCACCAAGTCGGAATCTTCGAAAGGCGACCACGGCTACAATGAGTTCATGTTCGAGGACAAGAAGGGCGACGAATTCATCCGCATGCATGCGCAGAAGGATCATCTCGTCACCATCAATGCGAACCAGACCGGGACGGTCGGCGTCATCGATCCCGACTCGCCTTACATGGGAGGCGACCAGACCTGGACTGTCGGCAACAATCGCACCTGGACGATCCAGAAAGGCAACGACAAGCTGGAGATCCAGCTCGGAAACCAGACCATCACGCTCGACATCGGTCAGCAGACCGTCGACGCAATGACCGGCATTACGCTGACCGTATGCATGGGGGTCAGCAGCGTCACGATCATGCCGGAGTCGATTACGCTGATGGCACCCGAGATCAATCTGACCGGCTTGGCCGCCATCAATCTTATGGCGCCGGCCGTCAATATCGGCGCGGTGATCAACACGCCGATGATCAACGCCGCCGCGGCCACGATCAGCGGCATTCCGTTGTAACAAAGCCACTCGTTGTAACAGAGCAACTTATTGTCCGATGTAAGCGCGACCCTTGTGCCTGCGGCTGAAGATGACACAATCTGGCAACGAATTGATTTCATGACGATGATATTGCATTCGGCCCGTGGGGTGCCTCGATGTCCGTTATCCGTTTCGCGACCGCTCGTGCGTTGTTTGAGGCCTTCCCCGAAGTGTCTGACGTCGTCAACCATGCCCCGACCGAGCAGGCGCCGACCGATTTCGTCAAAGCCCTGGTCTCGGCCGGCAAGATACCGGAGGCGGTGGGATTCTGCGCCTATCTGTTGCCGCGGCGCGAAGCCGTGTGGTGGGCATGTACAAGCGTAAAGACTCTCGCGGAGGATCTCGCCCGCGATCGTCCCGATGGTCTTCTTGCCGCCGAGTCGTGGGTCTATCAGCCGGATGACCAGCGCAGGCAATACGCGCTGCAGATTGGTGATCGTGGCGACCGCAAGGATCCCACGACCTGGCTGGCGCTGGCAGCCGGATGGTCGGGAGGGTCTCAGGCGGTCGGATCGCAGCCCGTGCCGATTGCACCTTTTATGACGGCGCGGGCGAGCCGCGTCGCTATTCTTCTCAGCGCGGCCAAGGTTGGTGGCGCCGAGCGCATGCCGCGCTTGCGCAAGTGTATCGCCGACGCACTCAAGCTCGCGGACCACGGCCTTGGTTAACCGGAGCGGATGCTTGCGCCCTTGCTGTTCGAGGCGTGGTGCTCGCCTCGCCGGGCCGGCCTTGAACGGTCAGGGGATTGGACGTACCGTGCTCGGCGATTGTGGAATTGGACCCGATGCTGTTCTGCAAGCACCGGCTGATCCTCGCAGACGATGACGGCCATGGCGCTGACGCTGAAAGTTGAAAACCAGACCAGCCTTCCAGACGGCGGAGCGCTCAGCATCTCGATTCAGGGCAAGCGTGGCATCGATATCGGCCGCGATCAATATCTCGACTGGACTCTGCCCGATCCGGACCGCGTCATCTCAGGCAAGCATTGTGAGATCAGGTGGCGCGACGACGCCTATTGGCTGCATGATACCTCGACCAATGGGACCTATTTGCTCGGTGCCGAGACTCGGCTGCCGGTGCCCTACCGAATTCGTCACGGCGACCGGTTCTTGATCGGCCACTACATCATTGCGGCCAGCATCGACGGGCAGACGGCGGATGCGGCGCCGGTCACGACCTCGACCTCGCCTGCGAGCTACGACGAGATATGGAGCGCGGTCGGCGACGTCGCTCCGCCGATGAACCCAAAGCACCTCAAGTCCAACCGGGATTCCGGGCCGATGAAGGCCGATTTTCTCGAATGGGCAGTCGACGTTCCCTGGACCACTCCGGTTTCCCGCCGCACCGGGAGCCCATCCGCTCCCCAGCCCGATCCTGCTGACGACATGGGCTGGGCGCATGGTGTCCGGACCGAACCTGCTCCCGTCGCGGTTGCGCCTCCAATGCCCGAGCCGCGACGGCCGGTCTGGACCGACGAAGCTGCGCCATGGAGCGCAACACCGCAGCCTCAGCAGAGCTGGCCTGAGATCATCGAGACGCAGCCGACCGCACAACCGCGAGCGCCGTTGGAGAACAAGCCGCCGCAGGCCGCGCCTGTTGTTCCGCCTGCGATGCACGACTGGCCTCAGGCGGAGATCGAACAGGCTGCACCTGTTCCAACAGGCGGAGCGGAACGCGGTCCGCCTGCAAGTGGCGGCATTTCGGAACTCGATCAGTTCGTCCGCTCGTTCGCCCGGGGAGCGGGTCTGCCCGAGGATGCACTCTCTGGCAGTGATCCTGCCTTGCTGGCGGAGCAAATCGGCCACTTGCTGAGAGTGCTCACCGAAAATGCCAAGGAGCTGCTCGAAGCCCGCCAACAGGCCAAACGCCTCGCCCGCAGCTCAGACCACACCACGATCCAGGCGCTGAACAACAATCCGCTCAAATTCGCGCCGACCGCCGACGAAGCGATGCGGCTGATGTTCGCGCCGCCAGGCGGAAGCTATCTCGATGCGCGCGCCGCGTTCAAACAAAGCTTCGACGACCTGAAATCGCATGAGGTCCAGACCTATTCGGCAATGCAATACGCGCTCAAGGCGCTGTTGGCCGAGTTTGATCCCGGGCAGGTCGAGCAAAGGCTGAAGAGCGAGCCCGGCCTCGTCGATGTGTTCGGATCGCGCAAGGCGAGCCTCTGGGACGCCTATGTCGCACATTGGAAGGTTCGGACGCAGAGCAGGAAGGACGCGCTGCTGAACGCATTCATGGTCTACTTCGCCGAACATTACGACGACGAGGAATTCGGACGCACGGACGACCGAGCTGTCTTGCAGTCGGACAAACGTGCGGGACTGCCGGGGAGAGGCCGCTGAAGCACTGCATTGCCTGCAACGATTCGGCGCCGCTCCGCGTGATTTTCAACTGGCGCACAAAGCCCTGGGCTCGCGACCCCCATCAATCGAGGAGGAGCGGGCAATGACGATACCAATACCGACGGCGAGTTTGAAAATGTCATTCAACCCAACAGCCGAAGACCGGCCCCGTTATCACACCGGAAATGCCTGATGGCGCTTCGCCTGACCATCGAGAATCTGGCCAACCTGCCCGACGGAGGACCAATCTCCTTTGCGGTCGAGGGAGAGCGCCCGGTCGATATCGGACGAGACAAGCATGTCGATTGGACCCTGCCGGATCCGACACGCTACATCTCCGGCAAGCACTGCGAGATCCGCTACGTCGACAACAGCTATTGGCTTCATGACGTCTCGACCAACGGCACGTTCTTGAATGGATCGGCGCACCGGATGCGCAGTCCGTACGAATTGAAAGACGGGGATCGCCTGATCGTCGGCCACTACATCATCGCGGTTTCGCTCGATCCGCCGGAGGGCTCGCGGGTCCAGCGCGCTCTGCCGGGAACGAGCGCCGCCGCGCGGCCGGCTTCCGACGCTGATTTGTGGGACAACGAAACACCAGTGGTCTCCCCGCCGGCAGCGAACGACACCCGGTCTTCCCGCAGCGCAGCGCCGGCGCAGTCGGCCTTCGCGGACTGGACGTCGACGGGAGCTGGCGCCGACAGCCCCGCTGTTGGTCCGCGCGTGCGGATCGGTCAGAGCAACGACGGTGCCCAGACGGATTTGACGGGCAGCGATCCGTTCGGTGCGCAACTGGCGTCCGATCCTTCCGCTGCGGCGTCGCAAGATCGAGCGGTGCGCATCGATACCCCTGCCCCTGTCGAAAGCGTCCCGCCGCCAGCCGGATCGCCATTCGCAGCGCCAAGGCCTCAAGGTGGCGCCCCCGCCAGCGCGGCAGCGGTACAACCGCAAGCTCCGCCGATGGCCAGCCCTGCTCCCGAGGCCGGCGGCAGGCCGCATGGAGTCGTACAGAGCCTTGCCGGCGTCATCGCACGTGGCGCGGCCGTGCCCGAAAGCACGTTTGCCAATCGCGACGATGATCAGCTGGCCCATGAGCTCGGCGAGCTGATGCGGATGTCGGTCATCAACCTCATGATCATGCTGCAGGCGCGCAATGAGGCCAAGCGGCTGACCCGCAGCAGATCCCACACGACGGTCGAGGCAGTCGAGAACAATCCGCTGAAATTCGCACCTTCCCCCGAAGAGGCGATGAGAATTCTGTTCGGCCCGAAGAGCCGCGCCTATCTGGACGCGCGAACCGCGTTGGAGCAGGGCTACAACGATTTGCGGACCCATCAGCAACAGACCTACGCTGCCATGCAGCACGCCGTCTCCATGCTGATGGCCGAGCTCGACCCTGCAGCGATCGCCAGGCAGGCCCAGGACCAGGGAAGCGTACTGGACAAGGTTCGCTCGCAGAAGAGCCGGCTCTGGGACACCTTGGTCGCGCGCTGGAATGCAAGCTTCGGCAGAGAGGCCGGCGCCTCGGTCGATGCATTCATGCAGCATTTTGCCGATCACTACGATGAGGCCCATCGGCAGTAGGGGTCGAGCAGAGATTTGCTGTGGAATTGCCGGGGGCGACCGGCACAACATGTGAACGGACGACGTAGATGTCTTGGTACAGCAAGGTTTTTTGGTCGGAGGGCCTGTTTCTTCGTCCGCATCATCTGCAGCAGAATGACAGGTATATCGAGCACCTGATCGACAAGCGCGTCCGCCACGTCACGCCCTATCCTTGGGGCTTCGATCAGCTCGAAATCGACCAGGACCTCGCCCAGCAAAGCAAGTTCGGCCTGCGCCGCGCCAGCGGGGTGATGCCCGACGGAACGCCGTTCGATATTCCGGCGGACAGCCCCATCCCGGACGCGATCGATGTCCCCGACGGCACCGCCGGCCAGGTCGCCTGGCTGGTGATGCCGCTCGCCGCGCCCAATACCCGCGAGGTGGATGAAGCGACGGCAGAAAGCGCCAGCCGCTACACGCGGTCGTCGGAGACCTTCATCGATTCCACCTCCTCTCTCAGGATCGAGGAGGAGGTCGAGATCGCGCTACCGCGACTGTCGTTCGAGCTGCGCCGGACCTCGAAGCCCGGCTATATGGCCCTCGGGATCGCGCGCGTGCTCGAGGTGCGCGACAAGAACGTGCTGTTCGACGACCGCTTCGTGCCGCCGATGCTCGTATCTGCGGCGCATCCGGTGATCAATGGCTGGATCAACCGCGTGATCGGCTGGATCGACGCCAAGCTGGAGGAATTGGCACGCTATGCCGTGGATCCATCCTCGGGTGGCGGGCTGCAGAGCGTCGAGTATCTGGTGCTGCAGCTCTTGAACAGGGAGATCCCGGCGCTGATCCACCTGCAGCGCTCGGGCTATGTCCATCCGGAGCGGCTCTACGAACAGCTGCTTCGGCTTGCCGGCGAGCTTGCCACCTTCGTCACGCAGGAGCGGCGCGCGCGCGACTACCCGGCCTACGATCATGACAACCTCGAGAACGTGTTTGCGCCGCTGATCCGCGATCTCCAGGAATTTCTCAGCGCACAGCTTGGACGCCGGGCCATTCGCCTGGAGATCATCGAGCGTGCGCAGAACGCGTTCGTCTCCCCGATCCGCGACCGCTCGCTGTTCCGCAATGCGACCTTCGTCCTCGAGGTCACCGCGCGCCGCCCGCTGGTCGAGATCCAGAACGATTTCCCACATCTGTTCAAGGTCGGGCCGAACACCAAGATGAACGAAATCGTGCACGCGAACCTGCCCGGCGTGCCCCTGGTGCACTTGCCGACGCCACCGCCTCACATCCGCGCGATCACCGACCACGTATACTTTTATATGGACAGGAAATCGCAGCTCTGGCCTGACTTCAGCAACGCGGCGTCCATCGGCATGCACTTCTCCGGCGACTGGCCCGAGCTGGAACTTTATCTCTGGGCGATTCTGGAAGATCGGCGATGAGCGACAGGGACAAGCCTGTTAACCCCTTCGGCCGGACCGAGCGGACCATCATCCGGCCGAACCCCGGAGGACGGTTGCCGCAGGCTCCGCCCGCGGCCTCTCCGTCCGGCCCGTTTCCGGCAGACTCCTCGAACCCACGCGCGCCATTCTCTCCGGTGCCGCTGCCCGACGGCGGCTCTACCGGTCAACCACCTCCGGGGCAATATTCACCTGTCCCACCATCTGTGGCGTCCGTGGCTCCGCCCAGCACGTCGCACGCCGCTGCTCCGGTCACGCCCGCCGCGGAAGATTGGATCTCGTCACAAAACCAGCCCGTGCGCGGGCCTGACCTTCCTCCCGCCCCGGCCCTCCGCGTCGATGACCTCGTCGCGCCAAATGCCAACCCGATCATGCGGGCGGCCGGTCCGCTGTTGCAGCTGCTCGGACGGCTGCGCGTCGCCCTGATGCGCGCCTCCTTCGCCAGCCTGATGGAGCAGGTCGCCGATGCCGTGAAGTTCTTCGAGAAGGACATCCGCTCGGCTGGCATCTCCGAGCAACAAGCCAACACTGCAAAATACATTCTCTGCGCGACCGCCGACGACATCGTGCAGCATATCCCGACCAGTGACCGGCACGTCTGGGCGCAATACAGCATGCTGAGCCGCTTCTTCGGAGAGCGCGTCGGCGGCGTTCGCTTCTTCGAAATCCTGGATCGGCTCAAGGCCGACCCGCTGGTCAACTACCCAGTCCTCGAACTGCAGCACGCCTGTCTTGCGCTCGGATTTCAGGGCATGCACCGCACCTCCGCAGGCGGCGTCGCCGGGCTGCAGGTGATCCAGCGCGATCTCTACGAACTGCTGCGGCGGGTCCGTCCGCGGGTGATGCGCGATCTGTCGCCGAACTGGCGCGGGCAGGCGCTCGCCGTGCGCCGCAACCGCATTTCGATTCCGGCCTGGATGGTCGCCTCGGTCGCCGCCGCACTGCTGTTTCTAGGGTTCATCACCTTGCGGACCTGGCTGACCACCCGCACCGAGGCAGCCGCGCAGCTCGCGTTCGCGCTGCACCCGTCCGACAAGATCGAGCTGAAGCGAAAAATCATCGCTCCGCCGCCGCCCCCGCCGCCACCTCCTCCTCCGGATCGCATCACGCAGCTGCAGAGAATTCGGAACGCACTGGCTGCCGAGAATACGGCCTGCAAGATGACGGCCGACCAGTCGACCAACTTCATCATCATACGGGTCTGCAATCTGATCCTGTTCGACTCCGGCAAGGCAACGGTGCTGGATGCTTTCAAGCCGATCGCAACCCGGCTTGCGGCCACGCTCGAGAAGGAACCCGGCAAGATCCGCGTCGTGGGGCACACCGACAACACGCCGATCGGCAACGCCCGTTTCCCATCGAACTACGTGTTGTCGCTGGAGCGCGCCAAGGCCGTCGCGGCGGTCTTGAAGCCGGGATTGACCGATTCCAGTCGGGTCGACGTCGAAGGAAAAGCGGCCGACTCCCCGATCGATACCAACGCGACGCCCGAGGGACGGGCAAACAACCGGCGCGTGGAAATCTTCATTGCAAGAAGCGAATAGTCGATAAGGCAGCGACCGAATGCTCCCAAAGCAAATCATTCGAATTATCCTGTACGGGGTCGGCCTCGGTTCTCTTACCGCCGTGGTCTGGTTCGCTGGTCCTATTATCTCGATCGGCGGCTGGCATCCGTTCGAAAACACGATCATCCGGCAGATCACGGTTCTGCTGCTGGTGACCGCGGCCGCCGGCTTCAGCGGCTTCACCTTCTACAAGAAGCGCAAGAGCGCCGAAAACATTGCCAAGGGAATTTCCGGCGAGGCCGAGTCTGTCAATGACGAGCCGGTGCTCAAGGAACGCATGAAGGATGCCGTTGCGACCCTGAAGGCCGCAAGCAAGGGCAAGTCCGGCTATCTCTACGAACTGCCCTGGTACATCATCATCGGTCCGCCCGGCGCGGGAAAGACCACGGCCTTGGTCAATTCGGGCCTGAAATTCCCGCTCGCGGCCGGTGCAACGCCGGCCGCGGTCGCCGGCGTCGGCGGCACGCGCTATTGTGACTGGTGGTTCACCGATGAAGCGGTGCTGATCGATACCGCCGGCCGCTACACGACGCAGGACTCCGACGCCACCGCCGACAAGCAGAGCTGGTTCTCGTTCCTCGATCTTCTGAAGAAGAACCGGCCGCGCCAGCCGATCAACGGTGTCATCGTCGCGATCAGCATCGAGGACCTGCTGACGCTTTCCGCCGCCGAGATCTCGGCGCACGCGAACGCCATCCGCGCACGGCTGCTCGACCTGCATCAAAGGCTCAAGGTCGACTTTCCGGTCTATGCGCTGTTCACGAAGGCCGATCTCGTGGCGGGCTTCAGCGAATATTTCAGCTATCTCAACGAGGCCGCCCGACGACAGGTCTGGGGTGCGACGTTCCAGACGGCGAACAAGAAGCAGAACATGGTCGCCACGGTTCCCGACCAGTTCGACCAGTTGCTGGAGTGGCTGAGCGAGGAGACGATCGACCGCCTCCAGGAGGAGCCGTCGCCGAACTATCGCGTCTCGTTGTTCGGCTTCGCAGCGCAAATGACGCGGCTCAAGCCGATCGTGGCGAATTTCCTGACGCAGATCTTCGAGCCCACGCGCTACCACGTCAACGCCACCCTGCGCGGCTTCTATTTCAGCTCCGGCACCCAGAACGGCACGCCGATCGATCAGCTGGTCGGCTCGCTCGCGCGGACGTTCGGCGCAGAGCACGTGGCCACGACCGGCCATTCGGGGACAGGCAAGAGCTTCTTCCTCACCGACCTGATCAGGAAAGTCATCATCGGCGAGGCCGCCTGGGTGTCCACCGACAGGGCGGCGATCAGGCGCGCCTTGATCCTGAAGGCGACCGCATTTTCCCTGATCGGCCTGGTGACGGTGGGGCTGACCTTCGCATGGCTCACGAGCTACAAGCAGAATCGCGACCTCATCGAGCAGAACGAGGAGGCAGACAATGATTACTCCGGTGCTGCCGGTGCCTTCGTCAAGCAGACCCTGATCGACGACCGCGATCTGCATAAGGTGCTTCCGCTGCTGCACCGCTTGCGGAATACGCCCGTGGGCTATGGCACGCGAACCGCGTCGACGCCGACATCGGAAGAGTTCGGGTTGAGCCAGCACGAGCGCCTGCTCTCCTCCTCCAAGACGGCCTATCACACCGCGCTGGAACGGCTGTTCAGGCCGCGATTGCTCTATCGGCTCGAGGAGCAGCTGAACGCGCGCATTGCCGATGGCGGCTTCGTCTACGAGGCCTTGAAGGTCTACATGATGCTGGGCGGGCTTCATCCGGAAGACAAAGACCTGATCATGTCGTGGATGCAGCGGGATTGGGCGGAGAATCTCTATCCCGGCCCCACCAATGCCGAAGGTCGGAAACTATTAGCGGAGCACCTCGCAGCCATGTTCGACCTGGAGACGGAGACGCCTCCGCTGGTCGAACTCGACGGCCGTTTGGTGCTCGAAGCCCAAAGAACGCTCGCTCGGCTGAGTGTCGCCCAGCGTGCCTATGAGCTGCTGAAATCGGAGGCGCGCAGCTCCAGCGCCGACGACTGGTCGGTGGTCCGCAAGGGAGGACTCGACGCCGCCAATGTGTTCGAGGCCGACAAGGGCCAGCCGCTTGAGACGATCAGCGTTCCCGCCTTCTTCACCTATAACGGCTTTCACGACAGGTTCATGGCCAAGCTTGCCGATCTGTCGGAGCGCATGAAGAAGGACCGGTGGGTGCTGGGCGAAGCGGGCCAGCAGTCCGCCCTCGGCCAGCAATACGACAATCTCGCCGATGGTCTGCTCGATCTCTACGGCAATGACTTCGTCGGGGCCTGGCGCGATGCGCTCTCCAAGCTGAAGCTCAAGAAGCTGCTCGCCGACAAGCCGCGGTATCAGGCGTTGCGTGCGATCTCCGCACCGGCATCGCCGCTGCGGCTGATCCTGGAATCGCTGCGCGACGAGACCAAGCTGACACGTGAACGCCCGAAGCCGGCGAACGCGGACAAAACTGCGTCTGCGGCCGATGCGAAGGCCGCGACCATGGCGATGCTGTTCAATGCGCAGGATGGTCCGCCTGGCGCCAAGATCGAAGCGCAATTCAGGCCCTACCACGCCGTTGTCGAGGGCGAGAGCACGCGACGGCCGATCGACTCGGTGGTCGCCAATCTCAACGACATTGCGCAGAGCCTGACGCTCATCATCGAGAATCCGCAACTGACGGCGCAAGCCACCGCAGCGCTGCAGAACCAGGTCGCGACACTGCGAAACAATGCAGGCAGAATGCCGCCGCCGTTCTCGGACATGCTCCGGGGCGCCGCGGCCGAGTTTGAAACGGACATGGCGGCGGCAACTGCCGGCCAGCTGCTTGTCATGCTGCGCGACCAGGTCACGCCGGCCTGTCAGCAGATCATTGGCGGCCGGTATCCGTTCGTGCGGGCCAGCAACCAGGAGGTCCCGCTTGGAGACTTTTCCAAGCTCTTCAGTCCGAACGGCATTCTGGACAAGTTCTTCACGCAATCGCTCGCGCCTTATGCTGACACCTCGAAGTCGGAATGGAGTTGGCGAAAGGAAAGTCCTGTTGGCGCGACCTTGTCGGCGGACACGCTGAGGCAGTTCCAACGCGCGGCCTATATTCGCGATGCTTTCTTCCAGAATGGAGGCAACCTGCCTGCGGTCGCTCTCGCCGTACAGCCGCCTGTGCTCAACGAGCCCGGGACGAGCGCCAAGATCGAAATCGGCGGGACGGCGATCGCGAGCCCGGCACCGCCGGCGCCCGCCGGTGGAGGCCTGTTCGCTTCGCCATCGCCGCCACCACCGCCGACGAAGCCTCCCGGCGTTTCGCCGACCAGCGTTCAGTGGCCGGGTCCATCGATGCGAACCGCGATCTCGGTGACCAATGATGCGACCGGCCAGCCATCGATCCTCGAACGGACCGGACCCTGGTCCCTGTTCAGGCTGCTCGAAGCAGGCTCAATGACGGCGCGGGCAGAAACCGCCACCGCCAGCTTCATTGTCGCCGGGCGCGAGTTGAAGTATCAGATCACAACCGGCTCGATTAAGAATCCCCTCAATCTCGGTGCGCTCCGAGAATTTCGCTGTCCTAACGGGATTTAATCCATGCGGTGCGGCCTGTTCGGAAAGCTTTCCGCAAAGCGCGACTTCATCGCTCTCGCCACGCCGCGCCGCTTCCTGGAAATGTGGGAGCCATGGGTGCAGTCGTGCATGGCGGCGAGCCAACATCAACTCGGCCCGCAATGGCAGAACGCATTCCTGACCGCGCCGCTGTGGCGCTTCTGGCTTGGCGCCGACCTGTCGGGCGCGACGGTGCTCGGAACGCTGATGCCCTCGCTGGACGGCGTCGGGCGCTATTATCCTCTCACACTCTTGGCAGTGGCCGATCCCGACCACTCGATAGCGCCACCGGATGCCAACGCTCAGGAGCCGTGGTTCGCGGTTGCGGAGGAATTCCTGCTGGCGACGCTCGACCGATCGAAATCGTTCGAGGACATATCCGCGGCGCTGGATAGGCTGGCGCCGCCGGAGATGGAGACGACCGTGTCCGGCTCGGATCAGATGGTCCGCCTCGACGACACGCTCGTCGGCGCGATGACGGCCGGCAAGTCGTTTCAAGACGCCCTGATGGCACTGCGTCGGGGCAATCATGCGACCGCGGCGGCCGCAAGCTTCTGGTGGACGGCGGGCGGCGAGGATTTTCCGCCGCTGGCGCTGGCATCGCACGGGCTGCCGGATCCGTTCCACTATTCGTACCTGCTGACTGGAAAATCCCCAGACCAATCACGCGAACACGGCTGAGGCACGAGCAGCGATGGGCGGACCATCATCGTATTCCTTCGAAGCGGGCTCGGCGACCCATCCGGGAAGGGTGCGCTCCCGGAACGAGGATGCCTGTCTGGTGCGGACGGACGCCGGCCTGTGGGCGGTCGCCGACGGCATGGGTGGTCACGAAGCCGGCGACGTCGCCAGTCAGCTGATCGTCCAGGCTTTGGACGGCATCGCCGAGGCGGATTCGGCA